>ERZ1034920.703-NODE-703-length-24766-cov-6.673263_pt1 | contig 24766 bp, 18 predicted proteins | sample MGYA00520688_ERZ1034920 | MGnify/ENA primary metagenome ERZ1034920 (study PRJEB33766, sample SAMN09781785) | gut metagenome | biome: gut microbiome | host: Homo sapiens | place: Madagascar | study: EMG produced TPA metagenomics assembly of the PRJNA485056 data set...
TTGGCGCATACACGATTTCCAATCGTGCTCCTTCGGCCAGCTCGGACATCTCTCCGCGTACCTACAGCTGCATCGGCTATGCAGCGGCAATAAAGTATACCGCACGCGTTTTCTCTAAACAAGAGGAAAAATGCTGCGCCACCGCTCTATTTCACACGGCGTGCCCGCCGCGCGAAGACCGCTCGCAGCACCGCCCACGCGCCCTAACCGTTAATAGCGCGCCACCAACGTGTAGTAGTCGCCCGACTGCGCGACCTCGAGCGGCACGTCGAACAGCGCCGTCATGCGCTCGCTGGTAAGCAGCTCGCTTTTCGGGCCATCATCGAACATCTTTCCCTCTTTGATGAGCACGAGGCGCTTGATTTCGGGAATGATGTCCTCGGGATAGTGCGTCACGAGAATGATGGCGCGGCCGCTTTGCGCAAGCATGCGCATCGTTTTGCGCACGTAGTACATACCTTCGGGATCGAGGCCCGTGCACGGTTCGTCGAGCACGAGCACGTCGGGATTGTGAACGAGCGAACGCGCGAACAGCACACGCCGCGCCTGCCCCGTCGAAAGCGTCATCACATCGCGATCGGCAAGGTCGGCGATGCCGAGTTCATCCATGGTATCGAGCGCCGCGCGGCGCTGACCCTCACCCACCTCATAGCGCTTCGGCACGCCAAGCGCACCGAACAGACCCCCGATGACCACCTCCACAGCGGGCAGATGAACGGTAATCTGGCTCTGCATGCTCGACGACACGATGCCGAGGCAGCGCTTCACCTCCGCAAGCGTCGTGCGCTCGCTGCCGCGGAACAACACCGGCGGCACATCGCGGTGCAGCGGATGCACCTCGCGCGTCATGAGGTTGATGAACGTCGATTTACCCGATCCGTTCGGCCCGAGCAGCGCAATCGACTCACCTTCGGGCAGCGTAAACGAATCAATGGAAAGAATGGCTCGTCCCGCACGGCGCACCACCGCATCGTGCAGCTCAAGAAACGCCGACGTCTCGTCGGCCATAGCACAGCCTGCGCTGTTTTCCGTCATCGTTCGACACCCTTCCCACTCATGCCAGCGCGCATCGCCTGCGCGCGACTGCTCAAAACAAGAGAGCGCCGGTCTCCCAGCGCTCTCTGTCATTACATCGCATACGCCGTCCGTGCGGGCACGCGTTCGTTACTCACCCGATCCGTCGGAACCTTCAGGCGCCGTGTCACCAACCGACCCTTCATCCGCCGCGGGAGCGGCGCCTTCGGCGCTCGCATCGCCATCGGCAGCGCCGTCATCAGTCTCGTCACCAGCGGAGCCCTCAGCTGCACTGGAGCCGTCATCGGTCGCCTCACCCTCGGCAGCGTCGCCGTTTGACGCGTCTTCGCCCGTCGTATCGGCACTTGAGGAATCCTCGGTCTGGTACTTGCTCATGTCAACGTTGTACGGAACGTCGGCGGGCATATCGTTGATCACCACATCGGAGCTGTCGCGGCACGACGTGAGCCAGTCGGAATACGCCTGCGCTTCGTTGTTCTGCAGCACCGTCGTGCGAATCGAATCGACGAACTCGCTCGGCAGCTGATCGATGCTCGCCACCTCATCGGGCGCCGTAAACACGTCAGTGCACTTGATGATGTGGATACCGTACGTACTCGTCACCAAGCCGCTCACCTGGCCTTTCTCAAGACCGTCGAGCGCATCCTGATACTCGGTCACAAACGTGGTCAGCTTGTCCCAGCCCACATCGCCGCCGTTTTCCGCAGACCCGGTGTCCTTGGAGTACTCGCGCGCAGCATCTTCGAAGGAGATCGTGCCCGCGTTGATCTGATCGAGCACCTGCTGCGCGGTTTCCGCATCGTCGGCGTCGAGGAGAATGTGCGAAGAGCGCTTCGCGCCGTCGTACGACGCAGCATAGGTCTGAGCGGTAGAGAGCATGTCCTCGTCGGACGGCTCGGACTCCGCCGCAAAGCTGTCACACACGCCGCGGTAGAGCAGCGAATACCTGATGTTGTCGCGGTATTCGTCCTCGGTCATGCCCGCCGCCTTGAGCGCCTGCTGCCAGCGAGCTTCGTCGTTGGAGTAGTTGGCCTTCATGTCGTCGACGTACGACTGCACGGTGGCATCGTCCACCGTCACGCCCTTGTCGGCTGCATGCTGCAGGAGCACTTCCTTGTTGATGTAGGTGTCAAGAACCTCCTCGCGCACCGACTCGGGCGTGTAACCCGTCTGAGCCATCCATTGACCCCAGGTGTCCTCGTCGGTGAGCGACTGCTCTTCACGAATGCCCTCGATCGCGAGGGTTATTTCATCTTCGGGAATTTCGGTTCCGTTGACGGTGGCAGCCACGCCGCCCGTCAGATGAACGTCGCTCGAAGCATTTGCCGACGAGCACGCCGCCAAGCCCATCGTGCACGCAAACACGAGGCCAGCGGCCATCGCACCTTTCGCAAGGAAGATTCTCTTCATATGCGCCTCTCTCGAACATAGGTGCCAGGCAGAACTGCGTTCGAAATGGCAATTGTTCGGAGGCATCCTATGGTTAATTCGGCGAGTATTTTCGCACACGAACCATAGGGCGAAAACAGCCGCACAATATGACCATTATCGCTTCACACGCAGATGATACCCGCGCAGTCGCAAAAGAAAAAAGCAGCTGGTCGAAGGCTTGTTCGAAGCATCGACCAGCTGCTTTAGAGAACAGCGTAACGTCGGGGCCGGCGGGCTCGGCGCGGCGTGCAGCGTTGAACGCGGCGCGCGGCCCAGGCACAGCGTGAGGCGCGGACGCAAACCGTTGGAGTGCGAAAGCCGCCGCGCGTGACGGGCGGCTTACCTGACGGCCTGCGTGCTAGCCGCGTTTGGCGGCCTTCTTGCGATCGGTTGCCGAGAGCAGGCGCTTGCGCAGGCGGATGGACTTCGGCGTAACCTCCACGAGCTCGTCGTCCTCAATGTACTCGAGCGCTTCCTCGAGCGTGAACGTCATCGGCGGCGTCAGCTGAATCGCTTTGTCAGCCGTGGAAGAACGCTGGTTGCCGAGGTTCTTCGTACGCGAAACGTTGACCACCATGTCGGCGTCCTTCGCCGATTCGCCCACGATCATGCCCTCGTAGCACTCGTCACCCGGCTTGACGAACAGGCGACCGCGTTCCTGCAGCGTATCGAGTGCATACGCCACGGCTTTCTCGGTGGTCATGGCGATCATGCAGCCATTCTTGCGGCCCGGCATCTCACCCGAAAACGGACCGTACTCGCGGAAACGGTGGAAGAGGATGGCTTCGCCGTGCGTGGCGTTGAGGATGCGCGTCTTGAGACCCATCGTGCCGCGCGAGGGGATGCTGAACACGAGGTGCGTCATGCTTTCGTCGGAGTTCATCTCCTCCATGATGCCGCCGGCGGTGCCCATGACCTCGATGGCCTTGCCCGCATAGTCGTTCGGCACGTCGACCGTCGCCTCCTCAATCGGCTCGAGCTTGGTGCCGTCCTCGTCGATCTTGTACACCACCTGCGGGCGACCGACCTGGAACTCGAAGCCCTCGCGGCGCATCGTCTCCATGAGGACCGACAGATGCAGCACACCGCGGCCCGCCACCTTCACGCCCGACTTGTCCTCGGTCTCGTTGATGCGCATGGAGATGTTGCTCTCCTTTTCGCGCATGAGGCGCTCTTTGAGCTGGCGCGCGCCGACGATCTCGCCCTCGCGGCCCACGAGCGGGCTCGTGGATGCTTCGAAGATGACCGACATGGTGGGCTCTTCCACCGCGATGGGCTCCATGGGCACGGGGTTCTCGGGGTCGGTAATCACGTCGCCGATGTCGGCGTCCTCGATGCCGATGACCGCGATGATGTCGCCGGCATGCGCCTCGGGAACCTCCGCCTTGCCGAGGTTCTCAAACGTGTACACCTTGCGAATCTGGGCGTTGTTCTGCGTACCATCGGGGCGCACGACGAGCACCTGCTCTTTCTCGTGCAGCGTACCGCTGTGCAGACGGCCCACGCCGATGCGACCCTCGTAGCTGCTGTGGTCGACCGTGCAGATCTGCATGGCAACGGGGCCGTCGGGGTCAACCTCGGGAGCGGGGATCTCCTCGAGGATGGTGTCGAGCAGCGGGATCATGTCCATGTTGCCATCGTCGGGCTCGAAGCGAGCATAGCCGTTCACAGCCGAGGCATACACCACGGGAAAATCGAGCTGTTCGTCGGTTGCGCCGAGCTCAACCATGAGGTCGAACACTTTGTCGACGGCGCCCTCGGGATCGGCGTTCGGGCGGTCGATCTTGTTCACGACTACGACGATGCGCAGGTTGCTCGCGAGCGCGTGGGAGAGCACGAAGCGCGTCTGCGGCTTCGGACCCTCGTAGGCGTCCACGATGAGCAGCGCGCCGTCGGCCATGTTGAGCACGCGCTCAACTTCGCCGCCGAAATCGGCATGACCCGGCGTGTCGATGACGTTGATCTTCACGTCTTTGTAGTGGATGGAGATGTTCTTCGACAGAATGGTGATACCGCGCTCGCGCTCCTGATCGTTGCTGTCGAGCACACGCTCCTCCACCTGCTGGTTGGCGCGGAACACGCCCGCCGTGTACAGAAGACGGTCGACGAGCGTCGTCTTGCCGTGGTCAACGTGCGCGATGATGGCGACGTTGCGAATGTTCTCTTGCTTCATTACGTACTTTCTCCTGGCTTATCGCTGTGCGAACTCCGATGCGAAAACCCTGCTCACGGCAGGGAGAATTGCTTCAGGGTTGTTCTGCTGCAAACCCGACCTTTGATACTAACGCTCGTACGTTGATTTCACGTCAGGAATCGGTGACAAACCAACATAAACGCATGTAAGACGCAGCTTTGGGCGGTGTCAAAGCGAATGTTCTTTTACGGAAGCGAGGTGCTTGATTGAGACTGCAGTGAAGGGAATCAGAACAATGACCGCCGCGAGAAGCGCGAAAGCATCGGACCAACTTCCTGTCAGATACGTGGAAGGAACAGAACTTGTCGCGAAGAGCTGCGGGCCGAGTGCGCACAAGTCGAACACACCGTGGACGAGAGCTGATTGCCAGAGAGAACCGCTTTTCACGTAGAGATACGCCATGCAGATGCTGAACAACACTCCTTCGAGCAACTTGAGCACGAGTTGAAGCGCGACAGCCACCGCGACATAAGTGCTTCCTGCCGCTGTCGACTCTGTAACTGCATCCGCGCCGGAAAGATGCAATACAGCGAACAGAACCGCGCTTACCGCGACGGCCTTCACGAGGGGCGTAAGGCGAGATGGCGGCGTTTTCGCAGTATATTCCGTACCAGTTCGGCGAGAGGGGAACCCATCGCGCGCACGTGAATCGTCACCGACCGGAGCAAATGCGCACATCAGACACGGAATGGCAATACCGCGGAAAAGCGCCTCCTCGTATACGCCCGTTCCCAGACAGACAATCAGAACCAGGAGAACACGAACCACGGCGGATAGAAGATCCGTGCCTATTTCAAGAAAAGCCGTATGTTCTGCCAACAGGAGGAAAAACAAACTTGCCGCACCGCCGGCAATCCCCGCACACACCACGCCCACGCCCACGGCAGTACGGGTACCTTCACTCGGCGCGCTGATTTTCCGCAAGCCACCGAAAAGGGCAAGTCGCAGGAGAACAAGAGAGAGGAGCGCCGTCAACGAGCTTACAAGAGCCTGATGCGACAGGTCGCTCCACATCGCGCTGATCGACACAGCTCCGCACACAATGAACAGCGCAAGCAACAACGTAGCTGCAGGATGATCTATGCAGAATGATTTCACGTTCATGCAACGAGTATAAGTGGGAAGCTCATTTCCTCAGCCGCACATATTCAGCTATGCTGAATCAGTCCATTAGCAGAACACGGCACGAAGAAAAGAGAACCGCCCGCTTCATGGCAGCAAGCACTGCGCAGAATAATGAGAGTCGAGGACTCACCTCTTTTTCCCTCAAGGTCGTCGCTATCGTAGCGATGACCTGCAACCATGCCTCGTACATATTCCAGGATCAGCTCGGCTTCCCCCTTTACTGTGTACTCGAGGGCGTCGGCGGCCTCACCTTCCCCATCATGGCGTTCCTCATCACCGAGGGGTATCGCTACACCTCGAACGTGAAGCGCTACATGGCGCGGCTCGCCGTGTTCGCGCTTATCGCGCAAGTTCCCTTCTTCCTATTTCTCGATGCAAGAGGAAATGTGCTCTTCACGCTGCTCATCGGTCTTACGCTGCTCTATCTCCATGACCAGCTGGCGAACCGCGCGGCGTTTTGGGCGGTTGCCGCGCTCGGCGCGCTCGCAAGTCTCTGTTGCGACTGGGGGTTCATCGGCGTCATCATGATTCTCATCGGCGGGCTCATGCAGACGAAGAGGGAGCGAGCGCTCTACGGCCCGTTCGTCGCAGCACTCGGTATCGGTCTGCCTGCGGCAATCGGGCTGCCGAGCGATTTCTTCGCAGCTCTTCCGCAACTGCTCTACGCTGTAGGATGCGCTGCAGCGGGACTGCTCATTCTCGGATACAACGGCCAGCGCGGGCGCCCGCTCAAGTGGTTCTTCTACCTGTATTACCCGGCACACATCGCCGTACTCGGCCTCTGGCATTACCTCGCGTTCTAAACGCCGCGCACCGCCTGGAGGCGCAGATCGAAAGTACAGCCCACTGGGCTGTTGCGCCCTCGCGGGGTTCGATCCCCTGCAAGCTATCCGAAAACGAAAAAGCCTGCCGATGTCGGCAGGCTGTTGTTAATGGTGGAGCATAGGGGGATCGAACCCCTGACCTCAGGCTTGCAAAGCCCGCGCTCTCCCAGCTGAGCTAATGCCCCATGCGTTGCACTTCGCGGAATGTTTCACGTGAAACATTCCAGCTTTCGCGTTCACCGAGGTAAACATACCCCAGATATTAATAAACGCTCCACCGGCTAACTCGGCTCACGGTGGAGCGTTTATCGCAAAAAATGGTGGGCCCGAATGGATTTGAACCAGCGACCTCACGCTTATCAGGCGTGCGCTCTAACCAACTGAGCTACGGGCCCTTGAAAAAGTGCTTGAATATCTTATGTCAAAGAAACGGGTCTGGTCAAGAAAAATTTTTAATTATTTTTTCTCGCAAGCAAACGGCGCGTCGGCTGCACCCGCACATTTAAACGCCGCGCACATGGCGGAGGAAATTGTGCAGACGCCCATCACCCCGAAACCATCCACACCCATACCTGAACGCGGATGGTGCGACATCCGCCGCGCCCGCCGCACGATACCCGTTGCGCGCGCTCTTCGCTCACCGTGCCCACAAATGATACGGCACCCATATGCGCGTCGCCCACGCCCGCGCCCGCGCCCTCTCCGCTCGCGCCGCCCGCACGTGACACGACACCCGCCGCGCGCGATGCGCGCTTTGCACTAGAATGTGAGCAACAATCCGCACCATCAAGCTGGCTGCCGACGAAAGGAACAAGATGGTACCCCTCCATGTGCTTACGCTCATCGTCACGGGTCCCCATCAACCGTCGATTCTCGTGCTCGAACCTGTCGAAGACACCCCCGAGGGGAAGTCGCGCATCGTTCCCATCTGGATCGGCGCCACTGAAGCGGTTCAACTCGGTATCGCCGTCGAACACATGCATTTCCCGCGTCCCACAACGCACGATCTCTTCCTCGACGCGCTCACTAACCTTGACGCCCGCATCGACCACGTTCTCATCACCGACGTGAAGAAGCAGACATTCTTCGCACGGCTGTTCCTCCGCCAAGGAGGTCGCCTCATCGAACTCGATGCGCGCCCTTCGGATGCTCTCGCGCTCGCGCTGCGCCAGGACGCCCCCTTCTACATCGACGAGGAAACGCTTGAGAAGGCGTCGTTCCCCTACCTCTTCAAGCAGAAGAAGAGCGAAGAAGTCGAACTCAAGGAATTCCGCTCCTTCCTCGAACAGATATCTCCCGAAGATTTCGAGAACAACGCGTAGCCTAACGAGGCCGCACACCAACGAAAAACGGCCGACGCCACGGCGCCGCCCCACACGCAAAAGGGGGAATGTTTCACGTGAAACATTCCCCCTTCATCATTCAAGCGCATCTGCTCGCGACGGCGCCAACAACGGCACAGCGCAAGAGCGCCGCGCCGCACCGCTGACTTTATTCCTCAGCAGGCGCGTCCCCTTCGGTGGCTTCTTCCTCCTCGATGTCATCGAGCAGGCCGATCTGCGAAGCGTCTTCGTCGGTGCCCGTCTTCGTCGCATGCTTCTTACCCGTCGACGAGATGGCCACTGCTGTCACGCGATCCTTGTCCTGAATCTTCATGACACACACGCCCTGCGTCGAGCGGCCGAGCTCGGAGATGCCCTTCACCGGAGTGCGCACAACGACGCCTTCCTCGGAGATGATCATGATCTCGTCGTCGGAACCGACGATCTTCATCACCGACAGCAGGCCCTTCTTCTGCGTCATCGTGATCGTGTACACGCCCTGACCACCGCGATGGTGCTCGGGGTACTCCTCGATCGGCGTACGCTTGCCGAAGCCCTTTTCGGTGATGACGAACAGGTCGGTGCCGGGATGCGCGATCTCCATGCCGAGCACGTGCGCGTCGGCAGGCACGTTCATGCCGCGCACGCCCATGGTGTCGCGACCCATCGAACGCACTTCGGACTCATCCCACAGGATCGCCTTACCCGCGCTCGACACCATGATGACCTTCTCGTTCGGCGCCACACGACGCACGGCAATGAGCTCGTCACCGTCTTTAAGGTTGATCGCAATGAGCCCGTCGCGGCGCGTGCGGTCGTACAGGTTCATCGACGTCTTCTTCACCATGCCCTGTTTGGTAGCGAACATGAGATACTCGCTCTCGGGGAATTCCTTCGTCGCAATGACAGCGGAAATCGTCTCGCCCTTCGCAAGCGGCAGCAGGTTCACGATGGCCGTGCCGCGCGCGTGGCGCGACGCCTCGGGGATGTCGTACACCTTGAGGCGGTACACCTTGCCCGCCGTGGAGAAGAACAGCATGTACGAATGCGTCGACGCCACGAACAGGTGCTCCACGAAGTCGGAATCCTTGAGGTTCACGCCCTGCATGCCCTTGCCGCCGCGCTTCTGCTGACGGTAAGTCGACACCGGCAGACGCTTGATGTAGCCCGCATGGGTCATGGTAACGACCATCGGCTCGTCGGCGATGAGATCCTCGACCTCGATGTCCTTCGCCTCGCCCGTGATCTTCGTCCTGCGCGGAGTGTTGAACTTGCGCTTGATCTCGAGGAGCTCCTCCTTGATGATATCGCGCACGAGCGACTCGTCCTGCAGCACGCGCTTGTAGTACGCGATCTTCTCGCGCAGCTCGGCCAGCTCGTCTTCGATCTTGGTACGCTCGAGGCCGGTGAGGCGGCGCAGGCGCATCTCGAGAATGGCGTCGGTCTGCTTTTTGGTGAGCCCGAAGCGCTCGGTGAGGCGCTTCGCCGCTTCCTTGTCGGTCTCGGACGAGCGGATGATGTGGATGACCTCGTCGATGTTGTCGAGCGCGATGATGTAGCCCTCGAGAATATGCGCGCGCTCCTCGGCTTTCGCCAGCTCGTAGCGCGTACGCCTCGTGATGACATCCTTCTGATGCTCGATGTAGTAGAAGAGGATCTCCTTGAGCGACAACACGCGCGGCGCGTCATCGACGAGCGCGAGCATGTTCACGCCAAAACCGACCTGCAGCTGGGTGTGCTTGAACAGCTTGTTGAGCACCACCTGCGGAATCGCGTTCTGCTTGAGATCGATCACGATGTCGATGCCCTTGCGGTCAGCGGCGTCGTGGATGTTGCTGATCTCGGGCAGCTTCTTGTCGCGCACGAGCTCGCCGAGCTTCTCAAGCAGGCGCTTGCGGTTCACCTGATAGGGAATCTCTTTGACGATGATCGAAGCGCGGCCGTTCTTCTTCTCCTCGATCGTGCACTTAGCACGCACGGTGAGGTTGCCGTGACCCGTCTCATACGCGTCGACGATGCCCTTCTTGCCCATGATGAGGCCGCCCGTCGGGAAGTCGGGGCCCGGCAGAACCTCCATGAGTTCCGCCGTGGTCACATCGGGATTGTCGAGCATGAGGCACGTTGCGTCGATCGTCTCGCCGAGGTTGTGCGGCGGGATGTTCGTCGCCATGCCGACGGCGATGCCGGCCGAGCCGTTGACGAGCAGGTTCGGGAAGCGCGCGGGCAGCACCTTCGGCTCCTGGAGGCTCTCATCGTAGTTCGGCTGGAAGTCGACCGTTTCCTTGTCGAGGTCGCGCAGCAGCTCCATCGCCGGCTTGTCGAGGCGCGCCTCGGTGTAACGCATAGCCGCCGCGGAGTCGCCGTCGATCGAGCCGAAGTTACCGTGGCCGTCAACGAGCGGAACGCGCATCGAGAACGGCTGGGCGAGGCGCACCATCGTGTCATACACCGCGCTGTCGCCGTGCGGGTGGTACTTGCCGATCACGTCGCCGACCGTACGCGCCGACTTCATGTGCGGCTTCGTCGGAAGGTAGCCCGACTCGTTCATCGCGTACAGAATGCGGCGGTGCACCGGCTTCAGGCCGTCGCGCACGTCGGGAAGCGCGCGCGACACAATGACGCTCATCGAGTACTCGAGGAAGGACTGCTGCATCTCCTTCCCGAGTTCAGCCGTGAGCACCGTGGACTCATCGACGTTGAACATATCTTCAGTATCTGCCATCTATTGTCTCCTCATCGCGAAGTGTCTCGGTTTCATGCGGCGCAGGCGCGCTTCCTAGATGTCGAGGAAGCGCACGTCGTGCGCGTGCTTCTGAATGAACTCCTTACGCGGCTCGACCTGATCGCCCATGAGCTCGCTCACGATGCGCTCGGCTTGCGCGGCGTCGTCAATGGTGACGCGCAGCAGCGTGCGATGCTGCGGCTCCATGGTGGTCTCCCACAGCTGCTCGGGGTCCATCTCGCCGAGGCCCTTGTAACGCTGGATGTCGTACTTGTCGGGATCGGCCAGCTCGGAGAGGTGCTTCTTGAGCGCCTCCTCGTTGAAGATGTACTGCTCAACCTTCGTCGACCGCGAGTTCTTCTTCTTGAGACCGTACAGCGGCGGCTGCGCGATGTAGATGTAGCCGCGGTTGATGAGCTCGGGCATGTAGCGGTAGAAGAATGTCAGCAGCAGAATGCGGATGTGCGCGCCGTCAACGTCAGCATCGGTCATGATGATGATGCGGTGATAGCGCGCCTTGTCGGCGTCGAAGTCATCTCCAATGTTGGTGCCGATCGCCGTGATGAGCGACGAAATCGTGTCGGACGACAGCGAACGGTGCAGACCCGCGCGCTCGACGTTGAGGATCTTGCCGCGCAGAGGCAGAATGGCCTGGAACTTACGGTCGCGCGCCTGCTTCGCCGAACCGCCTGCGGAATCGCCCTCGACGATGAAGATTTCGGAGAGCGCAGCATCCTTCGACGAGCAGTCGGCCAGCTTGCCCGGCAGCGAGAACGAGTCGAGCACGTTCTTGCGGCGCGTCATCTCGCGCGCCTTACGAGCGGCTTCGCGCGCCTTGAGCGCCTGGGTGGCTTTCGACACGATGCGCTTCGCGGGCGTGGGGTTCTCCTCAAGGTACTCCGCCAGGCCGCGCGTTACCGCGTTCTGCACGAGCGGACGGATCTCGGTGTTGCCGAGCTTCGTCTTAGTCTGACCCTCGAACTGCGGATCGTGCAGCTTGACCGAGATGATGGCGGCAAGACCTTCACGTGCATCCTCGCCCGAGAGATTCGCATCCTTCTCCTTCAACAGACCCTTGCTGCGCGCATACTCGTTGATGGTACGCGTCACCGCCTGCTTGAAGCCGTCGAGATGCGTGCCGCCCTCGTGGGTGTTGATGTTGTTGGCGAATGCCATGACCGACGTGGTGGAGTACGACGTGGACCACTGCATGGCCACCTCGACCTCGCCGTCTTCGTTCTCGGCCTCGAAGTAGATCGGCTTGTTGAGCGTCTCCTTGCCCTCGTTGAGATACTTCACGAAGTCGACGATGCCGCCCGAGTACTGGAACACCTCGGTGCGCGGCTCGGGCGCGGGCGCGCTCACAACCGAACCAGGGTTAGCGCGCTCGTCGTGAAGCGTGATCTTGAGGCCCCTGTTGAGGAACGCCATCTCGCGGAAGCGATTGGCGAGCGTATCGTAGTCGAAGATCGTCGTCTCGGTGAAGATCTCGGGATCGGGCCAGAACGTAGTCTTGGTACCCGTGCCCTTCGCCTTGCCGATCTCGTGCAACTTATGAGCCGTCTTGCCGCGCTCGAAGTCGATTGAATATTCCTTGCCGTCGCGGCGAACGTTCACCTCAACGCGCAGGGAAAGCGCATTCACTACTGACACGCCCACGCCGTGCAGACCGCCCGACACCTTGTAGCCCTCGCCGCCGAACTTGCCGCCCGCATGCAGAACGGTCAGAACGACCTCAACCGTCGGAATCTTCTCTTTCGGGTGCTTGTCCACGGGAATGCCGCGGCCGTTGTCGGCAACGGTGATCGAATTGTCGGGATGAATCCACACTTCAATATGCGTGCAGTAGCCTGCCAGCGCCTCGTCTACCGAGTTGTCGACGACCTCGTACACGAGATGATGAAGGCCTCGCGGACCCGTTGAGCCGATATACATGCCCGGGCGCTTGCGCACGGGCTCGAGCCCTTCGAGAACCTGAATATCGGAACCGTCATAATGATCTGGTTTTTTTGCCACAGACATGCTCCTTTTTCTCGCCAAACATGAAATATGCGCCCCAAAGAGGAGCGCTTCCTGCATATTTTAACATATTGAGTATGACTCAAACGCTCTCAGTGGCTCATATGGCGCCATATCGCACGATATAAGGTGCTGAAACGATTTATTGCGTTACTTTTGTTGTTTTTCAGCAAAATAAGGCGTTACAGAGCGTTGTATACGCGCATTTACACCGAACGGCATCCCTCAAGCGGAAGTTCAACCACCTGGGCCGCGGCGAGCATATCCTCGTCGAAGTACGCAAGGTTCGCCGTGGTGACGAACGTTTGCACGTCGCTCGCAATGTACTCGACGAGTGCCGCACGCCGCGCACCATCGAGCTCGCTCATCACGTCATCAAGCAGCAGCACGGGTTTCTGATCGAGCATCTCCTCGATCACCGCCGCCTCCGCGAGCTTGTAGGCCAGCACGATCGAACGCTGCTGCCCCTGACTTCCGTAAACGCCCGCCGGCATGCCGTCGATCGCGAAATCAAGCGCGTCGGCATGGGGTCCCACCACAGCACGGCGGCGCGCTGTCTCTTCGGCGCGGCGTTCCTCGAGCGCGCGGGCGAGATGCTCGCGGGCTTCCTCTCTCGTAAAGTCGCAGGGGGCAGCGTGGTGCACACGGGCGATACCCGCATCCGCGCGCACAACACCAGCTGGGTCCGCGCCGGGAGCCGTCGATCCGCTCGCAGAATCAACTGCCCACGACGGCGTATAACGCACCGAAAGATTCTCGCGTCCTGCGGCGATGCGGCGGTAGCGATCCTCGACATGCGGCTTCAGCTTCTTAAAAAGCGCAGCGCGGTAGCAGCACAACTGCGCACCGCACGTGATTACCATCTCGTTGATGCTGTCAATGAGCGCCTGCGACGCCTCTTCTTTGAGAAGCCGATTCTTATGGCGAATCACCTTCTCGTAATCGCGCACGATGAGGTGGTAGTTCGCGTTGAGTTGGGACCCGAGCACGTCGAGCGCATGACGGCGCACGCTCATCGACCCCTTCACAAGATCGAGGTCATCGGGGGTAAACGTGACCGAGGGCACAAGACCGCGCAGGTCAACGGGCCGCTTTGCCTTGCCGTTGAGTTGATAGCGGCGCGTATGGTCCTCCATGGAGAGCTCGATCTCAAGCGCGCGGTTTCCATCGCCAACCGATAGCGACAGCTGCGCGCGCGGCGCACCATGGCGGATCATCTGCTCGATCGTGGCGTGGCGGAACGAGGCGAGCGCCGTCATGAGCTGAATGCCCTCTACAACGTTCGTCTTTCCCACGGCATTCGGACCGACGAGCACCACGAGCCTCCCCACATCGTGAAGCTCGAAGCGCTCGTACGATCGAAAGTCCTTGAAAACGATGTCGGTGATGTGCAGCGACATTAAGCGATGCGCACCGGCATGACGAGATAAAGGTAGTTCTCAGGTGCCTCCGCGCGGAAGATACCAGGCTTGAGCGGGGTCTTCACCTCGAGCGACACCGTGTCACCCGAAATCACCGAGAGTCCCTCGAGCACATAGGCGTAGTTGAAGGCGATCTGCACATCCTCGCCCTCGATCTCGCACGGGATCATCTCCTGAGCAGTGCCCACATCCTGCGACGTCGCGGAAAGCTGTATGGTCTGCGACGCCACATTGAGGTCGAATTTCACCGGGGTGCTCGTGCTGCCGAGCAGCGATGCACGCTTCACAGCCGCCACGAGACGGTCAACGTCGATCGTCGCGCGCGTCTCGCATGACGGCGGGATGAGCTGCTTGTAGTTGGGGAAGGTTCCCTCGATGCGGCGGTTGATGAACACCGTGCTATCGCAGGTAACCACGATCTGGTTGTCGGCAAGCGCGATCGAGACGGGCGATTCCGTTTTCGGCAGTGCGGCGATCTCGGAGAGGAACGAACCCGCAATGACCGCCTCGAACTCGTCGGCACTGGCGCCGGGCATCTCTGCCTCGGTCACCGCAAGGCGATACGAATCGGTCGCCACCATGCGCAGCTGACCCTCCGTGAACGTAACGAGCACGCCCGTGAGGATCGCATGGCTTTCGTCCTTCGACACAACGCGCGACACGCGGCGCACCATCGACGAGAACTGTGCGAACGGGATCTCAATGCGCTGATGCGTCTCCACCACGGGAAATGCGGGAAAATCCTCGTAGCTCAGCGTCTTGAGCGACGTGGATGACGTGTCGCACGTCACAACCGCTTGATCATCGTGCGCCTCTACGTGAACCGCCGCGTCGGGAAGGTTCTTGACCACGTCAGAGAAGATCTTGCCAGGAATGACCGTCTTCCCCTCTTCCTCGACGAGCGCCGCCACCGAGTACTGAATCGACAGCTCGAGGTCGGTTGCTTGGAGAACGAGCACATCATCATGCGCGTCGAGGAGAATGCCCGACAGAACGGGCAGCGTCGAGCGCGTCGAAGCGCCCTTGAGCACGACGGAGACAGCGTTCTGCAATTCGACCTTGTTAATGCTGAATTTCATGCGACATCCTTATCTGAATGCGAGACTCCCGTTTAACCAGTGGATATTATACAAGCATCCCTCATGCGTCTTTTCGCTTTACCTGGAAGGCGTGCAATTAATAATTGACACGCTTCGGAGGTTCATTTTTCACCCCGTCAAAAGCGGTCAATGTGGAAAATGTTGAAAACTTCCCCTCAGTGGGAAAATATCGGTGGAAAACTCAAGAAACCCCAGTCCACAGACGGAGGGAAACAAACCATGCATGGTTGATTACTTTTCTCCGCTTTATCCAGCTTTTACAAAAACAAGCTTCTGAACTGGGGTTTTAATTATTCTTATCATTTTCCGAACAAAAGATCGCATAATGCGTGCTTTTATCCACGCTCTTTGATTATCCCCACGCAAACCCTTATTCCCAATCAGGCGAAACGTACTTTTTCAAAAAGTCAAGGAAAAATGCCGCCACTTTTTCACAACGCGCGATTTTTATCAACATTCATGTATTCACGAAATTCAATGTTTTCCACTATTTCTGAATAAATTGTTGATAACCACGGAATAATTCGGAAAAGTGCTTGTAGAGCGATTCAAGTTATTCACAAATCGTTGAAAAATGTTGAAAACACCGCTCAATGGCAGGATAAAGTACCGCTGAACATCCATAGAGCGCTGAAAACGGATACAATTACGCTGAATAACGTTGAATAACCCTGAAACGCAGTAGAAAAATATGGAGCACCAGTGGAACACGACGTACCTCTCATGAACGATCTAACTGATCGGGCGGACGCTTCGTCCGCCGCGGATGACCGCGTTGCCAGCGAGGCGGAGCACAGCGCCGCCCGCGCCTTTGACTTCACGTTCGCACCAGGCGTTGCGCGCATCGCGATCTACGACGATCTGCTGAGCGCACCTCACATGATCGAGATCCCGCCTGCTGAAACGGGCGCCTACATCGAAAACATCGCCTCGACGATTTATGAGCAGGCGCGCCGCGCGGGAGGCGTCATCCCCTACACCGTCATTCGCGAGGTGTCCGAGAATTTCATCCACGCGCGTTTCAAGGAAATCGTCGTGTCAATCCTCGACCGCGGCAACACCATCAGGTTCGCCGACCAGGGCCCGGGAATCCTTCATAAAGACAAGGCTCAGGAGCCGGGCTTCTCTTCGGCAATCGAGCCGATGAAGGACTATATCCGCGGCGTGGGGTCGGGACTCCCCATCGTCAAGGAGTACCTCGAGTCGTCGCACGGCACTATCAGCATCGAAGACAACATGGGCACGGGGTCCGTGGTGACTATCAGCCTCAACCAGCAGCACGGTGACGAGGACGAGGTCGAGGGCGAGGAATTCCCTGCGCAAACGGATGCATTCGAAAGCTCATACGGCGCAGCCGGTGTATACGGCAGCGCGGGGCACGCCAGCGGAGACCCGTTTGTGCGAGGTATGGCGGGTTCGTTTAACGCCACGAATCAGACGCATTATGCGGAAGGCGGGGCCTACCCTCAGCATGCGGCGGCGTACAACGTCCAGCCGGGCGCGGCGGCTTACCCTGGGCAGTCCTTCGACCCGCGCTTCGCTCAGCAGGGTTATCCCGCGGGAGGCTACGGAATGCCGCAGGCCCCCTACGCGGGTACTCCCTACCCCCAGCACCCCGCCGCGGGAACGCCCGCGCAGGGATATCCCGCAGTAGGCTACTCCGCTGCGCAGGGCTACTACTCCCCCGAGCAGCAAGCGTCGTTCCAGGCAGTGCGCATCCGACAGGCGACGACCGACCTCTCGGAGAAGGAGCGTGTCTGCCTCGTCCTACTCGCAAACGAGGGACCGCTCGGCATCACGGAACTGAGTGCCCTCACTGGGATGGCGCCGTCGAGTACCTCGGCGACGCTCAAAAAACTCGAGGAACGAGGGCTCGCTGAGAAGCTGCCGAGCAAGAAGCGCCAGCTCACACCTATGGGCAACGACGTGGCGCTGACGCTTTCGTAGCGCGAAACCGAGCGGAGGAGCGTCGAAGCAACCACGTTTCCTCTCTTTACCAGGGGTTCGCATCCCCTATACAATCTTTGATTACACCCTCGGCGCGCAAGGCGCCGCAGAACAGAGCAAAAGGGCGCGCGCCCTTGGTCGGGAGCACATATGGACAGCGGAAAGCTTGCAGAGAACTGGAACGCGGTTTGTGATCGCGTCAAATCGTATCCGGGCATCGATCCGTCCCAGGTCAACGCCTTCTTCTCGCGCCTCCAGCCCCAAGCGATGAGCGAGGGTTTTCTCATGCTGACTGCCGACAACGACTTCATCAGGTCGTGGATCGAGCGGCACTACCACAGCTCCATCACGCAGGCTCTCACCGATTTGTTCAACGTGCCCTTTACCGTGATCATCGAGGTTGATCCGAATCAGGCGGCAAACGCCGCGCCCGCGATCGGATCGACGGGAACGAACGTCGCGCCTGCAGCAAGCGCTGCTCCCGCTTCCGCCGCGGCGCCCGTGAGGACAACAGCGGGCGCCATGCACCCGGCGAATCAGATGCCTGCGCAGGCGCCAGCGGCGGCCTCCGCGCCGGGCGCAAGCGGCGCTGCGCAGGCTCCCGCAATGGCTTCCGCGGCGAACACGAGCGTACCCAGGCAGGTGCCTGCAGGTATCGCTGCAGATGTTTCCGCAGGTAATCGCGGTGCTGTTCCAAGCGAGAGCGCCTTTGATTCGGCAGCTCCCCAAGCGGCGCCCGAACCAGCATCGGCGATCGACGCGGCGGCAGCGGTGAACCCTCTCCCCTCTTACGGCGCGCCAGCAGCCGTCGGAACAGCCGGCACAGCTGTCCCCATAAGCAGCGCGGCAGCCGCCGCAGTCGATCCCTCCCCCGCTTGCGAAGCCAGCGGCGCCGAGGAGCAAGAACAAACACAGCAGGAGCGCCCCACCTCGACGCTCACCTTCGAAAACTTCGTCATCGGCGATTCAAACCGCATGGCCTACTCTATGGCGGTCAACGTGGCGGAACTGCCCGGCAAAACGCCGCTCAACCCGCTGTTCATCTACGGCAAGAGCGGTCTTGGGAAGACTCACCTCATGCGCGCGATCCAAAACTACATCTGTGAAACGCAGCCGTACCTGCGCACGGTGTACGTCGATTCCGCCGAGCTCCTCTCCGACTACATGGACGCGAGCGCGGCGCACGACAAGGAGAAATCGAGCTACCGCAACTTCAAAACGCATTACGAAGACGCTGACGTGCTGCTCATCGACGATATCCAGTACCTCCAGGGTAAGAAGCAGACGCTCGACATCGTGTTCCAAATCTTTAACAAGCTGATCAGTCAGGGCAAGCAGATCGTCCTCTCAGCCGACCGCGCCCCCAAAAACATCGACATCGATGAGCGCTACCACTCGCGCTTCAACCAGGGAGGAACCATCGACATCCAGCCGCCCGAGGTTGAAACCAAGCTCGGCATCGTCAGAAGCTTCATCGACGAGTACCGCACCACGGAGGGCGGCGAATATTTCTCCGTCCCCGAGGACATCCAGGAGTACATCGCCGAGAACTCGAGCTCGAACATTCGCGAGCTCAAGAGCGCCGTCACCAAGGTCATCTATCAGATGACGTATTTCAACAACCCCCACATCACAGTCGGCGAGGTGAGAACGCTTCTCGAGAATCACTTCTCGGGCGGAAATTCGCGCAACCTGACCGTTGAGGACATCCAAAAAGAAGTCGAGACCTTCTTCAAGATTAAGCACAGCGACCTCGTTGGCAAATCGCGCACGCGTAACGTGGCCTACGCGCGTCACATCGCCATCTACCTGTGCCGCACTCTGCTCGATCTTCCGTTCGGCGAGGTCGGAAAGCGGTTCAACCGCGATCACAGCACCGTCATGCACTCCGTCGCCACCGTGGAGAACATGATGAAAAACAGTCGCGAAGTGCAGGAGGAGCTCGAGGCGCTCAAGCAGATCATTCGCGAACTCTAGTGGAAAACCCGTTGACGACCGACTCAAAAGCGGTCGAATACGCGTCGTTTGCTGGGGATAGATAACGACCGCGCGTTTCGCTGTTGATTGAGCATACAAGGTTTGAACGGCGAAACAGGCATTTGTTATCGTGATCTACCTGCGGTTTTGCCCGTCTTCCCCATTTCCACCGTTCTTATTATTGTTATTACCCTTTTAGATATATCTATTGAAGAGGAGGTTCATATAAGAGAACACGCTTGAAAGAAAGCAAGCTCCATCCAAATCGTGAACATTTTCCTATTTTCACGCGCTGAACAGCATTTTTCTTGTTGACACGCTCAATCGGTGTTATACAATCTGGAAGTTACTCTTTGAATATGAAAGGGATCGCAATATGAAACGCACTTACCAACCGAACAAGCGCAAGCGCGCCAAGACTCACGGCTTCCGCGCTCGCATGGCCACGAAGGGTGGTCGCGCCGTCCTCGCTCGTCGTCGCGCAAAGGGTCGCAAGCGTCTTTGCGTCTAATGAGGTCTCCGTTGGATACCATCAAATCCAGCGCCGACATCTCATGGCTCTTCTCTCACGGCAGGCGTCTGAAGAACCACTACCTGACGCTTATCGTGAGGGAGCGCGCAACTCAAGAGAATACAGGGATGGAGCAACACGACCTCAACGGTCGTGTTGCTTTTATTGCGGGCAAGAAGCTGGGGAATGCGGTGTGGCGCAATCGTGCCAAGCGGCGCATGCGGGCGATTTGCCGCGACCTCGGCGGTCCTTGGGCTGGATACGACGTAATATTTCTCGCGAAGTCATCCATTGCGGATGCCACTTATAGTAAAGTGCTAAAGGCATGTGGCAGGACGGTTCACGGCTCTTTGCTGGACGACGGGAAATCCTCTCATGAATAGGGTTTTGCAGGTTGCGAAGCGCATCCCGACGCTTGTTGCGATCGGGCTCATCATGTTCTATCGCGCAGCCATCTCCCCGTTGTTCCCTTCGTGCTGCCGCTTTGTGCCCACATGCTCCGAATACGGCTTGATCGCTTTCAAGCGTTACGGCTTTAAGAAGGGTTTCGTTCTGACGGCGAAGCGCCTGAGCAAATGCCATCCGGGAGGGCCCTACGGATACGATCCTGTTCCGTAGGCTCTTTTAGGAATATAAGAAGGGAATAGAGTATGTGGGAAGTGTTTAAGGACTGGATCTTCGACGCCATCCGGTTCTTCTACGAGTTCTGCGGCGACTGGGGCCTCGCGATCATCATCGTTACGGTGATCTTCCGTATCATCGTGGCGCCGATCATGCACAAGCAGGCGAAGTCCAACTATCAGATGCAGAAGATCCAGCCGCAGATCGCCAAGATTCAGGAGAAGTACGCTGACGATCCGCTGCGTCAGAATCAGGAGATGCAGAAGCTTTACGCCGAGGCGAAGTTCAACCCCCTCGCGGGCTGCATCCCGATGCTGCTTCAGATGCCGATCTTCATCGCCCTGTTCCAGGTGCTCCGTGAGATGGGCGGTCGCGAAGAGGTTCACGACTACGTCTTCTACAACATCGTCCCGAACCTTGTTACGACGCCTGCGCAGGCGTTTTCCGAGGGTTTTGGAACATTTGTTCCCTATCTCATCCTGATGATCATCTTTGCGGGTGCCACGTTCCTGCCGATGATTCTTCAACAGATGAAGAACGACAACAGCAAGCAGAAATCTCAGATGATGATCATGGCTGTTGTGATGTCGGTCTTCATGCTGTGGATCTCCTGGAGCTCCCCCGCTGGCGTTCTGCTCTTCTGGGGCGTGTCCTCGCTCATCGGTGTGGCGCAGAACCAGTTCTCGATGCACCGCTGCCGCAAGCTTGACGAGAAGAAGGCCGCTGAGGCTCCCATCGAGGTCAAGCCCGTTGAGGTCAATGTGACGCGCAAGAAGAAGAAGCCGCGCCCGACCAAGAAGCATTAATCGCTGTTTGCAACGTTTGGGAAGTGTTTCACGTGAAACACTTCCCTCTCTTTCTTTTGCCCGAATGTTTCACGTGAAACACTTCCCTCTGTCGAAAAGGAGCTGTTATGGCTGAAGAGATCGAAGAAGTGACGGAGTCTGCCGAGGAGTCGTCTCCTGAGATCACCGAGGAGATGCTTGATTCCATCGCTGATACGGCGATTGCTGCTTTGCAGGACATTCTCAAGTACTTCGATGTGGGAGAGATCACCATCGATGAGTACGAGGGCGACGACGGCGAGCTGATTCTCGACATCACGGGCGACGATCTTGCCATTCTGATCGGCCGCCACGGCAAGACACTTGACGCGCTCCAGTTTGTCATCTCTGCGATTACAACGCGCACGATGGGATTCCGCTATCCTGTGGTTGTTGATGTCGAGGGTTACAAGAACCGCCAGCGTCAGAAGCTTGAGGCCATCGCTCGTTCTTCTGCGAACAAGGCTGTATCCCAGCATCGTCCCGTTAAGCTGCGTCCGATGACTCCCTACGAGCGTCGCATCGTTCACATCGCTCTGCGCGACGACGATCGAGTCGAAACTGCTTCCGAAGGCGAGGGAGCCACGCGGCACGTTGTCGTAACGCCGCTCTAAGCGATGCTTGTGTTGCCGACTGTTGTTTAGACTGTGTGGCTGTATTGCTGATGGCTGCTTGATTGTTTGTTTGTGATTGTGATTTAGTTGCTGTGGAAAGAGGGTCGAACATTAAGTTCGACCCTCTTTTTATGCCTACGATTGCTGAAGCTGAATGTTTCACGTGAAACATTTTCGATCCCACATCACTTTGTACGCCATACTTGCAATAATGTTTCACGTGAAACATTATTGCTTTCCCTTTCGTCCGAATGTTTCACGTGAAACATTTTTTTCAGAAGGAGTCTTAGTGGACGACGCACGTATTGAGCGATATCTTGATCTAATCCTCGAAGCTAACAAGCGTATCAACTTAACGCGCATCGATTCGCGCGAGAGCGCGCTTATTCTCCACGTCGAAGATTCGCTTTCGGCCTTGCCGGAGCTGAATGAAGCGCCTGATGGGCTTTATGGCGACTTGGGCACGGGTGGAGGTTTTCCTGGCGCAATTCTTTCTATTGCATCGGGCCGGCAAACGCTTCTGGTTGATTCAGTTAAGAAGAAGATCGCTGTTCTTGATTCCGTAATCGCTGAAATTGGTCTCAGTGAGCAAATACATACCTATGATGGTCGTATTGAAGATCTTGCTCGAGAAAAACCGAATGCCTTTTCAGCTCTTACCGCACGAGCGTTGTCTCAGCTTCCGTCTCTCCTTGAGCTCGCTTCCCCGATCCTCAAGGAACACGGTGTTTTGATCTGCTACAAGTCCCATGTGTCCGACGATGAAATGAATCGCGCTTTGTCTATGGAAAAGCTTGTCGGAATGAAGCTAAAATCACGCCGCAGCTTCTACTTAAGCGATGGAGTGACTTTTCGAGAAATAATCGTGTTTGAAAAAATAGGTTCTCCAACTGTAAAACTGCCACGACGAGTTGGTTTAGCTCAAAAGAAGCCTCTTCGCTAAAAAGGAAACGCCTCGATGTTTCACGTGAAACATCGAGAATGAATGCGCGTGCTGATGCGAATGTTTCACATGAAACATTCGCATCAGCATTCTGTTTGTTTCGTGCTTGAATCGCGCAAGGTTGGAATCATCTTGGTGCTTGATCCGCATGAGGCAGAGGATGCGGATCTGCTAGGTTTTCGCCAAGCTGAATGTGATAACTCCGCAGTATCGTCGCCTTATACAACTATCAGGGTGACGATACACGAGGAGGTTTCAATGGGGCTCACAAGAAGGCAGATCCTTGCTCGTCGAGCAGAGCATCTTCGTCGAAATATGACCTGTTTTGAGAGGAAACTGTGGCGTCATTTTCTCTGCAGGTACGAACCACCGTTTCGAGCGCAAAAAGTTATCGGTAACTATATCGTTGATTTCTACTGCAGAGCAGTTCGTTTAAGCATAGAAATAGATGGCGATTCTCACTATGAACCGCGCAGTATTGAGTATGACAAAACGAGAACGATGTTTCTGGCTACTCAAGAGATAAAAGAGCTTCGCTTCACGAATAGAGAAATTCGAGATGAATTTGAAGGCGTATGCGCAGTGATCGACGAAGTGGTCAGGTCTCGTCGGCATGATTTACATTGCGTATCGCTTGATTTGCTGAAAATGAAGCGCTGAATGTTTCACGTGAAACATTCAGCGTACGATGAGAGATGTTTCACGTGAAACATCTAAAACGGTGTATCCCCCTTTGCTATACTCTGCAATTAGTCTTGGAAGGAGGCTTCAGTGGGATTCCTGGATGGATTTAAACGAGATCGAAACGAAAAGCAGGTTGCCACAGAGAATGTTCAAGCGTCGCAAGAAGATGAATTGCTTGAGGATTCTCAAACTGCGGATTCATTTGATATCGAGAACGCGGAGGTTGTAATGAGAGACCCCTCTGCAGGTATCGAGGACAGATCTGAAGTGCGGCCGATCAAGACTTATGATGAGAAGTCTCCTGTGAGGCATGTTGTTGGTCAAACGAAGATCATCGCAATCATCAACCAGAAGGGCGGCGTCGGCAAATCCACGACTGCCATTAATCTGTCTGCGGCTCTTGGAGAGATGGGGAAGCAGGTTCTTCTCGTTGATCTCGATCCTCAGGGTAATTCGTCAAGCGGATTGGGTATCGAGAAATCCGCCGTCCGCAACTGTGTGTATGACGTGCTTCTCAACGATGTTCCCATCGAAGAAGCGATTATTCCCGACATCTGTGAAGGTCTCGACGTTGTTCCAGCTACGATTAATCTTGCTGGAGCAGAAGTTGAACTTGTCTCAGAGATGGCGCGTGAGAACAGATTGAAAGATGCCGTCGGGCTTATGCGCGGGCGTTATGACTACATCTTTATCGATTGCCCGCCGTCTCTCGGTCTGCTGACTGTCAACGCATTGGTTGCAGCTGACAAGCTTCTCATTCCCATTCAATGTGAGTTTTATGCACTTGAAGGTGTGACAAAACTTCTTGAATCGATGAAACGTGTCAAAACACGCCTTAATCCCACGCTTGACATCTTCGGCGTACTTCTGACCATGTATGACAACAGAACGACGTTGTCCAAGCAGGTTGTCGATGAGGTGCGAGGATATTTTGGCAAGGTCGTGTTCAACACGCTCATCCCTCGTACCGTCAAGCTCTCCGAGGCTCCCAGTTTTGGACAGCCTATTACTCAATATGATCCCAAGGGAAAGGGATCTATCTCCTATATCGAACTTGCAAAGGAAGTGATCAGCCGTGGCTAGAAACACACGAGGCGGCTTGGGCCGCGGTTTGAATTCTCTGCTCGGTGGAACGTTCGAAGCACCTGCGCCCGCATCCCCGTCTCCTACACGTGAGCGGATTACCATCGACGGCGAAGATATGCAGACGGTTCAGCCGAAGCATCATGAGGAAAAAACCCAAAGCGTTGCATCTTCTCAATCTGCTCAGCCTGTCCACGCTGCGGAACAGGAAAATGTTTCACGTGAAACAAATCAGCCGCTCGATGTGACTCAGGTGCTTGCTCGAAAACTCGACGAGGTTCCTATCGATTCGGTGCGCCCCAATCCTGATCAGCCTCGTACCAATTTCAAGAAGGATGAGCTCGAGGAACTTGCGGCTTCAATTGCGAA
>ERZ1034920.704-NODE-704-length-24717-cov-7.213973_pt1 | contig 24717 bp, 25 predicted proteins | sample MGYA00520688_ERZ1034920 | MGnify/ENA primary metagenome ERZ1034920 (study PRJEB33766, sample SAMN09781785) | gut metagenome | biome: gut microbiome | host: Homo sapiens | place: Madagascar | study: EMG produced TPA metagenomics assembly of the PRJNA485056 data set...
TTTTGCCTAGAATAATTTGACAAGCATTCATGAAAAGGTTATACTGATAATTAGCAATGTGTATAGTTATGACTGGAAGTATACACTATTATTTATTAAATATAACAATCAATAAGGGAGGAAGATATTATGGTATCTCAGAAAGTAACAGTTTCAAATCCAACAGGAATTCACGCTAGACCAGCAGCAACATTAGCAAAGACAGCAGCTCCGTTCAAGAGCAGCATTATTCTTGTAGCAGGCGAGAAGAGACTTCAGGCTAAGAGCGTTCTGAACCTCATGTCTGCAGCTATCAAATGTGGAACAGAAATCACAGTTGAGTGTGATGGTGAAGATGAAGCAGAAGCACTTAAGACTGTAGTAGAAGCTATTGAAAGTGGACTGGGAGAGTAATATATGGAACAGATTCGTGTTGAGAAGACAGCGTCCAGAGGCATCGTTGTTGAAAAAGTATATATGTATCTTGAGCCAGATCTGACTCCGGCAACCGGTACAATCGCTGATGATCAGGTTCAGGCTGAGATTGAGAAGTTCGAGGCAGCTAAGAATGCTGTTGTAGAAGAACTTGGTCAGCTTGCCGAAAAGAATGAGATCTTTGCGGCACATCTGGAAATTGCGAATGACTTCATGCTTCAGGATGGCGTTGAGAGCAAGATCAAGGACAGCAAGTCTAATGTAGAGCAGGCGATCAGCAACACAATTGATGAGTTTGCTATGATTTTTGCATCTATGGATGACGAGTACATGAAAGAAAGAGCTGCAGACGTACGTGATATTGGTAAGCGTATGATGGCAGTAGTTAAGGGCGTTAAGCTTCCGGATCTGGGAGTTTTGACTGAGCCTGTAATCGTTATGGCGAAAGATATGTATCCGTCTGATACAGTCAAGATCAATCCGGCGCTGGTTAAAGGTATCGTCACAGAAGAAGGCGGTGTTACAAGCCACGTATCTATCATTGCCAAGAGTCTTGGAATCCCGACACTGGTAGGTGTAAAGGGTATCCTTTCTAAGGTAGACGATGGAGAGTACATCTGTATGGATGCCGGAGAGGGTATTATTGTTGTGAAGCCTGATGAGGATACAGAGAAGGAATATCTGGACAAGAAAGCTGCTTATGAGCAGGAAAGAGCACGTCTGGAAGGCCTGAGAAGTACTCCGGCAGTTACCAAGGACGGCAAGAGAATCTATCTGTGTGCTAACGTTGGTAATGTACAGGATATCAGAAATGCACTTCCGATGAATATTGATGGTGTAGGTCTGTTCCGTAGTGAGTTCCTTTACATGCAGAATACACACTTCCCGACAGAGGAAGAGCAGTTTGTGGTATACAAAGAGGCAGCAGAGCTTGCGTCTCAGGAACTGACAATCCGTACACTGGATATCGGTGGAGACAAAGAACTGTCTTACTATGAATTTGAAAAAGAGGAGAATCCATTCCTTGGATGGAGAGCAATCCGTATTTCTCTGGACATGAAGGATATGTTCAAAGAGCAGCTGAGAGCTATCCTGCGTGCAAGTGCATTTGGTCATGTGAGAATCATGTTCCCGATGATTATTGCTATGGAAGAGCTTAAGAATGCTAAGGCACTCGTGAAAGAATGTATGAAAGAGCTTGACGAAAGAGGACAGGCTTACGATAAGAATATCGAGATGGGTATGATGATCGAGACACCTGCCAGTGTAATGCTTGCAGATGAATTCGCAAAAGAGGCTGATTTCTTCAGCATCGGAACGAACGATCTGACTCAGTACATTCTGGTTGTTGACCGCGGTAATAAGAAGATCGCCAAGATGTACGATTACTTCAATCCAGCTGTTGTACGTGCAATTAAGCAGGTAATTGAGGCAGGACACAAAGAAGGCATCAAAGTCGGCATGTGTGGTGAGATGGCTGGTGATCAGAAGGCAGTTGAACTTCTTCTGGATCTTGGTCTGGATGAGTTTAGTATGTCCGCTGGAAGCATCGATTACGTAAGAGAGCAGATACTTAACAGAGAGTAAGAAAGAGTAAGTTTAAAAGGATTATGGAAAGCCTTCAGGTACGGTTGAGCCTGAGGGCTTTCTTGCATCACAAGGATTCTTCAAGGCTTACGAGATGAATTGCTAATGTTGTATAAATGACTTTTTTTGCGCAAATATATAGTTTCCATTCCCTGAAAAAGGTAGTATAATGTACGCATAGTGGAGTCACATGCCCAGAAAGGGCGCGCGTATGCGATTGTGTGCCGATGGAGGAGTCATCATGAAGGACAAACAGGACATACAGCTGAAAGGACAGTTGAAGTTATATATGCAGTGGCCGGCGATCATGTCGGTACTTCTTCTGGCAATGAATGTATGGATCTATAAGATTGATCACAGAGCAGGATTTATCATGCTGATCTTTGTTCTGATTTATATGTTGATCGTAGGAGCATTGTATTTTTTTAACCGGGCGGTGATCCTTCGAGATCTGGTAGAGTTCTCAGCACAGTATGGCGTTGTACAGAATACGTTGCTGAAGGAATTGTCAGTACCATATGCGCTACTGATGGAAGATGGCAGGATACTGTGGGTGAATGATGAATTTAATGCGATCTTTGAGGGAGAAGGTAAAGTGTCCGGAAGCCTTGCAAAGTATATTCCAGAGATCAACCGCAGTCTGTTCCCTAAAAAAGAAGACCAGAAAGTACAGCGTGAGGTGCGCTATGAGGACAGAGAATATCTTGTAGAGCTGAGAAAGATATCTGTAAAAGGATTTAGCGATTCTGAGCAGTTGATGGAGATGCCGAAAGAGCAGGAGTACTTTATTGCAGTGCATATGCAGGATGTAACGGAACGTAATGAATATATCCGTGCCAATGAAGAACAGAGACTGGTTGCCGGTATGCTTTATATTGACAATTATGACGAAGTGATCGAGAGTGTGGAAGAGGTTCGTCAGAGTCTGTTGCTGGCACTGATCGATCGAAAGATTAACCAGTATTTCATGAAGGTTAATGGTATTGTCAAAAAGGTCGAGACAGATAAGTATTTTGTTGTAGTGAAGAAGAAAGATTTCAAGAAACTGGAAGAAGATCGTTTCTCATTGCTGGAAGATGTGAAGTCGGTCAGTGTGGGCAACAAGATTCCGGCTACACTCAGTATGGGTTTGGGACTCAGCAGCGACTCTTATTCACAGAGTTATAACTATGCCCGTGTGGCTATCGACCAGGCACTTGCCAGAGGTGGCGATCAGGCAGTTATCAAGGATTGTAACGGTATTACCTATTATGGTGGCAAACGGGAAATGAGCTATAAGAACACTCGTGTTAAGGCGCGGGTTAAAGCGGAAGCTCTTCGTGAGTATATGATGACCAGTGGAAACATTCTGGTTATGGGACATACGATGACAGATGTAGATTCGCTGGGAGCAGCGATTGGTATCTATCGCGCTGCAGAGTCAATTGGTAAGAAAGCACATATCGTATTGAATAGACCGACGAATTCGATTCGTTCCGTGTATGAAGATTATATTAATAACCCGGATTATCCGGAAGATATGTATATCAGTTCATCGGAAGCAAAGGACATGATGAATAATAATTCGATGGTCATCGTCGTAGATACGAACCGTCCGCAGATGACGGAGTGCCCGGAACTGCTGCAGATGACGAAGACCATTGTGGTACTGGATCATCACAGACAGAGCCGTGATAATATTGATAATGCCATGCTGTCGTATATTGAGCCATATGCATCATCTGCGTGTGAGATGGTAGCTGAGATCCTGCAGTACATCGATGAAGATATAAAGATCCCGCCACTGGAAGCAAGTAGTATGTATGCAGGTATGATGATCGATACAAATAATTTTACGAACCGTACCGGTGTACGAACCTTTGAGGCGGCAGCATTCCTGAGAAGATGTGGGGCAGATATTCCATATGTCCGCAAGATATTCCGGGATGATATGGATTCATATCGGGCAAAAGCATCGATTATCAGTAATGCAGAAGTATATCGTCAACAGTTTGCAATTGCCAGAGGTCAGAATCTGCGGGTGGACAGCCCGACGATTATTGGTGCACAGGCGGCCAATGAACTGCTGGATATTGAAGGTATCCGCGCTTCATTTGTATTGACGGTATACCAGGGACGTATCTATGTGAGTGCACGTTCCATTGACGAAGTAAATGTACAGATCATTATGGAACGTCTGGGCGGCGGAGGTCATATGAATGCCTCCGGTGCACAGTTTGACCATACGAATATGGAAGAAGCGGTGAACTGTGTGAAAGCGCAGATTGACAGAATGATCGAGGAAGGAGATATATAAAATGAAAGTAATCTTATTAGAGGATGTAAAGTCTCTTGGTAAAAAAGGAGATGTAGTAAATGTAAATGATGGATATGCGAGGAATTTTCTTTTGAAAACGAAGAAAGGCATTGAGGCTAATGGTAAGAATATGAATGATCTGAAGCTTCAGAAGGCTAATGCAGATAAAGTGGCACAGGAGAACCTGGAAGTAGCCAAAGAACTGGGAGAACAGATTGCTAAAGGTAAGATTGAAGTGTCTATTAAGACCGGTGAGGGCGGTAAGGTATTTGGTTCCGTGTCTTCCAAAGAGATTGCGCAGGCTGCTGAGGAACAGCTCGGTCTGAAGATCGATAAGAAGAAGATTCAGTTAAAAGAGCAGATCAAGAGCCTTGGCGTACACAATGTACCGATTAAGCTTCATCCAAAGGTAACTACAGAACTGAAAGTACACGTTGTAGAAGAGTAGGGAGGTCGCCATGGAGGAAGCGCTGATTAAGCGGGTGCTGCCTCACAGTATTGAGGCAGAGCAGTCAGTAGTCGGAGCCATGCTGATGGACAAAGAGGCTATTCTGACAGCGTCAGAGATCATTACAGGGCAGGATTTTTATCAAACTTCATATGGTGTGATCTTTGAATCCATGGTAGAACTTTTTAATGAAGGCAAGCCGGCAGATCTGATCACACTTCAGGAGCGCCTGAAAGAAAAGGATGTACCGGAAGAGATATCCAGTCTGGAATTCGTCCGTGAGCTGGTGGCAGCTGTGCCGACTTCTGCCAATGTAAGATACTATGCGCAGATCGTATATGAGAAATCGGTCCTGCGTAAGCTGATCAAGTTAAATGAAGAGATAGCCAATACCTGTTATGTGTCTTCTCAGCCGATGGAAGAGATTTTGGAAATGACTGAGAAAAAGGTGTTTGAACTGTTGCAGAATCGTAATGCAGGAGACTTTGTCCCGATTAAGGACGTTGTGCTTAACGCATTGGAGAAGATTGAAAAAGCATCTAAAAATAAAGGAACGGTAACAGGTATTCCAACAGGTTTCCTGGATCTGGATTACAAATTATCCGGATTACAGCCGTCAGACCTGATCCTTGTGGCTGCGCGTCCATCTATGGGTAAGACGGCGTTCGTCCTGAATATTGCTCAGCATGTGGCGTTCAAGAGCGACAGATATGTAGCGGTATTCAGTCTTGAGATGTCAAAGGAACAGTTGGTAAACCGTCTGTTTTCATTGGAATCACAGGTGGATTCTCAGAGCCTCAGAACGGGTAATCTGAAAGATGCCGATTGGGAGAAATTGATCGAGAGTGCCGGAATCATCGGTAAGTCACATCTGATCATCGATGACACACCAAGTATTTCAGTTACAGAACTTCGTTCCAAATGTCGTAAGTTCAAGCTGGAGCACGGCCTTGACCTGATCATTATCGACTACTTGCAGTTGATGAGTGGCAGTATTGGCGGCAGAAGTGATTCCAGACAGCAGGAGATCTCGGATATTTCTCGTTCACTGAAAGCAGTGGCGAGAGAGCTGAATGTGCCGGTCATCGCGCTGTCGCAGTTAAGCCGGGCAGTAGAGCAGAGACCGGATCACCGACCGATGCTTTCTGACCTTCGAGAGTCAGGAGCCATCGAGCAGGATGCCGACGTGGTAATGTTTATTTATCGTGATGATTATTACAATAAGGATACAGAGACACCGAATCAGGCGGAGATCATCATCGCTAAACAGAGAAATGGTCCGATTGGTACAGTGAATCTGGCATGGCTGCCGGATTACACAAAATTCGCCAATCTTACCTGGGAAAAGAACTAACAGATATGTTTTCGGGGCCATGATTAATCAAACAGATTTTATTAGTAATCAAAACTGTTTGATTAATCATGGCCCTGTTAACGTACTGTATCGAGTAAGAGGATGATGCTCTATATTGATGTGCCGGGAAGCAGAAGCCTGCGAAGTCTTGTTACAGCACTGCTGTGAGCAGCATTTTTACGGTAATTCTGCTGCTGGCGGATCAATTGGTCAAGCTTACGGAATTCTTCTTCCTGCTGGCGTTCCTTGGCATCCAGAAGAAAAGACATTTCTTTGGTAATCATAGACACCAGCATTTCATTATTGTTTTCCAGCATACGCTTGATGCGGAGTTGTTCTCGGGTGCGTTTCATATCCGGAATCAGAGCTTTCAGCTCTTCAAATGGCACACCCTGGTCATATAGTTCTTTGATGCAGTTATAGAGCTTGGCATCTTCTTTCGTTGCACTGCTTAATGTATTTAATACGTTGCCCATATAATCCCCCCTTAGTTCATGTAGACAGAGTATAACATGTCCAAACGGAAGCATTTGTCAAAGGGAGTCGGGAAGATAATAGATTTGACTGACAGGAAGTGACATTGGAAGATTTGCGGAAAAAAGAACAGCCTGTCCAATTAAGAACAGGCTGCTTTTACTCTTTATTATTCTTGCGAAATTACTCAGCAGAGATAGCTGACATTGGGCATGTATCTGCACAAGCACCACAGTCAAGACATGCATCTGGGTTAATTTCGAAATGAGCATCTCCTTCGCTGATAGCTTCTGCAGGACACTGAGCTGCACAAGCACCACAAGAAACACATTCGTCACTAATTACGTATGCCATGATAAGTACCTCCTTATATAATATGTGATAATCATTATGGCTGAATACCTCAGCTTTAGTTAATCATAATACAAATGTGGGAAATATACAAGCTAAATCCTGCTTAAAAACAGATACAAAGTCAATGTTAATAAATTTTTTAAGAAATTTTTCAAGACTTTTTCACAGTTTTGGTGTATAACATATTATGTGATGTCAGAGGATACACGTAATGAGGAGAGATAGCATGAAAAAGAGATGGAGAGTAGCGGTGCTTGGTATATGCATGGCAATGCTTACTTGTGCATGCAGTACGCAGACAGAGAAAGAGGATACATCTTCAACCCAGCAGAGCGGAGAGAAGAAGGAGACTGCTGAAGAGAAGGCTGAAAAGGCAAAACAGGCGAAGCTGGATCTGATCGATCCGGCAGCATATGGTAATGTGGATGGATTAGAGTTGGAAAAAGGTACATATTTGTCGATCATTGGTAAAGGCAGTTCTGAGACTTATTGGAAAACGGTCAAAGCAGGTGCCGAGGACGCAGTTGCTGATCTGAATAAAGAACTTGGGTATGAAGGTTCCGATAAGATCAAGGTAGTATACAGTGGACCTGGTAAGTCAGACGATGTGGACGAGCAGGTCAGCATTCTGGATGAAGAGCTGGACAGATATCCGGCGGCACTGGCAATCGCTGTAGTAGATTCCAAGTCCTGTGAAGTGCAGTTTGATCTGGCGACTATGAATGGAATCCCGCTGGTAACATTTGACTCTGTGGGTAATTATCAGGGAATCATGGCCAGTGTAATGACGGATAATGCGAAAGCATCCACAGAAGTAGCGACACATATGGTGGAGAGTCTTGGAGATGCCGGACAGGTTGTTGTGATCGCTCATGACAGCAAGTCCCTGACTTCGCAGGAAAGAGTAAATAATTTTATTGCAGAGATTCAGAATAATCATCCGAATATGTCGGTGGCAGGTCCATATTACATGGATCAGATCGATGATATAAAGAAGACGATCGCAGAACAGCAGCTTGATATCGTGCCAGTGGAAGGTCAGGAACTTGATGAGGAACAGCAGACGGCGCTCGATGATGCAATCGCACAGATTACAGATGAAGACATTTATAATTATATTCTGGAGATGAATCCGGATGTGAAAGGCATCTTTGCAACCAATGGAGACACTACCATGCAGGCTTTGACGGCATGTGAGGGAAAAGACATGAAGGATGTTGTGATCATGGGATATGATGCGGATCAGGAAGAGATTGATGCGATGAAAGATGGCAGAATCGCAGGGATGATCGTTCAGAATCCATATGGTATGGGGTATGCAACGGTTGTGGCAGAAGCAAGATGTGTCCTGAATATGGGGAATGAAGCGAATGTTAACACGGGGTATACCTGGGTGACACCGGATAATATAGAAGATAGGACAGTACAAGATATTCTGTATGCAGAGAAATAGCCGGAGATAACCGGTCAGAATGAAGATAGAGCATGATATGAAAAAGGTGCGGCATTTGCCAGCACCTTTTTTGCTACACATGTGAAATAAACCAAAATGAACTAATATAATACTAAATAGGAAGTTCCAGATAGATATCTTTTCCTTCTTTGATAGAGATGACTACTTTTCCGCCTTTGATGGTAGTAACCATTCCCTGAACGCTTCCACTTACGGAAGGAGCATCTGCTTCAGCAGGAGCAGACTCTTCAGCTGGTGCTTCTTCGGCAGCTTCTTCCACTGCGCCGGCTTCTTTGAAGCCTTTTACATTATCAGGAGTCAGAGCACTAAGAGAATCACTTGTCTTAGTCAGAGTTGCTCCGAGTACCTGTCCGATTGTAAGTACTCCATCAAGGTTCAGAAGACCTGAATCAACCAGTTCATCAAAAATAGCCGGATCTTCGAGGTTGGCTGGCTCGATTGTAATACCAGCCTCTGCACGGCAACATAATACGGCAGGATCCTTTGCATGAGCCTGCGCGGTTTCAGCTGTAATAGACATATTACATACCTCCTTATTCATACTATTATTAGTATAGTTCTTAGGAGGGGTAAAATCCAATTGATTTTTATCATACTAAAAGCTTAATTATTGATAATTTCTATGACCAGTGTGCGCTATCTTTACTCTTTGGAAGAGTGAAGGTAAATTCACTTCCGACACCTTCCGTACTGATTACATTAATATTCTCACCGTGAGCCTGAATGGATTCCTTTACGATGGAAAGACCAAGTCCGGTTCCTTTTTTATCTTTGCCACGGGAAGAATCTGTCTTGTAGAAACGTTCCCATATTTTATTCAGTGAATCACGCGGAATACCGACTCCGTTATCCTTGACAGATACGAAGACTTTCTCGCCACGTTCGGTGGTTTCAACTGTAATAATAGAGTCCGGATCGCTGAATTTGATCGCATTGTCGATCAGATTGTAGAGTACCTGCTGGATCTTGTGCTTGTCGGCAAATACGGACAAATGCCTGGTGGCAAGAACCAGTTCGATCGATATCTTCTTCTGTGTGCATGTGCCTTCAAAAGAGGCAGCAGTGGAACGGATCACCTCGTGAATATCGAAAGATTCCCGGTTCAGCAGAAGTTCCTGTGTGTCAAATGCATTTAACTCCAGAAGATCCCTGGTCAGATCTGTCAGTCGTTCTGTTTCGAATAAAATAATATTCAGGTACTTGCTCTGCAGTTCCGGAGGAATCGTACCATCAGCCATGGCTTCTACGTAGCCCTTGATCGAGGTGAGAGGGCTACGGAAATCGTGGGAGACATTGGCCACGAACTTCTTCTGATAGTTCTCCATATCCCGAAGCTGTGAAGACATATAGTTGAGTGATGCCGACAGATATCCCATTTCATCACTGGTACGGATCGGAATCTCGTAGTTTAGATTGCCGGATGCATACTGTGTGGCCGCCTGGGTGATCTCAACCAGTGGGCGGTGTACCAGCAGCTCAAATGCCAGGAAAATCATAAATGACAACAGATAGATGATGATCAGGGCAATATATACACGCTGGAGCAGCGCATTCTGCAGAGCGTTGATCTCGTCCAGATTCTGATGGATCAGAAGATAGCCTTTGGTTGTAAAATCCTGAGTGACAGGAGCAATAACTGTAATAACATCTTCGGTAAAACAACCATGATAATCACCCTTTTGCCAGATGCTTCCGACATTTTCCGTGGGATCAAAGTCAGGAATGACAGCAGGCGCATCCGGGTAGTCATCCGGAGATTTGCTGCAGATCAGATCCCCTTCTGTGTCTACCAGCCAGACGGCAGCATCCGTGTAGGATTCGATACCACTGAGCTGTGTGCGGACTTCCGATAAGGAGATTGTCTCATTAAAATATTTGGGCAGATACTGTGATGCAGTAACATTAGCACTTTTATATAACCGGGATGCGGTATAATCCGTGAGTTTATCAAGGGCATAACCGGATACCAGAATGGATGTAGTGAATATTGCCAGAAATCCAAATATGATATAAATTGCCAATATTTTTAATCGCAGCGTACTGCCGGTGTGTGAAGGTGTTTTATTCATAACGCGCGTCCTTATTTGACTTCAAACTTATATCCAATGCCCCATACGGTTCCCAGATTCCAGGATGGGTGATCGCTGATCTTTTTACGGAGACGTTTGATATGTACGTCTACGGTACGAGTATCACCGACATATTCATAACCCCAGATGTGGTCCAGAAGTTGTTCTCTGGTAAATACCTGATTCGGTGAGGAAGCCAGGAAATAGAGAAGCTCCAGTTCTTTTGGAGGCATGTCTACGGTCTCTCCGTCTACCTGGACCGAATAGTTGGTCAGGTTGATCACAAGTCCCGGATATTCCACACATTTGCTGTTGCTGTCAGCAGGAATTTCCGGCTTTGCAGGATGATATCTGCGGAGTACGGCCTTGACTCTGGCGACCATTTCTTTCGAATCAAATGGTTTCATGATATAGTCATCGGCACCCAGTTCCAGACCGAGCACTTTGTCAAAGACCTCGCCCTTGGCAGAAAGCATGATGATCGGTGTCTGCGAATGGGCACGGATCTCACGGCATACCTGATAGCCGTCAATGCCCGGAAGCATCAGATCCAGAAGTATCAGATCCGGATTCCATGCATCAAATGCGAGCAGAGCACTTTCTCCGTCATGAACGATCTTGGTGTCGAAACATTCTTTTGCTAAATAAAGTGAGATCAGTTCTGCGATGTTTTCATCGTCGTCAACGATCAGTATTTTCTGTTTGCTAACCATAATTATTTCTCCCCACTATTTGATTTTATGATAAATGTTGTCAGAGTATTTCTTTATTTGAACTCGACAATTGTTACACCTGCGTCACCCTCACCAAATGCAGCCAGATGGAATTCTTTGATATGCTTCTGGCGGCGGAGATAAGCATGGATACCGTTGCGGAGTGCGCCGGTACCTTTGCCATGTACGATGCGTACTGGGCTTAGGTGCGCAATATAGGCATCGTCCAGGTATTTGTCAAGCTCTGCGACTGCTTCATCCACTGTCTTGCCTAACAGGTTGATCTCAGGGCTGACTGAGAAGGACTTGCTCATTTTCATCTTGCCCTTGGAAGTGCGCTGCAGACCCTTGGCAGAGTAAGAAGGCTGTTCTTCAATGATCTCCAGATCGGACATGTGTACCTGCGAATTCAGGATACCCATCTGAACATGAAGATTGCCTCTTGCATCTGGAAGAGAAGTGATAATACCGTTCAGGTTCATGCTGAGAACCCGTACGGATTCGCCAAGCTTGAAATCAGAAGGTTTGTGTTTCTTCCTTGGTTTGGCAGTTTCCAATGTTACCTTGCTGCTGGTAGACTTCAGCTTTTTGCGGAGACGTTCCCGTTCTTTTTCCATCTCAGCGGCAGAGATGTTCTCCTTGCCGAATTTGCGGAAATTCTTCATGGTTTCGTCGGCAGTCTCTTTGGCATCCAACAGGATAGCGTGAGCCTTTTCGTTGGCTTCGCGGATGATGCGGTCACGCTGGTCATCTAATTTCTTCTGGCGGGATGCGGTCTCGTTCTTCAGGCGTTCCAGCTCCCTCTTGTAAGATGCAATTTCTTCTTTTTCTTTTTCGATTAACCGGCGGTTGGCTTCGAGGTCTGTCAAGACATCCTCAAAGGATTCTGCTTCGCTGGACAGATGCGCTCTGGCATCTTCGATAATATAGTCCGGAAGTCCCAGCTTTTTGGAAATGGCAAATGCATTACTCTTTCCCGGAATACCGATCAGCAGACGGTAGGTTGGCCGGAGCGTTGCAACGTCGAACTCGCAGCTCGCATTTTCCACACCCGGTGTCTCGAGTGCAAAAATCTTCAGTTCACTGTAGTGAGTGGTCGCCATGGTGCGGATGCCCTGGGCATGCAAATGACTCAGAATCGCGATGGCAAGAGCAGCACCTTCGGTAGGATCGGTTCCGGCACCAAGTTCGTCGAAGAGTACCAGAGAATCTTCTTTAATCTTCTTTAAAAATGAAACAATATTCGTCATGTGAGAAGAGAAGGTACTGAGGCTCTGTTCAATACTCTGTTCGTCGCCGATGTCTGCGTAGACATCTTCAAATATACCGAGTTCTGAACGGTCGAGTGCCGGAATGTGGAGTCCTGCCTGTCCCATCAGAGTAAAAAGTCCGACCGTTTTCAGCGAAACCGTTTTACCACCTGTGTTTGGTCCTGTTACGATCAGCAGGTCGAAGGTGTCACCCAGAGAAATGGTGATCGGCACAACCTTTTTGCGGTCGATCAATGGATGCCGGCCTTCGCGGATCAGAATGCGCCGCTCATTATTAAAGACCGGTCGGCTGGCATTCATGGAAAGCGCCAGGCTTCCTCTTGCAAATATGAAATCCAGCTCGGTCATGACTTTATAGTCGGTGCGGATCTCTTCCATATAATCAGCGGCATCAGAACTAAGCCGGGCAAGTATCACCTGGATCTCTTCCTGTTCTTTGCCATATAATTCTTTCAGATCATTATTCAGCTTTACAACTGCCATAGGTTCGATAAAAAGTGTAGAACCGGTAGCGGACTGATCATGGATCATGCCGGACACCTTAGATCTGTATTCGGCCTTGACCGGGATGCAGTAACGATCACCACGCATGGTAATAATAGCGTCCTGCAGATAGGTGCGGAGTGGGCCATTGACCATACTGGTCAGTGTAGAGTGCACGCGGTCATTCATTGCGCCGATCTGACGGCGGATCTGCTTCAGTGTGCTGCTGGCATCGTCACTGATCTCGTCTTCGCTGATGATACAACGGTCAATCTCGGTAGAAAGAAGAGATACCGGTTCCAGCATATCAAAATAACTGTCCAGACAGTCGGCAAGTTCTTCGATGGTCTCATGACGCCCATAGGCTTTGGCTCTTCCGGCTGCGGTAAGCACCTTGGCGATACGCAGAAGCTCGGAGGCATTTAACGCAGCCCCGACTTCCAGGCGTTTCATAGATTCTTCGATCGGATAGCATCCACTGAAAGACAGATGTCCTTTTTTAACAATACGGGTAAATGCAGCGGCGGTCTCTTCCTGCATGGACTCAATCTTCGTCAGATCTGTAGAAGGCTTGAGATTGCGGCATTTGCGCTGTCCACCCGGTGTGGTGGCTTCATTCATGAGAAGCTCTGTGATTTTATAAAATTCCAGTTTGGTAAGGGTTTTCTTATTCATATTACATCTCCTGTTAATTCCTTTTTATTCTAACGTATTTGAGGTTTAAAGAAAAGGATAAATATTGAACATTATTCTGCAATATTGTATACTGATAGCAGAATTGTTAAAGGAGACGAACAGCATGGAGAACCACGGTGATCCGCGAGACAGAGAGGGTGAATCCGGGGCAGAACATGAAGAATATGAGTTTCTGCAGGAGACCTTGAAGGACGAGAAGAAGCGGGGCAGAATCGGAAAAAGTACGATCATAAAGTGTGCAGCTCTGGGACTGGTATTTGGTATGGCGGCCAGTCTTGGTTTTTTTGCGCTAAAACCATGGGCAGAAGATCTGATGCTTGGAGATCCTGATGAGATAACAATTCCGGAAGAAGAGGAAGATGAAGGGAATACAGCCACAGCTGAGGAAGAACAGTCACTTGTAGTGAGCATGGATCATTACCGGGAGATGAATGCAGCCCTGACAGAGATCGCTGACAAGGCAAAATGCTGTATGGCCAGAATATCGATAACTGCAGATGACACCGTTGATGCGGAGAATATAACAGGAGCAGATGAGACAGATGTAGCGGGTACAGATAGCGTAACTGGCGTGATCATAGCGGATAATGGTCAGGAATATCTGATCTTTGGAAGCAACAGAGTGTGTCAGGAGGGAGAAGCTGTAGAAGTGACATTTGCAGACGGCAGAAGTTATGAGGCTAGTGTGAAGCAGACCGACGGAACACTTGGATATGCTGTGTATGCAGTGCATAAGAGCAGTCTTGCGGCGTCTACGGCGGAGAAGATACAAGTGGCAACTCTTGGACGTACAGGAACTGCGGAACAGGGGAATACGGTTATTGCTATGGGTGATCCGTTTGGTTACGGAGATTCTATCGGTTATGGAGTTATTGCGTCATCCGGTACAGAAAAGAACCGTACCGATGGGGAATACCATGTGATCGGCACAGACATTTCCGGTACAGCGGATGGAACAGGTGCATTATTTAACGTAAACGGCGAGGTCGTTGGCATGATCGATGCAGCTGCTAGAGATGAAGATATGACAACGGTAACAGCGTATGGGATTTCGGATCTGAAATCGATGATCGAATGTCTGTCAAATGGTGAGACGGTACCGTATCTTGGAATTACCGGCGTGTCTGTTACGGAGGAAATTGCCAGTGACCAGGGAATACCACGAGGTGTGTATGTGCAGAAGGTGGAAGCAGATTCACCGGCTATGGAAGCAGGTATCCAGAGCGGCGATGTGATCACAGAGGTTGCTAAGACAGAGGTGACAACATTGTCGGCATATCATACAGTGTTGATGAAGCAGAAGACCGGTGACAGCATTCGCGTGAAGGGAATGCGGAAGGGAACCGATGGTTATGTGGATGCGCAGTATAATGTGACTGTAGGAAGCTTCAGATGAGACCTGTTATGAGCATTTATAAAATCAGAAGAACATAATAGAAAGAGAGAATTTATCATGAGATATATCAATACCCTCTGTGAGGGCGAGACAATTCGTAATGTGTATTTGTGTAAAGGGAAGCGTTCGGCGGAGACGAGAAATGGCAAGCCATATGACAATCTGATCTTGCAGGATAAGACCGGCACGCTGGATGGTAAGGTGTGGGATCCGAATTCAAGTGGGATCGCAGATTATGATGAGCTGGACTTTATCGAGGTGTTCGGTGAAGTGACCAGCTATAATAATGCCCTTCAGTTGAATATCCGTCAGATCCGTAAGGCATATGAGGATGAATATAATCCGGCAGATTACATGCCGACGACTGAGAAGAATGAAGACACCATGTATCAGGAACTTCTGAATTACGGGAAGCAGATCGGCAACACTTATCTGAAACAGGTGGTGGAGTATTATTTCGTAAATAATCAGGAATTTGTAAAGGTGTTTAAGGGACATTCCGCAGCGAAGAGTGTGCATCACGGATTCGCAGGAGGACTTCTGGAACATACATTAAGTGTTGTGAAGATGTGTGAATACATGGTTGGTGCATATCCGATCCTGAATCGTGATCTGCTGTATACCGCAGCAATGTGTCATGATATCGGCAAAGTGAAAGAGCTGTCCGCATTTCCAAAGAATGATTATACGGATGAAGGACAGTTATTAGGACATATTGTGATTGGCGTGGAGATGGTAAATGATGCAATTCGTGAGATCCCGGATTTCCCGGAGAAGTTGGCCAATGAACTGAAGCACTGTATCATCTCACATCATGGAGAATTGGAGTATGGCTCGCCGAAGAAACCGGCTCTGCCGGAAGCATTTGCACTGAACTTCGCAGACTGTGCGGATGCCAAGATGGAGACGCTGACTGAGATCTTCAAGGATACTAAGAATATGAAAGACAAAGAATGGACTGGATATAACCGATTATTTGAGACAAATCTCAGAAAGAGCAGTCTGGAAAAGTAAACGGATAAGAGTATATAAATAGACAATGAGTATGAAGAAAAATGATCTGACAACAGTTACAATTGAAGATATGGGTGTCGGCGGCGAAGGCATCGGTAAGGTAGACGGCTATACGCTGTTTGTGAAAGATGCGGTCATTGGTGATGTGGCAGAAGTGAAAGTCATGAAGGCGAAGAAGCATTATGGTTATGCACGCCTGATGAAGATACTGCAGCCATCAAAAGACAGAGTAGAGCCTGTCTGTCCGGTGGCGAGACAATGCGGAGGCTGTCAGATACAGGCATTGAACTATGAGAAACAGCTGGAATTTAAGCATAACAAGGTGCGCAATAATCTGATCCGGCTGGGCGGTATACCAGAGGAGCTTTTGGATGAGATCATGGAACCGGCAGCAGGAATGAAAGAGCCGTTCCGTTATCGCAATAAAGCACAGTTTCCGATTGGCAGAGACCGTGATGGAAAGCTGACTGCCGGATTCTATGCAGGCAGGACACACCAGATCATTCCGGTGCCGGAGCGGGACTGTGTGCTGGGCGTAAAAGAGAATAAGGAAATTCTGGATGTAATTCTGGAATTTATGAAAGCAGAACATATCGAACCATATAATGAAGAAGATCACAGCGGACTGGTGCGCCATGTACTGATCCGTTATGGATTCCGTACAGGCGAGATCATGGTCTGCCTCGTTATCAATGGAAAGACACTTCCACACAGCGAGAAGCTGGTAGAGAGACTTAAGAAAATACCGGGGATGACAAGCATTACCTGTAGTATCAACCGTGAGAAGACGAATGTCATCATGGGAACGAAAATCCAGCTTCTGTGGGGACAGATGTATATTACAGATTATATCGGAGATGTAAAGTTCCAGATATCACCGCTTTCTTTTTATCAGGTGAATCCGGTGCAGACCGAGGTGCTGTACAGTACAGCACTGGAATATGCAGGACTTACCGGTCACGAGACCGTGTGGGATCTGTACTGCGGAATCGGAACCATTTCCCTCTTCCTGGCACAGAAAGCGGAACAGGTCTATGGTGTAGAGATTGTTCCACAGGCAATCGACGATGCGAAAAAGAATGCAGAGATCAATGCGCTGACTAATGCTGAATTTTTCGTGGGTAAGGCAGAAGAAGTGCTGCCGGGATACTATGCGGATTATACCAAAGAGCATCCGGGAGAGCATGCGCGGGCAGATGTAATCGTAGTCGATCCGCCGCGAAAAGGATGCGAACAGAGCGTACTCGATACTATGGTTCAGATGGAACCGGAGAGGATTGTATATGTGAGCTGCGATTCTGCAACACTCGCAAGAGATCTGAAATATCTGCGAGAGAACGGGTATGAGATCAGGAAAGTGAAGGCGACAGATATGTTTCCGATGTCGGTCCATGTGGAGACGGTAGTTCTTTTATCCCAATAAAAACCAGATGACACGATAGAGATCGACTTAGATCTGGATGAGCTGGATGCCACCAGTGCCGAGTTGAAAGCAACCTATCAGGAAATCAAAGATTATGTGCTGAAAGAATTTGGCTTGAAGGTTTCAAGTTTATATATTTCTCAAATCAAAAGGAAATGTGGAATCTACACACTGGGAGTAGACGGAATTTACTATCCGAATCTTGTCAGTACAGATGAAGAACCGCATTATGGGAAATATGGAATGATGCGGAAAACGTATCTGAAAGAGCATCGTCCGGCAATGTATTCTCTGTATATGTTGGAAGGCAGATTGACAGAACATCTGAATGCTGTGGACGATGAAGCACAGGAGAGGATGGATATTCTGGTGCGTCAGATGATGGAGAAGCAAGGCGTTACGGAAGAATTGAAAGTTCGTGATCAGATGGTGTGGGTTGGAGCTGTAAATAATATCCAAAATGCAGCAGAAGAGATTGCGTTAAAAGAATTGATTTATACTTAAAAAAGAGGGCGGCAGCATTTTGACTGTCGCCCTTTGGTTATTTATGGATATTTCTTTTCTAATTCTCTTCAATTCTTTTGGCTATATCCAATGGTACTTACTACTAATGAAATTCCGAAAATTATTACTGCAACAATAGCGGCAACTATCATATATGAGTAAGCAGAGTTCAACATTGCAGATATTCCCGGTCCATCTTCAAAATATTTTACAAAGTAAAACATGGGGATTACCACAATCAATCCCATAGTTTGTGCAGAACGAAAACCAAACCAATAAGTTAATGGCAAGCAAATTCCTGTCCATATCAATGGGATAATAAATGCTGCAACAATCGAAAATAGCCAGATAAGCATATCAAAGTTTTGAAAAATCACACTGGATAAACCGTTGAACGCAATACTGCCTAAAATGCTGATTGCAACAGTATATAGTACGGAAACATATTTACTCGCAACAACAGTAAAACTGCTTATCGGCATAGCTAATTGATATTTTTTCCAGCTCGCCTTTTCATCACTTGCGAAACTCATAATATTTTGCATACCGATTGTCATTGCAAACATAACAGAAGCAAATAAGCCAGCATAAATTCCTGCGTTGAAGATAAGCAGAACAATAGCCACTACTGCAATCAGAATAAGTTTCTTGTCAATGCTTTTGAAGAAAATGGATGTATCTTTATAAATCAATCCTCGCATGATGTACCTCCTTTCACATAGAAAAGCATAATATCTTCTAATGTGGCATTATCCACAATAATATTCTTATATTTCTTTTTGAACACTTCCTTGTCACGGACAAGACACTCCACGCTCATATTTGTAGTTCGGTGTATGATATAATCATCAGCGGAAAACTGTGCAAATTTTTCTTTTCCACACTTGGATACACCATAATTGTAAACAAGATTGTCCTTTTGTTCCTCAAAAATAATTTTGCCCCGATGAATTAAAATCACATAGTCTGCAATTTTTTGTATGTCCGAAGTAATATGCGACGAAAAGAAGATAGAGCAATCTTCATCTTGGATAAATTCCAAAAATAGGTCTAATACTTCATCACGCACAACGGGGTCAAGACCTGTTGTTGCTTCGTCCAAAATCAACAGTTTAGGTCTATGTGCCATAGCACAAATGATAGACAACTTCATTTTCATGCCTTTAGAAAATGTGCCAATCGTTTTCTTGGTCGGGATTTTGAATTTTTTCAAGTATTGTGAAAAAAGGTCACTATCCCATGTCTTATAAACTCCTTTCAAGATTTTTTCAATATCTGCGGTTGTAAACACATCATGAAAATTACATTCATCAAAAACAACGCCAATATTTTCTTTGACAGTTGGAATTGTATGGTCTATTCCAAAGACTTGTATCTGTCCGCTATCTTTGTTTAGTTCATTTAATATCAGATTGATAGTAGTGCTTTTTCCTGCACCATTCTCGCCAATAAAGCCTACAATCCTGCCTTTAGGGACTTTGAACGAAACATTGTCCAAAGAAAAATCTTCGAATTGCTTGCATAAATTCTGCACCAAAATATTGTTATCCATACCTGTCACCTCTCGTTATTCCTCGTAAAATAGTTTTAGGATATTTGTCATTTGCTCAAGACTAATGCCATGTGATCGACCAATTTCTGCGACTTTTTGTAAAAGTTCTTCAGCAATTCGTAACTGTTCCTCTTGAATAAATTCCCTATTCTGTGATGCTACAAAACTGCCTTTTCCAGATACAGTTTCTATAAATCCATCTCTTGTTAAATCCTCGTATGCTCTCTGAACGGTAATAACACTTATATGCAAATCTTTTGCTAAAGCTCTCATAGAAGGTAGCGTTTCGCCAGCGGATAATGTGCCGTCCATAATAAAACTTTTTACTTGCATACAGATTTGTTCGTAGATAGGCTTATCACTGCTATTACTTATGATAATCTCCACTTGCTCACCTCACTGCGCGTACTTATCGTAATAATCGTACTTATCCGATAAGTACAGCATAGGCGTTTTATGTAGTAATGTCAATAGGATTTTGTTTTTATATCTGTCATATGGAAAAGTCAAAGCAGATACATTTCCTGCCTTGCGGTGTTATCCGCTTCAATTTCGGCGGCTTTGGGATTGTTCTTGCCGATTTTCTTGGTGGAAAGATAAACGCTGTTCTTATCAAAGACCTTTAACTGCTGCTTAGGATCGGAGATATGCCGATTGATAAGGTCGATATAAATCTCCTTTCCGCTCAATTCCGAGATCATCAATAATCAGAAGACGGTAGCGGTTTAAGCTGTTGATGAACTGGTTTCTGTCTTCAAAATGCATTCCGGTAACACCTGTTATTGCTCCAAAAGAAGTATTGAGTTAATCAAACAAATGCTAATTAAGGCGCTTAAAAAGGTGAAGTCAAAAGGAAAGTTTGATTGGGAACGATTCAAAGAGGATTTGTTAAATTATAAGGGAAATTAAAAATTAATCAATTTTATGCAGAAGGACTATTTTTATGGGATATATTTCAGATGAAGTACATAGAGCAATTATAGATAATCATTTAAAATTACATGTATTGCCGCTAGCGTATGTTGAAGATTTGCGGACAAGTATTGTTAAGAAATATTGTACGAAGAATACTACGCTTATATGGGAACGTTTTAAGGATTGTGTAAATTATCAAAATTCAAATGCGTGGTCACTGATATGTGGTTATGTGAAAGACAATGAGTGTATTATGTTTTTTGATGAATCCGATGATAAAAATGTTTTTTTGCTTTCTGATTTTTTACAAAAAGTAATTTGTTAAATGCATGAAGTGTCAAAAATATAAATTGACACCTATGGGAATTGATGATATGATTGTGACAAATATCAAAGTGGCACAAATCAAGCGCTGGATGGAGGCTGTTATGGTTAATGGATTAGAAGATGCTTTAGAGCGCATAAAGGAGCTTGAAAAGGAGAATAAGAAGCTACGGGAAGAACTTGAATATTATAGGAACAGAAATTATGGTGGAAGAAAGAAGCATGATGAAACATGGATGGCTTCTTATAATGATTTTGTCAGCAAATATAAAAATGGTATGACGCTTATGGAGATTGTAGCCGAGGGAAAAATTAGCAGAAGAACTGCATATCGATATAAGGCTTATTATGAAGAACTAAAGAAAATGCAGGAAGGAAAATAATATATGGGAGAAAGCCAGAAGCCAAGGAATGTATCGGTTATAAAAGATGTTGATGGTAATAGTATTGTTATGATAAACGATATCAGGTTTAAGGGTAAAAGATCTGTTAATTGGGATGAGGTAAAAGCTTATATTGAGGAATTTGTGGGAGATGATTATACAATTGCTGAAACCAGTGATGTTGTTTATATAGGTTCTGATTTGCCAGACGAATATACGGGATCTGAATATACTGAAAGTTTGAGAGGTGCAAATGCAAAAGCAAAGGCAAATGCTTCACAAGGCATACCGGAATTGCTCAATATTGCAAAGGGTAAGCATTTTAGAGAGAATCATGCGGCAAAGCATAAAAGAAATGCAAAGTTTGGATGGTATCGGTATGATTCTAGATTTGCACTTCCTATATATGGAGATAATGGTGAGGTTGAAAGATATAATGTATTTCATGCATCTATGTTAATAAGATGTGCAAATGATAGAAAGATGTATCTGTATGATGTGCTAGATATAAAAAAAGAAACGAGCACCCCTCTCAGCTAAAAGCCTACCAGACAAAAAACCCATTTCTTTATTGAAAGAATAGCAAAAATAGTAGATGTTGTCAATAACAAGAAAGAGCTTGCAAGCATTAAATAAGCCTGCAAAGTTGACAAATGACCAGATATAAAGCTATGATTATCCAGAAAACTTTAATACTGGGAGATAATAAAAGTGAATTCGGATTCAATCAAAAAGAAACAAATGATTATGCGTGTTGTAATATATTTATTCGGAATGGTGTTGTTGGCATTAGGGATTACATTGAATACGCAGGCAGGTCTTGGAGCATCAGCAATCGTGTCTGTGCCATACACGATCAGTCAGGGAACCGGGATGAATTTTGCGAACCTGACACTGATTGTTTATTGTGTGCTGGTTGTGGCACAGTTTTTTATCAAGGGGAAAAACCGGAGATGGGTTGATGCGCTTCAGGTAGTGGTAAGCATTGTGTTCACTCGTTTTATGGCGTTATTCCAATATGTGATCGGTTATGAAAGCGGAGTTTTTATAAAAGATCTGGTAGTGCTGCTGTTGGGGATTCTGTTTACAGGTATCGGTGCAGCTATGACTGTGGATATGAATCTGATTCCCAATCCTGGCGATGGTATCGTAAGCAGTCTGGCGGAACGATTTAACAGGGAACTGGGATTCTGTAAGAATTGCTTTGATGCTTTTTGTGTGGTTTGTTCGTTGGCAATTGGGTTGGCGTTTGGCAATCCATTGATGGGAATCGGTCTGGGTACTGTTCTCTCGATGCTGGGTGTAGGTCGTGTGATATATTTTTTTAACAAAGTGGCGAAGGCGCACTTACAGCAATTTACAATGATTTGATATATACCTTACAGTGCTGTGGTAGAAGCATGGTCGTGAACCTGTTACGATAGTTATGAAAAGAATAACAATTGAAAGGGAGCATGGATACATGACCAAAACTTATGTGATTGACACGAACGTACTGATACAGGCACCGTATGCCCTGGAATGTTTTGAGGATAATAATCTGATACTTCCACTGGTAGTGCTGGAAGAGTTGGACGGACTGAAGAAGTCAGAAGGCGAGAAAGGTGTCAATGCAAGAGCCGCAGTGAGAAAACTTGAGTTATACAGACAGAGAGGTGATCTGCTGGAGGGAGTGAAACTTCCAGGTGGCGGAATATTAAAAATAGAGAAAAATTTCGTGCAGGTGGAATTACCGCCGGATCTTCCGGACGATAAATCGGACAACCGCATATTAAAAGTATGTAAAGGACTGAAAGAGTTATACGAAGAAAGTCAAGTGATACTGATTACCAAAGATATTGTGCTGCGTCTGAAAGCGCAGATATTGGGAATACGTGCAGAGGATTTCGAGAGAGAACAGATTTCAGCTGATGATGCGCAGTACACGGGTCGGATTGAAGTCTTTATTCCGGAAAACCTGGTGAAAGAATTCAAGAAAAAAGGAGTTGCGCTTGATCAGGTATATCAGAGTGATGAGGAAGGAAACCAGACAATTCCAAAACTGTATGAAAATGAATTTGTAATTCTCAGATTAGATCAATCTACAAAGAAGACATTGCTCGGAAGAGTGAATGGAAATAAGATAGTTCCACTGTCTTATAAGAAAAGCAAGCCATATGGGATCGTGCCGAGAAATGTAGGACAGTATTTTATGCAGGAAGCCCTTATGATGGAGGCAGACAAAGCACCACTGGTGATCATAAAGGGAATGGCAGGTACAGCTAAAACATTCTATTCCCTGGCAGTTGGAATGGAGAAGGTATATAACAATCCATCGAAAGAATACAGGCGTGTGCTTGTCTGCAGACCAAATGCACAGTTTGATGATGATATAGGATTTCTGCCTGGTGATGAAAATGAGAAGATCGCACCATTGATGCGTCCGGTTATCGATAATCTGGAGCAGATTCTGGATTCGGATGAAAAGAAACGATATGAGGATGAGGAAGAACTGAGTGACAAGATAACAGAAGTGTTTGAGAGGGGAATCATACGGACGGAGGCACTGAATTTTATCCGCGGACGTTCGATCACACAGACATATCTGATTATCGATGAGGCTCAGAATATGACACCTAATCAAATTAAGGGTATTATCACGAGAGCAGGTGAGGGAACAAAGATCATCTTGCTCGGTGATCCATGCCAAATTGATAAACCATTTCTGGATGAACGAACAAACGGGCTAAGTTATGCGGCGAAACATATGATGGGGAGTCCACTTTGCTGGCAGATCACATTATCTGCGGAAGAATGCGAAAGATCAGCACTTGCGTTGGATGCTGTAAAGAGATTGTAATGGCTGATGAAGGAGATACAATATTTGAAATATAAAGAAATACTGAAAAACGAAGAGATTAATGCGTACTTGAAGAAGGGAGATGCGAACCTGGGGCTGTTGGGTTTTACAGATCATTCGCAGGCACACTGTGTGCAGGTCGCACACCAGGCCGGGAAAATCCTGGAGCGTTTTGAATATCCTGAACACGAGATAGAACTGGCTAAAATTGCCGGATATATGCATGATATCGGAAATGCGATCAACAGAACACATCATGCGGAATATGGAGCATTGCTGGCGAATGATCTTCTGAAAGAGACGAACATGTCGTTGGAAGATCGTATTACAGTCATGTCAGCAATCGGAAACCATGATGAATCCACCGGTAATCCGGAGGATGTCATTTCCGCAGCGCTGATCATTGCGGATAAAACAGATGTAAGGAGAAGCAGGGTGCGGCAAAAAGAACAATCAGCCTTTGATATCCATGACAGAGTTAACTATGCAGTAACAGAATCTAAGTTAAAGATTGCAAAGGATAAATCTGTCATTGCACTGAATCTGCAGATTGATGAGAGTATCTGCTCCATGTATGATTATTTTGATATTTTCCTTGGCAGGATGATGCTGTGTCGTAAATCTGCCGAAACGTTAGGGACTACATTTAAATTGACGGTCAATGGGCGTAAAGTATTATAGCCTGCTTTTTTCTTCTGAAATAATAGGCCCTGGAGGGCTAATTCTTAAGGAAT
>ERZ1034920.705-NODE-705-length-24698-cov-19.697764_pt1 | contig 24698 bp, 29 predicted proteins | sample MGYA00520688_ERZ1034920 | MGnify/ENA primary metagenome ERZ1034920 (study PRJEB33766, sample SAMN09781785) | gut metagenome | biome: gut microbiome | host: Homo sapiens | place: Madagascar | study: EMG produced TPA metagenomics assembly of the PRJNA485056 data...
TTTAATAATTTAAATATTTCACTTGTATAGTATAAAAGTGATAAGAAGGATAAATATACCTTCTTAGAAAGAATATTTTACATTTTAAGGAAGTACAATAGGAGGTACTTATTATGGCTAACATGAATGATGATAGTGATCTGCGTAAGTTTTATGAAAACTTCAATCGCATTGGTAAAGAATGCGAAAAGGTTAGGAAAGAAATCGAGGAGAAAAGCAAAAGGATTGCTGAAGAATGCGATCGCATTGGTAAGGAGCACGAAAAGGCTGAGAAGGAGATCAAAGAGGCAACTGCTCGTGTTGCTGAAAAATATGACCACAATATGAAACAATATGAAATGGCGCTGATTAATCAGTGGATTATGATGATGATTCTCCATCATGAGTTCTAAGTATCAAAAAAAAAATAAAGAGGAATATCATTCTCCTCTTTATTTTTTTTTGATAATCTGACGCTTCTATTAAATACATATGTACAGTATCAGATCAAAATGGATACTATAAATTATCAGGTGATAAAACTTTAGTAAATGTTATTATTGGAGATGATCTTAGTTCTGGATTTCAATTTGTTATGCAATATAAAAATATATATGGATATTATGTGATTGCTGTGGGACAAGCTGTAAATAATAATTTTAACAATTTTATATTGTGCCCTAATGTTAAACTTAATATTTGGTATATTGATTCAAACATATAGTAAATTATATATTTTTCCATTTACATTCTGAATAGAAATATTTCCAGATGAATCTGTATCAATATGCTGAATATATATGCGTCCAGATTTTTGTATAACACTATTAAAGCCACTTCTATAATTTATATCATCAATATTAACGTCACCGGTTATATAAATACCATCTATCGCATATCCATCACGATATGATACTTTAACGCCATATAGTGTTTTAATAGAAGCGTCAGATTGATTTATAAAAAGATATTATAATATTGAATACAAATTAGTAATAATAAAAAGAAAGAAGATACTATTATGAAAGTATTTAATATTATAAATGAAAAAGTTGCTCCATATTCAAAACATCAAGATATTAAATCTGCTAAATTAGATAAATATAAAATGGTTATTGTAGGTGAATCTCATAGTAATTCCATGGTTGGTATTTATAATAAACTTTTATCTCAAAGTAGATATGATTATCTTTTAGCAGAATTTGCTTATGATGATAAAGCTCTTACAAAAGAAGATATCAAATATAAGATGGATCATGCAACTAATGGTGGAATGGGTCCATGTGATTATCAATATAATTATTGGCTATATGAATTAGCATATAAATATGATATTCCTCTAATCGGAATAGATAGAGGAGATACTAAGAAATTTAAGTCTAGAGAAGAAGAGTTTAAAACAAGAGAAACTATAATGATAAATACTATTCAACAATATTCAGGAAAAGGAAGATGTTTAGTACAATTAGGAGATGCTCATGTAAGAAGTATTCCAATAAGTAAAGAATATATAAAGCAATATAATTATGATGATGAATTCTATGAAGGAAATATAGATAACCAAACAGTATCTTTTGTAAGCCCAATCTATAAGAAATACGCAAACGATCCTAATGTAATGATATTTAGAATTAAAAAAGAATATGAAGATGAACAAAGATTTTTAAAAGAAAATAAATAATATAAAGAACCAGTAGAGATTTCTCTCTACTGGTTTATTTTTTAATAATCCAAAATTGAGAATTATAAATACTTATTTACTTTCATAAACTCCGATATTTGCCTTTAGGCCATATCTGCGAATTCCAGTCATAAGTTGCATTGCCCAATCATTCTTAACATCTCTGCCATAATTCTGACTACCAAGATTATTTTTATTAAGAGCATCACTAGGAAATACAACATGAATATCATCACTTGCCATACCAGGAATATCAGATTGATAAGTATCTACAATATCTTCTGCTGCTTCACCAATAGTCTTACCAGAAGCTTCTACATAAGTCATAAACTCTACAGCTTCAATAAAAAGACTTGCTTTCTCTCCATCTCCAGACTTAGCAGCAGTAACCTTTAAATTCTTAGGATCTGCAGCAGCATTCTTCATGGTCTTATAGATATCACCAGTAATAGGACAAATATTATCAAAGATATCTAAAAGATTATTAGAAGAAAGAGTATTATCTAGATTTGCTCCAGTTTGATCGTTGGTATCACATTCATAGATGGTATGAAGTTGTTTCATATTAAAATTCATAATAATTATCTCCTTTATAAGAAATATTTTGAGAATTATTATGATGTGAAATATCGTTAGATATAATATACTCTAGCAGAGCCTGTAGTACTAGAACCAAATGATCCGAAACCTCGTATCATAACTATATTTGAAAAAGTTACAATAGCATAATTAGTACTTTCATTTCCTGTATAGACTGCAGATATAGGTGTTCCAGTATTAAAAGTATATCCATTTGAATTTGTAATATTTATATTTTGACTCTTAATTTTAGTAGAAGCGTCAGATAGTTATATAATAAATATGAACTAGATGATTATATATAGTAATATCTGAGTCAATATCCTTAAATACCAAAATATAAATATCAAGAGTTGTTGTAGTATAATATGTATACATCGGAATTATAGTATTATTCTGTGAAACTACAGGAATAGCTGCAGATCTTATACATACAGGTTTGACATTAATATCGATATTACAGAAATTATTATAACATATATAACTACGATTTCCAGAAAAGTTTAATTCTGGACAATGTGATTGTAAATATTTAATAGAAGCGTCAGATTAATTTATTAGGACAATATATTAGCAAACAATCGCATTCATAATAGTAATCTTTATTTGCGAGATCGTATATTTTAATAATATAATCTTCTTTTACTCTAAATAGAAATGTATATAATCCACTATATCCATTACCATTTACCGTATAAACTGCAATAGGAGTTCCATCGATTTGAATTGAATAATCATATGTATTTCTAATTTCGATAAACTTAGCCTTAATAGAAGCGTCAAATTCTATTAAATATAAAAATATATGCAAGATCTATTTGGAGATTGCTTATTTGTATAAATATTCCATATATTCAAATACCATCCATCATCTTGAATAAACCATAGTTCACATATATCTGGATAATCTGTAAATGAACTTTCAGTATGATTTGCTGATATTGGTACCCTATTCTTCTCAATATGATATGCATTATTTTCTGGAATTAAAGCAAAATCATATTTAATAGAAGCGTCATTAATATTTTAAAAGATATTTTTTTTTTCAATTACATAATATAAAATTGAAATAGGAATATAAGAATTTTCTATTTCGAATTGTTTTCATCATCATAAAAGGAGGTTAATTACTATGATGGTTAATATTCATCTTCATCTGAACACTGATGTGTGCAAAGTACTATTTGCCAAATACTTTGGCATTGATACATGCAATTTTGTTGCATACATCGGTAAAAACAATGACGATAATACTTTAGTATTATCGTCAGATGAAATCACGATGGAATTTGGATGGGAGGAAATAAAAGAAATCATTATTGATTTATTCGATAATGACAGTAGCAAAATTGATGATGTGCATGTTAACATTATCAAAAATGTTGAGAGAAACAAAAAATACGTCTCGATAAATTGTAAGGTGTCCAAAGACTGTGTCAAGTCTATCATGGACATTTTCGGATAAAGCCGAATACAATTTAGTAGACAGATCATTTATCTATAAACCAACACTTTACAGAAAGGAGTGGGTTTCATTTGCCCACTCCTTTTATTTTTTTTTTGATAATCTGACGCTTCTATAAAATTATACTCTATTGTAAATGAGCCATTTACAGTTTCTCAAGATATTTTGAATAAACCGTTTAAAAGAAATATTAAAGGAAATTCTTTGATTGATGATAAACAATTTATTACGTGCATATGCTCTAAATACGATACCAATGTAGTAAATAGTGTAATAACATCTATATCTTGTACAGATATAGATAATTCGTATTGGGGAATTGATTTGCTAATTAATTTTACTGCTAATGCTACAATTGGAATGACTGTATATTTAAATTTTGCATGCTATTATTTTACACTCTGACGCTACTAAGAATTTTGGAAATGGAAGTTTTATTAAATCTATTACATATGAAACATCATATACCATTACAAATGATTATTCAAATCATATGTCTCCATCAACTTGTATTAAAACTACAGTGTCTAAGATGTACGATGTTGTAATATTTATAGAATTGGAAAAAGAAATTGGTTCTCTAGTAACAGTACATAATACATACATTCCAGTATTTAAATCAATTATTAGAGGTACGCATGCTGGATATGTGTTTATGAATAAAATGCCTACATCTTGGACTACTTTAATTGATAATATCAATGGCGGTGGTTTTGTTGGACCATATATTGAATATGATAAATGTCCTACTTATAGTGTAAAAGTTAGAAGAAATGGACTATCCATAGAAAGATATTGTGCAAAATATACTGGTAACATAGATTATCAATTACTAGCTAGAAAAGGTATTACATATTATGTATATGGGCTAATGCTTGAAGATCATATATCTAATCTTTTTAAATAAGTCTGACGCTTCTATAAAAAAGCTTAGTAATATTTATATTACTACAAATGGATATGCACTAAAAGGTACAATGATAGGATGTGATTTGTTAGATAGTCCAGGACAATCTAATTATTTTACAGCATATCAGTATAACGGTAAAGTATATGCTGCATATGGATTTAACTGGAGTACTGGATTCGATTTTAATATCTATGATAGTCATGCTAATATAGTATATATCTAAATATAATGACGCTTCTACTAAAATTTATAAGATGGAAATTGATTGTGGATATAAATCATTTAAACAAGTAGTAGATTATATAAAGATAAAAGATATAAGTGATTTTATTATTCCGATATCAATATATAAGAAATCTGCAGATGTATATCCTAAGAGCAATTCTACTGGAGCAGATGCACTTTTTTGGTATTCTTGGTATTATACAAAAAATGGAACGAGTATATATCTTTTATATACAACTAAAGCTACAGGTACAAATTATACATTTACTGAAATTAATACAGTTGTATATTATATTCTATCAATATGACGCTTCTATAAAATATAATACTATATCAGTAAAATCAAAAAATCGTATTGAGTTTGATTTTGATAATAGTAATGCAAATCATAGTATATATATTATAGGAATCTATACCAATATCATTAATTGTATTCCAATATTTAGTGATGAATATCAAGAAAGTCATGGTGATATTAATGGAGATCTAGTTGAAACAATAATAATTAACTATTATCCGTATATTGTAAATAATGGAAAATTTACATTATCAATAGTATCTGGAGAATTTACTGCATTCTATTACATTCTAAATTAAATATTTTATATTTAAAATTGTCCCTATGGATTAAAAGTCCATAGGGACTTTATCTTGAAAACTTTATAATAATCTACTTCTATTCATAAAGAAAGGGGCGTTTATAAATGGGACTGAATATGAATTATAAATTCTTTCTTGAAGGATATAATTCTCATTGCCATATTCCTGATTATATTAACTACAATAATTGTGTTAATGTAGAAGAACTTACTCTTCAAAATACTCTTAAGTTTAATAATACTCTTAGAGAATCTGTTCAAAACATTGCTTCTATTAATGAATCTGACGATCCAAATGATATTCAATTTAGCCAGATTTATGATTCTCTTACAACTGCTAAAGAAGCTATTTCTGCAGTAAAGAATTCTCTACTAGAAGAAATTTCTGGTGCTAAGGAAACTATTGAATCTTGTAAGACAAGAGAAAAGGATCCTGTTGAATATAAATATTCTCTGGCACAGAGAATTGAACTTATCAAGAGAATGATGGTCATCGCAGATCCTGCAGAACTACAGATTCATAATATTGGAGAAATTACTGCTGGAAATATTATTCTAGACAAGATGTTCCCCAATATTTCTGCTATTAAAGGAATCACTACTGAGAATACTGATTTCAATTCTTTTAAGGATAATATTCTTTATAATATGCTTGGTAGCTTTTATGATCCTTCTAAGGCTGCTAATACTATGTCTTTTGCAGTTGGAATTGCAGATACGTTAATGCCGGATCGTAAATATACTCAGAGATTTCTTCTAGATACTTATATCAGAGCATATTCTAATCTTAATTCTATTGACACTGTTATTGAACTTCTAGATTATATGAAAGCTGATGTGGAATCTAGCTTTAATAATTGTCTTCATAAAATGGATGAGTACATTAATAATCTAGAGAATAATGGTTCTAATGAATATAAAGATAAGTATGGATATCAGTCAGCATCTTTGATTAATGTAATTCAGAATGTAGTTTGTGTAGCTAATATTGTTGCTAGTAGAAAGATTCATAGATTAATTGATATTTATGGATATGGAAAAGATTCTATTACAGTAATTAAAACTGCTCATGAATTAATTCTTGAATACTGTGATCTATCAAAAGATGCTGATAAGCCTGTTGAAGATGTTGCTCAAGATACTCCTACTGATTCTATTTCTTTTAGTGGTGAAGATTCTGTTAAAGAATTTTATGATATTCAGCATGACAACACGATGACTAATATGCTCATTGAGAATGTTTATAATGAGTATAAGTTTGAATGCATGCTTGAACAATATTTGTCTGAGGGAGATGCTGTTCAATTTCCTAATCAGCAGCAAGATAATACTATTCAATTTCCTAAGCAAAATCAAGCGCAACAAAATTCTGAACCAAAAAACAATAGTGAAAACCAAAATAAAGATGATAGCGATAATTCAAATAATGATTCGAATAATAGTAATAATAAAGAAAATAATTCTAAGTCTAAAAATAAATTTGGTATCCTTAATTGGCTTAAGCAGATTATTGCTAGACTCGGAGAGGCTATTGGCAGATTCAAGCAGAGAATTGATGAAGTTCTTGTTAAGGGTGGAGACAAACAATTCTGGGAGGATAATAAGAATAAACTAAAGAATATCAATATCATGGATACTCAAGTTAACCAATGGTATTGCTATAATCTTAATTTGTTTAAAAATTCTACAGTCATTAAGTTTGATCCTATTAGCAAGGATATTCAGTCTGATGATGCTATGGAGAATGCATCTCTTAATAAAATTCATGGTACTACAGGAACTGATTATAAAGCTACTGGAAAAAATAAGAATGATTCTTTCCTTACTAAAGTTAATAAAGCTTATCAAGGAGCTTATATTAATATTGATAATAGTAAGGGTAAGACTCTAGCAAATATTAGATATAATTTTGATGAAGCATTTAAATATGTTGATGAATTTGTTTATAAGGGGTATTCGTCTGATGCTCTTGGATCTATTAATGATGATTATAAGCAAATCGATGAAGATTATAAGAATGCTTCTAAAAATTATAATGATTATATGGTAAAGATGAGAAATAATCCTTCAAATGATACCGATAATCAAGCAACAACTCAACAGCAACAACCTAGTTCTGGTGAGCCTAAGAGTGAAACCGGATCTCAGAAACCTGCCCAACAACAGGCTGGACATGAGTCTGCTATCAGTGATTTTAATTCTGGATTTAATCTTGCTGAATGTCTAGGACTTTCTCAGATTGATGATGAACTTCCTTTCAATGAAGCAGAAATCACTCCTGGTGAAAAGACAACTGAAGATGCTGAAAAGGCTACTGGTAAGGTTGATGATAATAATTCTAAAACTCTTGATGAGGCTATTCATCGTTGTTTCTCTACAAACATTTCTGTTATAACTGCTAAGTGCACTAATGCTCTTGCAGCATATAAACAGAATATGAATCTATTTAAAGCTGTTCTTAAAGCTTCTAGTAAGAACGAAAAGAATGATAAGAAAAATAACGATAATAAAAAGAATAATAAGAATCAAGATAATAATCAGCCTAATAACAATGAAGGCGAAAAGAAATAAAAAAAATAAAAGGTGTAAAGAATAATTCTCTACACCTATATACATCATAGTAATGCAGTTATTGTAGGCACTCTAGTAATACCAGCGACTTTGTTATACTCTTTCAAGTAATGATCGTTAGCATTATTGATAGATTTCATGTATCTATCTGGTAAGAGTTTTGTAGAATCTCTACAGTTCAACACATCATTGATATGATGTGGTATTACTTCGTGCTTGATAATATGAGTGGCTTTACCATCATCATATTTGTAAACGGAAACTTTTGAGAATTGTATTTCAGGAAGTACAGGCATGGTACTTTCCTCCTTTTAATATTATTTGAAACTTTAGGGTTGTGACTATTGTTTCATATTTATAATATCTAATCGAAGGAAAGTGAAAATTAATAACTGCAGATTGAAATAGTCGGCTAGGGATTAACTCCCTAGCCGATTTTGTTTGTTAAATATTATACTTATCTAATGGTAAAGTAGGAATGATTTGTCTAACCATTCTATCGATCTTTTTACTACTATATAGACCAATGCCTCCAATAAACATAGAGTATAGTCTATCATCAATACTAGTGTCAAGATCTCCAGGACTTACTAGACTTGCATCCTTAGTAACCTTAGTTTTGAAATCTGCAATTGCCAAAATAGTATATACAAACTGACTACATACCATTTCAGTTTTATTTGCATATTCAGAACCAAAATCTGATACACGTTTTAGAGCAATATTGATAATGGTTTTTAAAGAATATTTGGTTTCATTCTGATGAATTACGTACCATTTGATTGCATCTTCCATCATAATCTTTTGCTCTTTTGTGACAAATAGAGCATGAACCTTGAATTTGATAGAAGGATCTATTTTCCAGTAAGCTTCTATACTTTCAATAGTAAATCCTTTAGATATTCCATCAGAAGTTACTTTAGGATTCATATTAAATGTATACATTTGCTTCATAGAAGAATCAAATGACATTGCGGCATGAGACCATTCAGATCCAGTATATAGCTCAATTCCTCTACTATGAAGAGCTTTGCCTTTGAATAAGCAAATGAATACAGGAACAATCTTATCTTTCAATTGATTATAAGTAGCTTCATTGAAAGTATGAATGCTTCTGATATATTCTTCAGCATCTACCTCTGTAAAAATATGAAGCTTATGTCTCATATTTTTTACTCTAGTAATGGCTTCTTCATTAAAAGGAATTTCAGGATTCCATCCAAGATTAATGATCTCATTCTTAAGATCATTTTTCTTTTTTGTATCATTGGCATTATTAGCTTCTAAACAAAGCTTACTTACTACTTGCCGCCAAGAAGCATCATCAGTAAAAGATTCTCTAGATACTCTAGTGTCAGAACTAACTGTACCGACTTTTTCACCAGGTTTATAATACTGCTCAATAGGAGGAGTAATAGATCTCATCGTATTATATGAATATCCTTCAAATCCTCCAGATTTCATAGCTGTGGATACATATAGATTGAGTAGTTTACTATATAGAGTATCATTATCATATCCAAAGATATTATAAGCAGTTCTATTAGATAGAGTTCTCTTATCTTGAGTAAGAGCATTGAATGCTGCATATTTTTTCTTGAGTCTATCAATGATATTTCTATTACAAGTACCATATTTAAACTCAGGATATAGAATAATCAAACCCATTTGCTCAGCAGTCTTTGCCTTGAGAATCTTATTATCGTAATCTTCAATACTAGTAATCATATCATAATTGCTAGATACATAATCAGAAGATTCATTAATATTTACTAGATTGGATAGTGTAGACACTTGTTCTTCTAGTCTAGTGATAGGATCACCAAGAATGAAATTTCTTACAGATTCACAGATATCTTGAACTTCTTCATTGAAGTTTTTAACTTCTTCAAATCTAGTATCATATCTAATTTGATCATCAGAAATTATCTTAGAGCCTTCAGTTAGACGTTGATAAATATAATCATTAGAAGTATCTCCAGCAAAGAAAGTTTTAGAATTAGAAGATTCAATCTTTGCTAATTCATCATAAAGTTCTTTTGCTTTTTGACGATCTCTGATTTTGAAAGTAGAGTATTTCTTATTAATCTTACTCTTATCAGACTTAAAGACTTTATAAAATCCTTTGGCTTCAGGATCAACAGAATACATAGTATATTGTACAGGATCCTTAGTGAGAGAATAAGCAAAAGCATTATTCTCCATATGCTGGATAATATAATAATTATCTTTATCAGACTCATAAGGAATAGGATTAGGAGTTAGAGGCAATGCACCACCAATAGCATCAGACATAGACTCAATAACTTTATTCTTAATCATTAGATTTTCGAAATACCTTCTAAACTTATTTACTTGACCCTCATCAATAATATACCACTTCCAATTTTTAGTCATACAACTAGCAAAAGCCAAACCTTGCTTAAATTTAGATCCAGCATCTTTACTATCTCTTTTTGCTGCTCTAATATGACTAATGATCATACTAGTACCTTTAATATAGAAAGCGTAATCTTTAAATTCTTCAGGAGTAAACCATCTCTTATTATAGAGCCAAACTCCTTCTAGAATAAACTTTCTATCTTTATGAGCTTTAGCGTACTTCATTGCATAGTGTACGAATTCAGGATAAAGCTTATCTTCATATTCAGATTCAGGAATTTGTTCATCTTTTAATTCTTTAAAAGTCTTATAGAATTTCTTACCTTCTCCAGTAAAATAAGAATAGATAAGATCTCCATACTCTTTAAGATTAGTAAAAGTAAAATGATCTGCAATGCATTGAAGATCATCTAGATCATAATGTTCTACTCCATAAGATTCCATATTTCTTCCCATAGTAGACTTTCCAGATCCAGATAATCCAGTAATGAAGCAAAGATTGATTTCTCCAGAATCAAATTTATCTTTATTATAATAAATATCGTCTTCATTAATGAGAATACTCTCATTTAGATTATTATTAGTGATAAAAGGCTTAATCATTTTTTCATTATTAGGAAGACAGGCATTTGCATAATCATTTAGATTCATTCCATACTTAATTTTAGAGCTATTTACAGGACCTACATATAGATTCTTATAATTACCCCAAACCCATGCATTAGCAATAGCAATCTTAAGATTAAATATATTACTATAAGGACCATGAATTCCAGTTTGTTCATGCCAAGCATTTTCAATCCAATAATATTTTTCACCTTGCTTATAATAAGCAGCAGTGTGAGTTTTTCCTGCTGGAGAATCTAGATCATTATATTCAATTATAAATAGTCTTCCATTAGAAATATCTTTAGAAGACAATTTGCTATGAATATAATTTGCCTGATCATGACAATCACCATATCCATATTTTTCTACTTCTTCAGGAGACAGAAGAATTCCGGTAGATTTATATGTAATATTTGCTTTCATCCAATTATAAAGCTCTTTAGGATAATTACTATTAGATGCAGATTCTAGTAATGCGGATTCATTAACTTTTACAGGATTTGCTTCTAGAGTCATATAGTACATATTATCATCTTCATAATAAACTTTAAATCCATATTGATCATAAATCATTTTTGCAAGTTTATTATTTTTATCTACAGAAAGATACTTGCATTTCATGGTATTAGTGGCAAAATCAAGAATTTGCTTACTTAAACCATGACCTTTATAATCTTTCATAACATCTAGACTTACAATCCATTTTGTTCCATCGTCTAGATATTCACAAGATCCTACTTGAGCCACTAGATTATCTTTATCAAGCCACATATAGCCATCACATTTATAAGTATCAGTATCTTTACATCTAACATGACGTAGATCAGGATACTGTTTCTTATACTTTTCAATGACGGCTTCTGTGATATGAACTTTCTTCAAAGAAGATAGATTAATTCTATCTTTAGGTTTGAAATTCTTATCTATTGTACTAGCAATCTCTAGAAGCGTACTTTCATTTACCTTAACAACAGGGTCTTTGTATCTGTGAGCCATGTTATATTTAAGCACTGCCATGATACTCAATACTTGGCTAAAGTCATTATTAACTACTCTTACATAGCTAAATTCATTAAGCTGTTTAATAGCTTCTTCTTTGCATCTAAGCTTAAGTTCATCTTCTCCAGTGCGATGAGGATGATTATTAGGATTGCTTCCGCCATCCTTGATTTCAATAATAAGATTGTAAGGTATATAATAGAAGTCAGGAATATATAGATGCTGCTCGCTGTTATACATATACTTGATACTAGGAGCAGGAGCAAGAATATCTTCAGATTTACAATGCATCACTTGATCCATAAACTGAAGGAATTTCTTTTCATAACTTCCAAAATACTCAATTACTCCACCGTCAGCAAATTTATATTCTCCATGCATTTTACGTCCAGCAAGAGCTTTTCTCTGAACGTATTCTGCATATTCAGGATCTGTTTGAAGACGTTCTGTACCATACTTTTTCTTAGTACGTTCTGCAACCATCTTCTTATATGCTTCATGACATTTAGGATTATTACAGAGTCTTTCATATCTACCTTTGTCTTCATTCCAATCAGTCACTGCACCACACATAATACAATGGCCTTCTGTTTTATGATTAATGGTATTGAACGCTACTCTAAGAGCAGTATAACCTTCAGGAATAAGATCTTCATGTTCATTTTGAATATGAATATGAAGCTTTGCTCTTACAAATCGCTTATCACAATAAGGGCACTTATATTTCTTTTGATAAGTACTCTTTGCAGTATTAGCAACAACTGATTCTGCAAGAATAATAGACTGCATTACTATTCCTCCTTAAAATATACTCAGTAAATTATTTGGATGTTTAGCCATCCTATTTTCATTGACTTAATATTAATTGTTATAATATTTTATATGGAATACAATTATATAATTAGGTAGGTGGTAATCATATGGTAGAACATTTATTGACTACGAGTGAGTATCTTGAACCTAAATCAATTAAAGGAGCAGATGCTTATGGAACACTACTCTTTAGACTATTAATATTACAACCTGGATCTAATCCTTTGCATCCTGGAATGGGTGTAGGACTAGGGCCTAAGTACAGATTTATTTCTGAAGATGATCTTGAGATGCTTCGTACTAGAATTCAAAAACAAATTGAGACATATATGCCTGGAGAATTTCTTGCATGTGATGTAATCTTAAATTTGAAAGAAAATACTAAATATCTCAATATCATAATTATTGTTGATGGTACCAAGTTCATATATGATACAGAAAATAGTTCTACTCCTATAGAACTAAATGATCTAGTATCTTAAATATATTTTAGTAAGGAGATAATCAAATGAATGTAAATGATCTAAATAGAACTGGACCTAAGGTTGTTATTACACAGCCTGGTGTAACTCCTGCCCAGAATACTCAGCCTATTAATATTAATGCAGCAGGTGGTACTGTCACTGGCATTGCTGATGAAAATCAGAATCCTAACCGTCAGACAATTAAGATTAATCCTAATCGTAAGCGTGTTCATCGTACTGTTGAATCTGCAGATCAGATTCAAGAAATTAATCCTAATGATTATATTGAGCCTGTTAGCAAGCCTGAGCCTAAGCCTATTCAAGAGAAGTATGTTAATGAACTAGCAGCTGCTGTTACTCGTCGTAAGCAGGAATTCCATGAAGCTATTGCTAAGATGGAAGAAGAAGATGCTGCTAATCGTGAAAGTATTGAGAATGGCCTAGAGAATGTTGGTGATGAGATTCAGTATATGCCGAATCCTCTATATACGCCTATGAGCGAAGATGATAAGATTAAGACTCCCATCAATACAGATAATGGCATTGTGTCCGAAGATCTAGATGATGATTTTGAAGATTCTGATTATGATGACTCTGAAGAAATTGAAGAGCCTACTCATGTTGTGATTCATAATCAAGATACTGAAGAAGATAATAATCCTCATCCTTTTGCTCATATTGTAGAGGAAGAAGTTGCTCCTGAAGAAGAGAATGTAGAGGAAACTGCTACAGATGACGTTGAGGAAGATAGTGTTGTTGAGTCCGAGGATGCAGAGATTCCTGCTACTGAAGATGATAAGCATGATACCTTGACTAGTATGGATAATAATATTTCTCATGTTACATCTGATGATCTAGAAGATATTGATGACAATGACTTTGAAGAAGAGTCTGATGATGAGGATGAAGGTTCTAGAACTGATCCTATTGATGATGAGGAATCTGAAAAGCTTGTTGATGTTGCAATGGCAAATCTTCGTAATGATATCATGAAGAAGATTGTTAATACTGGCCGTAAGGTAAATGCATCTCAGCTTGTTGTTTCTAATAAGGTTATTAATATTAAGGACGTTTTGAAGAATACTAAACCTGCTGCAATTAAGACTGCTACTTGGCCTTTAATGTTTGCAAATCGTCCGTATATTGCATCTTCTCTAAAGGGTGCTGAAGTTGCATTGCTAGCAGAGCAGGATAATAATTCTAATACTGTTCTAACAACTACTCAGGCTCGTATTATTTTTGAGCACGATGTCAATCCGTATCGTCCTGCTACTCTTGAAGCATGGGCTAAGACCATTCCTTTTGGTGATCTAGATAGTATTTTTATGGCACTATATGCAGCATCACTAGAAGGTGCTAACTATGTACCTTACACATGTGACAATGATCATTGCCAATATGCTTGGCTATCAGATGATCTTCCTATTGATAAGATGGTTAAATTCGGAAGCGATGATGCCAAGAAAAAGTTTGATTCTATCAAGAGTATGGAACTAACACCTGACAACTCTGGAGCATATGAATCTGTAGTTACTGTTATCAATGATAGATTTGCTGTTGGTATCAAGATGCCTTCTTTGTTCACTATCATGTATGAATATGGTGCTCTTGATGATGCATTCATTAGAAAGTATGAATCCATTATTAGTGTCATTAGATTCATTGATCGTATTTATATGATTGGTGATGATGGTAATCTATATCCTGTTGGATGGAAGAAGTATCCTGGTGATCATGCTAAGACTTTCAAGTCTAAGATTGCTGCATATTCTAAGATACTTAAGGAATTTAATACAGTTGAATTTAGTATCGTTGCTTCTCTAATCAATGCTGCTGTTATTAAGTCTAATGCTGATATTGAATATGTGATGCCTGAAACTAATTGTCCGAAGTGTGGTAATAAGGTAGCTGAGAGTACTGTAAGTCCTCGTGGTATGCTTTTTACACGGCAGCAATTGGTTCGTATCGCGACTACTTATACAGAAAAGTAACTCTGGTTAGACATTTTAAAAACATGACCTCTATGTTAGAATTCGATCATCTTCTATTATCTGATATAAATACATTGTATTATGTGTATTGGAGAGAAAAAGAAGAAGATAGTAAATTATCAAAAGAGGAAAAAGGAGCTAGACAAGTAGGTAGAATGATAGAAGATAATCTTACCTAAAGGAGTCAAACTCTAATGAATATGCCAGAATTCATTGGACAGACATATAAAGCATCTACTTATCCTATTGATGATATTCTACGATTCTTTGACCATTCAATGGCAATATATGATATTGTAAAGCAATATAATGTAACTGGAGTGTGTGGTATCACTGACTCAAACCATTATATGCTTCAAATGCAAATCATGACATCTAATCCTTCCGATTTGGCTAACATGGTTAATTATATTAATTATGATATTCATAATCGAAAGAATATATATGGCAAAGTATTTAGAATAGATGCTCAATCTACGGGTAATTGTGCTAATTTGTATGTTCAAGAATGTCGATGATAAATTTCCAATTGCTGAGATAATATAATAATGAGACCAATAGGAGTTTCGTCCTATTGGTCTTTTATTGTTTATTACAATAAAAACTGTACAATAACAGATGTTTGAAAAGGAGTAATCATCATGACAGAATTGAAAACGAATATCGGTAAATTGTTTTGCAAATATAATAGTATTGATGATGGTTTCGATATGGTTCGTATTATCAAAGAATCTGATAATGGTAAAAGTTGGAATTATGCGGAACTTGATCATGATTATAAGGTGAAAGGATATAAAACTCTTGCCAAAGATAAATTTAAAGAAATGGTTAAGGGTTATACTCCTCTAGCTCCTGATGGTATTCTATCTCTTAGCAATGTAGTAGTTACTGAATTGGAGAATGGTAGAGAAATTAAAGATATCATTATGCTTTTCTTTATGGAGAATAAAGATATCCATATGATTGATGCAGATAGCCCTTGCATTCTTGCACGTCAATCTCTAATGAATATCTTTAAAACTTCTCTTGATCCTAATGAAGACGATGTAGGATTTTCCATTACTGATGATGCTTGTCCTGAAGGATATAATTTTAGTGATCTTAGTGCAGCTTCTAAAATCATTGATTCTCGCATGACTAACGTTTACAAGTTCGATACGCCTAATACACTTGCTATTTTGCTCAATAATACTACTACTCAAGACATTTTTAATGATCTTTATGAAACTGCAATTCGATATGCTAAAGATACTATTCTGAATTTCCTGAATGCGATTAAAGATGATTGCTATAATGGATATTGCAATAGTCTCTTTAAGTTTATTGGTCATTGTGGATTGATGACTGATATTTATTCTAAGATTGGAATTATTAAAACTGATTTTAAACTTGAGTTTAATAAGCCCATTTCTGATGAGAATAAAGTATTTCTGTCTATGATGTGCGGTGGAATTAATATCGTAAAAGCTGTTCCTATTAAGTTTGGATATGATATTGATCTAAACTCTATCAAGATGAAGTATATGATTATTATGGATTCTGATGAGATTCTTTGGATTGTTCCTTTCATTGAATCTGAACAGGAATTTAGTCCTCTTGAATTTTATAAAATGACTGAGGAGCAAACTAATAGAATACAGACAAGATTGAAAGCTGCCATGGAAAATTATGATAATCATAATAAGTAAAATATTGATAGTCTAATATTCAAAATGGCAAGATATTATAATAGTGATAGAAGATATGAAAATATCTTTTATTATACGTAAACACCAAAGTACACGGTGTAAAACAATTTTTTAATTTGGAGGTACCTACCATGGAAATCCGCAGTACTAACAACACCCGCAAAATGTACACTAATACCGGTGCTCGCATCGAAGGCAAGCTGAGCATGCATCCCACTACTCCTACCATTGTTACTCAGCCTGGTATGTCTGAGCTCTTTATCAGGTCTACTAAACTTTGCAAGAGCATCACTGCTATGTTTACGCAGACGTTTGTGGATTATCAGGGTACTGTTATCAAGATTAACCCTGATCCCAATACCGGAATTAGATATGTCTCGATCGAGCTTGTGTTTAAGCTCATGAGCCAGGATGAGATTAACAAGCTTCCTGATGATGGTAAGTTTGTTGCATTCAATATCTTGGGTGCAAATCTGCATCAGAAGACCAGATCTGTTGAAGAGCTGTATAACAAGATCAGCATTTGGAAGAATGTCAATACCGCAATTGGTAGAGGCGGCAGTAAGTATGCAGTTGGTATTACTCAGGATGCAAAGGATATTCTGAGCGATTTTCTGCTCCCCAACAATAATCTGAGAGTTGAATGGGACAATATCATCACTGCTCAGGATTCTTATGATAGAAAGACCAATACTGAGCAGACTCAGATTTCTGTCAAATGCATGGATATTCTGAAGATCGTTGCAGCTGCTCGTGGCCATAAGGATGATAATAACTTTGGATATAGCATTGCCGCTCTTCAGGAAGTGTGCAGTGTTCCTCAGCAGCTGAACATGAATATGATGTCCAACATTTATTATCAGGCTATGGCTAACAATGATTGGATCCTTGATATCAGAGAGCTTGATTATGAGGCTATGAGCAAGGTTAAGCCTGATACCGATTATATCACTAATTATCAGGGTGCAATTGTTTGCTATTAATCTAGTAAACTAAAAAATCATGAAGGGTCTGGGAAGCCTAAGGTCTCCCAGACCTTTTATTTTTTTAAATAAAACTAAGGAGTAATTAATATGGCATTCAGTAAGAATTCTGAATTTAAATATTCTTTTCGTGGCGTAAATCGTGTAGTAGATGAAAAGAATAATCAATTTATTCGTCTTGCACAGATTGCTTGGGTTGGAGCAGATGAAGAAGTAGATCCTAGTAAAATTAAGCTTGATATTCGTAAATATACTACAGACGCAGATGGTAATGAAAGAATGCTTAAAGGCTGTAGTTTTCTTACAGAAGATGGTCCTCATGAGCTGACTCATGCTCTTGTTGAAGAAGGTTTTGGTAAGACTGAGAAGATTCTTGGTGCTATTAAGAATCGTTCTGATTTTCCTGAAGCAGTAAGAGCTTGTTATGGTGATAAGGTTCCTGACGATATTGATGAAACCTTTGATTTACGTACTATTATTGACTAAATAACAATCGGAGTAGAGAATTAAATTCTCTACTCCTTTTATATTATATTTGGAGGATTACGAAATGAATGGTCCTTGCAGTAAAGTCTATGAAAATATTGCACAATCAATGCTGGTTGAACAAGTAAAAAGAAATCTTATTGATAAGATTAAAGCTACTAGACTAGAGAAAGATATTTCTCAAGATGAACTCGCAAGAAGAATTGGTGTTACACATTCTATGATTAGCAAGATGGAATCTAAATATCAAATTTCTATTGATAATCTAATCCTTATTTATGAAGCCCTTGATCTTGACTTTAATATAATTGAAGAGATTAGATCAGTTAAAAATAGATTTAATCTCGAACTACCATCTAAAGTTGAGCATAGACATACAGGTAGATTTAGCAATAAAGGAGTTGGAAATGAATGATAGATGATAAATATACACTTGAACAATTAATGACTGGACATTTTATCAAGTATGAGAAAATGGCTGAGCTGATTAACCAGTCTTATACTGGATCTAATTGTAATAAAATTAATCTATTTATAGATATTAATTCTCTTGTCAAAGGCCTATATAGTATCGATGCTTGGGGATATAAATCTGTAAGTAGATATGAAATGTCTGCCATTATATTGAATATGTGTGGGCATTACAGACAATTCTTTAGAAGACTTGGTGTAAGTACAACCATATATCTTATTTATGGATTGAATTGTCCTAAATCTAATTCAACATATGTATCTGGATATAACAGCAAATTTGTGAGATCCTATATGAAGAAAGAGCCAATTACTAATCTTATAGATGATAATCTTGCAATCTTGAATGTTATAACACAATATCTTCCTAAGATATATTTCTTCAATATTGGACAATGCGAAGTATCATCTATGGTAGCCCATATTATCAAGAAATCAAATGCTATAGCTAATGGCTTTGAAAATATAGTTATCAGTAAAGATATCTTAATGCTTCAATTGGTTCCTGAGTACAATGTAAGAATTTTAAGGCCCATAAAAAATAAAGATGGAGATTGTTCTATTATTGTAGATAATAATAATCTATGGATTCATTTCTATGGATTTTATAGAAAACTTAAATCTACACCAATAGATAATATTCCTAATAATTTCATATCAAATATTCTTACAATGACTAATGTGACTGAGAGAGGGATTAGTGCTATATTTACTATTCCTAAAGCTATGAAGATTCTATCTATGGCTATTCAAAATGGATTTCTTGATCCTACTAAATTCTATAATCAAGCATCTGTAAATACCGCACTTGCAGTTATGGATGTATCAGGATACAATCCTATAGAATTTGATATGAGATACAAGGCTATCTCTACTCAGTTCCAATCTATGTATATTCTTCCTATCGAAAAACCTGAATTGGTAGATTATCAGTTGTTTGATCTTGAAGATATACAAGGATTGAAAAATATTATTTCGAGATATTATTACAATACTCCGATAGATCTCGATAAATTGTAATTTATATTATCTTAAATAGATATTATAAAGATGAAACAAAGGGAAATGGATCCTTTGTTAGAAATAATTTTTGGAGGTTAAAACTATGATGAACGTAGGACGCGGATTTCACACTCAGGATGACAAGAACACGAGCATCGAAGATATCGCTGCTAAGATGCTTCTCAATTCCCGTGAAGGAAAGAAGTATCTTGCATATATAAACGCCCGCAGTGATCGGGACAAGTTTGTCAATGCCATCTGTAAAAATATCGATGACATTCATGAGATCACCGAAAAGAATTGCGATCTTGATACTCAGATCGCAATGCTCGATGTGTGTATCAATATGCTCGATAATATCATGAGACTCAATGTGACATCGTTTAATATTGGGTTTATGACTGACTCAGCATTGGCATTGGGTGAGACTACTGATACCAATATCGATAAGAAGTAATCAGATATTGAGGAGTGTGTTTCATTCGCCCACTCCTTTTATTTTTAAAAAAATATTCAAAATTTCACTTGTATAATATAAAATTGAAATAGAAGGAATAAAGAATACTTCTATTTGTAAAAAAAAATAAATGAACATAATGTACTTTAAGGAGATACAATATTATGTCTACGAAGATGAAAGAGAAAGAAAAGTTTACATTACCACCAAAAGCTGACCATTATGACCCGCCGTATTCTGCAGAGGATATTATTCGAATTTATGGTAGAGAAACATATTTGAAATTATCGAAAGATCCGGCTCATAAATTTAGAATGGATACTGGAATTGAACTAATCCATAAAGAACCTAGTAAAACTGAATTAGTCCGTATTTGTTCAAATTGGCAAGCAATGTCTCTAGAAATGAAACAGCAATCAGATACCGAAAGCATGTGTTTATTTGGTGTCAAAAATTTAGAGCACTACATGCTATTGATACAGGAATATTAATATTAAAAAAATAAAAGGCCAATAGGAGTAATCCTATTGGCTTTATTTTTTTTTTTGATTTATTATGATTTCCGAAACTCACTATTAAAATTAATTTAGGAGGTTATTTACTTATGGATGATAAATCTAAATTTTATTGCATTTATTCTTCTATTAATGAAGATGGAAATAGATTCTGTTTACTAACCTTCTCTGAATGTATCCATTCTTGTGAGTTTAATAATGACTGCAAATATTGCAATTCAAAATTTAAGAAATGTTCTGAGTGCATTGTTAGTGATCCAGAACTTTAATATAATAATCTCTATAGAGAAAGGAGTAGAATAATGCCGAGTAGTATAGATTCTAAGCAGGAAATCAGTGATGAAGAAATGCTAAATATAGTTAATGTAGATAGATTTCGTCCATCACTAAAGTGTGATCTTTTTATACCGTCTTATGTGCACTCCTTATCTATAGCTACTGAGTTTATTTACAATTACGTCTTGAGTAGATTTCCTAAGAATTATTTCACTACAATTCATGTTTCAGGTAAGCATCCATTTGAGGATTTCAGAAGACTGCAGAAGGGTAATTTCCCTATTAGGGATAACCCTGCAGTCGCAATTTCTTACACTGTACAATATGATTATAATGACAATAATATCGATATGAATCTGCTTAGTACCAATAAGTATTTAAAGAAGTCTCAGTGGCAGAGAAGTTTCTTTAAATGCCCACATAAAGGTGTATACCTTGGTATGGATCTTGAAGCTATGATGATCAATTATAACTTCAGATTTAGAGTAAGTACAAAGGCTCAGCAGTTAGATTTATTCAACAGGATTCGTAAAGTATTTCGTTTAGGATGCACAGAAACAGTAGATATAGATTGCGATTTTCATCTCGATAATGATATGATTATTGAGATGGCTAAAGCTTCTGGTTTTATAGTTGATGCTGCAAATACAGAAGTAAGTGATCCATGGAATTTTACAAGATTTCTTAATCAATATTCTCAGATGCCTATACTATATAAGCTTAGAGAAATTAATCAGAAATATGAATACTTTCTTAGAATGAGGAATCTTCCTGTGCATCTTGATTTTCAAGATCAGCTTGATGTTGACGATGGAAATCAGATAGGAATGGTTCAGAATAACTTTATGATTGAATTTCAAATAGCAGTTAGATTTCCTGCAGTACGTACATTTGCATTGTATGATGAAATGCATACTCAGGAATTTATTAAGCTTGAGAAAGACGATGCTATTAAAGTTGTTTCTATGAAGGTATTTGATATTCCTGAAGAAAATTATAAGCATTGGCCTATCTATGGTCATAGTAATTATACATCTGATAATGATGATGGAGAATGTATAGAATCCATAGACATTACCGAACTTTTCAAAGCTCCGGTAGATATTAAGGTTGGTACATCTTTGGATGATCTAATTCAAGATGCTATTAATCAATTCATAAATCCCGATGTATTTATAGAAGTCGCTATATATACCAATGATTTAGCAATAGATGGTACTGGACGGTTACCAATTCAAATGGATTGGAAAAATAGAAAAATTATTCTTCCTTCTAATACACCTAACACCTATTTCTATATTGCAATTTATATTGACCGTGGTTATGTAAATGAGAAGATTATCGAAAAGACAAAAGCACAGAGCAATAGAATTGTAGAAAGTGAACGGACTTCTGATCATGATACTGAAGAGTCCATGAAAAAGTGTTACTATGATGGACATATCATAGAAGATAGTAAACCTCAAACTACTACAACTCTGAAACGAGGGAACAAAGCAAGATTTATTGTTAACAAATAGCGTTCTCATTAATAGCTCTGGTTAAGCACCAAATATATTTAATTATAAAAGGAGATTTTTCCAGATGTCTATATATGAGATCTTTACAGCTATAACTGCTAAGCCTGGAGACCTTGGACTTGCTATTGGAATTCTTATTGTTATCGGAACTCTTATTAAAATTAATCCTTTAAAGATAGATCCTATTGGTCATCTTAATAATTGGCTAGTGAGTACAATTACTAAAGATTTATCAGAAAAGATTGATGGAATGAATGATAAGATAGATGAAAATAATAAAAGATTTCAAATGCAAATCGATAGTATAGAATCTAAGATCAATAAAATAGATTATACTATTGATGAAAATAAAGCAGTTGAAGCTAGAACTCGTATTTTAAGATTCGGTGATGAAGTTAGTCATGGAAAGAATCATTCTCGTGATCATTTCCAACAAGTACTACTTGACATTACCAATTATAATAATTATTGCCTTAACCATAAAGAATTCAAGAATGATATGACTAAAATGACAGCTGAAAGAATTAAAGAAGATTATATGACTAGAGATAGAAATAATAATTTTCTTGAATAATTCTTTTATTTTTAGGAGAATATATTATGTCTATATTCAACAAAAAGTTTATCTTGAATGAAAAGTATGTCTCTAAATATGCACAATATTTGGATGACGACGATGATAAAGATGAAGATAACGATGATGACGAAGATGAGGATGACGACGAGGAAGATGATGAAGAAGATAACAAAAAAGAAAAATCTTCTTCTAAATCAGATGATAAGAAATCTTCTTCAGATTCAAAGTCTGAATCTGATAAGAACAAAAATGAGGAGAAAAAAGAACAAACTCCTGAGCATTTGACAAAAGAAGAAATTCGTAGAGTCATGACAATTGCAACATCTACTCTAATGGATTTTCCAAAGTTGAAAAGATGCTGCGATTATGTTGATCTTAATGATAAAGATCATATTAATGATGAGGGTGAACGAGAATCTTCTTTTGGTAAATACTACAGCAGTTCTCCGAAAGCATTTATCGAACTTATGAATGGTGATACTTATAGTGGATATCCTGATTTTAAGGATCATGGTAGTGAGAATTATGAAAAAGATGCTCATAACTATGTAAAGAAAGTTAATGAAATTCTTGATGATAGGAATATCAAAGCTAAGTTCATGGTAGGACCTGATAGGGAAGATGATGCTATAAGCTTTGGTGTTAAGAGTACTAAAGGAAATTAAAATATAATTGGGATAGGATTTTATGTCCTATCCCAATTTTTAAATAGTTCAATATTTCACTTGTATAGTATAAAAGTGATAAGAAGGATAAATATATTCCTTCTTAGAAGAATTATTTTATTTAAAGATAGTACTAGGAGGTATTTATTATGTCTATGAACTTTAAGGCTGATTCGATCTACACCATGTATGCCGAAGGTGCAGTTGACAACGAGTTTGATCAGGATACCTGCCGCAACGGCGGTGGATATTTCCAGTGGCATGGCACATGCTATGCCATGATCTTCGATCCCGATCGCCTTCCGATCGGCTGGCTGATCTACAACTTTGAAGACTATAGTTGCGGTGACTTCGGCACCCGCTATAGCAAAGATGTTACCATCATTGACATGGATGGCAACATCCTTTTCAATGATGGAGTCAACTATGGCTCCATGATTGAAGAACCTGATGATGAATCCGACTTCATCGATAGAATCTCTGGGTTCTTGGGTTTACCCAGCTCTACGATGATTTATATGCTCACCAGTGGTCTCAATAACGAGATCATTGATGAACTTGATCGTCAGTGATATAAAAGGAGTGAGTATAAAAACTCACTCCTTTTATTTTTTTTGATAATCTGACGCTTCTATTAAATATAGAATATGTGATGATAGTGATAATGAATTTTCAGGTGATGCAACTGGAGAATATGTTGTGAATTTAAATAAACATATATTTATTAATGCATATCCAGTAATAGATGTAGTAGCAGTTGGATATGATTTTACATATATATTATATAATAT
>ERZ1034920.706-NODE-706-length-24659-cov-4.786092_pt1 | contig 24659 bp, 22 predicted proteins | sample MGYA00520688_ERZ1034920 | MGnify/ENA primary metagenome ERZ1034920 (study PRJEB33766, sample SAMN09781785) | gut metagenome | biome: gut microbiome | host: Homo sapiens | place: Madagascar | study: EMG produced TPA metagenomics assembly of the PRJNA485056 data set...
TCTTTCATGATCTGAACCTTGCAGCCACGCTGCTCTTTGCGATCGCAGCATCGACCGACTGGGTTGATGGCCAGGTCGCGCGCCGTACGAATCAAGTCTCTCGTTTGGGCCAGTTGCTCGATCCCGCGGTCGATCGCCTGCTCATGATCTCGGGTGTGCTCGGGTTGTTCTTGGTAGGGCGTTTGCCGCTCTGGATCATTCTCTTCGTGGTCATTCGCGATCTTATCCTGCTCATTGGTGGTGGCTACATCCTGAAGCGCTATCAGGTTCGCGTGCCCGTTATCTATGCGGGCAAGGTCGCCACTACGCTTCTCTACATTGGTTTTGTGGGCGTGCTTTTGAACTTTCCGCTCTTCGCAGGGTTGGGCGTATGTGATTTCTCTTGGCTGCCAGGCTTCTCTGCTGCGCAGTATTCATGGGGATTCTGGTTCGTGTATGCCGGCCTTATCTTGAATATTTTCACTACGTCCTACTATCTCTATGCTGGTATCAAGGGCGCTCGATCAGTGAAAGCGCGCGAGCTCGCTGAAGCTTCATCGGAGAGAGCTCATGGCTAGGAAGCGCGATGCGCAAGGAGCATCTTCTTCGTCGAATCGGCGTGGTCAAGACAGATCCAGCATGCGCTTTTCACGTACTGCACGCACTGCTTCGTCCTCTCGCGAAGGAGCGGCAAGCCAAAGTACGCGTGCGACACGAGGTGGGCGCACTGCTTTTGAGGGCCGCTCTTCACGCACTGGCGGAGACGCGAGTTCATTGCGCAGTTCGCGCTCGCTTGAATCGAGCGTTCGCTCACGCAGAGATGTTCGGAATGGATCGCAAGCGCGTGCGGGCGCGCGTTCTTTTCGCAGAGAGCCTGAGATCGATCCTGTGCAAGAGAGCCGTGATGCCGCACGGCAGCGACTACAGGCACGTACTGCTGCAACACAACAAGATCGCTCGCCTCTTTCAGAAGGTGATCAGCGCGTCTCGGCGCGCCCTGCTCGTGCTGAGACGCTCATGCGCACGGCTAGGCGCACTGCGGTATCAAAAGATGAACCCCGAGAAGAAGCCGCTTCGCCATCAACGAATGCGCGTGCTTGCAGGGGAGCTGCGCAGTCTGCGCGCAGCGCGCGTGCGGAAGGCAAGCGTCGTTCGCAGGCAGGCCAGACGAACAATGTGCTTGGGGGAGAACAGGGGATTCCCCATAATGTGCTGAAGAACCCCATGAAGCCCTCTGGAGGAAAGGGTTCGGGTTCTTCAGGAGGAGCGGGCGTGTTCGCGCGATTTGCTGGCGCATGCGCATGGCTGTGGTCGAAGAGTAGGGTGCTTTCGGTCGCGCTCGTGGTGGTTGTGGTGGTCGTGGTTGCGAGTGGCATCGATTCGCTCGCCACGATGAATCGCATCTACCAAGGCGTGAGCGTGGGAAACATCGATCTCTCTGGAAAGACGCCCGAAGAAGCAACCTCACTCATCTCGCAGGAATACGAACCCCGTTTCAACAGTAATGCGGTGGTCTTCTGCGCTAACGAACAAGCGGCGCAACGTTCTGAAGAAGAGCAGCAACGCAACGAATCGCTTGAAGAACAGATATCCTACGAAGAATCGCTCTCTTCGCGTGACCGCTGGACAGTGAATGCCCCTCTTATCGGGGCAACGTTCGATCCGGCTGCCTACGCTAAAGCCGCCTATGAAGTCGGGCGGAGCGATGGTGGGTTCTTCGCGCGTCTGGCAGCTCAGTTCTCGGGGCATGATATCAAGCCGGTCTGTACGTTCAACGAGACTTCGCTTGAAGCCCTTCGTGATGAGATTATCGGTGCACTGGGAAGTAAGATGGTCAACTTCAATATCGAGATGAAGGACGCGCATGCGCAAGTGACCGACGGGCACGATGGGTATGAGGTGTCCGAGGAATGGCTTATCGATCGGCTGAATCAGGCTCTTCTTGAGGCAGAGGGCGAATCGCGCTTCATCATCGATATGCATGATGTCGCCATCCAGATCGATCATGATAAGGCGCAGGCATGTGCGGATGAGATCAACGCCTCGATTCCTTGTGGGGTCAATTTCACTTATGAAGACAAGAGCTATTTTGCGGATAAGAATGTACTTGCTGAATGGATCAAGACTGAGGTGAAGCAGGAGGGAGGCACATTCGTGCTCGTGCCGCTCTTTGACGGTACGAAAGCTAACCAGAAGATCATCCAGGGATTCGGCTTCAGCTATGGTGGATCAGATTATCTTGTGCACTTCACGAACGAAGGCGGCAACATCACGGTAACCACCAATGCGACCGGCTCGGTACCGCAGGTCTCCGAAGCGATCGCGCACCTGAACGAAACGTTCTTCTCGTCCAACGAGAAAACGACCGCAGCAGAGGTTCAGGTCGTTTCCGAGCAGATCCCTGAATCGATGAGCTTCGAAGAGGCGCTCGATTATGGCCTCATCACTGAAATAGCCTCCTATACTACGCGTTATGCTTCAGGCGCGGAAGCGCGCAACAACAACATCCATGTGGCAGCCGATGCGCTCAACAACTCGATCTGCAAGGCGGGGGAGACCTGGTCGTTCCTGGCGCTTGCAGGTGAGGCAACACCGGAAAAAGGTTACCAAGGTGCGGGCGCTATCATCGGCGGCGAATACTCTGACGCGATCGGTGGCGGTATCTGCCAGGTGGCCACCACGGTGTTCAATGCGGTCTATGAAGCAGGCTATCCGATCGAGCGGCGCAACAATCATTCGCTCTATATTGCGAGTTACCCCGAAGGGCGCGATGCGGCCATCGCATACCCTGATATCGATTTGGTGTGGCGAAATGACACGGAATCCGATGTGCTGTTGCGCATGAGCTACACCAATTCATCGGTCAGCGCCACGCTCTACGGTGTCGACCCAGGATATGAGGTAACGACCGTTTATGGCGAATGGGAAGAAGGCGAGCCCTATCGCACGGTGGTGCGCAAAGATCCTGATTATCCTATCGGCACGGAGTTCATCGAGTCCTCTGGCGCTAATGGGCGCTCGATTACGATTGTCCGCACGGTCAAAGACCGTAATGGCAATATAATTCAAGAGAAAGAATTCCATTCGAATTATCAGCCGAAGAACGAAGTTAAAGTTCAGGGTTCAGCCGAACCTTCGAGCGAATAAGAATGAAAGGAGCGGTTGTGTACTACCAGCCCGAACTAGAAACAATGCCACGTGAGGAGCTCGACGCACTTCAACTTGAGCGTCTCCAGAAGTTGGTCGCTTATGTCTATGAGCGCATTCCCTTCTATCGTGAGTCGTTCGATGAAGCAGGCGTCAAGCCTGAAGACATCAAATCGCTCGACGATCTGCGCAAATTCCCGTTCACGGTGAAGCAGGACTTGCGCGATGCCTATCCGTTCGGCATGTTCGCGGTGCCGCAAAGCGAGGTCGCTCGTATTCACTGCTCTTCGGGTACGACGGGTACGGCAACGGTGGTCGGTTATACCGCGAAAGACCTCGAAGTGTGGGGCGATTGCTTCGCTCGCTTCCTCTATGCAGCAGATTGCGGCCCTGATGCCGTGCTGCAGGTTGCTTATGGGTATGGCTTGTTCACGGGTGGCCTCGGTGCTCACCAGGGTGGTGAACGTGGTGGTCTTACCGTGCTCCCTATGTCCACGGGCAACACGAAGCGCCAGGTGCGTCTCATGAAGGATTTCGGGGTCGATGTGCTCGCGTGCACGCCTTCGTATGCGCTCAACATCGCTGATGTGGCGATCGAAGAGGGCTACAAGCCGGCTGAAGAGTTCAAGATCCATGCAGGTATCCTTGGCGCAGAGCCTTGCTCCGAGGGCATGCGCTCAGAGATTCAAGACAAGCTCGGTATCCAGGTCTACGATATCTATGGTCTTTCTGAGGTCATGGGCCCAGGGGTGGCTTGCGAATGCGAAGCGCAGAATGGTCTGCATGTATGCGAGGATCATTTCATCATCGAGATCGTTGACCCGCAGACGCTCGAGCCCGTGCCTGATGGGCAATGGGGTGAAGTGGTCATGACCACGCTCTCCAAGGAATGCTCGCCGCTCATTCGCTATCGTACGCGCGATATCTCTCGCATCATCACCGGTCAGTGCGAATGCGGGCGTACCTTCCGTCGCATGGACCGCATCACGGGTCGTACCGATGACATGATGATCCTTCGTGGCGTGAACGTCTTCCCATCGCAGATCGAGGAAGAGATCGTCTCGTTCCCTGAGATCGTTTCTCAATACCAGCTCATCCTTACCACGCGCGGTGCGCTTGACCATGTGGAACTGCAGGTCGAGACCGTGCCTGATTTCCCCTTCGACGAAGTGGCTCGCTTGCAGAAGCTCAAGAAGGACCTCGAAAAGGCGCTCAAGGAGAATCTGCAGATCGCAGTCGAGGTGAAGATCGTTGAACCGAAGACCATCGAGCGCTCCGAAGGCAAAGCAAAACGTATCATCGACCTGAGGGAAGGACTGAAATAATGATCTCTCAATTAACGGTATTTCTTGAAAACCGCGAAGGCCGTTTGGCCTCCGCTATCCGCACGATCGCTGAAGCTGGCATCAATATGCAGGCGATGTTCTTGGCGGACACGAAGGATTTTGGCATCCTGCGCATCTTCTGCGACACGCCTGAGAAAGCTTGCCGCATCTTGCGTGAGGCAGATTATCAAGCGAAGTTGATCGATGTCGTTGCGGTCAAGGTACCCAACGTCCCTGGATCGCTCTCGAAGCTCTTCGATTATCTCGATGATAAGGATATCAACGTCGAATACGCGCACTGCTTCATGGTGGGCGATCATGCGATCGATATCTTGAAGGTGGCCGATCCGGCGCTCGACGTGAAGCTTGCTGCAGAAGGATTCGAAGTCTGCAAGCCTGAGGATGTGTATGCGCTCGACTAGGTCGCATACTCTTGATATAACACGGACTAAATACGCAGGCATCTTTGCTTGCGTATTTGCGTTTGTCCTGAGCGTTGCGCTTTGTCCGTGCAACGCTGCGGCTGAAGTGCGCAATTCTGATGTCGTGCTCGGTCAGACCATCGAAGAGCAAGGCTTCACTGCTGCTCAGGCACCGAATATCGTTGCCGAATACGCTTATCTCGTTTCCAGCGACGGCACGATCTATTTCGCGCGCAATGCTCACGATCAAGTTCACATTGCATCCATCACAAAGATCATGACTGCGCTCGTTGCGCTCGATTATGGGGGAGATCCTACGCAGACCGAGATCACGGTCAGCCAGAAGGCGGCGAGCATCGGGGAATCCACTGCGGGGCTGAGAGCGGGCGATGTGCTCACGCTCGAAGCTGCGATCAAGGCGCTCATGATTCCTTCAGGTAACGATGCAGGTCAAGCTTTGGCTGAATCGCTCGGGCCGAAGATCTTGGAAGAACTGCAAAAGGACAAGAGCATTCCTGAGAACGAGATGCCTCAGAATGGCTACGATGCATTCGTCTACGCGATGAATAAGAAGGCGCTCGCTCTTGGCATGAACGATGCGCACTTCAGCAACCCACACGGGCTTGATTACGATCAGTTCAGCGGGGACATGCATTGCAGTGCCCAGAACGTTTCCATTATGGCGCGTGCTGCCATGGAAAACGAGCTTTTCCGCTCGGTCGTAGCAACGCCGAAGACCACGATCTCGGTGAAGCGGGGAGAGGGTTGGGTCGATCTTCAGCTCGAATCGACCGATCTTCTGATCGGTGTCTATGAGGGTGCTTGCGGTATCAAGACCGGTTTCACCGAAGAAGCAGGCGAGTGCTTCGCGGGTGCCTGTGAGCGCGATGGGGAGATTCTCTATGCGATCGTGCTTCATTCGAGCACGGAAGCGCAGCGCTTCACCGACTGTACGACCATGTGGAACTGGGTCTACGACAATACGATCGATGTACCGTTGGCTTCTTCGGATGAAGTGATCACGCTTCGGCTCAATGGCCAGGAAGTCCAAGCGCCCGTCGTGGCGAATGTGAGCCATAAAGGCTGGCTCGATAAGACCTTCAAAGCAACGATCGCCAACCCGACTGAGACGGTCGAGGTCTTCCGCTATAACGGAAATGTGAGCCAAGAAGTGATTTTCGACGACATTACCAACACCGTGCATGCGGGAGACAAGGTGGGTACGGTAAACTATTACCAGAATAACGAGATCATCAAAACGGTCGACCTTATTGCCGCAGAAGACTGCGCCGGTCCGAACTTCCTTGAAGGTATCGGCATCTGGTGGAGCAGGCTTACGGGCGGCGATCAAGCAAAGGAAGCTGAAAGCGAAGTGGTCAGCTCGATGCCGATCATCTACGGTGCTGATGCCACGCGTTAAGCGTATAGAGGGGTAAGAGGGAAGCATATGACAACCTGTCCAGTGTGCATGAATGAAGCGAACAATGATGGAGACCGCTGCTCGGTGTGCGGCTATCATTTCCAAGATGCTACCGAAGCATTCGAGGCGATATCCATCGATACCGAAGGTGAGCGTGCTCATGCTGCCGATCAGGTGCCTGCCTCGCTTCGCGTGTGCTATGGCAAGCAGGAAGGTCTGGTGTTTCCGCTCGAGAGCGACTTCATCGAGATCGGCCGTTCTCCGCAATGTGGCGTGATGCTCAACGATATGACTGTTTCGCGCGTTCACGCTGAGATGGAGAAGATCAACGGCGAATGGATCATTACTGACCGCGATTCGTTCAATGGCGTGTGGGTGAATAACGAAGCGATCAAAAATGCCGTGTTGAACCCAGGCGATCTTCTGCAGATCGGCTGCTTCGTTCTTCGTTTCGTTGAATAATCGCCCCTTCAAGATCTCGTCTTTTGAATCTTTTGAAAATACGAACAAGGATTACGTATGGAATTTTTATCAGGTAATGAAGCGATCGCGCGTGGTGCGTGGGAAGCAGGGTGTCATATTGGCACTGCCTATCCAGGAACGCCTTCGACCGAGACCATGGAAACCTTCGCAACGCTTCCCGGCGTCTACGCGGAATGGTGCCCGAACGAAAAGGTCGCGCTCGAGGTTGCGATGGGTGCTTCGGCGGCGGGTGCACGCGTGCTCGTTACGATGAAGCACGTGGGCGTGAATGTGTGCGCCGATCCACTCTTCACCGCTTCGTACACCGGCGTTAACGGTGGAGTGCTCTTGCTCGCTGCCGACGATCCGGGCATGTTCTCTTCGCAGAACGAGCAAGACAGCCGCTATTATGCCATGGCTTCGCTCGTACCCATCCTTGAGCCTGCCGATTCTCAGGAAGCGCTCGATTTCGCGCGTAGCGCCTATGATCTTTCCGAGCAGTTCGATGTTCCTTTCATGATGCGCTCTACCGTACGCATTTCGCACACGAAAACCCCTGTTGAAGTTGGGGAACGCACCGAGGTTGAGAAGAAGCCCTATGAGAGCGATCCTACCAAATGGGTCATGATGCCCGCCTTCGCGAAGCCGCGCCGTAAGGTCGTGGTCAAGCGCACAGAAACGCTGAAGGAATGGGTGGAAACGTGCCCGTTCAATCGCGTGGAGAAGGGCGATACGAGCATCGGTATCATCTGCGCTGGTGCGGTCTATGAGCACGTTAAGGAAGCTTTGGGTGACGTGAGCATCTTCAAGCTGGGCGTAACTTGGCCACTGCCCGCAGACGCGCTCGCGCGCTTTGCTGAGAGCGTGGATAAGGTGTACGTGGTCGAAGAGGCTTCGACCTATCTTTCGGATGCAGTACGTTCATGCGGCATCGCGCTCGATGAATTCGTTAACCCCTTGCCTGCCGATGGAGAGGTTCATCCTGAAGATATCCTGCGGGCTCTTGGGAAAGAAACCCCTGCGCACCTCGATACTCCTGGCGATGTTCCCAATCGTCCGCCTGCTCTTTGCGCGGGCTGCCCTCATCGTATCGTTTTCCGTGAGCTCGCACGCAACAAAGCCATCGTCACGGGCGATATCGGCTGCTATACGCTCGGTGCGCTGCCACCGCTCTCAGCAATGGATACCACGCTCGACATGGGCGCTTCTGTTTCGATGGCGCACGGCTTCGAGCTGGCTATGGCGCGAAGTGACCATCGTCCGATCGTGGGCGTGATCGGCGATTCGACGTTCGCGCATTCTGGCCTTTCGAGCCTCATCAATACGGTATATAACAAGGGTGCTGGCACGATCTGCATCCTCGATAATCGCACGACCGCCATGACCGGCCAGCAAGGCAATCCGTTCAATGGGGTGACGCTGCAAAACCGCGAGAGCAACGAGCTCAATCTGCCGGTGATCCTTGATGCTATCGGCGTCGATCACGTGCAGGTGGTCGATGCGTTCGATCGTGATGCGGTACGCGGCGCGCTCAAAGAGGCGCTCGGGCGCGACGAGCTTGACGTGATCGTGTTCCGCGGTCCTTGCGTACTGCTTTCTAAAACGAAGGATACGCCCTACTACGTGAACGGGAACTGCACGGGCTGCGGTGTGTGCGTCACGCTGGGATGTCCCGCGATCTCGACCGATCGCGAAACGGGCTTTTCGTCGATCGATACCGATATGTGCAATGGATGCTCGCAGTGCGCTCAGTACTGCGCGTTCGATGCGATCGAGCGTCTGTAGAGGGGAGCGCGATATGAGCGATAAGACATTCACTATTTTGCTTTGCGGCGTTGGTGGTCAGGGGACGATCACTGCGGCCACGTTGCTCGCGCGTGTTGCGAGCGCGGCAGGGAAGTGCTGCAAGGTTTCTGAGATCCATGGTATGGCACAGCGTGGTGGCGCGGTCACCACGGTCGTACGTTTTGGCGATAACGTTTCTACGATGGTCTGTGACGAAGGCTGCGCTGATAACATCGTGTCGTTCGAGACCACCGAAGCGCTCCGCAACCTTGCTTATCTGAAGGAAGGCGGCGTGCTCGTCGTGAACGATGAGGAGATCAAGCCGCTTCCTGTGCTCACGGGCAAGGCCGAGATGCCCGCTCGTGCGCGTGAGCGTCTCGATGAGCTGGGAGCAACGCTCATTCCTGCGAGCGAGCTCGCGCGCAGTGCAGGAACGGCGAAATGCGCAAATGTCGTGCTGCTCGGTGCGCTCGCAGTGAGCCTTCCATTCGAGTTTTCCCTTTGGGAAGAGGTCATTCGTAACAATGTCCCGCCCAAGACCATCGATATCAACCTCGAGGCATTCCATCTGGGTGCCAACTATATGCAAGGAGAGTAGCCATGGCTGTTGCCCAGTTAAGTGTTTTCATCGAGAGCAAGGTCGGTCACCTGAAGCGCGTGCTCGAAGTGTTCGTGGAGAACGATATCAGCGTGAAAGGCTATGCGTTAAGCGATACGGGTGATTATGGCATCGCGCGATTCGTGGTCGACAAGCCGCAGCGCGCTTTTGAAGTGCTCGAGGCGAAGGGTATGGCGGTCAAGCAGGCTGACGTGCTCTGCTTGAAGCTTGTCGATGAGCCGGGTGAGCTCGTGCGCGTGTTCGACGTGATCGCCCAGCAAGATATGAACGTGAAGTATTCTTACTCGCTCATCTCGACCTATATCGCAGTCGGCGTCGAAGACGTTGCGCGCGCGGAAGCTGCATTGGCCGAACAACCGGTCGAGCTCGTTTCGCAGGTTGATTTCTCGGCGTAATGCGCTTAGTGCTCGTGCGCTACTAGTAGTCGTTATCTCCTTCCATCCCTTCTATTCAGTATCAGAATCGAGAACCTATGAGTAATTCAGTGATCACCCCAATGTTCCAGCCCGAGATCGAAACGATGTCGCGCGAAGAGATCCGCGCCTTGCAGCTTGCAAAGCTCAAGGATCAGGTTGCGTGGACCTACGAGCGTGTGCCGTGGTATCGCGAGAAGATGGGAGAACTGGGGGTGGTGCCGGGCGACATCCAAACGCTCGAAGACATCCGCAAGCTTCCCTTCACGGACAAGTCGGTGCTGCGCGATACCTATCCGTTCGGCCTCTTCGCTATTCCGCTCGATGATGTGGTGCGCCTGCATGCTTCGTCGGGCACCACGGGAAAGCCGATCGTGGTGGGGTACAACGATCACGATCTGGACATTTGGCGCGATTGCATCGCCCGCTTGGCTCAGATGGCAGGCGTGGTACCTTCGGACCGTGTTCAGATGGCATTTGGCTACGGCATGTTCACCGGTGGCTTCGGGCTGCACTATGGTCTTGAGCATCTGGGTTGCATGGTCATCCCGGCAGGGTCGGGTAATACCGAACGTCATCTCATGATGATCAACGACTACCAGACCACCGTGCTCATCGCCACGCCTTCCTATGCGATGCACATGTGCGAATATGGCGAGAAGCATGGCTTCGATTGGGAGAATTCGAGCTTGCGTATCGGGCTCTTTGGTGGCGAGCCTTGTCCGCCAGCGCTCAAAGAAGAGATTGAGCGCCGCATGCATATCATCTGCACCGATAATTACGGTCTCACCGAGGTGATGGGTCCAGGCGTTTCGGGTGAATGCCTCGCGTGTCGCGACATGCAGCATATCGCTGAGGATCATTTCTTCTGGGAGATCGTCGATCCCAAGACCGGCGAGCCGCTGCCTGAGGGTGTGCCGGGCGAGCTGGTGCTCACGCCGCTCGATAAGCAGGCGTTCCCCGTGCTGCGTTACCGCACGCACGATCTGAGCTATGTGATCACCGAACCGTGCGCATGCGGGCGAACTCATGCGCGCATGAAGAAGGTGCGTACCCGCACCGATGATATGCTCATCATCCGCGGAACGAATGTGTTCCCTTCGCAGGTCGAAGACATCCTGGCTGGCATCGAAGGGGTGAGCCCGCATTATCGCATTGAGGTCGATAACGACAATGGACTCGATCATATGGTCATCATGGTCGAGCTGCTGCCAGAAGCGTTCAGCGATTCCTTCGAAGAGATGGATCGCTTCCGCAAGCAGATCCAGACTAAGCTCAAGGATACGATGCTCGTCTCGTCCGATGTGAAGCTCATCGAGCCAGGTGGGATCGAGCGCAGTTTCGGCAAGACGAAACATGTCACCGATCGCAGAAACTAGTGAGATAAAACGGCCGCTCCTTCGCGGTCGTTTTGCACCGAGCCCTTCAGGACGGTTCCATATCGGCAATATCTTCGCGTCCCTTATCGCGACGCTCGTTGCCGATGAGATGGTGCTGCGCATCGAAGACCTTGACCCCGATCGCTCCAAGCAAGAGCATATCGATGCGATCATGCGCGATCTGACATGGTTCGGGTTCGAATGGGTCGATACGGTCGTCTATCAAAGTGCCCCAGACCAGCAGGAACGCTACCAGTATGCATGCGAGGTGCTCGAGGCGCAAGGGCTCGTGTATCCCTGCTTCTGCACGCGCGCCGACTTGCATAGCGCACGTGCCCCTCATGTTGGGGAAGAGTTCATCTATCAGAACACCTGCAAGTGCATCTCACCTGAAGTGCGCAGCGAACGCATGTCCACCGAACGCTATGCACTGCGCCTTGATGTGGTCGCTGCCCCAAGTCCGCTGTGCTTTGCTGACATATTTCAAGGCGAGAGCTGTTTCGATCTTGTGCGCGAAGCAGGGGATTTCATCATCAAGCGCAGTGATGGAGTGTTCGCTTATCAGCTTGCGGTGGTGGTCGATGATGCTGCTTCGGGCATCGATTCGGTCGTGCGCGGTGTTGACTTGCTCACGTCGACACCCAAGCAGATCTACCTGCAACGCTTGCTCGGTCTGCCAACGCCTGTTTATGGCCATGTGCCGATCTTCGTGGATGGCAGCGGGCGCAAGCTCTCTAAGCGCAACAAGGACGCATCGCTTAGCTACCTTATCGATGATATGGGCTTGAGCGCAGAGGCGATCTTGGGGTATCTCGCATATTGCTCGGGCATCATCCCTGAGTGGGAAGCGATGAGCATCGCAGAGCTCAAACGGGAAGCATGCTTGAGCGCGCTCGAAGGGAAGCGTGCGATCGTTTGGCAGCCGCCAACGCTGCGCGCCTAGATAATGCCTAGATGAACGAGACGATCGGCGTGATCGCGATCGCCAGACAATAGAATGAGATGAAGATGATGTTCAAGCTGATGATCTGAGCCATGGCACCATCGCGGGAGTTCTGGTTCAAAGGATTAGCGAACAGGGCGCGCAAGACCGGGAAGGCTGCGCAGATCATCAAGATCCCCATCACTACACCAGGAGTGTAGAAGCACAGTTCAAGGATGAGCGTTACCGCTATCCACACGATAAGGGCGAGCTTGTAGAACATCGGAGCTTGTTCGCGCCCGAGCGTGACGGCGAGGGTGTGGCGCTTCGAAGCGATATCCTTCTCGATGTCGCACGTATTGTTCGTGGCGAGGATCATGCCGATGCCGATCATGAGCGGAAGCCCGGTGAGCATAAGCCACCAGTCGAGCACGCCAGAAAGAACGTAGACGCATGCTAGCGGGATGAGGCCGCCCATGGTGAAGCCGATCGCAACTTCGCCTATCGGAAGATAGGAAAGAGGCGTCTTGCCTGCGGAATAGATAACCACCACGATCGCGCCGATGATGCCGATCACCAGCACGGTGAGCCCTGAGAGAGAAACGATGTAGCAGCCGAGGATCGCAGCGATGACCAGCTGGGCAATGGCGAATACGAGCACGTGCTTCGGGTTCAAGCGATGGTAGACCAGCACCGCATCGAAGGTATCTTCAGAGGAGTTCTCGAGCGAATCGGTGCCTTTCTTATAGTCGAAGTAATCGTTCAAAGTGTTCGCCGCAGCTTGCATCAGCGTGCAGATGACGAACAGGACCGCGAACAGAAGAAGGTTCACGCTTCCTGAGAACGTGACCGTGGTGAACACGAGCGTGAAGGTGAGCGCAAGGATCGAAGGCGCGAGCGTGTGAGGCGCCATGAGTTGGAAGCAGAGCTTTGGCGTGAGCGGCTCGAAAGCTTTTTCAACTGACCTGCGGTTGTTTCTCTGTTCCACGGTACCTCTCTCCATAAACATCTCTTCTGCGTTCAATTATATAAGTTAGTATTAAGTGCGAGATCAAAAGATGGGGAGTGTAGCAATGGAGTTCGTGACAGATATCGAAGTGCGCTATTCGGAGACCGATTGCATGGGCGTTGTCTACCATGCGAACTATTTCAGCTGGTTCGACGTGGCGCGTTGCCGCTTGCTGGAGGAGATCGGCTTTCCGTATCCTCAGATCGAAGCGGATGGCTATCAGTGCCCCGTGATCGATGCGCACATCTCGTATGGTGTTCCCTTCAAGTTCGGTGAAACCGCAACGATCTATACGCGTATCTCGCAAGCGACCGCAGTGCGCACCACCTATAGCTATCGCATCTTCGCCAAGGGCGAGAATCCCGAAACGGCGAAGCCGCGCATCACGGGGTATACCACGCACGCGGTGGTATCGACGGAAACCTTCAAACCGTGTGCGGTGAAGAAGGTCATGCCTGAGCTCTACGCAACGTATAAGAAGATCGAACAGCCTGAGGCATAATCGCGATGTAGGAACGAGAGACAACCAACGTATCTTGTGCGCTATCTTGCGTCAGAACAGGTGAATGTGCACGATGTCGAATGTCCATCAAGGCTGATCGACGGTCGTTTCGTCTTTTCGTTCTTAAGGATGTTCTATGTCTGAAAATAGGATCGCTCAAAACTTCGGTGCGTGGGGATTGTTGAAATACGCGCTCCCTACCGTATGCATGATGCTCTTCACCTCCATCTATACGATGGTCGATGGGGTGTTCGTGGCGCAGTTCGTTTCGGTCGATGCACTCTCGGCGCTCAATATCGTGAACCCGCTCTTTTCGCTCGTGATGGGTTTCGGGGTGATGCTCGGCGCTGGCGGCTCTGCCGTCATCGCGAAGAATATCGGTGAAGGCGAAGAGCAGCAGGCATTCGATAACTTGAGTACGCTCGTGTTCTTCGGCACGATCCTTGGTCTGGTGCTTATGGTCTTGATCCTCGTTTTCATGGAGCCTGTCTTGAGCTTGCTCGGCGCAACCGAGATACTGATGCCGTACTGCAAGGATTACTGCTATTACATCGTTGGATTTCTGGCACCATGGGTGCTCGAGCTTATGTTCTCGAGTTACTTCATCACGGCAGGAAAGCCTCAGATCGGGCTCATCGCAACACTGTGTTCTGGCATCTTCAACATCGTGGGGGATTATTTCCTGATCGTGGTCGTAGGAATGGGAATCAGGGGAGCGGCACTTGCAACAGGGCTTGCGACCTGTATTCCCGTGGTGATCGCGCTCATCTACTTCTTCAATAAGGAGCATAGCCTTCATTTCGGACGCATCATGAATCGTCCGCGCATGATCCTGAAGAGCTGCACCAATGGGGTATCGGAGATGATCTCGAATCTTGCTGCGATGGTCATTACGCTTTCCTATAACCTCATCATGCTCCGTCTTGCTGGTGAAGCGGGTGTTGCTGCGATAACGGTCATCCTCTACCTTGAGTTTCTCTTCACGGCCGGGCTGTACGGTTTTGCAAGTGGCATTGCGCCGATCATCAGCTATAACTTTGGGGCGCAGAATCGAGTGCGCCTGCGTCGGGTGGTGCGCGATGCCTACGTGTTCATCGCGGCTGCGTCGGTCATTCTCTATGCGGCTTGCATGTTCGGTAATGAATTCTTGGTAGGGATCTTCGTTGCACCCGGGACCGAATTGTTCGCTATGGCAAGCGGAGGTTTGCGCATCTTCGCAACGGGCTTCTTGTTCGCTGGGTTCAGCCTTATGACCTCGAATATGTTCACCGCGCTTTCGAATGGTGGCATTTCCGCGCTCATCTCCACGTTGCGCAGCTTCGTCTTCGTGCTCATCTGTTTGATCTTGTTCTCGACGTTGTGGGGTATAACGGGCGTGTGGTGTGCGGTGCCTGTTGCCGAAGTGCTCTCGTTGATCGTTTGTGGCATCTGCATCGCACTTTTCTACAAGCGCTATTTCTCACTTGCAAGATAGTGCGCGAGGTCGTACGATTTGGCATAATGCTCTCAAGCTTTTTGATGAGATAGCCTTCAACGGTGTGGCTAATTGTTTGTGACGTTGTCACAGATTAGGTTAACACTAAAAAAGGATTATGGACGTTAAATGTACATGCCTAAGTTGCTGCAACAAGGAGAAAATAGAGGTTGAGCTTACTTTGCTAAGGAGTGTTTGACTTAAGCTTGTTAGCTAATAAAGAAGGGTGGTCCTTAAGGATCACCCTTCTTGTTTCGGTGGAATGTTTTTAGTGATTACAAACTATTATTTGCTGTTTTCAAAAACGACATCGTTGATTTCTTCGAGGCTCTTGCCTTTTGTTTCGACGCCCCAAACAGCAACAAGGATCGCAGCGATACAGGCAGTGGCAAACGATACGCCGAAGATGCCGATCGCGCCAAGACTTGTTGACAAGAAGAATGCGACCCAGATCGGGTTGAGTATCGCTCCAACACGACCAAATGCATTTGCGAATCCTGCAGCTCGTACCTTAACTTCTGTCGGGAAGGGCTCTGAGAGGTAAACCGAGCTTACAATGATTGACCAGTAGTATACGATGGCAACCATGATGAAGCCCAAGACCATGATAAGGATCGTTTGGTCTGCAGGCACGAAGGACCATGCCACACCCAATATTCCTGACAATGGAAGTAGGATGATAAGTTGAGGCTTTCGTCCGAACTTGTCGATAAGAAGAGAAAGGATGAATACACCAACAGGAATGCCTAAGTTCATCACGACCGACATCGCAACGGAATAGGTCACATCAAAGCCGCGTGTAACGAAAATGGTCGGTGTCCATGAGACGATCGTGTAAACGCATACGAAGTTGGTCCAGCAAAGCACAGCGGCAACGACTAAGCGCTTGAACAGTGCCTTGTTCGTAAACAGAACCTTTGTCGGGAGCTGTTTCACCTCGCGTTTGGATGATTCGGCAAGGATTAGATCGTCGGGAACCTTTTCGATTGTATGACCTTTTTCACGTGCCTCGTTCTCCCATTTATCAACAAGGGCGTTTGCTTCTTTGTATCGTCCCTTCATTGCGAGCCAACGTGGTGATTCTTCCATGCATTTTCCAACGAGGAAACATACAATTACGCCCGCGATGCCGCAGAATAGGAAGATCGCACGCCAGCCAAACAAAGGCAGTAAAATCAGGGAGACAAATGAAGCAAATGGTGTACCGCAGTTTGCGATAAGACCTACATAAGCTTGATATTTGCCGCGTTTATCTGGTGGTGTGTACTCCGTTAGAGCAGAATACCCTGCAGGGTAGGCAGCGCCAAGTCCAATGCCCATTATGAAGCGCCAAGCTATAAGAACATAGATATTTGGCGCGAACATTGCGCCGACGCAACCAATAGAAAAAATAAGGGTATTGACTACACATGCTCTGACACGTCCGAAATAGTCTGAGATCATGCCAGCAAGAAGACCACCTACTAAATAGCCAAAAGCAGTCATTGAGACGAACATTGCATTCAGATTGTTGTCTGACCATCCACTTGCAAGTAGCTGAGCAATGATCGGTCCGCCAACGTTCATGTCTAAACAGTCGCAAAAGCAAATGCCGCCGATGAGCCACATTGCTTTTCGTTGGAATTTTCCTGATGGCAGACGATCCAGACGAGCAGCGACCCCATGAAATGAACCTTGTATTTGCACGTCACTCATAACCCCTCCTCTCTTAGGGAATATACTTCCCTTTACAACAAAACACCCTCCGAAATATTGGGTATGCCTACTGGCGAACGAATACCCATACTGTATTGAAGTCCACAGTGACTCTTTTTTCTAGACGCGTGGTTTTGAAGTGTAAAAGGAGAGAATCGTATATTTAAAACATCAAATGAACCATGTTTTTGGACTGCTAAACCTGATTTGCCTTACCGAATCGTTAATAATAAATACGTAATTTATGGGTTTGCTAGACGTCTGAGATAAGGGGAAATCATGACTTCTAAGAGTGGATCGCGTAAGGTTCGAGCGGAAATGCGCAAGCAGCAAAGGACTAAGGAGAGGAAAGAGCGGACGGCCCTTAAGGAAGCTAAGGAACGACATAAAGAGCAGCAGCGAACGAGGTATTATGATGCGAACGGGGTACGTATCGGCGATGATGGATATCCTATGACCAAATCGCGCACTCATCTTCATCGTCTTTATGATTGCTACTTTTTCTATATGATCATCGCGCTTCTCATAGGTGTCGGTTTGATCGTTTTTTCATTGTTTCAAGGGCAGCAGATAACTGAGTGGGATCTCGTGTGGTATGGAGGCACTCAGTTCAATGGTCATAGCCTTGCTACGATCTTGCGGATTGAGGCGCTCTATCTTATGTTTGTGGTTGCCATCTCGCTCTTCAGCAACATGAAGGGAATGGCATGGATGTATGACAAGGGCTCGGAGAAGAGCGTGAAGGTAACGATTTTCTTAGCGGGTATCGTTTCAGCGATTTATTTCGGAGCTTTTACGTTCGTTGTTGGTGTTCCGGAGCCTTTTTCAGCTATCACGTTGTGCATGAGCATCTTGAATTGGAAATTCTTTCAAGAGGTCAAGATCGATCGTGGAACATTGAAGAAAGCAAAGGTCGCTACAGTCGTAGTAAAAGGGCGATAAAGAACCCCGCTCTTAAAGAAGAGCGGGGTTGCACCGAGCGAAGCCCATCGATCTTAATCAAAGAAGCGTTCTTTAATTAAGCCTGTGGGCATTTCTTTTCCAATCCATATATCTTCACCGATCGCAGCTTGCCAGAGGAGCATACCAAGTCCTGGTGCGGTTTTTAATCCTCTTTCTTCTGCATCGAGGATAAGCTGCGTTTTGCGTGGATCGTAGACTGTATCAGCTACCGCTAGACCATCGACCAAGTATTCCTTGGGAATCACGCTCTGTCCTGCCAGATCTCCCATACCAACGCGTGTTGCATTGATGAATAGAGCTGATTCTTCGATTGAGTGTTTGAGCGCTTCCTTGTTGTCGAGATCGATTAGGCGAATAGCGCAGCCTGTCTTTTGTGCGATATCAGCAATGCGTTCGGCTGCAACATCAAAAAAAGCATCTTTGGAGTTGTAGATATCTATCGCTGCTACACCATCAAGGGCTGCTTGCGTGTAAATCGCAGAGCCAGCACCACCTACACCAACGAGCGTGATCTTCTTTCCTATGACATCTATGTTGTTCTCTTTGAGGTTTCGCATGAAGCCTGCTCCGTCGGTGTTATGCCCAACAGCTTTTCCTTCTTCAAAGACAACGGTATTTGCTGCACCCATTAGCTCTGCTGCCGGAGAGAGTTCATCAAGATAGGGGATGATTGCTCGTTTGTAGGGCATTGTTATATTGCATCCTGCAAAGCCCATGATCTTCATGCCTTGTATCGTCTTATCAAGGTCATCGGGCGAATCAATCTCTGTTGCGAGATATACATAATCTTCCCCCAAATATTCGAATGAGGCATTATGCATCGCTGGCGACATTGAATGTTCGACAGGTTTACCTATCAAGGTGATGAGCTTCGTATGCCCTGAGATTCTGTCAGTTTGTCCCATGGTTCTCCTTCCTCCAAGGTCTCATCATCATTAATCTTTGATTGCGCTGGGCTTTCTGTCCAATAAGTTACTTTCGAGAAAAACGCTGTCGATTGAGGAAGCTGAATGCTATTAAGAACTCTGAACAAATAGCTATAATATTTAGTTGTTAAATTGAATACATGAATGAATTCCCATGCGGAAAATGCGTGGGGGGGGGGCGTTCAGTGAATTTAGCCCATTTGTATTACTTCAGGAAGCTGGTCGAGCTGAATAACTATTCTATGGCGGCGAAAGAACTTTATATCGCGCAGCCCACTTTGTCTTTGGCTATTTCTAATCTTGAAAAAGAGCTTGGAACAGTTTTGGTGAAGAAGAAGAGAGGTAATCTGCAGCTGACCGTTGATGGCGAGGATCTTTATGAGGCTGCGGTAGTTGCAACGAATGCGATCGATAATGCTACTATGCTCATCCGCGAACGGGGGACGAACGAACGCGGCAAGGTACGCATTGGAACAGTGTATTCTATACAAAGTCAAGCTTGGTCCGAAGCGATTCGTGCGAGCAGGATTAAGATGAATTTCAACGCTCAAGTGGCCTGGCGACAAGGAACAACTGAATCGCTTATGCATGATCTCAAGAATGGTTCAGTGGATGTGATCTTTGCGGGGCTTTTACAGAAGAACGACCCAGAGATCGAATCAGTTCCTTCTTTTACGCAGAGCGCAACGCTTGTGGTGAACGCTTTGCATCCTTTAGCCAACCGCCAGGAAGTGTCACTTGATGAATTGGAAGGCATGCCCATTATCACGTACCGGGACAAGACAGGGCCTTTCAAGGACGAGATCGTACGGTTGTTCGCAAGTCATCCTCAACTCTGCGTAAACTATGAGCACAATGATGAGATAACGCTTTGCTCTCTTGTCACTGCTGATCCGAAGCTTGTTGCGGTTGCATGTCATTCTTGGTTAGTCGACTCTTTTCCTGATGTCGCTACTGTAAAGATCAAAGAAGCGCCTGAAGATTTTCATCAGTTTTATATCAGCTATGCAAAGAAAGAACGTACCCCTGCTTTAGTGAATGATTTCATTAGTTTTATGAAGGATTATGATTTCGATAACGCTTCTCCGCGAACTGATAATGAGGCAGATATCGTGGTTGATTTCCTAAAATAGTTCTTTTGAGCTGGGGTTTATTTAAGACGTTAATTCCTGGCTTACTCATTAAAAAGACTTTATTTGATTCTTCCTTGCTCTTTCTTAACAATAAACCCTGTCAGGCACCAATCAAGCCTGACAGGGTTTTTAGATGGAGGGGATGATCGTGAAAATCAAAGATATAGCCGTAACAGATGAGTTCGGTGAGATCGTGCAGATTGGTATCGTGGTTAAGGATCTTGAAAAAGTTCAAGAAGGGATGCTTGAGGTGTTCGGCCTGGAGCCCGATGCAGGGGGCGAGTTCCTTTATAAAGGATGCATCTATAAGGGATCGGATACGCTGATCGATGCGCCAGTCTTGTCTTCGTTTTATAACTTTTTCAATATTCAACTCGAGTTCTTGCAGCCTATCGGGGAACAAGCAACGGTGTGGAGCGACTTCTTAGATATGGGTCAGTACAGTCTTCACCATATTAGATTTGATGTCGATGATCATGATGTCGCGAATCGTCTGATGGCTGAAAAGGGTATCGGCATCTGGATGGAAGGACATTCTCTGATCGATCCAAGTTGTAGATTTACCTATTACGACTCTTTGGAAAAACTTGGGTTTATTGTTGAGGCTGTTACGCGCTCAAAACAATAGTAGGCCAGCTCGGCGAGAAAACATAGGAATATGCCTGGTTGCGTAAGAGTAGCAATAAGGCGTCATATAAGGAGGAACTAATGAAGCGGTTTAAACTTGCCGTATTAGGCTTGAATCAAGGAGCAAAGGCAGCTCGTGACGCACTGGAAAGCGTCGATTTCGAACTCGTTGCAGTAGCAGGATTCGGAGAGCAAGCCGAAGCTATTGCAGCAGAGGTCAACGCACCTTTGTTCGAGGATTACCATGAACTGTTGAAAAATGTTGATCTCGATGCTGTTGTCATTGCTTTACCTAACAATCTTCACTGGCCGGCGACAGAGGCGGCTCTTAAAGCAGGCATAAAGAATATCCTGCTCGAAAAGCCGATCGCAGATAGCGTGGAAGATGCAAGGAAAATCATAGATGCCTGCAAAGAAGCGGGAGCGAATCTTCTCATCGGGCATCAACGTCGTTCTTCTGCAACAACCCTCTTTCTTAAGAAGTTCATCGAAGAAGGAAACCTAGGAGATATCGTTGGTCTTCAGATATCGGCAACGTATGCGAAGCCAGATAGTTACTACACTGGATGGCACACCACAACCGGACCGTTGCTTATTAATGCTATTCACGATGTTGATGATTTGCATTATATTACGGGAATGCAGGTGAAGAGTGTCTATGCTGCTTCTCGTAATAGCATTCGTGGGGGAGAGATTGAAGACTCGACTTCGGTTCTTTTTGAACTTGAAGAAGGTCCAACTTGTACTTATTTCCTCTCTGATGGCACACCTGCTCCTTGGGGATATGATATGGCAGCTCAGGAAATGCATTTCTTTGATTGTTGTCCAGGCGAGAACAGTATGCGTGTGTTTGGGACGAAGGGTTCTTTCGGTCTTCCCAATATGGATTTTTACTACTATCTTCCTGAGCGATATGGTTGGACAGAACCGCTACAAAAGAAGCATTTCGAAGTCGGTCGTCCCGATCCTGCAACAGCAACGCTTGCTCATTTTGGTGATTTGTGCGCTGGACGTGAGACGGTTCCTCGTTGTAGCGGTGAAGAAGGTCTCGCAACTTTGAAGGTTATTCAGGCTATTCTTAAATCGGCTGATGAACATAGGATTGTTGAGATAGACGAGTGATTTAAGTTGCGGTTCTCTCTTCAAAATTCAAATTAAACAGTAATTAGGTTTATATACAGGGGAGATTCCTTGCTTATAAGGATAAATATACGTTTACAAATTAGGTGCTGGCATAGTCAGCACCTAATTTGTAAGAATAAGCTTTAAGATGCATTTTCTCAATTGAGTATAATCTGTATTTAAAATTTAGGTATGAGCTGGCGTTTTGAAAAGATCCAGCATTTTCAGTTTTGTATAAAAACAGCAAAATGAAGTCAACATAAAGAGCAAGAATAAAAGATTCTTTATTATGTCTGAAAACTTGTCTTAGGTTCAGCTTTATATTCATGATATTGAGCGTTTTGATTTACCAGGAAAGAAGTCGTATAAAACAACTTCTGAATTAAAAAATTGGCGCGCCCAGTAGGATTCGAACCTACGACCTTTGGATTAGAAGTCCACTGCTCTATCCAGCTGAGCTATGGGCGCAAAGCATAATAATTATAACTTAGCGAGTTATTTTGCCACTTTGGAACGAACAGTTGTCGTAGGAAAATGATAATTGGCCATATACTTGAAGAAATCTGAGACTACTTTTGGTCGAAATTGCTCTTCTTTTGCAATTAGGTATACCTTGTGGAACTCTTTTGGAGCCTCTTCAAGTGGTAAAAAAACGACTTCATCGAAAGCTTTAACTAGGAAGGAATAGCATAAGAGGGCAACGTTTTTGGTGTCTGGTGTGATCATCGAAGATAGCGTGATTTCGTCGTTGTACGCAAACTCAATATCAAGAGGTTTTTCGGATTGTGAAAGTAAGGTTTCCATTTCGTCGTAAACTGAACTCTTATTGTGGTAGGTCAGGATATGATAATCAGCCAGATCGTCGAGTGTCACTAAAGAGCGTTTTGCTAGAGGATGATTCTTGCTAACCGCCACTGCCAGCTCTTGCGTCCAGCAATGGACGCAAGCGAAGCCTTTCGAAGGTTCTGGCTTCTCCGCACAGATGATATCAAGATTTCCTGCTTCCAATTCTTTAGTGAGTGCTGGTGTAAAGCCTTGTGTGATGTTAACGGTGACACCTAAACCGCATTCATTTTGGAATGACTGAATCGCTTGAGACCAATCTTTAACCTGCATCGTGTAGAGAGTGCCTAAATTGAGCGATCTGTTGATTTTTCCCTCGTATTCTTGAACGACCTGAATGCCTTTCTCGATAGAACGAAGACCCTGAGATACATAATTGTAGAATTCTTTGCCACAAGTGGTTAGCTCGATCTTATTACACTCACGATAGAATAGACGCGTACCGAGCTCTTTCTCGAGTGTCGAAATAGCAACTGAGAGTGTTGGCTGCGCAATGTAAAGCTCCGAGGCAGCTTTGGTATAATGCTTTACTTCTGCAAGTTTTTTAAAATAAGTTAAGTGGGATAGATTCACTCGTTGATACTCTACAATCTTGTTTTGATTGCTTTTTGGCAATCGAACCCTATGTTGTCTGCAGACGAACGTAATCATACTTCAAATCAGTGAATGACTAAGCTACGGTTCGGTGAACATGTAGATCGAGCGAAAAACTATTGTCGCTATTTGATTGTTTGCACCATGTCTATATACAGCAGGAAAAGGCTCCCCGAAGAGAGCCTTTTCCTGCTGTATTGAAGTAAAGGAAAGTGTCTTAGTCGATTTCGACGAGCTTACCGGTCTCCGCTGATTCAAGGATCGCGTTGATCACTTTGAGCGTCGCAACGCCATCTTCTCCCGTGCAGCGCGGCACCGTTTCTCGCCCAAGACAGAGGTCTGCGAAATGTTCGATCTCTGCCGTCATCGGGTCGTTCTTCTCGACATCGAAGTGCTCCGTGACGAGTTTCTCTGCCCAGCCGTAATGATCGTCGTCAACATAGTGGTAGAAATCCATGTTCGGGAAACCGAACGAACCCTGCGTGCCGAAGAAGCGCAGACTATTCTCGCCCGGACACCACTGGAAGAAGTGGTTTTCCTCAGCAGCCAAGTCATAGTTCCACGGCCCTGGCGTGCCGTCGGAGATGAAGTAGGTTGCCGTAACGCCATTGTCGAATTCGATCACGATAGAAGCAGAATCCTCGACCTCATTGCCGCGAATCGTGTTGCGTGCAGCGGCATAAACACGTGTGACTTTCATACCCGTGGTGTAGTTCAGATCGTCGATATCGTGGATCGCATTGATGAGGAACGGGCCGCCACCTTTTTTCGTGTGCCATTCCACATCCCAATAGTTATAAGGTTTCGCAATAGCATAGGTGGCTTGAATGCCGACCAGATCGCCCAACTTGCCCGAAGCGATGAAATCGCGTAGGAACAGGTATTTCGTAGAAGAACGACGATGATGACCGATGAGCAACGTGGCATCTGCCTCCTTGCACATCGCGATGATCTCGTTCGCCTCTTCTACCGTGTTGGCAATGGGCTTTTCGAGCAAAATATTGCGAACACCTGCATCGAGCGCATTACGGGTCGCGCTCACATGCAGGCCATTCGGCAGCGCGATAGCAACTGCATCGAGCGGTACCTCATTGAGCAGCTCGGTATAATCCGCATAGAGCGGCACCTCAAGTTCGGCAGCGACATCTTCAGCTTGCTGACCAAAACCAGCAACTGCCACCAAATCATAATCGGGATTCTTCTTCGCATCGCGTGCGATCTTCGAACCCTGATTCAATCCGAATACGGCAAATCTAATAGCCATGTTCTTACCCCTCCGTTTTTCCCTGTATATCTGAAACTCTTCTGATGTTTACCCTTGAACACCATGCATGAGATCACGAATAGCACGTTCTTAGTCGAAGAATTTTTCTTGGACCAGCTCCGTAGGCATTTCCTTACCTACCCAAATATCTTCAGCGATAGCAGCTTGCCACAGAAGCATGCCAAGACCGTTGATGACCTTGAGCCCCTTGGCTTCAGCATCTTCGAGCAACTTCGTCTTGCGTGGCACGTAGATGACGTCCGCAACAACCAAGCCATCGACAAGGAATTCAGCGGGAACAACGCTTATTCCTTCCAGATCGCCCATGCCAACATTGGTAGCATTGATGAGCAACACCGATTCCGCGATAGAAGCCTTCATAGCATCCTTATCCGCCATGTCGACCAAACAAATGTTGCACCCGGTTTTTTCAGCAATATGCGCGATATGCTCTGCTGCGGCATCGTATGAATCGTTCTTTCGTTTATAGACATCGATCGCAGCAACACCATCGAGAGCGGCCTGAGTATAGATGGCCATTGCAGCGCCACCTGCGCCCATTACCGTGACCTTCTTACCGACTACATCAACGCCATTTTCTTTTATATTGCGCATGAAGCCTGCACCATCGGTG
>ERZ1034920.708-NODE-708-length-24647-cov-4.763094_pt1 | contig 24647 bp, 21 predicted proteins | sample MGYA00520688_ERZ1034920 | MGnify/ENA primary metagenome ERZ1034920 (study PRJEB33766, sample SAMN09781785) | gut metagenome | biome: gut microbiome | host: Homo sapiens | place: Madagascar | study: EMG produced TPA metagenomics assembly of the PRJNA485056 data set...
GCGCAGGATGGAACGGCATTTCGCCAGATAATCGAGCATCGAGATGACCGTGAGCACGAGCGCGATGATCATAACGATCCATGAAACAACATAGAGCGGCGTCTCGATCGCTGGCGTGGAGATGAAAGGCTCGGAATCCTTGATGATGAAGAGCAGGATCGCAATGATCTGGAAGACGGTCTTTGCCTTGCCATACCAACTTGCTGCGATGACCACCCCTTCAGAAGCAGCGAGCATGCGCAGACCCGATACGATGAATTCGCGCGTGAGGATGATGAGCGCGACCCACGAAGGCAGTATCTGAAGTTCGCATAATGCAAGGAGCGCCGCAGCAACAAGAATCTTGTCAGCCAGTGGATCCATGAACTTGCCGAAGTTCGTCACCTCTCCCCTGCTGCGCGCAAGATAGCCATCGAGCGCATCGGTGCAGGCGAGCACCACGAACAGAAGCGCCGCAAGCCAGGGCTTCAGCAGCTCGGCCTCATTCCAGTCTGGGAACCACGTTGGCCAGGGGCTCACGCAGGCAACGAAGAATACCGGCACGAGCAAGATACGGATGAGCGTGACGATATTGGCAGGCGTCCAGATCGTCGTAGGAGCTGCAGGTTGTGAAGAAGCGTTATCGCGCACGCGAACCCTCCATTTCGTAGTAGAGCACATCTTCGATCATGATCGGAACGACCTCGCCAACCTTTCCTTCGTCGATGAACGTGACCCCATCGACATCGGGCGCTTGATAGGCGCTTCGTCCGAACAGCGCACCATCTTCTTCTTGCCCTAGCACGAGTACATCGACTTCTTTGCCGATGAAACGCGCAAGGGAAGTTTGCGAAACACTATCGGCAAGATCGCGCAACGTGCGCAAGCGCTCGAGCTTAGTCTCCTCATCGATCTGATCAGGAAGCACAGCGGCCTTGGTTCCCTCTTCAGGCGAATACGCGAAGACGCCCACATAATCGAAGTCGGCGTCTGAAACGAAGTCGCAGAGCGCTTCGAATTGTTCATCGGTCTCACCGGGAAAGCCTACGATGAAGGTAGTACGCAGGGCGATGAGCGGGAACTTCGAGTGGATAAGGGCAAGAAGTTCCTGGAACTCTTCGCGCGATCCGCGACGATTCATCGCTTTGAGCAGATCAGCATCGACATGCTGGAGCGGAATATCGAGATAGTTGCAGATGTTTTCATGCGCCACCATGACATCGAGTAGCTCTTCATCAACATGTTCAGGTTGAATGTAGAGCACGCGAAACCAGGTGGTAGGAAATGCAGAAGCGAGGCTATCGAGCAGCCACGCAAGACTGCGCTTTGGCTCAAGATCACTCCCCCAGATGCCGGTATCCTGCGCGATGAGCACGATCTCTTGCGTGCCTTGGCGAACAAGCTGCGCTATTTCAGCATGGATGGTTTCGTAGGAAAAACTGTGATAGCGGCCACGAATGAAGGGGATCGCACAGAACGAGCAGAAGCGATTGCAGCCATCGGATATCTTCACATATTCACTTGGGCCTGCATTCAACCGCGGTGGATTAGCTGAAGTGCTGCATGCGTCTTCTCGCGTGAGAGCATCAAACAACTCCTCGAGCTTCATGGCGATCGAGTTTTCTTCTGCACAAGGGATGAAAAGATCGGGTTCAGTCAATTCCCCTGAAAGCTCTTCGCCAAAACGCGCAGGAAGGCAGCCGGAAACGACCAGCTTCGTACGACCGCTCTCGACAGAAGGAAGGCCCGCAACATCGAAGATGACGTCCAAGTTCTCTTCGATCGCCTCACGCAAGAACGAACAGGTATTGACGATGATCGCATCGAGTGGTTCAGTAGCGCTGCCGTTGCGGTCTTCAGCTTCTTCGAGCAGCTCCTGATCGACTATCTCGTAACCCGCCTGCGCGAGACGTGCAGCCATATGGGCCGAATCGACTTCGTTCTTCGCACACCCCAACGTGATGAACGAAACTCTTTTTCGAGAAGTTCCCTGCATTAGCGATAATTGGTGAACTGAAGCGGCTGGCCGTAGTCTTGTTCCTTGAGAAAGGCGATCACTTCCTGGAGCGTGTCGAGCTTGGGACCAGAGACGCGAAGCTTATCACCTTCGATGGTGACCTTTACCTTGAGCTTGGCCGCCTTGATATCCTTATTGATCTTACCAGCGGTTTCTTTGTCGATCCCATCCACGATAGAGGCGGTCTGCTTGACCGTCCCACCAGAAGCAGCTTCGACTTTGCCCCAGTTAACCGCCCCTAGATCGATCCCACGCTTGATGAGCTTCGAAGAGATGATGTCGATCACTTGCTTAGCGACGAAATCGCTTGGTGCACTTACCGTGAGCGTCTTATTGGCTTTATCAAGAGAGATCGATGCACCAGAGTCTTTGAGGTCATAGCGCTGGGCGATCTCTTTCTTCGCCTGCCCGAACGCATTGTCGACCTCCTGGATATCGACCTGTGATACTACATCGAAACTTGAATCTTTTGCCATGGTATTCCTTTCATAGTGAAGAGTGGTGAGCGTGCTATTCGCTCGTACGTGAAGAGCCTGAAGAGGACCCCTGCGAAGATGACGAAGAGGAGCTGCCCGAACTTGAGCTCGACGAACTCGATGAACCTGAAGAGCTTGAAGAATCTCCCCTCGTGCTCGCGGTAGGCGTCGTGCCCGAAGTGGAGCTTTGAGGACGCTGGACCTCGGGGTGATCAGCGTACCACTTGTTCAAGATCTCATTGAAGTTGAACGTGACGCTCGCAACACCGCGGCTGTTCTCTTCGAGCGTTTGCTCCACTCCGTCTACCTTAAGGACAAGATTGTTCGGATTGGAAGTGACGAACTTGATGTTGCCCGAGCTCGTATAGGTCTGCGTTGCCTGCCCGCGCACATCGCCCGCTTCCTTCGTGGAGCCATCGACGATCACTTCGATATAGGCTTCCTTGCCTGCAGGCACCTCATAAGAAAGGGTGAAGTCGGTCGGCGCAACTGCTTGAGGCTCTTGACTGGCCTGATCATCGCCATTCTCTTGGTTCTCGATTCCCGTAACAGGGATGTTCTGAACATCGTTTTGATTGTTCGAGCAAGACACGATGGAGACGATGACGACGATGAGGATGATGATAACGACCGCTGCACCGATGATGATGGGCATACGATTGCGCGGCGCATGGCCCATGCCACGTGAAGGGTTCGCATAGAGATTCACGTATTTCCCATCGGGGATCGCTTCGCGTCGTGCGGGATGCAGCTGCGGATCATCGCTACGGCTTTGACGCGCTTGAGCGCGAGCCCGTACTTCAGCCATATGATCGTTATCATCGGGCATATCGGAATAGATGCGCCTTCCGCTGCGCGTGGTATCGCCATCGTTGACGCGCTGACGATTCGAAGAGACGGCCTTGAATTGGTTAGTGGGCTGACGCTTTCCTGGGCGCGAGGTCGCACGCGAGGTGTTCTGATGCATGTAGCGATTCTCGATCGCATTCTGATGAGCACGACCGATCTGGTTCGCATAGCTCTCGTCGAGATACATGCGGGTAACATCATTGGCATTCAAGCCAAGGAAACGCGCATAGGCGTTGATCATGTTGCGCGAATAGCCACGTGGAGGCATGCGATCGAAATCGCTGTTCTCGATCGCCTCTAAGATATCGGGGCGGATACGCAGACGACGAGACACTGCATTGAGCTCGTAGCCTTTCGAGATGCGCGCCTCTTTGAGCACGCTACCAAAGCTTATATGGTTCACGGTAACCCTCCCGGTAGTTATTCATCGTTTTCCTCAAACGCGCGAATCGTTTCAAGTTCAACTGAATCGACGAGCACTTCGCGAGGTTTAGAGCCATTGGGCGGACCAACGATCCCTTTTGCTTCGAGTAAATCCATTATACGACCTGCGCGGGAATAACCAACGCTCAATCGACGCTGAAGATTCGAAGTGGAGCCCATGCCTGTCGAGCAGACGATCTCGGCGGCTTCCCACACGAGCGGATCATCCGATACTCCGCCCGAAGAACCGCTGCCATCAGGCGAGGAATCACCTAGCGTGATGAGGTTCGTGGAGAGGATGTCGTTATGGTACTCAGGCTCACCCTGCTCTTTGAGGTGTTCCACCACTGCGGCGATCTCGTCCTCTGAAACGAAACACCCTTGGATACGCTGAGGTTTTGCCAGCTCAGGCTTGGAAAGGAGAAGGTCTCCTAAGCCGATGAGGTTTTCGGCACCAGGCGTGTCGAGCACGACGCGCGAGTCGATGCCTGAGGCAACGTTGAAAGCGATACGGTTGGTGATGTTCGCCTTGATGAGACCGGTGACCACGTTGGTCGAAGGGCGCTGAGTAGCGACGATAAGGTGTATGCCCGCCGCACGAGCAAGCTGCGCCAAGCGCGAGATGGAGAATTCGACCTCTTTGCCCACGTTCATCATAAGATCGGCAAGCTCGTCGATGATGATGACGATATAGGGCAGCTCTTCGAGCACCTCAGCGTTCTCGGGATCCTTCTCGGCTGCCTTCTTGCTCTCCTGAGCCTTCGCATTGTATTGACCGATGTTGCGCGCACCAAGGCCAGAGAACACTTTGAGCCTACGCTCCATTTCAGCGACCGCCCACGCGAGCGCACTTGCTGCTTCACGCGCTTCGGTCACAACAGGAACGTAGAGGTGCGGGATGCCATTATAGGGAGTGAACTCGACGCGCTTCGGGTCGATCATGATGAAGCGCACCTCAGCAGGTGTTGCGCGCATGAGGATCGACATGATCATAGCGTTGATGGAGACTGATTTACCTGAACCGGTGGTACCGCCGATGAGCAAGTGAGGCATCTTGGCAAGATCGGAAACGATACACTCCCCTTCCACGTCCTTGCCGATCGCGATCTGGAGCGGTCCGCCCTTGGTGCCCTTGAGCACATCACCAAGATAGACCGTCTGACGCACCTGGTTAGGAACTTCGATACCCACATAGTTCGTACCGGGGATCGGTGCGAAGATGCGCACACCTGGCGACGCTAATGCGAGTGCGATGTCGTCAGTGAGGTTCGAAACGCGATTGACGCGCACGCCAGAAGGAAGATCGACCTTGAAGAGCGTGACCGTAGGGCCAGCTACCCACCCAACCACATCGGCATCGACACCGAAATCATGGAGCGTATCTTCAAGGTTCTGCGCCACGATCTTGAGCGAAGCATCGGTCTCTGCATGTTGGTTCTCTGCAGAAGAAACATTCAAGAGATTGAAATCGGGAAGCGTGAAGCCATCGAGCGGCTGCGGTATGGCACTCGGAACGGTCACGCGCTTCTTCTTCGGCTTCTTCCCTGTCTGCTCGGCCTTATTGCTCTTGGCTGCCACTTCTTCTGCGTCGAGCAGGACCGTCTTCTGTTCGTGTGCGCCTGCTGTGGGCGCTTCAGGAGCATCGGAGAGCTTATGCTTGCGCGGACCGAGCTTTCGAGTGAGAGACTGCGCCTCTTTCGCCTGATCATGATCGAGCACGCGAGTCTTGAGCGCCTCTTCGGTGAGCGGAGCGTGAGCAGGAGCGGGGTGAGCTGAGGCACGCCCTTCGAGCTTACGAGGATCGATACGCTGAGAGAGACGTCGACGCGCAAGCGGATGCTGGTTTTGCGTATGAGCAAGGTTCATGCGTGCGAACAGTGCCGCTTCGCTCTCCTCTTCCTCTTCTCGCGCACGGCGCTCATCACGGATGCGTTCGAATGCCGCGGAGATCGAGAACCCGATGATGAGGATGCCGACGACGAAAAGCCCCACGATGATGATGAGCGAAACGGTGAAGCCGAACAGGCGCAGGAGCACCCAGGCAAACGCTCCTCCGCAGTAGCCGCCGTAATTCACGAGCGTGAGGGGATTGAAGACGATGTTGGGATCGACCTCAGCATTGGGCATGAGCATCGAAAGCAGCGTGAGCAGCGTAAGGAAGATGATGAGCGACCCAAGCGCCGTACGCGCAGGAACAAGGCCCGCATCGAAACGGAGCAAATAAGTGATCGCAACTACCAAGAGGAAGAATGGCAGCACATAGGCCCCGATGCCGAAGGCATTATGAAGCCCCGCCCCCAGCAAGGAGGTGACCATGCCATCAGGAGGAAGCAAAGCGGTGATGAACAGCGCCACGGCAAGCACCGCGAGCACCACACCAGCGATATCGTGTTTTGTGCGTGAATCGAGCAAAGCACCTTGTTGCACAGGTGCTTGCTTTTGATAATTACCGGGTTTTCCTTTGACCGCGCCTTGAGCAGAAGACCGCTTCGTTGAAGCGCTCTTCCCTTTTTGCGAGGCTCCGCGCGAGCGATTGTCGGGCTGCCTGGCCATGTAAACCTTTCTGTAGTGCGTTTAATAGTGTGATAAAGGTTTCTGTATGAATTATAGACTAAAGCTCAAGGATATTCACGATGACAAGCGGCCGCTGGTTCGTACGTTCCCAAAGCACCGAAAGCAGCGCACTTCGAGCGATCTTGCGCGTTTCACGCGGCGGCTCTTCCTTTGAAAGCGAACGCTGTATCGCATTCGAGACCGCCTTGCTCACCGCTTTCACCAGTTCAGGATCGTCACCACCGGGAATACCGTGCATCTCGACAAGAACGGGCGTTACCAGTGAACAGCTCTTTCTATTCACAGCACACGCGATGCTCGCCACACCTTGCGCGCCAAGGCTCGAACGCTCATGGAGCACCATTTCGGACGTGTCGCCCACAGAAAGACCATCAACAAGTACGATGCCGCTCGGCACCGATTCACCGATCTTGATCCCCTTAGAGCTCAGTTCGATCGATTCACCATTCTCGAGGATGAAAACGTCTTCGGGCGAAACACCCGTTGCTTCAGCAAGATTGGCATGGGCACGCAAGTGCGTCGCTTCACCGTGAACCGGCAAGAACGCTTGAGGGCGCACGATTGACAAAACGAGCTTGAGCTCTTCAGCGCCCGCATGACCTGACACATGCACGCATGCGCGGGATTTGTCATAGACATCAGCGCCGATCTTCGCAAGCGAGTTCACCACGCGCGTGACCGCTTTCTCGTTACCCGGAACCGGCGTGGCCGAGATGATAACGGTGTCGCCTTCATCGATCGAGATGGTCTTATGGTTGCCCCCCGCGATACGCGCCAACGCTGAAAGCGGCTCACCCTGAGAGCCGGTGCACATGACCACGTAACTATCAGACGGCATCCCCTTCAGATCGTACGCATCGATGATATCCTTGTCGGAGATGTTGAGATAGCCCAAACGACGTGCGATGTCGGTATTCTGGACCATCGAACGCCCCGTAACGGCAACCTTGCGCCCGTTCTTCACGGCCGCATCGCAGATCTGCTGCATACGATGAATGTGCGAAGCGAACGAAGCGACGATCACGCGACCCTTCGCCCCCGAGATGATGCGATCGAGCGCTTTGCCCACTTCAGCTTCTGAGGGCGTGAAGTTGGGGTTCGTTGCGTTCGTCGAGTCGGAAAGCATGAGGTCGACGCCTTCTTTGGCAAAGCGTGCCAGTGCCGCGAAATCCGTCTGAACGCCATCGATCGGCGATTGATCGAGCTTGAAATCGCCCATATGGAGCACATTACCCGCAGGGGAACGATAGAACACGCCCACGGCATCGGGAATAGAATGGTTCACCGAGAAGAATTCCGCCTTGATGCACCCGAGATCGATCGTCTGACCCGGCTTGATCTCGCAAAGCTTCGCGTTCTTGATCTTATGCTCTTTGAGCTTGCCTTCGATGAGGCCGAGCGTGAGCTTGGTCGCATAGATCGGCACTTGCTTGCCCAGATCCTTCAGAAGGTATGGCAGAGCACCCGTGTGATCTTCGTGGCCATGCGTGATGATGATGCCACGCAGCTTATCGGCGTTCTCGAGCACATAGGTGTAATCTGGCAGGATAAGATCGATGCCCGGATGATCATCATCGGGAAACATAAGGCCCGCATCGTCGAGCACCATGTCGTTCTTGCATTCGAAGACCGTCATGTTCTTGCCGATCGCATCGAGTCCGCCTAAGGGGATGATGCGCAGCGTTGCTTTAGGATCGCGTTTGGTCTGATTCTGCTTCGGCCTGCGATTGCCGTTCTTCTTGTTTTGGTTGTTCGATTTATTGTTGCCCTGCTTTGAGCCATTTACCTTGGAAAGCTTGGGGCGCTTCCGTTCAAGCTGAACGTGCTTGACAGTTTCATTGTTACGTTTGTTCTGGTTTTTCGATTCTGTCTTTTGTTGCGCCATTTCCTCTCATTTCTAAACAGCACGCCCTTGTGCGCTCGGACGTGCTGTTTCTTGTATAGATGGTTACTTCAAAACGCCAACTTGGCGCATTACTTCTGCGAGTTCGGCTGATTGTTCAGCTGTTGCGTTGACGAGCGGCAAACGCACGCCGCCAACCGGGAATCCGAGCAGATTCAAAGCCTCTTTCACCATGATGGGATTAGAGGTGATGAACAGCTCATTCATGAGTGGAAGAAGGGCTTCGTTAGCCTTCGCAGCTGCTTCGAAATCTCCCGCTGCACAGAGATCGACGATCTCCTTCATGCGATCGGGTGCGACGTTTCCAATAGTGGAAATAACACCAGCGCCACCGAGCTTCATGATGTCGTAGGTAAGGGCGTCGTCTCCTGAGTACACCTCGAAGCCTTCTGGCGCACCAGCCAGGATAGCTGCAACCTGTTCGAGATTGCCCGATGCTTCTTTAATCGCGACGATATTATCCACTTCGTTCGCAAGGCGAAGGGTCGTTTCTGCGGTCATGTTGATAACGCATCGACCAGGGATGTTGTAGAGGATGCACGGAAGATCGATGCTCTCTGCAATGGTCTTGAAATGCTGGTAGAGGCCTTCTTGCGGAGGCTTGTTGTAGTAAGGGACCACGAGCATGAAGCCATCCACACCAAGCTTTTGCACATCTTGCGCGAAATCGACCGTGTCAGCCGTGCAGTTGTCGCCCACGTTAGCGATAACAGGTACTTCCCCATCGATCTCAGAGACGACCGCTTCGAAGAGCTTCATCTTCTGCGGGTAGAACACCGTAGGGCTTTCGCCGGTGGTGCCATTGATGATGAGCGCATCGGCACCGTTCTCAACAAGACGACGAGCCAACGCACGCGCTTGTTTGAGGTCGAGATCAAGGTTCTCGTCGAACGGGGTGACCATTGCGGGAATCATACGACCAAAACGAGGCGCTGTTGCTGCTGACATTGCTATCTCCTAACTACGAGCCGTTACGCGCACAAATAGATACGAGCGAAATGATTGTCACTCGATCGTTGCTCATATTATGGCATGAGCAGTGCGCAACTCTTACATGAAGTTCTCTAAACCGACAATAAGACCATGCTGTGCGCCAACATTGCGAATGCCGAGCAAGACACCTGGCATGTAAGAGGTGCGATCCCATGAATCGTGACGGATCGTGAGCGTCTGTCCCATCGAGCCGAAGACGACCTCCTGCGAAGCTACATAACCCATGGAGCGCACCGAATGAACGGGAACGCCTGCCACTTCGGCACCACGCGCACCTTCGCAGCCAGCGTTCTCGGTCTCTTTGCCTGGAGCGACACTATCGCGACCACGAGACTCCTGGATGATCTCAGCTGTGCGTACTGCAGTACCAGAAGGAGCATCCTTCTTATTAGCATGGTGGAATTCGATGATCTCAGCCTCAGGGAAATAAGGTGCTGCGATCTTAGCGAACTCCATCATCAGCACAGCACCCGTGGTGAAGTTCGGAGCGTAGAACAGGCAAGCTCCATCGGCAGCGCTCGATGCGAGCTCTTGCAAGGTGTCCTGCGTCATGCCCGTGGTGCCGACCACGCAATCGATGCCAGCAGGAAGTGCCACTGCAAGCGTTTTCGCAACAACGTCGGGTTGGGTGAAATCGACGAGCACATCGAAGCTTGATTCAGCGATCGCTTCATTGATCGTGCGATAGACCGCGAAATCCTGATCGGTCATGTACGGATCGATACCGCACACGACCTCCATATCGTCTGCTGCGCTCACCGCATCAACAACGGCAGAGCCCATCCTTCCTGAATAGCCTGCTACGGCAACTTTGATCATGAGGTCTCCTTAGACTAGATAGTGGATCTATACGCTTGAACGATCATCTACAATGCATCGATCGCTTCTTGAAGTGCGATGGCAAGTTGATCGGGACAGCTCGTGGGACGTTTGCCGCAGGTGGTGCCCTTCAAGATCGAAATGATCTCTTCAGCAGGCTTCCCCACTACCAAACGCGAAATCCCTGTTTGGTTCCCATTGCAACCGCCGTCAAATTCAACGGCCGTGATGGTGCCGTTATCATCGATATCGAAATTGATCGTGCGAGCACAGACGCCGCTCGTTTTATAGCTATACATCGAATCCTCTTTCCTTGCGAAATAGGTTTGAATAGTAGTGTACGACAAAGCGCACAGACGCGCGAAGTGCTGCCGGTGAAGAACGACAAAAAGCCCCTCACCAAAAGACGTGAGGGGCTTATTCGCTCTATGCCATGTTCTGACTAATTGTGGCGACGGCGCGGTTTACGATTGCCGTTTCCGTTCTCCTTGCCATGGTTGTTGAAACCCTGACCAGGACGCGGCCCATCGCTCTTCACATCAGGCTTGTCGAGACGATCGAGCGAGATCTTGCCATTGTCGCCCACTTCGATGACCTCGACCTTCACGATATCGCCGATGTTCATCACATCTTCGACCTTCGCTACGCGACCATTGGCCATGCGCGAGATATGGAGCAGGCCATCCTTACCAGGAGTAAGGCGGATGAACGCACCGAAGTCCTTGATGCCGACCACTTCGCCTTCGTAGACCTCTCCCACTTCAGGAACCTTCACGATGCCAAGGATCGCTTCACGAGCAGCATTGCCGCTCTCAGCGTTGGTGGAAGCAACGTGTACGGTGCCGTCTTCCTGCACTTCGATGGTTGCGCCGGTCTCTTCCTGAAGACCACGGATGACCTTACCGCCCGTGCCGATGACGTCGCGGATCTTATCGACCGGGATATGGATGGTCTCGATATGCGGAGCATAGGGCGAGAGCTCGTTGCGCGGAGCATCGATAGCTTCGAGCATCGCGTTCATGATGAACGCGCGACCTTCTTTAGCCTGATTGAGCGCGCGAGCGAGGATATCGACCGAGAGGCCACGTGCCTTATTGTCCATCTGAAGTGCGGTGATGCCCTTTTCGGTACCGCAAACCTTGAAGTCCATATCGCCCAAGAAGTCTTCTAAGCCTTGGATATCGGAGAGGATGACGATGTCGTCACCTTCCTTGATGAGACCCATCGCGATACCAGCGACCGGAGCCTTGATAGGCACACCAGCATCCATGAGCGCCAGCGTAGAACCGCAGGTAGAAGCCATAGAGGAAGAACCGTTCGACTCGAGCACCTCAGAAACGACACGGATGGAATACGGGAACTCGTCTTCGCTCGGAAGGACCGGGATGAGCGCACGTTCAGCGAGCGCACCATGACCGACTTCGCGGCGCTTCGGTGCACCCATGCGGCCAACCTCACCCGTGCAATATGGCGGGAAGTTGTACTGATGCATGTAGCGCTTGCCCTCTTCAGGCCAGATGGTGTCGAGGCGCTGCCATTCATTGAGCATACCGAGCGTACAGACGGAAAGCGCTTGGGTCTGGCCGCGCTGGAAGAGGCCAGAACCATGAACGCGCGGCAGATAGCCTGCAACGATATGGAGCGGACGGATCTCGGTCGAGGTACGACCATCGGCACGTTCACCCGTTTCGATGACCATCGCGCGCATGGCGTGCTTTTCGAGCGACTTGAGCTCAGCAGCGATGTCGGAGCCCCAAGCGGCGCGCTCCTCTTCGGTGAACTCATTTTCCTTGATAGAAGCTTTGAGTTCGTCGACCTTAGCCATGCGAGCGTGCTTATCAGCGTCTTTGAGCGCAGCGCTCATCTGGTCGAAGAATGGCTCGATACGAGCAGCGATGGAAGGATCCGCAACGTGAACCGGCCATTCGCGCGGCTCAGGAGCGACCTCAGCAAGGAATGCGCTCTGCTCTTCACAGAATGCTTTGATGGCTTCCTGGCCAAAGGTCATCGCAGCGAGCATATCCTCTTCAGAGATCTCTTGAGCGCCAGCTTCGACCATGGAGATATAGTCGGCGGTACCCGCGATGGTGAGTTCAAGATCGGAATTCTCATCCTCTTCAACGGTGGGATTCACGATGAATTCGCCCGTCTCGATATTGCGACCGATGCGTACGCAGGCAGCAGGTCCATCGAATGGAGCGCTTGCGCACATGAGTGCAGCAGAAGCGCCCATAACGGAGATGCAATCGGGCAGATCTTGCGTATCGAGCACGAGCGGCGTTGCCACGATGTGCACTTCCTGCTTGAAGCCATCAGCGAAACCAGGACGAATCGGACGGTCGATCATACGCGCAGTGAGGATGCCATGATCAGAAGGCTTCGCCTCGCGCTTGAGATATCCTCCCGGGATGCGGCCGACCGCATACATTTTCTCGATGAAGTCGACGGTAAGGGGGAAGAAATCGTAGTCCTTCTCAGACTGCGAGATGACCGCCGTTACGAGCACGGTGGTATCGCCCTGAGTGACGACCACTGCACCGGATGCCTGCTTGGCAAGCTCACCAGTGGAAAGGGAGTACTCTTTCCCGTAGAGTTCGAATGTTCTAGTGACTTTTTTCATGTATCGTTCTTTCTCTTTCTTCCTGCCGGATTGCAGTGAAGCTTCTTCGCAGGCAGTACGTTCTGCCTACCCGAGCAGCACCGTCTCTACGATGCCGACCGTTTATACACAAAAGCCCGCGAGGTGCGGGCTCAAGGTGACCTTAGATGTTGTCGCGGATACCGAGCTTCTTGATGAGTTCGCGGTATTCGAGGATGTCGCGGTTCTTGATGTAGACGAGCAAGCGACGACGCTTACCAACGAGCATGAGCAGACCGCGGCGCGTGTGGTGATCCTTGGGGTGCTCTTTGAGGTGCTCGGTGAGGTTGCGGATGCGCTCGGTGAGGATCGCGACCTGAACTTCAGCGCTACCAGAATCCTGAGCATTCTTGCCATACTCAGCGATGAGCTCTTGCGTGCGCTCTTTTGAGATGCTGTCTTTGTTTGCCATTGTTCCACCTTTCTTGTTGTTGGCATTGGAACTGGGTTGATAAGCGGTGGTGCATATCGACCAAGTACCAAAACGCTGTTTTGCAGCCGTTTAATTATAGAGGTACGCTCGGCGAACTCAAGACACTATTTGCGCGAGCGGCGTGTACGGGTTCAGATCGATGCGTTGAATACATTCTTAAACAGGAACGTAAGCGATTTCATGGAGATTCCGAGGTGAAGATGGATCCATTCGTTCGTGAACACGAGCGCCTCTTCGAGCACCCCAGCAGGAAGTCGATATGCCTCGATCTCCTCGAATGTCGAATAGAGCAGCGCATTGCACCACTTGAGCACCGTTGCGCTCACGAGCGTGGTCTCATGGTGCACCGCGCAGCGAGCGCACACCACTCCCCCATCGAAGAACGAGAACGTCTGCCGCGCCCCCTCTGCAAGCTCAGGCGTATCACCACATCCTACGCACTCCGTAAACGATGGACGGAACCCAAGGAACGCCAGTGCCTTCAAGAGCCCCGCGAGCGTAGCTACGAGCGGATCGTTAGAGGTGTTTGCGATGGCACGAAGGGAAGCACGCGAAAGCGAGAACAAGCGCGCGGTCGGTTGATCCTCGTACGTTGACTTTGCAAGGAGCTCGACGAGCGGCGCCGATGCACTCGAACGAAAGAAATCGTTCCTGAGCGCTTCGTTTCCTTCTATAAGACGCACTTCTTTCACGATATCGAGATTCTTGCCCTCGGCGACCAATATCTTGGCAACCGAGTAAAGCTCGAGGCGTGAAGCGAAGCTTGAAGTTGGCTTACGAGCACCTTTTGCAACCGCTTTGACCTGGGACCCATCTTCAGCAAGGAGCGTGACGATGACATCCGTTTCACCGAGCTTCGTACGGCGCAGCACGAGCGCAGTGATCGTTTTGGTAGGACTTGCCATGAACGATCAGATGCCCTCACCATATCCGAACCGACGGATCTGGTTGAGGTCGCGACGCCAGTTCTTCTTCACTTTGACCTGCAGGTCGAGATAGACCTTGGTGCCCAGCAACACTTCGAGATCCTTGCGCGCTTCGGTACCGATGTGCTTGATGGTAGCGCCCCCTTTACCCACGAGGATGCCTTTCTGGGAATCGCGCTCGACATAGATGGTCGCATAGATGCGCGTGAGATGCTTACGGCGGTTATAACCCATCTCATCGACCACCACCCCGATCGCATGGGGAACTTCGTCATAGACCGTGAAGAGGATCTTCTCGCGGATGAATTCCGCAACGATGACCTCCTGCGGTTGGTCGGTTTCCATGTCGGCCGGGAACCAAAGCGGGCCTTCGGGAAGATAGTTCACCACAGCATCAACGAAGGTCTCGACGTTCTCTTCCTCGAGCGCGCTCGTGACCACGATCTCATCCCAACGAGCAAGCGCGCTTGCAGCTTCGATCTGCGCAGCGATCTCTTCTTCGCTTGCCGTAGCGCTCTTCGAGATGACCAGGATCTTGGGCGTGTTCTTCGCATTCGCGAGCTGCGCGATCACCCATTCGTCTCCTGTACCGAGCGGCTCGGATGCATCGAGCAGGAATGCTGCCACGTCCACGCCTTCGAGCGCCTTGATCGCAGTGGTGTTCAGCTCTTCTCCGAGCGCATCATGAGGCTTGTGAAGACCCGGTGTATCCACGATGATGAGCTGATAGTCTTCGGTAGTGTGAATCGCGCGGAAGCGATGGCGCGTTGTCTGCGCGGTCGGTGAAGCGATCGCGAACTTCTTGTGCATGATCGCATTCAGCAGCGTCGATTTGCCTGCATTAGGTCGTCCGAGCAGCGTGACGAAACCTGATCTGAAACCCTGTTCTGCGTTCATGATCATGCTCCAAAGATAAGGGAGAGCAACTTCGGGATGAAGATGATGCACCCGATGACGAACGATGCAGCAGCGAAGAGGAGCACCGCTCCTGCAGCGCAGTCCTTCGCCTTGCCCGCGAGCACATGATAATCAGGACTCGCAAGATCGACGATGTATTCCAGCGCTGAATTGAGCGCCTCGCCGCCGAGCACCAGCCCGAAACAAGCTACGACCACCAGCCATTCGAAGGCGGATATCTGACAGACAAAACCAAGAATGATCGTGATGAGCGCGCAGACGATGTCGATGCGGAAGTTGCGCTCCCGACTTGCAAAGCGCACGCCCTTGAGCGCACAGCGCACGGAAGCGATGAAGGTGAAATCTGAGTCCTTGAAAGCCATACGAACCTCTACTCACAAGAACTGCTCGCCTGAGAGCTCGCCTTGACTTCGTTCCACTGCGCCAAGAGCTCATCCTCGAGCGCTTCCATCTCGAGCGCTTCGGCTTCTTCGATGTGGTCATAGCCACAGAGATGCAGCAGTCCGTGCGTGATGAGCAGGCTCACTTCTTCTTCAAGCGTGGTGCCGAATTCTACAGTCTGCGCGATAGCGACATCGGTAGCGATGATCACATCGCCCAGTTCGTATTCTTCGTTCTGATCGAGCGCTTCACCTTCGAACGGGATGTTATCGCATTCGAACGAGAGCACATCGGTAGGCTTATCGATGCCACGATAGGCGCGATTCAACTCATGGATGCGTTCGTTCGAAACGAAGGTGACCGAAACACTGGTAGTTTGCGGGAGCTTACGGGAAGCGAGCACGAACGCGATGAGCTCTTCAAGCGGAAGACCGGCGAGCTTATCCTCGCCGTGATCGAAACGCAAAGCGATATCCAACTTAGCCATCCCCTCTACAAACGAAGGTTGTTCGCCTCGGCACGAGCATACGCCGCGATGATCTTCGAAACGAGCGAATTGCGCACAACATCGCGCGTCTGGAATTCGATGAAACCGATCTCATCGATCCCGTCGAGAACCTGGCGCACTGTCTGAAGCCCCGAGATGCCCTTAGGCAGGTCGGTCTGCGTCATATCGCCCGTGATGACCATCTTCGAACCCATACCAAGACGCGTGATGAACATCTTCATCTGCTGGGACGTGGTATTTTGCGCCTCGTCCAAGATGATGAAGCTGTCGTTTAAGGTTCGCCCGCGCATGAATGCGAGCGGAGCGATCTCGATCACCCCTTCGGCGAGGAGCTTATTAGCACGCACGGGGTCCATCATGTCGAAGAGCGCGTCGTAGAGCGGACGAATATAGGGATCGATCTTCTCGGTGAGCGTTCCTGGTAGAAATCCCAGGTTCTCCCCCGCCTCTACCACCGGACGCGTAAGCAGGATGCGCCCGACCTCCTTGCGGTTGAGCGCAGCAACCGCCATGGCCATGGCAAGATAGGTCTTACCGGTACCAGCAGGACCCATGCCGAAGGTGATGGTCTTCGTACGGATGTAGTCAAGATACTCCTTCTGCATAGGAGTCTTCGGACGAATCACACGTCCTTTATAGGAAAGGACCACATCATCATGGAGCTCTTTAGGGGCATACTCCCCTTCGTGAAGGAGCGCGAGCGAGCGCTTGATCGACTCAACATCCACCTCAACGCCTTGATCGATATCGGCGAGCATGTCCGAGATGAGCGTGGTGATGTTGTCCACCTCGATGGGCGAACCCTCGATCTCGATCTGACTGCCCCGCACCGTGATGCGCGCCTGGAACGAATCCTGGATGAAACGCAGGTTCTCGTCATTCGGTCCGAGCAGGTTGCCGAGCAGAAGAGGGTCATTCAGATTGATGGATTGTGTTACTTCTTTTTGCATGCCTTCATCATACAAGATGAATCAAATGCTGTTAAGGAAAGCTCACAAAGAGTCCCTTGCGGGATATCGCGAGGGGTCTCGACCTTGAAATAGGATTCGCTCATGCCGATGCCCGGTGCCTCGATGAGCACGGCTTCGCTCGTTCCGATGCGGCGCAGGCCATCTTCTTTGCGCAGGTCGCGAGCAAGCGCGAGAAGCCTTTTGAGACGCTGTTCTTTTGTGGACGGGTCGATCTGATCGCTTCGCGTGGCTGCAGGCGTGCCTTCGCGCATCGAGTAGCGAAAGGCATGGATCTTCGAGAATCGCGCCTGTTTAGCGAGCAAGAGCGTCTCTTCGAACTCTGCATCGGTCTCACCTGGGAATCCGCAGATGATGTCACTCGATAAAGCGAGCGTAGGAAGCGCATCGTAGAGATCCTCGCAAAGCTTGAGATAGAACTCCGCACTATAGGGGCGGTTCATCTCCTTGAGCACCTTGTTCGAGCCCGACTGCAAAGGCAGATGCACATGGCGACAGATGCGTCCTTCAGCTTGTGCGATACGCTCGATCGTAACGGGAGTGAGCGAAGCTGGCTCAACAGAAGAGATACGAAAGCGCATTTCGTGAGTAGCTTCGATGAGCGTCGATAGGAGCGCATCGAGCGCCTGCTTCTCAAAACGATAGGATCCCAGATCGATGCCAGAGAGCATCACTTCACGGATGCCCGCACCCTCGAGCGCCTTCACTTCGGCAACGATCTCATCGAGTGGGCGTGAACGGGCCTTTCCCCGTGCGACATGGACGATGCAATAGGTGCACGCATGATCGCAGCCATCTTGCACCTTCACTGACACACGGGCAGGAAAGGCAAGCCCCGTGCGACACGCGGGGTCGGTCGAGAGAAAGGCAGCTTTTTCGATGATCTCCACACGAGAATCGAGCGCACGATAGAAATCGGGAGAGATCGCTGCAGCACAACCGGTGACCATGACACGCGCATGGGTATTCTCCCGAAGAGCACGGCGAACGGCCTTGCGCGTCTTCTTCTCTGCATCTCCCGTTACCGTGCACGTATTGATGATGATCGCATCAGCCTCTTCGAGGCCGACCAGCTCGTTTCCTGTAGCGAGCAGGTGCGCGCTCATCGAATCGGATTCGGCTTTATTCACCTTGCAACCAAGGTTCACCACATGGAATCTCATCATGAAACCTGCGCTGCACAGCTACGTAATTCATTGAGCACGAGCGCGCAGGCAACCACTCCTGCAGTTTCGGTACGCAAGATCGTCGGACCAAGCGAAAGAAGAGCGACCGTAGCCTCAGAGTCTTCGATGCACTGCACCTCGTCTACGCTCATACCACCCTCAGGGCCGATAACGATCCAGATACGATCGAGGCATCCGAGAAGAGATCTCGTTGCGGGTGAATCGAAGAAGGCCGACACGCTGTTCGTCAGGTCTTCCTCTTCCCAAAAGACGATGACCAGATCGTGCGGCCCAAATTGCTCAGCTACCTGCGCAATCGTACGTATGCTCCCTATCTCAGGAATGGTCGTACGGCCCGATTGCAGCGCGGCGCTCCGTGCGATCTGCGCGAAACGAGAGCCTCGTTTATCCTTCTTCTTAGCATCGAGCTTCACCACGCTGCGACGCATCTCGGTAGGATAGAACCCTGCGATGCCCAGTTCGGTAGCGGCACGGAGCACGGTGTCCATCTTGTCGCCTTTAGCAAGCCCTTGAACGAGCATGACCGGGATCGTGTCTTTTGGCGCGTCAAGATGCTTTGCGATGCGCACCCAGAGCTCTTCGCCCTGGAGCGCGGTGATCTCCACTTCGAAATAATCGCTGCTCGCATCCACCACCGCAATATGCTCGCCAACTTCAAGGCGCAGGGCCTTCACGTGGTTGCGATCCTGCGCATCGATTCCCAGAAGGAAAGGAGAACCTTCCTCGCGAGCGATCGCTTCGTTGGTGCAAAAAAGCTGATGGAGCGACATAGCCGAATCCTACGAATTGAACGCATTACGCAGCTTCTCGAGCGGCGTACGCGCAGACGTGAAGCTCTCGTCCATTTCGTCAGCTAAGTCCTCGAGCAGCTCGCGTTCGCGCTTCGAAAGACGCGTGGGGATCGAGACCTCGACATGCACGAGCATATCTCCGCGCACATCGTCTTGGAAACGCGGCATGCCGAACCCGCGCACGCGCACGACCTGGCCATATTGGCACCCGCTCGGAATCGGAACCTTCACCAGTTCGTCTTCGAAAATGCCTTCGATCTCGATATCAGCACCAAGCGCTGCCTGGACCATCGAGATGACCGTGGTCACATGCAGATCGTCACCTACACGCTCGAAGAACTCGTGCGGGTCGATACGACAAGTAACGATCAGATCTCCCGAACTTGCACCGCGGATGCCTGCTTCGCCATAGCCGCTCAAACGTAGCTGCTGACCATCGTGAATGCCCACGGGGATATCGACCGATAAGCGCTGACGATCGGGGACCCTTCCCTGTCCATCGCATTCTGAGCACGGATTCTCGATCACCACACCAGCACCCTGACAATTAGAACAGGTAGAGGCCGCTTGCATATCGCCAAGGAAGGTATGCTGAACCGTGACCACGCGTCCGCGACCATGGCATTCAGGACAGGTGATCTCTTCACCGTCTTCGCCCAGACCCGTTCCACTGCATTCAGGACAAGGAGAAAGGCGATCGTAGATGATCTCCTTCTTCACGCCAGCAGCAACTTCTTCGAGCGTTACGCGCAGACCAACGCCCATATCGCGCCCTTCGCGCTTGACCGTTGCCGAGCGCCCAGCGCCACCACTGAAGAACGAACTGAACAGATCTCCCATGCCGAAACCGCCACCGAAGAGGTCTTCAAGATCGACGTACCCACTTCCCGCGCCTGCCCCCGGGATCGCGCCATAGCGATCATAGTGGTTGCGCTTCGCAGGATCGCTCAATACGTCATACGCCTCGTTGAGCTCCTTGAAGCGTTCTTCTGCATCGGGATCCTTATTCACGTCTGGATGAAGCGTACGTGCTTTCTTACGGAACGCTTTCTTCACTTCATCTTCGGTTGCGGTCTTATCCACGCCGAGAATTTCATAGAGATCTTGAGCCATGCTGTTCGTTCACTTTCTTTTGTATCAAGAATCTTGCAAAAGCGACTGGGCAGCGCGCACTGCCTTGATCGCGTGTTCATAATCCATACGGGTCGGGCCTATGACCGCGATGATGCCACGATCATCCTCCGCACCATAAGGTGCTGCCACCACCGAAACATCCGCGAGCTCCTCGCTCGCATTCTCGTGTCCGATACGCACGAGCGGCAGATCGCCCGAGGTAGGCTCATTGAAAAGATGGAAGAGGATCGTTTCATCTTCGAGCTTTTCGATGATGGGCACGAGGCGTGTTGCGTCGGAGAATTCTGGCTGATCGAGCAAGCGCGCGATGCCAAGGGTGTGCGGCCTTTCGTTCTTGCGATGCGCGCAACAATCGTAGAGTTCCTCTTCGATAAGGAGCGTGAGCGGATCGTTCAATACGTCTGCTCGTGCGTTCAATTCACGCACCGCATCGCTGCCGCTTGTGCGAGCTGCTTTGATCGTCGAACCAGCATAGATATCATTCAAAGCAGCTTCGATCGCACCCAGACGTTCCGCGCTCAGTTCCTCATTCGATTCGATCTGGCGTTGGAAGACCGATCCATCCTCACTGACGATAACGGCCAAAAGACGGTTCGTGCCAAGCTGCACCAGTGTGATACGCGCGATCTGAACGCTCACGAGCCCTCGCGGAACAACCATAGCAAGACAGTTCGTGAAACGTGCCAAGGCTTGAGAAGTCCGATCGAGCAGATCGTCGAGCTCAGAAGCGTCCTTGCGCAATTCATCCAGGATATCGGGCTTAGGAGCATCGGAAAGATTGTCGAGCAGCTCATCCACGAACGTACGATACCCAAAATCGGTCGGTACGCGCCCGGCAGAGGTATGCGGCGAGGTAAGATACCCTGCTTCTTCAAGATGAGAGAGTTCGTTGCGCACGGTAGCAGAGCTGATGTCAAGGTGGTAGCGATCGATCAGCGTGCGTGAGCCGATCGGGAGCGCATGAGCGATGTACTCATTGATGAGCATCCTGAGAACGTATTGTCTTCTATCTGAGAGCACGCACAACCTTTCGACTCAACGCATTTTAGCAATCTGAGGATGAGAGTGCTAAAACTCCACGAAACAATACTGTTATCGGTAGGTTATGCGCAGGGGCGGTTGAAATCGTTTGCGAACTATGAAGGAAATTCGCATTCAAGCAAGTTCGAGCAAGGTTGCGAATATCTCGTTGCCGTAGAGCCACCCCTTTTCACTCGGAACGAAACGTCCTGCTCGCTTGGCTACGAGCCCCTTCTCTTCGAGGGCTGCAAACGCTGCCCGCGTGTTCGGCACGAGTGCTTCTACCGCTTGCACCTTCTCTGCGCTCACTCCCCTGCTCATGCGCATGCCGAGCATAAGATCCTCGACGAGCGCCTGTTCATGCGTGAGCACTTCCTGAACGTGGCCATCGCTAAAACGCACGCGGCTCGCATCGTTCTGCTTCATGGAAACCGCCGCATGACCGATGCCAAGGTAGGACTTTCCCGTCCAATACATCTTATTGTGCTCGCATTCGAACCCTTCGCGCGCATAACTTGCCACTTCGTAGCGGTGGAATCCGTGCGCGTCGAGCAACTCCTCTGCGCACACCATCATCTCTGCTGCTGCATCAGAGAGCACATCTTCGCTCTCCACGAATGCAGATCTATCCATGAGGTCGCGCAGGCGCGTGCCTTCTTCGATCGTGAGCGGATAGATGCTCACATGCGCCACCCCAAGAGAAAGAGCTTCTTCGACCGACGAGCGAAATGAATCGATGCTCTGCCCCGGGATGCCACACATGAGATCGAGACTGATGTTCTCGAAACGCAACTGCGCAAGCTCGATCGCCTTACATGCTTGCAGCGAATCGTGCGCGCGCCCAAGCGTTGCCAAGACCGCATCGTCGAACGATTGCACCCCGAACGAAAGACGAGTCACGCCAAGAGCGAACAGATCCTTCACCATAGCCTCAGTGAGGCTCTCGGGATTCACCTCGAGCGTGCACTCCACCTCAGGGGTAAGATGCATCGAGAGCGAGAGTGCATAGAGCAAGCGCGAAAGCTGCTTGTTGCCGATATGGGTAGGCGTCCCCCCGCCGATATAGACCGTTTTAAGATCTCCGAGCAGATCAGCACGCGAAGCTGCACGGATCGATAAGATGAGCTCATCGATATAGGCTTCGATACGCGGATCATCAGCCGACATCGCTTCGCTCGCGAAATCGCAATACGCGCATTTGCTCTTGCAGAAGGGAATGTGAATATACAGCGCCTCATAGGGTTGCTGGTCTTCAAGCACCTCGCCGCCAGGAAGATCGATCATGCTTGCTCCTCCCCGCTCTTCTGAAGCGCTGCAACGTCATGGAAGATCGTGGCGAAATCTTCGTAGGTGACCGCGTCGTTGATGGCACGACGTGCCGCCGTGGCTCCCCTCATCCCCTTCAGGTACCACATGGCATGCTTGCGCATCTTCACGATATGGTCGTCGAAGCGCTCCGAGAGCATGCGTGCATGGCGAAGTGCTACTTCGATGCGCTCATCCGTGCTTGGTACTGGTGCTGCAACACCGGACTCAAGATAGGATCTGATCTCGGAGAATATCCAGGGGTTGCCTTCGGCCGCGCGTCCGACCATCAGCGCATCGCACCCTGTTTCGGTAAGCATAGCGCGCGCCCGCTCCCCTGAAGTGATATCGCCATTGCCGATCACGGGGATCTTCACAGCATCTTTCACGCGGCGGATCGTTTCCCAGCAAGCATCTCCTTGGTAGAACTGCTGGGCATAGCGTCCATGGATCGCAACCGCAGAAGCACCCGACTCTTGAACGATGCGGGCAAGCTCGGGGGCAGTCTCTTCGCCATAAACAAAGCCTCGGCGCATCTTCACCGTAACCGGGTGCTCAACCTTGTTCGCCATCGCCTCAACGATGCGGCTTGCGAGCATCGGGTCGCGCATGAGCGCAGCTCCATCACCCTTGCCCGCGATCTTGCGTGCCGGGCAGCCCATGTTCACATCGAAGGAGAAGACCGCGTGCCTGAGCATTTGCTCGAGTTCGTAAGCTTCCTGCGCCATCGTCTCTGGTTCATGACCGAAGATCTGAACGGCCACTTGTTGCTCAGAGGGAGCCAGCACGAGCAGATTGCGCGTCTTGCCACTGCCGTAGCTGAGTGCCTTCGCGGAGACCATTTCGGTATAGGTGAGCTGAGCGCCGGCTTCGATGCAGAGTTCGCGAAATACCTCGTCGGTCACGCCGGCCATCGGCGCAAGAATAAGGCGTCTATCCTTGAACAGGTCTTCCATCTCGTTAGAACCGTCGGATCATTCATCGACCTTGAGAATGGCCATGAAGGCTTCTTGGGGCACCTCGACACTACCGATGCTCTTCATGCGCTTCTTGCCTTGCTTCTGCTTCTCGAGCAACTTGCGCTTACGCGTGATGTCGCCGCCATAGCATTTGGCCAGCACGTCCTTGCGCATCGCACGCACGGTCTGACGCGAGAGCACGCGTGAGCCGACCGCAGCCTGAATAGGGATCTCGAACATCTGACGCGGGATAATGCCTTTCAACTTCTCAACCAGCACCTTGCCGCGAGCATAGGCCTTATCGTTGTGAACGATGAAAGAGAGCGCGTCGATAGGTTTGCCTGCAAGCAGGATATCGAGCTTCACAAGCTTCGAGGTCTTGTATTCATCGAAGTCGTAGTCGAGCGACGCATAACCCTTCGTGCGGCTTTTGAGCTGGTCGAAGTAGTCCATGATCAGCTCCGAGAGCGGGATCTCCCAAAGCATCTCAACCGTGGTGGTCGAAAGATAGTTCATCGTGATGAAGTTCCCACGCCGTGCCACAGTAAGGTCCATGACCGCGCCCACATAATCAGGCGGAATGAGGATCTTCGCCTTAAGGTAGGGTTCTTCGATATGATCGATCTCGGAAGCATCAGGCATGTCCTGCGGTGAGTGGAGCGAGAGCATCTCACCGTTGCTCTTGAACACGTGGTATTCCACCGAAGGTGCTGTCGCGAGCAAGTCGAGATCAAACTCACGCTCGAGACGCTCCTTGATGACCTCCATATGGAGCAATCCTAAGAAACCGACACGGAAGCCGAACCCAAGCGCGTGCGACGTTTCCGGTTCATAGATCAGAGCAGGGTCGTTGAGCGAGAGCTTTTCGAGCGCATCCTTCAGCGGTTCGTACTGGTCGCCATCGATCGGGAACAGGCCGGTATAGACCATCGGTTTCACATCGCGATATCCCGGGAGCGGTTCGGTGCAGCCACCTGTGGCATTCGTGATCGTGTCGCCCACTTTCACCTGCGCGGGATCCTTAAGACCCGTGACCAAATAGCCTACTTCGCCAACGCCAAGCTCATCGACAGGCACCTCGGTGGGTTTGCGCACGCCCGCTTCTTCAACGAGCGCGGTGGTATTGGTGGCCATCATGCGGATCTCTTGGCCTTTTTTGAGCGACCCATCCACGATGCGCACGAGCGCGACCACGCCGCGATACGCATCGAAATAGGAGTCGAAGATGAGCGCACGCAGTGGTGCATCCTTCTCTCCTACTGGAGCTGGGATCGTATAGACGATCGATTCGAGCAAGTCCTCGATGCCGGCGCCAGTCTTGCCACTGGCAAGGATGGCATCATCGGCAGGAAGAGCGAGCGAGTCCTCGATCTCGGCGCGCACGCGCCGCTCCGAGCGCCTCCGCCGCCTCGCGCGCAAGGTCAGTCGGAGCGTCCGGCAGAGCGT
>ERZ1034920.710-NODE-710-length-24576-cov-20.348273_pt1 | contig 24576 bp, 19 predicted proteins | sample MGYA00520688_ERZ1034920 | MGnify/ENA primary metagenome ERZ1034920 (study PRJEB33766, sample SAMN09781785) | gut metagenome | biome: gut microbiome | host: Homo sapiens | place: Madagascar | study: EMG produced TPA metagenomics assembly of the PRJNA485056 data...
AAGATGTATCAAAGGGTACGAGTCTTCCTCTTGAAACTGTAGAAGAAATCAAAAAGCAAATCAAAGAAGCAAAAGCATAACATAAGGTAAATTTTAAGCGGCACTTATTGCAAAGTGCCGTTTATTCATAAAGATTACGCCGGAAATGGAAGAGGAGATGAATACCATGTGCAACTTGAGCTTAAACATTTCAGAAGAGGCCCTGAACCGAGGCCTGGCCCAGGGCCGCGCTGAAGGCCGCCTGGAGGGCCTGAATGAGACTGCCGCCCGCCTGCTCTCTATGGGCCTCTCCGTGGAAGATGTATCAAAGGGTACGAGTCTTCCTCTTGAAACTGTAGAAGAAATCAAAAAACAGATTATAGATAAAAACAAATAAAAAGAAAAAGAGGTGTCCTAAAAAATAGGATGCCTCTTTTGTTAAACGCCCTGTCTCCGCCCGTCATTTCAGCGGAATAAAGCCCCGAAATCTCCCTGCCCCCTGTAACCAGCCGCAAGTGGGAGATGCATTTCCAAGCACAATGCCAGTCTGAAGTCTGATTGTCTGCAGTCCCTCCCCTCAAATCTCAAACCTCTTTCCTCAAATCTCTTCTTCCCGCCTAGCCCCCAATGTCATTTCGAGCGCAGCGAAGCGGAGCCCTGAAATCTCCCTGCACCATGTGACCAGCCGTAAATAGGGAATAAGTTTCCAGGCACCATGTCAGTCTGACATCTGATTGTCTGATTATCTGACCGTCTCTCCCTCAAACCTCAAATCTCTTTCCTCAAATCTCCTCTTTCAGTCTGACTTCTGAAGTCTGATAGTCTGCCCTCTCAAACCTCAAATCTCTTACCCCCCCTTTGGTACTGCGTACCACCTTTCCCTCCCGCAAGCGGGTGGCACAATAAAGCTCCTGAAACCTCAAATCTCAGACCTCCTCCAGACTCCGTTCATTGAGCAGGAAATCCAGTGCATTGACCTTCTTATATCCCCTTTCCAGATGGGTATAGGGATCATCATCCATAGTAATGACAATCTTTTTATATCCATCATCCAGATTTCTGAAAGCGCCGATTTCCCTTTTCATCGTATCCGGACTGGACAGGGTATAAGACACCTGCACGTAAAAAGTATCCTTCAGATTTCGCACCAAAAAATCAATCTCCTTGTTTTCATTCTTCCCGATATCCACCAGATAATTCCTGCTTTCAAGCTCCAGAAAAATGATGTTTTCCAGACTGTGCGTCGGCTCCAGCTGCCGGAATCCAAGGACCGCATTCCGGAGACCGATATCTGCCATATAATATTTCTGCAGGGTCTTAAGATATTCCTTCCCTTTGATATCAAACCGCCTTGCCCGATAAAAAAGGAAAGAATCACACAGATAATTCAGATACAGGCTCACCGTTTTGGACGTAACCTCCCGATTGCCTGCAGATGCCAGGGTACGGGCAATCTTATTGGCCGACACATAAGAACCGATGGACGAAGCCAGCAGCTCCATAATCGCCCGGAACGCCTCGGGATTTCGTATCTTATACCGTTCCTCCATGTCCTTCAGCGCCACCGTTTCCGCAATCATTTTCAGATACGACGCCTTGTCCATGGGATTCTCCTCCTGCAGCAGATAGGGCATGCCGCCGTAAAGCATATACTGCTGGAAACATTCCCGCTTATCTCCACCATAAAAGGCATAATACTCCGAAAAAAGCAGAGGAAATACCTTGATTTCTATCCCCCGCCCCCTGAATCGGGTATTCACATCGGACGACAGGAACTGGGAATTGGAACCGGTGAGATAGATATCACAGTTGAAATCCCTGGCCAGTCCGTTCACCACATCCTCAAACCCCTTCACCAGCTGGATTTCATCAAGGAAAATATAGTACATTTCCCTATCATGGATGGCATCGGAAATATAGCGGTAAAGCGTCATGGGGTCGCGGAGGCTGATATACCGGATACTGTCCAGAGGGATACGGATGATATGATCCGCCGGCACACCCCTCTGCAGCAGCTCCTGATAATAGAGCTCAAAAAGCAGCGTCGACTTCCCTGCCCGGCGAAGCCCCGTAATAATTTTGATAATCCTCTTTCCCTTTTCCCGCAAAAGGCGATTCATATACCGGGGACGTGGAATAACCATCATAGGCCTCCTCTCAAAATGGATTCATACCCTCTATTATATTCCCAAAACTTCCTATTTTCAAAAGTTTTGGGAATATCTATTTCTCAATTCTTAAAATCTTATTTTTATTTCAATGGATGAAATGAAGTTTACCTGATATATTCTATATCTTTCAAAGTAAAAATCCTATTCCCAAAACTTTTCATTTTCCAAAGTTTTAGGAATAGGATTTTGCCATTTACACTTCTTTTAGTCATTTTCATTCTGAAAGCCACGCTCCCTGTCATTTCGAGGGTCGGAAGCAGAGCCCCGAAATCTCCTTACTCTACGCGCCCCGCCGCATATGACGCCGCAACAAAGCACGTAACGTTAGGCCCCTTCCTCAGGTGGCAATTCTGCATAGAATTGCCAAGTCGGGCTAATCTGCGCGCATATACTGCACACTAAGCGCGCCCTCCTTCGTGCCCGACCGGAATGGGGCTGGGCGAAGCCCTGAGGATAGGTCCGACAGGTCCCGTCTGACGTCTGATTGTCTGAATTCTCCGCCCTGTCATTTCGAGCGGAGCGAAGCGCAGTCGAGAAATCTCCCCGCACCATGTGACCAGCCGTAAGTGGGGGATACGTTTCCAGGCGCCATGCTAGTCTGAGGTCTGATAGTCTGACAGTCTCTCCCTCAAACCTCAAATCTCTTTCCTCAAACCTCTCCCTCAGTCCCTCTCGAAGAGGTCCCTGGTATAGACTTTATCTTTCACGTCGTCCAGCACGTGGTCGTAGCGGTTGGCGATGATGGCCTGGCTTTCTTTTTTGAAGGCGTCCATGTCGTTCACCACCCGACTGCCGAAGAAGGTGCTTCCGTCTTCCAGGGTGGGTTCATAGATGATGATGTCCGCCCCTTTGGCTTTGATCCGCTTCATGACGCCCTGGATGGAGCTCTGGCGGAAGTTATCGGAGTTGGATTTCATGGTGAGCCGGTACACGCCGATGGTGACGGGCTTTTCTTTCGCCTCGTCGTATTCGCTGCCGGCGTGGTAGTAGCCTGCAGCTGCCAGGACCCGGTCGGCGATGAAGTCTTTCCGGGTGCTGTTGGACTTCACGATGGCCTCGATGAGGTCTTCCGGCACGTCCTTATAGTTGGCCAGGAGCTGCTTTGTATCCTTCGGGAGGCAGTAGCCGCCGTAGCCGAAGGAGGGGTTGTTGTAGAATTCCCCGATCCGGGGATCCAGGCACACGCCGTCAATGATTTCCCGGGTATCCAGGCCCTTCATTTCCGCATAGGTATCGAGTTCATTGAAATAGGACACCCGCATGGCCAGGTAGGTATTGGCGAAGAGCTTCACCGCCTCCGCTTCCGTGAATCCCATGAACCGGGTGGGGATGTTCTCCTTGATGGCCCCTTCCTGGAGAAGCCTTGCAAAGGTATGGGCCGCCTTCACCAGCCGGGGATCCTTCAGGTCCGTACCCACGATGATGCGGCTGGGATAGAGGTTATCGTAGAGGGCCTTCGATTCCCGCAGGAATTCAGGGCTGAAAAGGATATTCCTGGACCCCGTCTTCTTCCGGATTTCCTCGGTGTACCCCACGGGAATGGTGGACTTGATCACCATGATGGCATGGGAATTTACCTTCATCACCAGGTCGATCACCGCCTCCACGGAGGAGGTGTCAAAGAAATTCCGCTGGCTGTCGTAATTCGTAGGAGTGGCGATGATGACGATTTCCGCATCTTTATACGCCGCTTCCCCGTCGGTGGTGGCGGTGAGGTCCAGATCCTTCTCCGCCAGGTACTTCTCGATGTACTCATCCTGGATCGGCGACTTCCGGTGGTTCACCATGTCCACCTTCTCCGGAATAATATCCACCGCCATCACATGGTTGTGCTGGGACAGAAGGGTGGCCAGAGAAAGGCCCACATACCCCGTACCTGCTACTGCTATATTCATGCCGTTCCTCCATGTCGATCAAATTCACGCTGTGTTATCCAAACTCGGAGCAGCATATATTTCTATATACCGCTGTCGGTACTATATTCATTCTTTATTTGCAATTATACAATACCTATGCATTAAATGCTCCACCACACTATGCCGGATGGAAAATGGTTTTTCCAAAATAGAATCCGGTATGTCACAGTATGGCCAATTATCGACCCAAGAGTTGTCAAAAGGCAGTATTCACAATATAAAACGCTACAATTACATCCAATCCAAGGTATATTGATCAATGGCCTGTTTTCTCATTATCCAAAACATGCTGACACAATTCTTCCCACTGATCCCAAATATGCTCCGGTGCGTATTGCTTCATCGCTTTCATCCCGGACTGACCCATTTTAATCCGCAGTTCCCTGTCATCCATAAGTTTCTTAAGGGCTCCGGCCAGATTCTTTTCTGAACGGGGCACAAGGAAACCATCAACTCCATCTTCTATGATATCGCTGACTCCTGTACTGTCAGAAAATCCTACCGCCGGGAGGCCTGCCGCCATGGCTTCTGTCAAAGCCAATGGAAAGCCTTCATCCCGGCTGGGCATACAAATGATGTCGGATGCTGCATAGACATCGTCTATATGGCTGGTTTTCCCCATGACCCGGATATTTTCACCGGATTTACTATGGCGAATCCACTGTTTCATCTGTCCGGCATAGCGGGAACTGTCATCTCCCCAGAATTCAAGCTGCCAATCCGGAAAATCTTTCGATAATGACGCAAATGCCTTCGCCAGCATGAGCTGGTTCTTCCGCCCGCTGATATTGCCGACACAAATGACTTTATGAACTTTTCGAGGAGCCGCCAGATCAGCAGGCTTCGAAGCCGGGAACACCGCATTTCCGATGACCGTCACCGGAAGTTCCGGAAAATACTGATGTGCCATATTCAGGCCGGATGGCACAAGGATCTGCATAGCCCTGCATTTGACGGTTGCTTTTTTCTCTGCCTCCGATAAATCGGGAAACTGGACCTGGGGATGAGAGTGGATCATCTCAATGACCGGCAGGGTACACCCCGCATCTTCGATGACATACTTGGCCGATGGAATAGAACAGGAAAGAATCAGGTCTGCCGGATGGTTATCCAGATATTCTTTAATTCTGGGACCATACTGCTTTCCTTTGTACCAGACGTTTATCCCCTGAGCCTTCCGCTGGCTGAAGAGCCGTGCGGCCTCTCGATACAGGCGAATCCGTAAAGGTGGCTTATCCGAGACAACTTTCTTGCCATTCTCAAAAAGGATATTATACTGCTTTACCCGTTCGTCCAGAGGGAAATAGGGTTTCCCCTCTACCTTATCACGGTAGAGAATAGTTACTTCATGCCCACGCCGAACCAATGCATTTGCCAGATTGCAGGTAACTTTTTCAACGCCCCCTGATGTATTGACATAGTATGTTCCAAAATGAGCAATGATAATCTTCATTTCTGTTCTCCCCACAAAATACGCTTACAGCTTACGGTATTCCTCTTCTGTTTTCACTTTTTTCAGTTTATGATGGGGTGTCTTTTCCATTTGATGTTCCCACCATACCCCCAATTTATCCAAATTTTTAACCATGCCGATTTTCATTCGATAACCTGCAGTGGCTGGCGATACCGTTATTTCATCCCAAATCTCCGGATTCTCTTTTGATTCAACACGCAGGACAATTGTACCCTTCAAGGATAATATCATTTTATTAATCCTGTCCAGCGCCGATGGCCCCCCGTTGATATACCATTGAAAATCACCGGATATCCCGCAGCTATAGCAGGATACTATTGGCTCTTCTCCCGGATAAACATACCAGTTATAGGCGAAATTATCATCGACACATATTTTAAGCAGCTGATAAGGCCTTTCTGGAGATTTCAGAATTTCCCATTCCGCCAGCCCCGCTTTTTCTCCTTTTGTTTTCAGTATCGTGAAACGGATCCACCGTACGTTATCCTGTGGCGCAAATGTCACAAGCGTTTCATGGCCCTGCTTTTTGAGTTCTCCCACATCACACCGAAAGCCATTACTGAATGAAAGCTGTCCCTTCAATATGCGACTGTCATCATCGATATTCCCGTAAAGTGCAACACTTTCAATATGCTTGGGTTCATTAAAATCAATGCGGCACCATTTTTCACTATCATCCGGAGTCCAAAGATACTCTTCCATTGGTGGTTTGGATTCATTAATGTGCCTGGTATTCATGAGCTGGAAGTCATGAAGATAATCTCCATTTCCTGAGGACACCGTCGTCTTGCCTTCATAGGCCAGATTATTTGTCCGCCGTTCCCAGAATATAAGGTCACTGTTAAAAACCTGCCGCACATGTTCAATATTTTTCTGTGACAGATGACAGATAAGAGCCTTATAGAGTACATTATTCAGTAATTTTGGCCCTCTGCAAGCCACATCCACAGGGAATCGTACCCTCTGATTCCACTCGTAGACCGGATTATCTGTCTCGCAATCCAGGTATCTCATTTCTTTACGATACACACGGGACGAGAGAAAATGTCTGTCATAGAAATCTTTATAGGACACATAGGACGTAGCATAAGCAAAGCTCTTGAATACCAGAGGATGGTAGGTATTTCCTGGTGTATTTAAAATGCGGCCCATCACTTTTTCAAAAGCAATAGACAACATCCGATGATCCCCATGATAATCAAAATCAGTGACCATCAATGCATCCGGCCTAAACGACAAAATGACATCTTCCATATCATCCAGAAGCCCTTTCCAGGTATACTCCTGATGCTGGCCATACTTGCTGAAATGATAGTCCTGATGTGTCCCCACACCATACGTTTCCTTCCGTCCTGCAGCATCAACCGGCTTATCAAGTCCATGAAGATAGACAGCCCGTTCACCACTCGTCCCACCATCCGGAAATCCGAGAAAAATAATATTACCTTCCGGAACCCCAAGATATGTAAGAGAACGAATCGCCTCGTTATACCTTACAAAGGCAGGATACATCCAATCTCCATTTGTCATAAACACAACCTTCACATCCATGCCTTCTTTGATGGCACTATAAATGGCTGCGCCCGCATTATTTACTTCATCATCCTCATGGGGAACGATGACCATTAGAGAATGGATTTTCAAATTATCTTTATAAGTAAATGATGTTTGTATCACTTTATCAGTTCCTCAATGTATCATGCTTTACGTTGATTACTACTGGATTCAACCACCTTATCAATCAGATGAACCCAACTGCTCCAGACTTTTTCTTCTGAGAACTTTTCCATAGAATGGTGGGCATTCATGCCCATTTCTTTTCTAAGGCCATCACTTTCCATAAGCTTTTCCAGGGCACCTGCCATGGAAGAAATATCATCATCTGTCAAAAACCCGGAATACCCGTCTTCCACCAGCTCATTGACACCTGCGCAGGATTTGAATGCCACCACCGGAAGGCCTGCACTCATGGCCTCAGTAACCGCCAGTCCCCATCCTTCATGCTGGCTGGGGCAGAGGAGAATAGATGCTTTACCGTAAACAGACTGGATATCGGTTGTGGTCCCCTTGAAAAAGATACGATCTTCCATATGATGAGAGGCAATATCTTTTTTCATCTCATCCACATAGTGTTCTGCTCCATGACCATCTCCCCAGATTTCCAATTTCCATCCAGGATGGTGAACTGCTGCCTTTTCAAAAGCCTGGACTGCCAGGTGAGGCCGCTTAGCCGCTTTCGTCAAGCGCCCAACAAATAAAATTGTCCGCTGCTCCAAACTGCTTATTTCTTTACTTTTGGAAACCACATTGGGAATGACAACACAAGGTACCTGGGGACAATGTTTTTCCAGAATTTCTTTTTGGGACGGCAGTAGAACCTGCAGCGCTGCGCAACGATTCAAAGCAGCAATCTCCGGTCCTCCCATTTCCTCAAAGGACCGGGATAACTCGGAATGATTGGTTCCAATGATAGGAACCATATCATCCATTGCTGCAACCGTATAATAAACGGCATCTGCATTATATCCTACGATAACATCCGGGTTGAAGTCATGAAGTATTTTCTTAAGATAAGGCTTTACTACTCTACATTTACATTTTTCATTCCATTCATGAAATCTACGCTTACTAAATGTACGAATAAATTCCCTGATTATTTTATCGCCAGCAGAAATTTTTCTTCCTACTACCGCTTTGTCCATATCATTGACAGGATGGTCCGCAATTAGTGAGTAAATTTTTATTCTTTTGTCCAAAGGGAAAAAGGAGGATGTAAGATCTCCACCGCCACTGGCAATTGCTGTCTCGTACCCTTTTGCTGCAAAAGCGTTGGCCATTTCACAGCAGATATGCTGCATACCACCGCTTTTCATCAGCATGCCTGCATAGACGATAAGAATTTTCATTGCATCCTCCTACATACATCCACAACCTGCAAGGCTACTTATATTTTTTCCAGATCATCCGACCAAACATCCTGTACAAGAATGAATAGTCCCGGATTATGGCACTCTCAATCATACTATACTTTTTCTTTAATGGAACTGACTGATTTTCCTTCAAAAAGCTTTTGAGATTTTCTCTTTCCTCCGCTTCCATAATCGGATGAACGGAGTCAATAGAGTAAAGCTTCAATGCTTTTTTCATTGGTCCTTCATCAACAAATCCCAAAGCCTTTGCACTCAGTGACTCTTCCTTATATTCATAAAACAGTAAAGCCGCCGGAGAAATGGGTTTATGGCTATGCTCCGTATAATACTGATGTATCTGATCAAGTTCAGATGCCGGAATACTATGGTCTTTCCTGTTTCTCAAAATCGCCTTCAGGCAGGCAATCAGAACTCTTACTTCGCAAATCTGCTTCTGGAGATCTGAAAATATACCGACCTCCAGGTTATGTTTCCAGGCGATAAATTCATCGATATAACTCCGGGCTTTCCTCGTCTGAACCAGGCTGCCATGAGATTCCCGCTGCCAATAATAATACCGTTTGGAAAGGGCAGTCACCTTACGTGCTTTTTTCATAAGGAGTCCACTGACATACACATCATCACAAGTACGTAGTGATTCATCAAAAATCACATCGTCAAATAAGAATTTCCGATAAGCTCTCCCCCAAATCTCCCAGCCAACAACAGAGGATGTGATTAATTTAAGCACATTAGATTCCGTACTGCTATCCCAGTCACGTCCTCCAACACACTTTTCACCATTCAGTATATTCACGCCAAAAACTACTATATCTGCTTGACTTACTTCCATTTCATGAATAGCATCCGCCACTAAAGTTGTATCTAAACAGTCGTCCGGATCCACCCAGAAAATATATTCCCCTTGACAATACTTTAAGCAAGTATTCCTCGCTCCACATAGGCCTTTATTCTTTTGGTGAATAACCTGAATTCTTTTATCTTGTTCCGCATATTCATTACAAATTTGTAATGAATTATCTTTAGAACCATCATCGACCAGTACAATTTCAATATTTTCATAGGTCTGGTTTCTGAGACTCTTAATGCACTTATCCAGATACTCTTCCTTATTATAGACAGGAACAAGTATAGAAGCTAAACCGGAACAATTACCCATAATTATGTCTCTCCATGTTCAAAGAATTATGTATAGGTTCCTGCAAGCAAAAGGAGCCTATCGCTTCTGCTTTATAAGTTTGCGGTATTTTCTTCGTCCATACAATCTGCAAGGACAGTTCCATCCATGTATAGCGGCCCATCGCAAAAGCTTGTCTCTCATCCGTCCCTGAACCAAAGAAAAATTCATGGATTCCAGTACATCCAAAATACGAACCTTCCTGTTACTGCCAAGTTCATTCCCTACTAATGAGAGACAATAGGATTTTACAGCAAAGGCCAATACTCGCTGCATACAGAATTCTCTTGATTCCGGAAATTCTGCTTCACAGATTTTCTCCCGATCCACCCATCCTTCCATAAGTTCGTAAAATATTTCAGATGAGACTTGTCTAGTCAGTGAGTTTTCATTTCCTCTGTCATAGTAGTATAGGCACAATGGAATTGCTGTGATTTTTTGTGCTTTTTTAAAAATATCTATGGTTGCGATTCCATCTTCCCCCATATGACCAAAATCCAACGAAAATCCGGTATTTCTCCATAGTTCTGCTCTGGCCGCATAGGACCAGACTTTAGATATCTTATCAAGTACAGCCTCTCGATACCATTCTCGAACAGTGTGGAGGCATGGTGGAATTACAGCTGCTTCCAATGGCTTACCATCTTTTACAGTCTGAGAACCGTATACAACGATGTCAGCATGATTCTTTCGAAATACTGAAATGCAATTCTCTATCAGCATCTGGCTTATATAATCATCCGCATCAACCCAAAAGATATAATCACCATGGCTTTCATGAATTCCACGATTTCTAGCCGCACTAACTCCCTGACCAGTTTGTTTTATATATATTATTCTTGAATCTTTTTCCGCCATAGACTTCGTAATACTCGATGTATCGTCATTGGACCCATCATCTATAACTAGGATTTCCAAATTTTTGTATGTCTGCTGGATGATACTGTCCAAACATCGCGCTATGTATTTTTCCACATTGTAAGCTGGCACGATAATTGTCACCAGCGGATTATTGATTTTCATCGGAAACTTTGCCTTTCGCTCCATGATTGTACATCATGAAGAATCCCATAAGTGCGAAGTAAATTTTAACAGGAATCTTATTAATAAGTGTAGAATCTGCCATACCATCAATAAAGAACGCTATAAATACGGCCATGGAACAAATTTCCATAGCAAGATTCTTACCAAAAGGGACCCGTAGAAGTCCCCAGAATGTAAGGACAGTATATAAGACAAAGCCAACGGCCCCTATGATGCCTGCACATGACAGGAAATAAACAAACATATTGTGGGGCATATCCAGGTTCGTTTCTGTCCCTTCTTCAGGATGATATTCCTTACTGTAGTAATACTTTTCCCAGGAGTCCAGTCCAATACCGGATATCTTGTGGTCTTCCCACATTTTATAGCTGGCAGAAAGCATAAGGAGCCGTTCCCCGCCAATCTGCCCCACATAACTGGTCCTGTGACCCTGCATATAATTAAACCCAGCCACACCGGAAAAAGCCAATGCCAGCACAAATATGAGGGTTCCTATCTTGATCTTACGATCAATCTGCTGCCAGTGTCGAACCAGCACAATACCGATAGATCCCACAAAGCCAATGCATATGGCAATCAAGGCCGCCCGAGTGTCTGTCAAAAACAGCAACACCAGCATGAACAAAGCCGTAGCTAATGCTATTAACCTCATGGCTATTGATTCTTTACGCTTAAATATCAGATAGGCTACTACAGGTAAAACAATGGCAATAACCAGTCCATAATGGGTTGGATATGTATAAAAACTGAATATCCGTTCACCAGGATGCTTCATCCATTGAGCTGCCCCATAAATTCCCGAGATGATGGCGCCGGATAAGATTCCCGTAAGAAATCCCTTTTCAATATTATATTTTCCTGCCATATAAGCAATCATCCACATGGGTAAGGACCAGTAAATATACTGCCGGACCAGGCTCAGCCCATCTTTATCGGCATTTACTCCCGCAGATACAATTAAAGACCCATACAGCAGGCAGTATCCAATGGTAAAAGCTTTACTGGGCATAGAAATGATGCATGCCTTCGATCTTGTACAGTCATATACAAAATATATCACAAACAAGATTATGGCATAGGTATAATAAGCCGGCGTAAATCGTATGCTCAAAATCATGGCAAGCAAAGCTGCTACTACATTGGCCAACAGCTTAGCATAACTATAGTGTTCTTCAGTATAGTTCAAATTATCTGCATTCATCAAGACTTTCCTTTTCAAAACCAATATCAGCCGGAGCTTCCACTCCTCCTTAGATAATTTTATTATACAATATTCAATTCGTAGGAATAGGCCCAGTCCTTGTATTTTACTACACCTTTAACGCTATAGCCATTTTTATCTAAATAAAGTTAATTATTTTCTCTCCTCTGGTGTCATGATCAGTAACATTAATAACCTACTTTTTTCGTCCCATCAAATTTGGATTTGATAAAGCGGCAATACCAGCCAACCATTTCCTTATACGCATGACGACGGCGAGCATCTCTAGCCGCCTGATGAAGAGCTTTCTGGCTATTGGGCACATGAAGAGGTACATCCCTCCAAGGAGAGTTTTCCTTGGCATGAGCCCACACTTTCACAATCGGCACAGATTGATTATAAGTAGTCCATGGCTTGATGGCACCAATAAAATGAATCAGTGATGCCTGCATGGCATCCTCATTTATAATTTTGGATTTGAAAATGCTAGGTTGCACTAAACGATAGGGCAAATTATAAATATGTGGAACAAAGAGAGCCTTCTCCGCAAGGAATTTATTGAGAATATCCTGATCTGCGCAGGATAAAGTGGGATGTATACTACATTCCTTTTCCATTTCGCTTAGAAATTGTCCTGTCAGCTGATGCCTCTTCCATTTATTCACATCAATTAAAATAATACCTGCATTAAAATATTTAGACACATGCATTCGTTGTGCATACTCAGATCCTTTGAGATCTTCTGAAACGGCTACGATTTTATTCCCCATCTCAGAATTAAAGTAATCTATAATACTCCCGTTACAAACAACATCCCCATCAAGATATAATATCCTTTTTACTTGGGAAGATACAACATCCGGCACTACGAACCTATATACTAACGTTGCTATATACCTTCCGCCAATAAAGTAGCGATCAAATTTCGCATACCTGGCAAGTTCATCGTCATTCATATAATAAAGAGTAACAGGTACATTCCATTGCCTGGAAAATCTCTCTAATCGATCTATATCATTTTCATCCGTTTTATCTACGAGAATATGAAACCCGAAGCATGCTGAATTATGTTCCATAATGGATGTCATGGTCACACCTATCCATGGTATATAATTCTGCGTTCCTGTCAATGCTACATGATAATATGACTTTCCATCTTTATACTCACCAATTTCTCGAACTTCCCTTACAAATTTCATGATAAATCCCTCTCGCAGTCATTAATATAAAATCATTATATTTAATTCCCGTCCCCAATATATTCACGAAGTAATTCTCTGCCATTCTCATGTTAGAGAACGACCCAAATATACAAGGCTACATCCTTGTTTTGTTCTCAATTTCCCAATCTTAAGTAATAATACCAAATGCATTTCCCCAATAAGCTTTTAAAGAATCTCTATGCTCGAACCTCTTATCCCCATAGAAAGTAGAAACATAGTAAGCAGTACTTAGATATATGTCCTTATTATACCTGTAATTTTATTGCAGGCAAGAAGTTATCTTATTTTAGAATCGAAATGCTTATCTTCTATAAAATAGGCTATTTTCGTTGACTTAAACTCATGGAATAAAAAATTTATTTTCTTACTTTAACTATTATCAGAGCTTATAGGCCAAACTATCAGGCTAGTATACAAAGCACTACGATAAAGCTTATTCAGCTATATGACCCTCAGTCATTTGTGATATAATAGTTTACGTAAATTTTAAACTTTACTTACGTACTATGTACATATTTTAGATTATATGAGGTACTCATGAAAAAACGTATACTTGAATCTTTGCTCTGGCCCCTGGGGATTGCCGTGGTGATTATGGCGATTCTTCATCTGGGCGGCGATTTTCCGGATATCCACAGCTACGTGCAGCCCCGGCTGGGAGCGGCGCTCTTGGTGATGCTCATCGTGTCCTTCGGACTTTTCTTCACCATGAACCGGGCCTACCTGAAGCGGCTCTTGCCATGGGCTGCTATTCTCGCCCTGCTCTGGGCGGGCACATTTACCTGGGCCTACGGCTTTGCGTCCCTTCCGGAGAAGAAACATCTCGGTGACTACTACGTGCTGGGGGCTCTTCTCTTTGCACTTCCCTATGTGTACACTGCCCTCACGGCGAGGTTGAAGAAATTCCGCTCCCTGTGGACGGTGATTGCGGGAATTTACACCTTCTTCATGGTGCTTCTCCCCTTCATCTACATCGGCTACTACGTGCTCTTCGGCGGGGAAATGGATATGTTCGCCATGATGGCCGTCCGTTCTACACACATGAAGGAAATCAAGGATTTCTTCCGCACCATGGGTTCCCCCATGCATCTCGTCATGGCAGTGATTGCCCTGGGTATCGTCATTTCCTGTGCCGTGGGCCTCGCCCGGTCCATGATGAAGGCGGCCCGGTCCTTTGAGGGCCCTTTCCTCCGGGGCACCGGCAGGGCCTTTACCATAGGGCTGGCGGTGATTTCCATTCTCTTCTTCGGCGGCTTCTATCGTCAGATTACCCACGTTTTCCCGGCTACTCTTTTCAAGGCGCTGGGATCTAAAAGCAGTGAATTCCAGATTCTCCAGAAGCTGAACGATAATCTCGATAAGAATGTACAGACCATGGCCTTCGTGCCGCCGGATCCCGGAGATGGCATTGATGAAGGCACCCACATCGTAATCATCGGGGAAAGCGCAAACCGGGACCACATGAAGGCCTTCACCCCGGATTACCCGGAGAATACGACGCCCTGGCTCTCGGAAATGGCGAAGTCCCCGGACTTTGCCCTGGGCTACCACGCCTACTCCAATTTCCCGAATACCCTCTTCTCCCTGTCCTACGCCATGACCAGCGCCAACCAGTACGGCGACATGTCCCTGGAGCACGTGGTGAGCATGGTGGACGTGGCGAAGGCAGCGGGATACCGGACGGACTGGATTTCCTTCCATAACCGGAGTTCCATGTCCAGTGCCGGCGTCACCATGATCGCCGAGCGCAGCGATGGTTCCTACTGGGAAAAGAACTACGACGGCTATACCCTGGAAGTGCTGAAGAAGCTGCCTCCGGCGAAGAAGCGGGTCATCTTCATCAACATCGACGGCAGCCACTACACCTACATCGCCCGGGTACCGGTGGACCTCCGGGACAAACTGGGTATTTCCAAAGAGGACCCTTACCACGACTATGACCTCACCATCGCCTACGACGACCGGGTGATGAAGGATATCTTCGAATACGCCAAGGCAAACCTGAACCTGAAGTCCATGATCTACTTCTCGGACCACGGGGAAAATATGAAGCACTTCCATACCACCTCCCCCTTCTACTACGACATGGTGCACATCCCCTTCTTCGTGTACCTGTCGCCGGACTACCAGGCCGCCCATCCAGGCCTCATGCCCACCCTGAAGTCCCACGAGCAGACGGTCTTCACCAACGACATGGCATTCGATACGGTCACCGGCATCTGGCAGGCAAGGACCAACTTCTACCACTCCCAGTACGACTTCTCCTCCAAGGACTACGCCATCAATAAGGAAAACGCCACCACCTTCGAGAGGAAAAAGAGAATCGCCGACGACCCGGTGTGGGGGAAGTAGGAACAGGGCGGAGGCCCTGGGGGTCTAGGGAGCGTGCGACCGTGTGGGGCCTTGAGCCTTCAGCCTTGAGCCTTGAGCTCGACAGGCCCTGCGGGCCGAACCGGTCACCATCTCTCAGCCCCGTGGGCAGCTCTCTTCTGGGAAGAGAGCCTTGTGCGGAGTCAATATCACGTTTGGGGATAGAGTCATCAGGATCCCAATGGCTGCGGAGCCGCTTATGGGTAGTCCCCCTTTCTCAAAGGGGGATGTCTGCGCCAGCAGACAGAGGGATTCTGATGGGCCTGCAGCACAGCTGCGGGAATATCTGTGTATACGGTAAGAGCAACTTTAGCGAGAACCCCCTCCACCCGAGGGGAAAGGGATCACTGCATTCTCAGTCGCCTAACGGCTCCTTGCAGCACGGCTATCAGCGACTCACGATGATTTGCGCGTCGCTAGCGCTCCTTCAAATCATGTTCGCTGCTGTGACTGCAGTTCGCTGCGCACCGCTAACGCGGTCCCCCTCCCCCATAGATGGGGGAGGTATCGCTTTGGTGGTATCGCCGCTAACTTATAAACCAAAAAGCGCCATTTTATAAAAGTGCGGCATGCCGCACTTTTATAAAATGGCGCTTTTTCGATTTCTTTGCTGATTTTATCGGTTGTCTGAAGTCTGATTGTCTGATATCTCACTGGCGGCGAAGCCGCGGAGCCTCAATTCTCTCCATAGTACTCCTTATACCATTCTGCGAATTTCCGGAGGCCTTCGCGAAGGGTGGTGGCAGGGCGATAGCCGTAGTCTTTTTCCAGGGCTTCGGTATCCGCATAGGTGACGGGAACGTCGCCGGGCTGCATGGGTACCAGTTTCTTGTGGGATTCGAAGTCGTAGTCTTCAGGGAGGACACCGGCACGGAGAAGTTCCTGCTGGAGGATGTCTACGAAACGGAGGAGGTTTTCCGGCCGTCCGCCGCCGATGTTATATACGGCGTAGGGCGGGAGGGGAAGGCCGTCTTCGCCGTTTTTCTTTTCCGGCGCTCCCTGCATGACGCGGACGACGCCTTCCACAATGTCATCGATGTAGGTGAAGTCTCTTTCGCAGTGGCCGTAGTTGAAGATTTGGATGGTGCTGCCGGCCCGCAGTTTATTGGTGAATCCGAAGTAGGCCATATCCGGCCGTCCGGCAGGGCCGTAGACGGTGAAGAAGCGGAGGCCTGTGGAGGGGATGTTATAGAGTTTCGCATAGCAGTGGGCCAGGAGTTCGTCGGATTTCTTGGTGGCTGCATAGAGGGATACGGGGTGGTCCACTTTGTCATCGGTGCTGAAGGGAACCTTGGTATTGCCGCCGTAAACGGAGGAGGAGGAAGCGTAGACCAGGTGCTCCACTCCTTTGGCGCCGCCGTCATAGGAGTGGCGGCAGGCTTCCAGGATGTTGTAGAAACCGATGAGGTTGGATTCGATGTACACGTCAGGGTTGGTAATGGAGTAGCGCACGCCGGCCTGGGCTGCCAGGTTCACCACGATGTCCGGGTGCCAGGTGCTGAAAATATCTTCAATGCAGGCCTTGTCTGCAATATTTCCATGGATGAAATGGTATTCGCTTCCTTCCGCCAGAGCTGCCGCTTTTTCCAGTTCCTGCAGGCGGTATTCCTTCAGGGAGACGTCGTAGTAGTCGTTCATGTTGTCGATACCGATGATGCGGATGCGGGGAACGGCAAGGAGCCGCTTCACAAGGTTCGCTCCGATAAAGCCGGCAGAGCCGGTAACAAATACGGTTTTTCCTTCTAATGTAATCGGTGTTTTCATATGTTTCTCCTTTATATAGTCTCTTGTTAAAATTTATTATTTTTTCAGCCTTTTAGCATAAGCGGAATAACCATTGCTCAACCCAGCAGCATTGTATATTATAGCGCCATTTGATATAATGAAGTAAATAAGTCAACTCGTGAAGGATATAGGCTGGGTTCCCTAATGGGAGTAGGCGCAGATACGCTGAGAATTCCTTTGCCCCTGGGGTTGGCTTATTTTTTTATTTAAAGTCTTTTTGTCTTCCTTTTATATTTTTAATAATATTCTCCGGATCCTTTTTGATTTCATTATAAATCATTAGCAGCGCTGCTTCACTGTAAGTATATAATGTCTGCTTTCCGTTAATATACTTATAGCAATATTTGTCTTCATTTTTTACCCCATAAAACTTGACTATCAGGTCAAAATGGCTGGATATAAATATATGCAGTCTTTCATCCTCCGGTTGTTTAGATGGATTAATGAAATTCAAATGGTCTCTTTTGATCCACCGATTTATAATTTCCAAACTCTGTTTCCGATTATAAGGACACAATAGATGCTTATCTTTTACATCTCTAAGAATATATGCGGCTTCTGCCGCATTTTTTGTAATCGAAATTGTTGCTGTTGCTAATTCAGATTTCTTTGTAATATACATATCATGCCTAATCAGGACTGCATATTTACTATTCCCATTTTCCGGTACAGAGTCAATGATATTTTGCTGCGTTTTCAGCAAATGTGATGCAATTTGCTTTGGATATCTTGCTTGGATGACCTGCGGATCAACAGGTGAAATTTTAACGGAGAGTGTCAAAAAATTAGATGGTATGTTTTCCGTGACATCTTTGTTAAAATACTGGAGCATCTTATTTGTATAGTTGATTACGCAAGACTGAAATAATGGTATATAAATTTGCTCATACTCTTCTGTAATAAAATGGGTGCTCGTATTTCTAAGTTCAACGATTCGTTCTAAATTGATTCGCACAGGATCTTTATCATTCGTAAAAATCATCTCAATACAATTGGATAAAGTAATAGTTCTATCCTGCTGCTTTGCATAATAGATACTCTTTTCTCCTTGGGACTCTATCAAATACGCCTTAAGCATTAATTCCCATGCATTACAAATAAAGAAAGAGAAACCTTCTACCCTGTATCTAAGAGTAGGTTTATTATATATCTCAATCGCCATGATAAACGCTTCTATGCTCTTTTCCAGCATTTTATGACTGATGGCTTCCATTATCTGTTCACCCCTTTTTCCCAAAAATGGTTATGCTTTGGCGCCCAGGTATTTAAGATACAGGGAAATCATTTCTCCGTACCTTCCCTGCATCCTGGCGGTGCGGGCGGCCTGGTGGAGGTTTTTTGTGCCTTTGGGCGGCACCAGGGGGACGTCTTTCCAGGGGGATTTTTTCTGGATGGCGGCGTATTCCTTGACCACCGGCCATTCCTGTACCCAGCTGTGCCAGGGTTTGGCGTGGCCGGCGAAGTGGATGATGACCTGGTTATGGTAGTCTTCATTCACCGGCTGTTTCTTGAAGAGGGACTGGCGGTCCAGGTTGTAGAGGTAGTTGTATTTCTTTTCGATGTAGAGGCACTTGCCGTCCAGCATTTCATTATGGATATCCTGATCGTGATGGGAGAGCCGGCTGCCCACTCTTTTCACATTTTCCTGTGCCCGGCGGACGATATCATCGAAGAGGCCTTCTTCCATCCACTGTTTCACGTTAATAAGCATCATGCCGGCGTTGAAGTAGCGTTTCGTATGAACTCGTTTCATCTGCAGTTCTTCCTTGCGGTCCGACACCACGGCCACATCGTTTCCCTGGAAATCCAGATTTCTTAGATAGTCCAGTGAGCCGCGGCACATCATATCGCCGTCCAGGTAAAGGACCCGGTCTGCTATCGGCGCCACCGTGGGAGCCACCAGGAAGCGGTAGAAGAAAGCGGCCACGCCATCGGAGAGGAGCAGTGTTTTGAAGGCGCTGTCGTCAATCAGATGTACCTCCACCGGACTTTTCATCATCTGTGCCGCGTCTTCCAGCCTTGCCTTTTCCTCTTCTGTCAGGTGGTTTACGAAGAAATGGTAGCAGATGGGCATGTCCTCATTGTGGGCATGAACGGTGAGGGCCACCATGCCCATGTGGGGAATGTAGTCTTCCGTCCCGGTGAGGGCGATGTGGAAGTCCTCCTTTTCTATCTTTCTCCCCAGGTGAAGGGTGTCGATAATGGCATGGGAAAGAACGTTGCTCATGGATGTCTCCTTATATTTCATGGAAATCGTTTTTGTAATATCAAAATCAGTTATATTTTATCATATTATAATGGCTTCTGTGCTTCATCTGCTATAATAAAGGCAGGTTTATCTCAAATTCATGAACGGCAGGGAGAGGAATATGAATCTTTTACTGGCAGATCTTCACAAATTCGTAGGCTACAGCGGCGGCATCGAGCATGTGCTGTCCCGCATGGCTTTTGCCATGGAGGAAAAGGGGTACCATGTATCGGTGGTCATGGCAGATGAGAAGGAGGGTGCTTCTTTTTATCCCTTCCCTGAGGACTGCCATTTCTACAATCTTTTCCACATGCCCGGCATGAAGCCGGTGCACATGGGCGCCCTGGGGAAGGGGCTTCGGGAGGTCACCCGCCTTTTCAGCAAGGAGGGGGCCCGGAACCGGAATTATAAAATGCTCTCCGCTGCGGCCCCTCAGATGGAGAAGGTTCTGGCGCTGGAGAAACCGGATGTGATTATTTCCTTCCGGGAGCCCACAGGCCGTCTGCTGCTGGAGGGGCTCAGCACGACGGTGCCCGTGATTTCCATGCTTCATAATGACCCCAATGAAATTTTTGCCCACGCGCCGGCGAAGGAAATAAAAGCGCTGGAAAAGAGTGCCCGTATCCAGGCCCTCATGCCGTCTTTCATCCAAAAGGCGGAGAAATATCTCCACTATGACCATTTCGTCTACATTCCCAACGCCGTGTCCATTCCTGCCGTCTCCGCCCGGCCCGGGGCCAACCGCAAAATTCACACCATCACCAATGTGGGCCGTGTCACCGGCCGCACCAAAAGGCAGCATCTGCTGGTGGAGGCCTTTACCCTCCTGGCAAAGGATTTCCCGGACTGGCAGGTCTGCCTCTGGGGCGACACCTATGACAAAACCTATGTTGCCACCCTGAAGGGCATGATTAAGAAGGCCGGACTGGAAAGCCGGGTGCTTCTCAAGGGCACCACAAAGGATATGGCTTCTGTGTGGAAGGAAACAGATATTTTCGCCTTTCCCAGCCATCATGAAGGATTCCCCCTGGCCCTTACCGAAGCCATGGGTGTAGGCATTCCGGCGGTGGGATACAGGAGCTGCCCGGCGGTGAACGAGCTCATCCATGACGGTGAGGATGGATACCTCACAGAAGACGGCGCCGCCCCCTTTGCAGAGGCCCTGCGGAAACTCATGGAGGATGGAGACAGAAGGACGGCCTTCGGAAAAAGAGCGAAGGAAAATATGAAGCCCTTCGCACCGGAAGTGGTGTGGGATGAATGGGACCGGCTGATCAGAGAGGTACATGGAAAAGGTTGACATCTCCTCCGGAGCTGAGGGTTGACGGCCCTAAAGGGGCCGAAGGTTCTTAGGGTTCTAAAGTTTGACGGCCCTTCGGGCCGAGGGCTGCGGTGGCGGCTGGCGCCGCAAATATGAAAAAAAGGGGGGCGCCGCTTCGCGGCAGGTTGTGTAGAAGGGTTCTCTCTCCCCCCTGTTGTCCCACTGCTTGCGGGGGGAAGGTGGTACGTAGTACCAAAGGGGGGAGAAGGTTCTTAAGGTTCTTAGGTTTGACGGGCCTACGGCCCGAGGGTTGTGGATTGCCGCTTCGCGGCAATAAGTTTTTAATGCCGCTTGTCGGCTAACCCCTTCCGGCTCGCTGCGCTCGCCACCCACCCCTTAGACAGGGGTGGGCAGGGACGTTACGTGCTGACCTTCCCGCCGGACACGGTCATTCTAAGCCGCAGGCGAAGAATCCTGGTACCCGGCACTTTTGAGACAACCGGTAATAAATACCGGTCGGCGGGAATTGGCCGCTAACCGTAGAGACGACAGCAGTTAGCAGCTAGCAATTAGCCGCTGGCTGGATTCGACTTGTACCTTTGGATTCATCAGCAAAATTCATATTACGATGATTAGCCACCTTTGGTGGCTTTCCCCCCTTTGGTGCCTGCGGCACCACCTTTCCCCCGCTGTGCGGGGGAACAACAACCCGCTGGTTACCACTTCCCTCATAAGCAACACTACGCATAGCGCCGCTAAAGTCTCCCCTCCGGGGAGAAGGTGGTACCGCAGGCACCAAAAGGGGTGCATTTCCACGAGGGTCGCGAGGTTGTATGGTTTTTATTAAAATGGCGCCCTTCATTTTTAAAGGCGCCACCTTCATTTACCATTTACAATTCACCATTTACCATTTTTCATAAAGCGCCTAAACTCTTTGCCCCTTTTTACAATCACGAACAACATCCTGTGTCAAGCCGACAGTGAATAGCAAACGGCTGACAACCCCGGCCACGATCCCAATCCCGGTCCCCGCGGGAAGTCTGATGTCTGACGGTCTCTGTGCTTTCGGGAATACAGCTGCCCGCCCCCTCAAATCTCAACTCTCAATTCTCAACCCTCAAATGTTATAATAAAATAAATATTTCTTTGCGATTCTCTATGGGAGGATAGTATGGAGGAAATCAGGACAGGTTCGGCGGAAATGGTACTGGCGCGGATTCTGGAGTCCGCCCGGGCGGCGGGGGCCAGTGATATCCACATGGAGCCCCAGGCTTCCATGGTGCGGGTGCGTTTCCGGGAGGACGGGGTGCTGCGGGATCGGTTCCGTCTGCCGCTGAAGATGCTGTCCGGCCTTTCGGTGCGTTCCAAGGTCATCGGCCACATGGACGTAGGCGAGAGCCGGCTGCCCCAGGACGGGAGCTGCAGCATGTCGTTCCAGGGTGTGCCCTATGATCTCCGTATTTCTATCCTCCCTTCTTTGTATGGGGAAACCATCGTCATCCGCCTCCTGTCGGGGCAGGTGGATTTCATCGAAAAAAACGAGCTGGGCATGCTGCCCTGCCAGGAAAAGGTTTTCCGGAAGTGCCTTGCCCGGGGAAGCGGCATGATTCTCACCGCCGGGCCTACGGGGAGCGGGAAGACGTCCACTCTCTATGCGGCGCTGAAGATGCTGAACAAAGAGGGTGTCAGCATTATTTCCGTGGAGGATCCGGTGGAGTACCGGCTGCAGGGCGTGACCCAGGTGCAGGTGAATGAGAAGGCGGGGCTCACTTTTGAAAGGGGGCTTCGTTCCATCGTGCGCCAGGATCCGGACATTGTGATGATCGGGGAAATCCGGGACCGTGAGACGGCGGAAATCGCGGTGCACGCGGCACTGACCGGTCATCTGGTGCTGTCCACCCTTCATACGAACCACGCTTCCGACGCGCCCCTTCGTCTCATGGATATGGGCATCGCCCCCTACCTCCTGTCCGCCTCCCTATCCCTGGTCATGGCCCAGCGGCTGGCCCGCCGTCTCTGCCACCACTGCAGGGAGTCCTATTTCCTGCCCAGGGAAGAGCGGCAGTCCCTGGGCCTTCCGGAAGCCTGTGAAGGAAATCGGGTGTACCGGGCCAGGGGCTGTGATGACTGCCATGAGGGATACAGGGGGCGCACCGGCGTTTTTGAAATGATTTCCATAGGACGCAGGGAGCGGGACATCATCCATCACCGCTTTTCCGCCGACGATTTCCGAAAATGCATGAAGGATCAGGGCCAGCCTTCCATGGGAGAGGCCGCCCTCACCCTCATGACGGAGGGCGTCATTTCACCGGAAGAAGCGTCATTGATTCTGGCAGGGGAGGATTGAAATGGATATAGAAAAACTGATTGCCGGCAATCCCGCCATCACCGATATTCACGTGACGGAGGGAGAACCTGTCACCATCCGGCTCTACGGCAGCCTGAAGCAGCTGAAGGAAAGGGCCCATGATTCCTTCTTCAGCACTCTTTTTGAAGACTTTTTAGGCGAGGAAAAGGAAAAAGAATGGGAAACCCGGGGCTCCTGCGACGGCGGCGCCTCCATCGGCTCCTGCCGCATCCGCATCCATGTGTACCGCGCCTTCGGCAGAAAAGCGGCGGCCCTCCGCATCCTCCCCACCCTGTCATCCCTCCCGCCGGATCCGGACAAAGAATGGATGGAGCAGGTCTGCTCCCTGGAAAGCGGCCTGGTGCTGGTCACCGGCCCGTCGGGCAGCGGCAAAAGCACCACCCTGGCCCGCATGCTTTCCCTCATCAATGCCCGCCGCCCCTGCCACATGGTGACTTTGGAAGATCCGGTGGAATACGTGATTCCCTCCAATAAGGCCCTGGTGCACCAGCGGGAAGTGGAAATGGATGTCATGGACTTTGCCTCCGGCGTACGGGACGCCCTCCGGGAAGACCCCGACGTCATCGCCCTGGGTGAAATGCGGGACAGCGAAACCATGTCCGCCGCCCTCACCGCCGCCGAAACCGGCCACCTGGTGCTGGCCACCCTCCACACCACCCGGGCCGCCGACTCCATCGGCCGCATCATCCACGCCTTCCCCGCCGACCGGCAGGAAGAAATCCGAAGCCTCCTGGCCTCCAATCTCCGCTCCGTCGTCTCCCAGCGCCTCTGCCGCACAGGAAAGGAAACAAGGCTCATAAGGGAAATCTTCACCAATATCCCCGCCACCGCCCACCTCATCCGGGAAGGAAAGGAAACGCAGATCCCCTCCTATATGGAAATGGGTCTTCACCACATGCGGACCATGAAACAGGCCATCTACGGACTTCGCGGTATCAGCGAAAAAGAAAAGGAGAAATGGATGAGGATGATATAAAGGGGCCGCCACGCGGCCCCGGGTACAGAGGGTTCGGCCCGCCCCCCTGTTGTCCCACCGCTTGCGGGGTGGCAAAGGAACTGGATTCGCAGGGAGCCAAAGGTGCGTATTCTGCATAGAATACGCAAGGCCGGATAAGTTGGCGCCTAGCCTGCCCATAAAGGCGCCTACCTTTGGCTATCCGGCCCGATGTCTGAGAATCCAGTGACATGCTTTCCCGTGGAGGAAGGTGGTACGTAGTACCAAAGGGGGCGCCCTTTGGGCGCGAAGGAGCATGGCTTCGCCGTAGGTTGTGGCCTGCTGACGCAGGCAGGTTGTGTAGAAGGGTTCTCTCCCCCCTGTTGTCCCACCGCTTGCGGGGTGGCAAAGGAACTGGATTCGTAGGGAGCCGTAGACGACTGAGAATCCAGTGACATGCTTTCCCGTGGAGGAAGGTGGTACGTAGTACCAAAG
>ERZ1034920.711-NODE-711-length-24551-cov-6.334095_pt1 | contig 24551 bp, 20 predicted proteins | sample MGYA00520688_ERZ1034920 | MGnify/ENA primary metagenome ERZ1034920 (study PRJEB33766, sample SAMN09781785) | gut metagenome | biome: gut microbiome | host: Homo sapiens | place: Madagascar | study: EMG produced TPA metagenomics assembly of the PRJNA485056 data set...
GCAAAATGGAACCGTTTACCATAAAGCGGATTGGTGCCGGTTATCATGATATGGATATCGACGGGCAGTTCAGCTCTGCCACTGCCATCCGTTCTGATATTTACCAGCTTGCTGATGTGAATTCTTCATCCGAAAGCCTTCCCCTGACTCATATTCAAACACAAGTACCTTCTTCCTGTCATGAATTGATGAAGAAAAACTATCAGACACGTTATCCGGTAAAGGCTGATGATTTTTCATTACTTTTAAAGGCAAAACTATTATCCGAAACGGCGGGCAGTCTCAGTCATTATCTGGATATGAGTCCGGAACTTGCCAACCGTATCCTGCGGCTCCGTAATGATTATCTCAGCTTCGAGCAGTTTTGTGACCTGTTAAAAACAAAAGAGCTGACCCGAAGCCGGATCAGCCGTTCTTTCATACATGTATTACTCGGAATCACAAATGACTGGTTAACTGCCATGAAAGCACCAGCCCCTTATGCGAGAATTCTGGGATTCCGTAGGGATCACGCAGATCTCTTGGGAATCTTAAAGCGGACTTCTGACATTCCACTGATCACAAGTCCTGCAAGAGCTGTGCTTGCAGATACAGCATACCAGATGCTGGAACTTGATATCTACGCATCCGATCTGTATGAGTCTGTGATCACTGATCTGTATGGATCACCCTTTCATAATGAATTGACCAAACAGATCATAAAAATCTGAGATTAATAATAAATTCTGTCTTCTGCCAGAATGACCGGCACTCCGTTTCTTACATCAAGGATTGTCACACCACAGTTATGACTACATCCATCTCCCCAGAAATTTTCTTTGGGGAGTTTTTTTATATTTGCGATCATAGATGCAAGTGCTCCACCATGTGTAGACACCAGAATTGTATGGTTCTGATATTCCTTTTTATGACAAATTTCCTGAAGAAACTCTCCTGTCCTCTCTTCCAGATGTTCTAATGTCTCTCCGTCATCCGGAGCCTCATATCTGCCAGGCTCTGTGAAAAAGCACTGAAAATCTCTCGGCATCTCCTCATCCCAGGTATCTGGATTCCAGCAACGTCCCTCGTATCTGCCAAAAGATATTTCAATCAGACGTTTATCAGTAATGATCGGTATATCTCTTCCTTTCAGGATAATCTCTGCTGTCTCTCTGGCTCTGGACAGCGGACTGCATAGACACAGATCAAACGGCACCTCCGCAAGTCCTTCTCTCGTCTTTTCTGCCAGTTCTCTTCCGTATTCATTCAACGGAATATCGATCTGTCCCTGATTGCGTTTCATTTTATTATAATCGGTCTCTCCATGACGGATCAGATAAAGCTTCATGTTCTGTTCCTCCTGTATTTTCTCCATTAGAATTAATTATAGCATGTCGAAACACTACTTGCATACCAGAACATTTTAAACTAGAATAAATAAAGAATATTTACACAAAGGAGTAGACCCGTCATGAAAAAAATCACAAGCTTTACAATAGACCACATTCGTCTGGTACCAGGCGTATATGTATCCAGAGTCGATGCTGTAGCAGGACATCCGGTCACTACATTTGATCTGAGAATGACCGCACCGAACGACGAACCGGTTATGAATACAGCTGAAATGCATACAATCGAACATCTTGCTGCTACATTTCTCCGCAACCATGAAGAATACAAAGACAAGACTCTGTATTTCGGACCTATGGGATGCCGCACCGGATTCTATCTGCTGTTAGCCGGAGAATATACATCCAAGGATATCGTACCTTTGATGATTGAGATGTTTACATTCATCCGCGACTTTGAAGGCGAAGTACCTGGTGCCGCTCCAAAGGACTGCGGTAACTATCTGGATATGAACCTCGGCATGGCAAAATACCTTGCAAATAAATATCTGGACGAGGTACTGCTGCATATTACTGATGCGCAACTTAATTATCCTGCATAAATCATATAGAAAAAATCATCGGAATGTGCCTTTTACACTTCCGATGATTTTTCTATTTCTTTATTAATTTACGGAATAACCGTATCGTTCTCTCTGTTAACGAATTTTCATTGCGAAGTACGGTTCTGCGTATATACGCACAGGTCGCATCTTCTCCTTCTTCAGCAAGCATTTCCAACAGATGCCGTAATAATGCCGCCGTCTCCGGATGAATCATATTGCCAAGCTTTGCCGCTCCACGGTCATAATATTCTAACGGATTCCAGTCTTCATAAGCATCTTTCTGATAAGTCTTAGATGCCGATACACGGTCTACAAACATCTCTACCACATAACGTGTCGGCATGCGCATACCCACAATTCCTTCTTCTTTATTCAGACTGTAATCAATCCAATATTCGTAATGATGCTTATTGCGTCCCTTGTGATGAAGCCACGCCGAAGATACTCCGGTTGCTTCCCGTTCTGCATTATTCGGACTACGGTTGCCCTGATAATACTTGCATCCCACAAAAAATTCCGAAGGTGTATATTTGGACAGGTCATGCATCAGTCCCTGACGGTACAGTCCAACTTTAAAACACCCTTTCATAACCAGTAATTTGTGATGATTAATCGTACGCAAATGCTCAATAGCTTTCATAGCACATCCCTCTTTTTCGATATGTTACCGACCAATGACGATCATTTGTGATATCCCATATAATATCAACAGATGTACAGGATAGTATAAGTAAAAGAAGTATCCTGTGCTCCGTCCCTTTTTACCATTATACAATGCAATTGGAAGAATCGCAAATATTCCTGCATACTGGATTGGAATTCCAAACAAAAAATTCCATCCGCCGACAAGAACTGCCTGATACCATTTATATTCTCTGGTAAACCAGAAAATCGCGATCAGAAGTACCCCCCATGCTCCGTAATCTGTATGCAGAAATTCTGCAGCAAACATCGCTACAATAACTACTTCTGCTTTCATCGCGTTCCCCGATGCCTTTACGCAATAATGCAGCATAATCAGACCGATCAACAATGTAAAAAACACATTCTGATGTTCAATTGAAAAAATCTGTCCGGACTCCGCAAGGTTAAAGGGAATCTCTGACAACAGTCCGACAACCAGCATCCGTTGTATATATCGCTTCAGATCATGGGTATGACTGAATCCTTCTGTCAGGGTAAAACAGAAAATAGGAAACGCCAGCCTGCCAATCCCACGCATCCAAAGTGCCTGTGGAAACAGGATAAATCCCATATGATCTATGGTCATTGTAAGGATTGCGATCATCTTTAAAGCAAAAGAACTCAGACCGATTTTTTGCTGTATGTCTTGCCGTTCTGTTGTTCTTTGTTCTTCAACCTTCATGTTCATTCCACCTGTCGGCTTATCAGAAGCATAACAGTACGATCTTCCACCTGGATATCATGTTGATTATCAAGCAGCAACGGTTCCTTAAGCACACCTTCTTTTGTCGATGCTGCCAGATACCATTTCCTTTTTGATGTCAAAGTCGGTAATGCAAAGATGTGCTCTACCCAGTGCATATTATAGATCACAAAACAATCTGACGTGCCTTGTGCCTGTCCGGAATAATATACTCCAAGCTGCCTGCTGCTCACTTCGTTCGGAATCCTCCATGCATGCTCACCATGAAAAGAGATGTCCGGGATTCCACATTTTGCCAGATCAGCCCCCATCAATGGTTCTGCCTGAGTAAGTACCGGCTGTGCCTTTCTGAAGCTGATCAGGTCTTTTACAAGTTCTGTAAGCCAGCCATATTGTTTCGCACGACTCCAATTCACCCATCCGGTTACATTATCCTGGCAATAGACATTATTATTGCCCTTCTGGCTGTTTGCAAATTCATCACCTGCAAGAATACATGGCGTTCCCTGTGCCGAGAACAGCAGCAGGAGTGCATTGGTCATCTGCTTCTTTCTCAGCCCCATAACTGCTTTCTTTCTGCTTGGACCCTCAGCTCCACAGTTCCAGCTGTAATTGTATTCCGGACCATCCTGATTATTCTCGCCATTCTCCTCATTATGCTTGCGGTCATAAGACACCAGATCATTCAATGTAAAACCATTCTGGTTAGTAATATAGTTATAAATGTGTTCCGTATGATGATTGACCCAATACATTACATCATTCACCATACCCTCGTCTCCTTTCAGGAAACGACGCATGATATTCTGATAATCATTCGAATGTATCAGAATCTTCGTCCGACTGAGGATTGGATCCTTCGCAATCTCTTCCGCTGAGAAGAATACCGGATTCACAATAAAGCCATCCACATGGTACTCCATGCGATAATATCTCAGGCACTCTTCCATCAGCTGTCTGCCGGCTGATGCGTCAAATGGCATTTCGAGAATCACCTCAATTCCTGCTTTATGGCAGGCTTTGATCATATCTTTTAATTCGGTTACAGGATGCTCTCCTGCCGCATAACTGCTTTTAGGTGCAAAAAAGTACCCAGGACCATATCCCCAGTAGTTCACACCATTCTTACCACCGTTATCAAATTCATACACCGGCATACAGTGAATCTGATTAATCCCAAGTCCTACCAGATACGGTATTTTTTCAACCAATCCTGCAAATGTTCCCTTATGGCGTACTCCTGATGCACTCTGTCTGGTAAAACCTTTAACATGCAGACTATACGCGACCACCTCATGCTGAGGGAGCATGAGCGGCACATCATTTTCCCAGTTATAAGACTCCTGAACAACCGCGCCTCGTCTCTGTCCTTTCACCACCGACACTTCCCTGACATAAGGATCCAGATACTCCTCACCATCTATTCGATACAGGTATTCGATATCTTCGCCCAGACCTTCTACTGCCGCAAACCGCACATTACCAATCAATGGTTCCTGTTCAAGTTCGCAGACGAAAAATGGCTCGATGTGTCCTTTTTTATATAAGCACAGTTCACAGACACTGTCCGGAGCAGCCGCAACTGAAAAATTAATCTTTTCTTCTGAAATTGTCACTCCAAGAGGTAACGCAGCTCCCCGCACATGCTTCATAATCTTTTCTCCCTGTTTTCTCTGATTATCTGGTGTATCTTTCTGCTGTTACTGCCATCCGTCAACACCGTACATTTCTACATTATCACTGTTGATCATATATACTTCTTCATAAGTCTCTGGTTCGTACTCATTATCTTTCAGAATTGCCAGTGCAACCTTCGCAGCATCCTTACCCATGTGAATCGGAGACTGCGCCACAGTTCCTGCCACAACACTGTCATTCTTCACCAGTTCCTTCTTAATATCCGGTGATCCGTCGATTCCATAGACAATGATATCTTTTCGTTCTGCCAGGTTCAATGCTGTGATCGCACCTACTGCGATCTGATCATTACCACACATGATGGCGGTAATCTCCGGATGAGCATCCAACATCGCTTTTGTCTCATCAAGTGCTTTCTGGAACTGTCCGTCTACATCCGCTCTGTCCACAATCTCAAAGCCTACTTCTGCTGATGAGAGTGCTTTTTCAAATCCGGTAATACGGTCATTGACAGAATTCATCGTTGTGCTTTCAAGGATAAGAACGTTGCCTCCATCCGGGCATCTTTCGATCAGATCCTTCCCACACAGATACCCGGCTGCCTGATTATCGGATCCCACATAGGCATCTACATATTCACTTTCCTTTACCTGTGTATCTACATTAATAATCTTCACACCGGCATCCTTCAAGGCCCGCAGTGATGTACTGATCTTTTCCCAGTCAACCGGACTCAGGAATATAGCATCAATGCCCTCATCAATCATCTCCTGGATCTGCTGATTCTGAAGATCAGGATCACTTCCCGGATCCTTCGTGATCATCCGATAATCTTCATCTCCAAGACCTTCTTTTACAGCACTTTCCAAAGTGATAAAATACGGATTCTGCATATCAATGCCACTGAAGCCAAACTTATATTTGACATCTTCCTCTTCAGGGGTATCCTCTTCTCCCTCTGCATCTGTCTCTGTATTCTCATTTGCTGTTGCATTATCTTCCGGTGTACCTACTGACTTTTTGCATGCTGCAAGAACAACCAGGCACGCAGCCAGTACGATAATCACGCTCCATGTTCTTTTTTTCATTCTTTCTTCCTCCTAATGTATAACGTTTAAGATATACATGCCTTTTTATTTTACAACATTTCTTTCTACATTTCCAGTAGAACATCGTTTCTACCGGTCTAACAGATCGTAAACAGATTACAACGCTCACAGCTTGCTTTTTTGCAGGCTCTCTGGTAAAGTTAAATTATCATAATAATACGAAAAGGAGATTCAGTATGGATGAATTTTTCAATCAGCCAGATGATCTTGGTACTGTCACCCTGACTCTGGATAATGACGAAGAACTGGAATGCGATATCATCACTTTCTTCACTGCCGGTGACAATGAATATGTCGCACTGGCACCGCAGGGTGATGAGTTCGACGGCATCGTATATCTTTACCGCTACATCGAACATGATGATGACGAAGATCCGGAACTCATAACGATCGAAAGCGATGAAGAATACGAAATTGCATCTGACGGGTTTGACGAATGGTTAGATAACCTGGAATTCGAAGAATTACCGACTGTGGAGTAATTCATCGACAAAGCGGGAAGGATCCTGATCCTTTCCGTTTTTCATTTTTGCATAGCTTATGATAAGTTTCCGTTTGGCTCTTGTCATCGCCACGTAAAACATACGTCGTTCCTCTTCCAGCTCTGCATCCAGCTTTGCTTTCTTATACGGAATCACGCCCTCATTACACTGGATCATAAATACGGTATCAAACTCCAATCCTTTTGCGCCATGCATAGTCATCAGCCATACACCATCATTTCTTCCGGACTGTCTGGTCTTCTGCCCCAGAAGTGCGGCTGAATACCGTTCAATATAATCCAGCCATTCCTGCACATCTGAATAATCTTTCGACTTTTCCTGAATCTCTGTCAGCACAGTAAACAGATCTTCTTCACTGATTCTTCGTTCTCTGGCATATTCTTTCAGATAATCATCATACCCGATATGCTTGCGTATGTACTGGATTGCCGCATATGGTGTCTGTCCTTCCATCATACTGAGATCCCATTCAAACTGATCGATCCGGTCTAACATCCAACTCTTATCCATATAAAAGCAACGGATATCCTCAAATGATACTACTGCATTCTCCAGACTGTCTCTGCTGATATATCGAACCGGAGCATTCATGACATCCAAAAATAATCTCCGATCACGTTCTCCCAATGCCAGCCTGACATAGCTTATCAGATTTCTTGCAATAAAATGATCATAAATATTCTGAATAGATTCTTTCGCCTGAAACGGGATCTGATATTCCAGTAAAGTCTCCATCATCACTCTCGCATCATTCGCTGTCCGGTAAAGAACTGCCATATCAGAATGCAGAATGCCTTCCTTTTCTGCCTCTCGAATCTTATCGATCAGATACTTACTCTCTTCTTTTGCATCCTTTACTTCCTGTACATGGATACAGGCACCCTTATCACCGGACGTAACCAGCTTCTTCTTATATCGTCTGCTGTTATTGGAAATAACCCGTAGAGCTCCATTCACAATATTTCTGCTGGATCTGTAATTCACATCCAGCAATATCGTCTCTGTCTCCGGATAATCCTCACCAAAGCCCAGCATGATCTCCGGACTTGCTCCCCTGAAATGATAAATTGACTGATCATCATCTCCCACCACAAACAAATTATTCTCCGGCATAGCAAGCATCCGCGCCACTTCATACTGAATCCGGTTCACATCCTGAAACTCATCGATCAAAATATAGCGGAACCTCTTCTGCCACTGTTCCAGAATATCCGTTCTTCTGCGAAACAGATCATAACATAGAAGCAGCATATCATCAAAATCAATCTTCCGCATCAGCTTTCTCTGTTTCTCATAAGTCTTGTAAATTCTGGTAAATACTACGCCGTAACGGGTAGACTCATATTTTTCGATACTGATCCCGCGGTTCTTTACATTACCGATCTCTGTGATCAAATCTCGTATTTCTTCTTTTTCATCGGACAATTCCGGCTCAAATCCAATCTCTGGCATGGCAAGAATCTGACGGATCAACTGATACTTTTCTTCCTCTGTCAAGATATTATCTGACGTCAGACGGTATGCCCATTTCAGAATGCCAAAATACACTCCGTGAAAGGTTCCAAACGTAACCGGATAGTTCTTCCCTTTGGTATAACCCTGAAACCGCTCTTTCATCTCTCTGGAAGCTGCCCTGGTAAAAGTAATGACCAGAATTTCTTCTGGTCTTACTTTGTAATGCTCTATTAAATACTGTGTACGCCTGGCAATCGTATATGTCTTGCCAGATCCAGGTCCTGCCAGCACCATACATGGTCCGTCACCATGCTTTATTGCCCGTTCCTGTGCCTCATTCGGCCCCATGTATTACCTCGTTTCTAACTTCTCAATAGCCTTGTTGATTCGTGCAATGGACTCCTCTTTGCCAAGTACATCCATAATCTCCGTTGCTCCTCCCGGTGTATTCTGCTTACCGGAAATAGCGGTACGGATCGGCCACATTACATAGCCGACTTTCTTCTCGATCTCTCCGGCAAATGCTTTCAGTGTCTCAAACAATGCATCGTTGCTGAAGTCTTCCTGCGCTTCCAATACCGGAAGTACGGATTTCAGAAGTTCCAGAGAATTCTCTTCGTTCGTCTTCATCTTCTTATGACAGTACATTGCTGTGTCATACTCCGGAACAGCCTGGAAGAAATCAATCTGATCTTTGATATCCGGCAGGATCTCGATACGAGTCTTCACCAGAGCCGCAATCTTACGCAGATCATAATCTCCTGTGATCACCTCTTCGATATATGGCTTAGCCAGTTCGAAATATTTTTCAAAATCCATAGCTTTCAGATATTCACCATTCATCCAGCGCAGTTTCACAATGTCAAATACTGCCGGGGATTTGCTCATATGGCGATAATCAAATACTTTCACCAGATCTTCCAGTGAGAATATCTCCTGATTATCTGTCGGGCACCATCCAAGCAGTGCAACATAATTCACAATAGCTTCTGACACAAAGCCCTGATCCAGCAGATCTTCATAAGAAGAATGTCCGCAGCGCTTACTAAGCTTTTTATGATTCTCATCTGTAATCAGCGGACAATGTACATATACCGGCACATCCCATCCAAATGCTTCATAAAGGCGGTTATATTTCGGTGCAGAAGAAAGGTACTCATTACCTCTTACTACATGTGTAATTCCCATCAGATGGTCATCGATAACATTTGCAAAGTTATAAGTCGGATATCCATCTGACTTAATAAGGATCATATCGTCCAGTTCTGCATTCGGCACGGTAATATCTCCATAGATCTCATCATGGAAAGTTGTCGTACCTTCTGTCGGCATATTGATACGGATAACATATGGCTTGCCTGCTGCAAGGTTCGCCTCAATCTCTTCTTTAGAAAGGTGAAGGCAATGCTTGTCATATACCACAATCTCTGTACCGGATTCCGATACGGTACTCTTCAGAGATTCCAGTCTCTCTTTATCGCAGAAGCAGTAATAAGCATCTCCCTGCTCGATCAACTGCTTGGCATATTTGAGGTACAGACCTGATTCATTACGCTCACTCTGGACATACGGACCTACACCGCCATCCTTGTCCGGTCCTTCATCATGAACCAGACCTGTCTTAGCCAGTGTACGGTAAATAATCTCAAGCGCGCCTTCTACAAAACGCTCCTGGTCAGTATCCTCGATACGAAGGATAAAATCTCCATCCTCATGCTTTGCGATCAGATATGCATACAATGCTGTTCTCAAATTACCCACATGCATTCTTCCTGTCGGACTTGGGGCAAATCTTGTTCTCACTCTACTCATTTCTCTATCTCCGTTTCTTTTATTATTACTTTATTATCTTATCTGTAAACCAGCTTTCATTGTAACAGAGATAGCCGGTTCATTCAAGGTTTTCTGTACAATTCACCATTAGAACTGCCATACACCGGATTATCCGGATGTACCTCAATGTAAAACAGTTCAGAGAGACCATCAAATGCCGAATCGCTGATATCTACGATATTTGCAGGTATATACACTTCAAAGACCTCACTGCCCAGACTGGTAAATGCCCCGCCTGCAATAGCTGTACATCTGCTGTCAGCCGGAATATTCAGTACTCCATCTGTAACTGTAATTCCATCACATCCTACTATTCTTCCATCAACATCACACAAGAACCCATTGATACTGGTCACCGTACCTGCATTTTCATCAGGTTCTTCTACAATCGGTCCCTCTGTCCTGTCATATGTAACATCACCTTTCGGCGTATCTGGTACTATGACAGCTGTCACATTCGATGCTCTTTCAGACACATTGCTCTGCATCGGCATTGTAACCTCCTTCGCTGCAGTACCCATCTTCTCCTTGAAATTCTTCATCCCTTCCACAGGTATACTGCATGAATATCGTGCTGTATCCACATTCATCTTGTTCCATGCATACATATTCAGATCATATGTGGTTGCAGTTGGCACAGTCCATGCTTTTGCGGTTCTGTATTTACCATGTTCCATCATACTGAGCGTATGAATCTTTTCTGCTGATCCCATCAGAAGCGCAATTGTTAACAGTACAGTGGCTCCCTCTCTAATACTTTTCTTCTGCAAAATATTTTCTTTTAGAGTGTCGTCTTTTGTCAAATTATATTTTACCATGGTTTTATTATATGATGGTTACTGTTTCCCGACAACAGTTTTGGAGGTGTCAAAATGACACCTCCAAATAATCGACATTCATGAAATTATAACTACCAGATATTTAATTACATTTTCCAGATATGTGTACAGCTGCAATCGCACCATCCGCTGCAGCGGTAACCACCTGCCGCACACTCTTTACACGGATATCACCGGCCACATATACGCCATCCACGCTTGTCTGCATCTCTTCATCCGCACGGATATATCCATTCTCATCCATATCAAGGATTCCCTGAAAGAGAGCTGAATTCGGAATATTTCCCACGAAACCGAACAGACCGATCATACCGTCTTTTGGATCAGCTTCAATCTGCTTCTTCTCTCCGGTCTTAACATTGCGAACAGTTAGTCCCTGCAAGAGCCCTGCACCATGAACCTCGTCTACCACACTGTCCCACAGAAAATCTATCTTAGGATTGGAAAATGCTCTCTCCTGTATAGACTTCACTGCACGAAGTTCATCTCTTCGGTGGATGATCGTCACTTTTCTTGCGAATCGCGTCAGGTAAATTGCCTCTTCCACCGCAGCATCTCCGCCTCCGGCCACATATACTTCAAGATCCCGGAAGAAATTTGCATCACAGGTCGCGCAGTATGAGATGCCGCTTCCACGGTACTTATCTTCTCCCTCGCATCCGATCGGTCGTGCATGGGCACCGGCTGCAATGATCACATAACGTCCCCGATAGGTCTCTTTTTCGCCTTTCAGTTCTTTCACTTCTCCAGAAAAATCTACCGCCTGGATCTGATCTCTCACCCGCACTGAGCCAAAACGTTCTGCCTGTGCCGACATCCTCTTGATCAGTGAAGCTCCGCTCTCGCCTTCCGGCATCTGCCCCGGATAATTCTCAATCTCATCCGTGACTGCAATCTGCCCGCCATCGGCTCCTTTTTCAATTAACAGTACTGACAGTCCGCTCCTGCCGGCATACAAAGCTGCTGACAGCCCGGCAGGACCTGCCCCCAGAATCATTACATCATATATCATATTCATACTGTATCCCTGTTTTTTTATTTTTATACGTTAATCTCTGCTTTTACACCAAGAATACCTTTATTCTCTTCCAGTAATGGTCGAATCACCCTGGTCAGATACTGATCTACCTGAACAGATGCACGTCCTGTGTATTTAGTCGGATCCATGGTCTTCTTCAGTTCATCCAGTGTCAGGTTGAATGCAGGATCTGCTGCGATCAGTTCCAGAAGGTTGTTATCTTTTCCTTCTACCTTGACATTACGTCCTGCTTCCATAGACAGCTCACGGATACGTTCATGCAATTCCTGTCTGTCTCCTCCGGCCTTAACAGCATCCATCATTATATTCTCTGTAGCCATGAATGGAAGCTCAGCCATCAGGCGTTTCTCGATAACTTTTGGATATACCACCAGTCCGTCTACAACATTCAGGCACAGATCCAGAATACCGTCAATCGCAAGGAAACCTTCCGGTACGCTCAGTCTCTTATTTGCGGAGTCATCCAGTGTACGCTCAAACCACTGTGTAGCAGATGTGATCGCCGGATTCAATGCATCAATCATCACATATCTTGACAGAGATGCAATTCTCTCGCTACGCATTGGATTTCTCTTATATGCCATTGCTGAGGAACCGATCTGGCTCTTTTCAAATGGTTCTTCTACCTCCTTCAGATGCTGCAGAAGGCGGATATCATTAGAAAACTTATGGGCACTTGCCGCAATACCTGCCAGCACATTCAGTACACGAGTATCCACCTTACGGGAATAGGTCTGACCGGATACCGGATAGCACTGTTTGAATCCCATCTTCTCAGCGATCATCGGATCGATCTTATCAATTGTCTCCTGATCTCCATCAAAAAGTTCCAGGAAGCTTGCCTGTGTACCTGTCGTTCCCTTAGAACCAAGCAGCTTCAACGTGCTCAGTACATAGTCCAGATCTTCCAGGTCCATAGAGAATTCCTGAATCCAGAGAGTTGCTCTCTTACCAACTGTTGTCGGCTGTGCCGGCTGGAAATGAGTAAACGCCAGTGTTGGCTGGTCTTTGTACTTATCCGCAAAATCCGCCAGCTCTGCAATCACATTCACCAGCTTGGTACGCACCAGTTGCAGTGCTTCATGCATCACGATAATATCGGTATTATCCCCTACATAACAGGAAGTTGCTCCCAGGTGAATGATTCCCTTTGCCTTCGGGCACTGCTGCCCATATGCATATACATGTGACATTACGTCATGACGTACCTTCTTTTCTCTCTCTTTTGCCACTTCGTAATTGATGTCCTCTGCATGCTCTTTCAGTTCTGCAATCTGCTCATCCGTAATATCCAGTCCCAGTTCTTTCTCGGTCTCTGCCAATGCAATCCATAATCTCCTCCAGGTACGGAACTTCATATCCGGTGAAAAAATGTACTGCATCTCCTTGCTTGCATATCGCTCTGATAATGGGCTGCGGTATCTGTCGTTACTCATCATATTTCCTCCTCGTTAATCAAATGCGTGTGAGATGTCCTCATCCGGCACTTCCATCGGATAATTACCGGTGAAGCAGGCATCACAATATCCCAGATCTCCCACCATTTCTTTTAATTTATCTACTTCCATATAACCAAGCGAATCTGCGCCGATCAGCTCTCTGATCTGCTCGGTTGTATGAGAATGAGCTATTAACTGTTCATTGGACGGTACATCGGTTCCGAAATAACACGGATAAAGGAACGGCGGTGAGCTTATCCTTACATGTACCTCCTTTGCTCCGGCTTTCTTTAACATCCGGATAATATTAGCACAAGTCGTACCTCGCACAATGGAATCGTCTACCATAACGATCCTTTTATCTTTCACGACTTCCTCTATGACATTCAGCTTAATCTTTACGCTGGACTCACGTTCATTCTGTGTCGGCTTGATAAATGTACGTCCTACGTAACTGTTCTTGTGAAATGCCATACCGTACGGAATACCGGAAGCCTCCGAATATCCCTTGGCTGCCACCAGACCGGAGTCCGGAACGCCTACTACCAGATCAGCCTCTACCGGATAGGACTGTGCCAGTGCCTTGCCGGCAATGATCCGTGAATGATAAACATTCACCTGATCAATGGTACTGTCTGTTCTTGCAAAATAAATATATTCAAATATACATCTGGCATGCTTAACCGGATCGATTGCCATACTCATATCAGACTGGATACCCTTCTTCGTAAATGTAACAATCTCACCAGGTTCTACATCCCGCACAAATTCGCCGCCAACAGCAGCGATCGCACAGCTCTCGGATGCAAGAAAGTATGTATTATCTCTTTTACCGATGCAAAGCGGTTTCAATCCAAACGGATCTCTGGCACCGATCATCTTACGTGGCGATGTAACCACCAGTGCATAGGCACCCTTGATCTTCCCCATCGCATTGCGGACTGCCGCTTCCGCAGTTCCTGCTTTCAGACGTTCTCTGGCAATATGGTATGCAATTACTTCTGAATCAATGGTCGTCTGAAAGATCGCTCCTGTGCGCTCCAGTTCATGACGCAGCTCAATCGCATTGGTCAGATTACCATTATGCGCAATTGCCAGTACACCTTTCACATAATTGATAACCAGAGGCATCGCATTCTCTGCCTTCGATGCTCCTGCTGTTGAATACCGCACATGGCCAACCCCCAGATTGCCATTTAACACATGCAGAGATTCACTGTCGAACACTTCATTCACAAGCCCCAATCCCTTCTTGAAGTGTACCTTCCGTTCTCCGTTTGTATCCGTTACCGCGATACCACAGCTCTCCTGTCCTCTGTGCTGCAACGCAAAAAGCCCATAATATATTGTTGGGGCAACATCGCCTCCACTCATATCATAGGCTCCAAATACACCGCACTCTTCTCCAAGACCTGTTGTAATCTTCTCAAATTTATCCATGAATGTTCGTCTCCTTATATCATATTAATATTCATAGTTCAACACTCAATGACATACATGATTATAATATAGCGTATTCGGAAAATCAATTATCAATTATCCGTTCTCCGATACTCACGCTTCCACTTTTCCAAAACCTGTGCTTCAATATCCAGATCTGCCTGCTGCGAAGCTTCTTTCATATCTTCTTTCAGTTCACTGTTCAGATTCAGATATGTCTGCTCTTTGGACAGCATTTTCCCATAAGCATCCTCCGGCAAATATCTATAACAGCAATAAAGGTACGGTTTTAAAATAGAAGCATCCGGATTCACCTCATAAGCTCTCTCATACATATGTGCCGCTTCTTCATACAGAAACATCTTGCCATATGCCGCACCAAGGCAGCTGTATACCTTACTGTAGAATTCTTTGCCAATGGACTCATCCCAGTCCTTGTTCACAATAGACTGATACACAAGAATCGCAGATGCAGTCTCACCGGAATTCAACAGATTATCTGCTTTGTATTTCTCGCGTTCTACTTCGTTCTGATTCTTCAAATGTTCCAGTACATTGTGAATTTTGGTGATCTCCGCTGCAGAATAAATCGCAGCATGACTCAGCACCGTCAACAGGAACTGTTCTGTCGTGCAGTTCTGATCTAACAATACCCTGAGTTCTGCAGCGAGATCGTCTAATTCCAGTTCCTCTTCCAGCCAGTCACACAGCTTTTTATTGATGATCGTATAATCGATCAGATACAGATTATTGCAGAAATAATAGCAGAGTTCTTCTATGGTATAGATATGCATATGAATTCTGGTGATTTCATATGGATGCTTTGCTTTTTTTCTATGACAAAGAATTAAACTGCCCATGACTTCCTCCTAAATGTATGATCTTCTCTACCTGAAAATCCGATGCCGGATAAAATTCTCCGAATCCGATATCCTTAAAAATGATCTTGCAGGTACGTTCGTCCAAAAAGATGGTCTCAATCTGAAGCCGGAGAGCATAATCTCTCCTGCTTTTAAGCCCTTTCAACGAGACAGTCTCCGCCTCTAATTCTCCGGTTGCCAGCGATTCAATATGAATCTCAATATCCGAAGTATCTTCCAGAAGTACCTCCCACTGTCCGTCGGATTCATACCAGTGGCTTCCCCACTGCACGATCGGATACCAGCCCTCCTTACCGTGTACCCGCATACGCAGACACACCTGTTCCATCATCTTGCTGTCATCCAGATAAACCGGGATCTCATCCTCTTCTCTGGTCTGATGCCACGCATGATAGCAGGCACCTTTACTATATAAATTATTACCGATAAATGCACGCCGTCCGTTACACAATACCTTCAGGGATAACGGATACCAGTTATTCTCAAAGCCTTCTCCTGTCAGGAATACAGAAGACACGACTTTTTTCTCAAATACACTCTGGATAAATGCACGGAACCGTTCATCGGCATCCTTTGCCTTATCCACATTCAGTACCGGGTAAACCGCCGCCAGCTCTTTCATTTGTGCATTTGCCACCTGATCTACGGTTACAAACATATCTGCGCCTCTGCCGCTGACCGTCTTTAACTTCCGCAGCATATAAGCACGGATCTCATTGCGGTCACAGTAAAACAATGCGGCCTCATACTGCCAGAGTTCCTTGGGCTGATAAAACATATAATGGCAGAAGCTCTCTTTAAAGTCCTGAACTGCTATATTCTCCTTTGGAATCCCCAGAAATCTTCCCATACCTTTCAACATCTTACTGATGTCAATATCTGTCTTCGGAACGGAGAATGTAATCCGCTCAATATTTTCAAACCGTTCCAGAGCAAGCTGGAGATACTTGGCCAGAAGCCATACTCCATCCTTAACCTGTCCGCCTATCTTAACTTTTTCCTGTTTGACTGCTTTGGTATAAAGATCAGATACCGTGCATTTTTCTTCCACCGATGCAAGCTGTACAGCATCCTTTCCATATACCCATTCATCCTGTAATTTACCAAGGATCATCGGAATCTGAAAATTATCCACTGACACTTCCAGTGTCTCCGGCTCATGCTTTTCCGGTTCGTAATAACTGATCTGGCAAAATTTCTCATTCAGTTCTATTCCAAGTATTTTATCTGCTCTCACCTGTTACCTCCTGCTGCCTGTCTTGCCGAAGATCCGTTCAGCCAGATATGCTTCCTGTTCATACTCGATCATTGCCTGTTTCTTTCTTGCAGGTGCCATGCCCGCCATAGCATTCAACTTACCATATTTACCAATCTCTGGCACCTTCCGTTCCTGTTTCAGCACCTCTTCCGGATCCGTATAGGACTTCTTTCCACTTGTCTCACAGAATGAATAGCGAACCTGTTCATCCTGGAATAACACGAAGCTCTTCACGTAGATATTCTCATATACCGGCATCAGACTCTCTGTCTGATAGCCCAGATCTTCCACATCACCGCGGCGCATCTTATACGTAATACATACTCTGCCTCCATGGGACGCCTGGAAACTCACCATAGTTTTATCGTAAATCTGTGCTTCTCTGAGCCACGACTCCTCGTATTCCATATAGAACGGAAATACCAGCTGACGCTCACACATTTCCCGCAGGAAACGATGCAGGATCTCTCCCTCTTCCTCTCCGTACTCTTTTCCGGCAAAACGTTTCAGCAAAGCCACTTTACAGATATCTGCCAGATCCTCGTCATTTTTCTCTTCATTCATAATAATATCAAAGATGGAGGTGCCTACGCTTCTTCCATACACTACATATTCCCTGCTCACATAAGCAAGGTATGCCTGTTTCAGGCGGAAATACGGATTGCCATTCAAATAATAATCAATAAATATATCCTCTTCCGAAAACATATCTTCTGAGAACAGCATCTGCGTAATAATACGCTCACCAAGCTTGGTCACAGCAATTCCGTAATCTTTCGCCACTTTCCACAATACTTTCATATTCCGTGTAGAACCACAGTAATAATCAGCAAGATAGGTCAGTGTCATTTTATCATACTGCTGTCTCTTAAAAAGCTCATAGCTCAGATACAGCATAAATTCGTCTTCATCACAATCCTCTTCACGGATCGTCTTACTGCACAGACGAAATACCTCTTTTTCATCAAAAGCCCTGATACCATTCTTCCGGATATTTTCAAAATTCACTTCCAGTTTATTATTCTCTGCACCCCAGTTGGAAATTCTGGACATGTATTTCTTGCACATTTCCAGATAACGTGGTTCATAGAACAGACGCTTTGTCTCAAATGCGATTGAATCTGTATGATATCCTCCATCCATGGTCTGCCAGATAATCCTTGCTTCCTTATCGTACAGATACACGATCATACCATCCGGTCTGTACGGAATTCTCTGCTTTACTGTACCATCCTTTTCAATGACCAGGGCACATTTCAGATTATGCACCTTAGTCTTCACCAGATATGCATGGCAGATATCCCGCATAGCTTCCAGACGTTCTCCTGTCATCTCTTCCTCTGTACAGAACTTCTTATAAATCACCTTCAGCGATTCCGTAATATGACGCTTCATAAGCTGTTCCCATGCAAACGCCACCATCTGCTCCCTGTAGCTGATATACAGATCGCTGGCATTCTCTTCATAAGTGATCAGATTCGCATAAAGCAGCGCTGCCTTTTTATAATTCAGTGTATTACCATGCATAAAATACAGAAAGATAGACTTCGGCAAAGCTTCTCTCACATCATCTTCTTCAATCGTAGACATATAATACTCATAAAGCTGTGCAATCTTAAAGCCTTCATTAACCGCTCTCTGATACCATACAAAATAACGATTGTCCAGCTTATTGCCCTTGATGAGCAACGTACAGATTGCATTCAGGATCATCGGTTCTGTATATAGCTTATATAACCGTTCCAGAATATGAAACAGAAATTCACTGTAATTTTTCTGCTGGCTGGCAAGATTAGCCACATACATGGCCATTTCTCTGGAAATCAAACGATATTTTGATGCAAAATTCAATACCATCATCTCGAACTGTCCAAGCTTCTTCAAAAGCAGGCTCTTCTCTTCATAACACTGAAATGCTTCTAACAGGAATAAGACTCCATTGGTCCGATAATTCTGATAATGCTGTTCCAGTGCTGCCAGACGTCTGCCCTTATCACGATACTGTGGATCAATATCCAGAAGCATCATCAGAAGCATGGTCGAATCCTGCTGTCTGAGATAGATCTTACCAACCTCATCTATCACACGATCCATATGACTTCCATGTCCACGCACCAATGCCGTCAAATACAGATAGTAAGCATTCACCTTCGGATTCTTACCGATCGCAAACCGGTTATAATTATAATTCTCCAGAATCCACTTGGCATCTTCGATCTGATTGCCATGAATATATACATGTGCCTGAAATAACTGAAGATACTCATCCAACGGATCGATCTGACGCATCTTCTTTACCTTATCCACAGCACTCTCTGTCCATTTATCCAACGTCATGCGGCCTGCCACACAGGAAACGTGTTCCTTTACTACTTGTGCCATCAAAAATTCGATCTCTCGATGATTCTCATCATAGGAACCGTTCTGCATAACCTCCACATCATAACTCAGAATCTCATACGGAGTGATCAGATGGATCTTACCAAAGTTACGTCCTGCATGCAGGCCATCCGGCTTCACAAGAAAATCTACCTGGTATACATTGCCCACAAAATCGTCTGTCGTAAAACGGTTGCGGCTGACGCTTAAGAATTCGCCCTCTGTCTGGATCTGAACCGGCATATATCCCCAGGTATTCTTGATCACTGTCAGCGTCTGCTTGGTAATCTCCTTCACGTCCTGAAACAGCATACCTTCCCCCGGAAGTGTCAGGAAAATGCATTCTTTCTGCTTAATACCTACCAGAAATTCTTCCATGGCAGCCTCATCCAGAGACCATTTGCGCATATTATCATATAAATAAAAGATACGCTTATCCTCGTATTTTAACACTTCGTAAAATTCACGGGAACGGAATAACTTCAATGCTTCTGTATAGTCCTTAACCGCCAGTCTTCGGAAATCATCTGTATTCTGCACCTTACCGTAATTCGTCATTACATAAGGTTTCTCTATCAATGCTGTAAACGGAATCGTATATTCTCCTCCGGTACACACAATGGTAAATGTTCCCTGCTCCACATGTCCCGGCAGCAGTCCTCTGCCATCATATTCAAATTCTACTCTTACCGGATTCCCTTCAAATCCCTGTTCCAGACAACGCATACGAAAAGAAGACGAGTATACCAGCCCTCTGATAGAGCCTTCCCCTCGATTCTTGATCATGAAATATCCCTTATAAACTTCCCCTTCACCAATGGTGAGAATCAGGCTTGTATCCGGAAAGACAACCTGCGGCTGCGCCAGTTGAAAATCTCCTTTTGAAAACTTTTTAATTTTATTTTTCAAGCCATCCACCTCTTCTTGCATTGCTTTTTTCTTTAAACATACTATAATGAAGTATAGCATTGTTTTATGTTTAAAGGCAATACCAACCACAAAATATAGGAGATTATTATGTCTGAGAAGAATATTCAGCAGGATCATCCTGCTTTTCACGGAAGTGATATCGAACAAATTGAACAATATTACAAGATTCCTGCAGAGAGCCTTATCAAATTTGGCGCTAATGTGAACCCATTAGGACTTTCTGCTACATTAAAGAAAGACCTGGCTGAACATCTGGATGTGATCACCAGTTATCCGGACCGCGATTACAAAGAACTCCGTTCTGCGATTGCGGATTACTGTGGTGTCAAGATGGAACACGTTGTAACCGGCAATGGTTCCACTGAACTGATCTCTCTGCTGATCAGTGAACGAAATGCCAGACATGCTATGGTCATCGGACCAACCTATTCTGAATATGAACGGGAGCTTTCACTCACAGGTGGACGCATTTCCGAATACAATCTTTCTGAGGAACATGACTTTCATCTGGATATTGATGATTTTGCCAAAGCTCTGGCTGATGACGTAGATTTTGTGATTCTGTGTAATCCTAATAATCCTACTTCCTCAGCCATGAAAAAAGACGAGCTTCGCTCTCTTCTTGAGCTCTGTAATTCAAGAGATATTTTCGTAATGATTGATGAGACCTATGTAGAATTTGCTCCAGATGTGTCCGAGATTACCGCCATGCCGTTAGCCGCTTCTTACGATAATCTGATGATCCTGCGCGGTGTATCCAAGTTCTATGCAGCTCCGGGACTCCGTCTGGGCTACGGTGTCACAAGTAACCAGGCTTTCCTGGATACACTGAAAGAGCACCAGAACCCATGGAGTCTGAACAGTCTGGGCGCTTATGCAGGCGTGCGCATGTTGCAGGACAAAGATTTTATTCAGAAAACGCGTTCCCTGATCCTTTCTGAACGGGAACGTATCCTCAATGAACTGAATTCTTTCCGTTACGCTAAGGCATATCCGGCATACGCCAATTTCATTCTGGTTAAGATACTCCGGGATGACCTGACATCTTTTGATATCTTTGACCGGGCAATCCGCCATGGCATGATGATCCGCGACTGTTCATCGTTTGAAGGACTGCCGGGCGAATATATCCGTTTCTGCATTATGCTTCCGGAAGATAACACAAGACTGCTTCACTGTCTTGCCGAATCACTGGCATAGAGATTATAAAATGTCAATAGCAGCCGTTTCGCATTTACTTCTCGAAACGGCTGCTATTTTATCTAATTTATCCAATCTTACGAAGATCATTATTAGCTCCCACTAATATCAGGATCATATCTTTCTTCAGTTTTTCATCCGGATCGGGATTCACCTCTACCTGACTATTCCACTTAATCCCAACCACAATCACTCCATATTTTTTACGTATATCCAGCTCTTTCAGGCTCTTGCCGATCCATGCTTTCGGCACTTCTGATTCCGCAATACTGTAATCTGGCGACAACGCAATCCAATCCGCAAAGCTTGCCTTCATTAGATTTCTTGCAAGCTTGATTCCTATTTCCTTTTCCGGGGAAATCACAGCATCTGCTCCAATCTTCTTAAGTATCTCTGCATGTCTTTCGTTCTTTGTCTTGACTACAACATACGGAACACCAATTTCCTTACAGATAACAGTCGCCATAATACTTGCTTCCAGATTAACCGATTCCGCAATGACCACACCGTCCAGATTACGGGTTCCGAGTGAATGGATAAAATCCGGGTCACCAAAATCTGCCTGCATAGCATAAGATACGGAATCCGCAATGTGCTCTACCCGCTCCATATCCTTATCCACTGCTATTACTTCACAGCCCAGTCTCTGCAATTCCACAGCCACACTTTCGCCAAACTTTCCTACTCCAAATACTGCAAATTGTTTGTTCATCATTATCCTCCACGTATTATCCGATCATTATCCTCTCTGACGGCAGCGTTCTCAACTTTTCCTTCAGATTTACTTTTCCCGCAAATAAAAGTGCAATTGTCATAGGACCGACTCTTCCAATGTACATCAGGATCATCAGAACGATCTTACTTCCCGTATGTAATTTCGTCGTAAGATCTGCTGTCAGTCCAACTGTCGCAAATGCGGATGCCGTCTCATACATAATCCGTTGAAACCCTATATTGTCAGGCTCAATCACTGCAATCGCCGTAGTTCCAATAATATATACTCCAAGTGCTAGCATGATCGCTACAAATCCCACTCGAAAATTGTCCTCGTCAATCTTTCTTCCAAAGCATTCAATATCATGACCACCACGTAGCATCGTAAGAAATGCTAAGAAAAGCATGGCAAATGTCGTTGTTTTTAATCCACCTGCGGTTCCGCCCGGAGAAGCCCCGATAAACATCAGGATCGTACTGAGAAATCCTGTTTCTTCATGCATTCCCGCCTGTGGAAACGTAAAGAATCCTGCTGTTCTTGTCGTTACCGACTGAAATGCAGAAGCCATAAACTTCTGTCCGATACTTAAGTTGCCAATCGTATCCGGATTATTATATTCCAATATAAATGTCAGGATCGTTCCCAATAAGAAAAGCACCAGTGAGGTGACCAATACTATCTTTGTATGAAGTCTCAGTCTTGTAAACCACCATTTCCGCGGTACTTCATGTCGCCGGATTCTCTTGCCATTGTCTACTACATCATACCATACGGTAAAGCCAATTCCTCCAAGCGTAATCAGAAGCATAGTAGTAATATTGATCAATGGATTCGTCACATATTTTGCAAGACTGTCTTCTCCAAGAATATCAATTCCGGCATTACAGAATGCTGAAACAGAATGAAACACACCATACCAGACTCCTTTTAGCAATCCAAAGTCCGGCACAAACTGAATTGCATACAATACCGCTCCTGCGCCCTCGACAACCAGTGTTCCAAGAAGTATCCTCCTGACCATCCCCACCAGTCCGCCAAGCGAATCCATGTTGTAAGTCTCCTGAATCACAATACGTTCTTTCAGAGTAATCTTGCGACGCATAATCATAAAAAATGCAGCTACACATGCTACAATTCCCAATCCACCAATCTGGATCAGTAAAAGAAGCACCACTTTTCCAACGATCGTAAACTGATACTTCGGGACAATTGTGATAAGCCCTGTCACACAAACAGATGTCGTAGATGTAAACAACGCATCTAAGAAGCTGATCGGCTTCTCGTTACAGATTGGAAGCCACAAAAGCACAGCACCAATAAGAATTACCCCCAGGAACCCAACTGCCAATACTTTCATCGTATTCCATCTGAGATTTTTCTTTCCCTCTTGTCTCATTCATTTTCCCCTTCACAATAATATCCTATACAATTCCTGATTGAGCCAGAGACTGTATAGGATATTTTCAGCTTATTCTATATAGGACTATTTTTTCAGAATCACAGCCACCATGACGAGTTCTTCCTTACCATTGTTCTTCAGACCATGTCCATGTCCGTCCTCACAGTAAGTCACATCACCTGCTTCCACTGCCACCGCTTCACCATCTTCTTCGTACATTCCGGTTCCCTCAAGAATGTAATACATCTCAGCTTCACCGTGATGCTCGTGATGACCGATCTCACAGTTTGGCTTCAAAGTGATCCGGTTCAGCAAACCGCAATGTTCACCGCGCTGTTCAGGCGTAATCAACTCTTCTTTCATGATAAATCCCGCACCGCCATTTACATGCTCTGCTGTCTTTGTTACTCTGTCCTTAGCTGTTGTTTTAAGCATCTTCTCCATTGTGCTCTTCCTCCTCTCGTGTACTTTTGATTATACACGAATCCATTCTGTAATTCAACTTAGAAGCCTGTCTGTCAGACTATTCTGAAAATCATATGCCATCGGTCTCTCAGCATAACCTTAATGAAAATAATGTGCACCAATCTGATAACCATATCCTCCCTGGTCAAAATACAGGCAGTCACCGATCGGATTCTCTCCGGCAAGTGCTGCTTCTGCCGCCTGCATAGCCGATTCCGTATATCCATGCGTACTACGCACTCTGTCCAGCCATCCGCTTCCTGCCGGGCAGAACTGCCCCGGCTGATAAATCACTTCCTCCATGGTATCTGGATATGCTTCATTCGCCATACGATTCAATACCACAGCCCCCACTGCCACCTGTCCGGTAAAAGACTGGTTGCCGGCTTCACAGAAAATAATGGAAGCCAGAAGTTCCTCATCTCTCTCTTCCTCTTCTTTTAGTGTATCTTCTATTTTTGATGTAAGCATTGTCTGTAACCCGGTCTGAATTTTGTTTCTCTTAATACACTCTATTCCAGACGCACTTTTGACAACCTGTCCGACAGTTAGAATCGCTGTGTTTTCCGGTGTACCTATTTGGTCAATCTCTGCCGCCTGACTGCTAAATCCTATGCTTAGTGCCATGATCACTGCTAACGCCATACGCCATCTGCAGTTATTTAATTTAAACATAATAAAATGATGCCCTCCTGTTACATATTTTATT
>ERZ1034920.712-NODE-712-length-24544-cov-20.630732_pt1 | contig 24544 bp, 31 predicted proteins | sample MGYA00520688_ERZ1034920 | MGnify/ENA primary metagenome ERZ1034920 (study PRJEB33766, sample SAMN09781785) | gut metagenome | biome: gut microbiome | host: Homo sapiens | place: Madagascar | study: EMG produced TPA metagenomics assembly of the PRJNA485056 data...
GTGTGTCCATCGGAATGTGCAATGGACGTTTCCTTGATTTCAAACAAACGAAGTTCCATCGACTTCTGGGTCGGCATATTGTAGTCCGTCCGTTTTCTGTCCTTAATCAGGTATCCGTTCTCACGCATCCATGCGAACAAGCGGTTCTGACCCATCTGGATTCCGTTCTGTGATAGCAGCTTTGTCATCTCGCCAACAAGGATGCTTTGGCTGCTTGCGCTCACTGCGTCAGCAAAAACGCCCTTCGGCATAAGTTCTGCAATCTTCTTGTCCTTTTCTTCCAGTTCCTCATGCGCTGCGATCAGTGCGGTTGCAAGGAGCTGTGAGCGGGTAAGCTGCGGCTGTCCGGTCAGCTTCTTCTCCATCTCGTTGAATGCTGCAATGTACCTCAACTTCCACTCAAGAGCAGCCTTTCCGGTGAATCCCATAGCCAGCAGAGTGAAGCCGTCACGGTTCATCAGGTACATGGGGTACTGCTTGCCCCTGTTCTCAAACGTTGTTTCGTAGAACATAGATTTGGTGGCGGAATTTTCCGCCGCCAAAATCTGCCGGATACTCTCCAAAGTGTCCTTGTGTTCCTTTCCGAAGTTCTCGGCAACCTGACGGCTAGACGCTACCGGTTCGCCACTTTTCGTGGATAGTACGATTTCGCTCATTTTTCCTCTCTTTCTTTTTTGTGTTTTCATGTTCAAATATTTTCGCTGTCACAATTCAGGTTAATTTTCAGGTTTCTGCTCGATTTCCAGAATCTTACAGATGCTCTGGATAATCTTCTCCGGCTTTCTCTCGCCACGAAGAATCTTGTAGAGGTACGAATCATCAAGGAACAATCCGGTATCGCTTTGAACCGCCTGGATCAGCTCCGTTTGCTTCATACCTCGCTGCAACAGCTTCATCTTCACTTCCAGCTCAAAGCCAGAACGGAAGTTTTCTTTCAAAATTCCACCTCCATTTGCTAAAATCTATTGACAAGTACGGAAAACTGTACTAATATAATGGTGTAGAGAGTTCATATTGTACAGTGTTCTGTACTGCCCATGTCTGTATTATAGTACAGGCTTCTGTACAAGTCAACTCTTTTGTACAAAATTCTGTGCATTTGTATACTTGCACAAATATGGGAGTGTTCTTATGTCGGACTTGTACAGCAACATCCATGCGCTCTGCGAAAAAGAGGGCATCAAAGACGGAACTCTTTGTGCCAATATCGGGATTCGCCGTAGTTTTCTTTCCGAATTGAAAGCCGGAAGAACCAAGAGCCTGTCCGCAGAGGTTCTTTCTAAAATTGCATCCTACTTCAACGTATCGGTAGACTACCTGCTCACTGGCAACCAAAAAGAAAACCCGCCCCAGCAGCCGCAAAGTGAGGTCGATGCAGCAGTGGAGCGGATTAGAAAAAAGCTTGAATCTATGCCGACAGCGCAGCGTGAAGCGCTGATGAACCTGATTGAGAAGATGTAAGGTAAGCCCATGTATTATTTGTTGTGCGGCTGTGCCTTTTGCTTCTGGTTCATGCAAGCCTTGTTAAAAGGCAATGACCGTGCGCTATATGGCAACAGCAGAAAATATCGTTACCGTAGAAACCAAAAAAAGAACTGGTTCTGACCCGGTAAAATAAAAACCCCTTGTGCCGGGCTGGTGTAGCTCTGCGCAAGGGGTTTTCTGTTATTCCAGGTCTAGGGCTTGCTCCGCTGCCGGAATCTTATCTGGGTGTTCCAACAGCCATGCGATAAACCTGTCAATCTTAGCTCTTTCTTGTTCGCTCATTGCAGCATATCCTCCCAATCAGTAAATACGAATGTTCATTTGATACGATTATACATCTTCCGGTTGTACAGTCAATATAATTTGAACAACTTCGTAAAAATCAAACGTTTTTATGCATCCGTTACTTTACATCGGGGAAGCCACGAGCGTTCAAATCAAAAGGGACAACGCCTATCCATCTTTCCTCCAATCACAACTCTACGAGCTGCCCGTCAATGCGTTCGATGCTATCTGCCGGATCGCGTCCATCGTCTAAGGCTGCTATGGCACGCTCTAGGACGGCTTTCGCTTCTTCGTAAGCAAACTTATCGGCATCGTTGTTTGAAAGGTTGTAGACCAGCTTTAAGGCGGTCTGGCGGGCATAGGGTATAAGCATGGTGTCGATTTGGTTCATGTGTTAGCCCTCCCACGGATTTGGTGTTCTGCTTTCGGTCGGTTCAGATGCGGGCATTCCGTCAATGATAATCATGTTGTTACCTCCTATTTTGATTGTTTTTTCGATGGTACAGTTATAACATAAGCTGCTGTTGGTTCTCCATAGCAGCTTTTTCCATTTTTTGGCTTGTCGAATCCGGCAGTTTTGCAGAATTTTGTTGAAAGGGCGTGAATTTATGGATGAATATTTGGTAAGAACGGCCAAAGCATTAGAGATGGCACGGATGCGTTCTAGCTTAAGCCAGCAGAAATTAGCCGCACGAATGGGCGTGAATCGTGGTACGATTGCCAACTGGGAGCAAGGTCTGGCAGCCATTTCCCTGCCAATGGCTATGCGCTGGTTCACCTGCTGTGGTGTATCGGTGGCTCGATACATGGACGCTTGCATTCATCCGGGACTGCTGAAACATCTGGAGGACGACATTTCCGACATAGAAAAGCGTCAGATTCTCATAGATGCCATGATGGAGTGTTCTTCCTATGAGATAGATGCCTTGTTGTATATGCGGTACGGAGATCACGGTTCAGACCACATCGGTGTGCTGACGGAAGTTCTGGCAAACCTCCATACGCCATTGAAGGACAGGGTCTCTGTTTGCCGGATGGTATCGGGCAACTACGAGATAGCGCAGGCTACCGGAACAGACCCAGACCCGAACGGAACCGCCCCGAAGATGGAGATTCTCTATCAGGCGCAAGATGCCGGGACGGAAGCTGCTATGAAGTCCAACGATTCTTATACCGTAAATCCGAATAATATAAGTGGTTGATTGTCGAATTATCGCAGTTTTTGAGGAACATTTTGTCCACGTTCATCCACTTTTTGTACACGTTTCATGCAGATTAGGTATAACTTTACCTTGTCAATCCGTCCCCCATAGGCTGCAAATCGACAGCATTCGCGCTAAATAAATAACGAATTATCGTTAATCTGCTGTTTGTGTTTGAATAGTTCGTCAATCTGTCCCCCATAACATCTGCTCAAAAGTTTTTCATCCACTTTTTGTACACGTTAGATAAGACTAATAATTGCCGGAAAGACTTTATTCAGCAAATGGAAGGTTAAGTTATCCACAAGCTGGAATGGAAAAACAAAGAAATTGTTGAAAATTATCGTCATCGCCTATTTAACGATGATATTTAACCTCTTGTTTATTTCTTGTTTAATATATAATATGTAGATGGGGGACGAAATGACAAAGCATGGGGGACGTTTTGACAAGTCATGGGGGACGTTTTGACGACCCTATGGGGGACAAAAAGACAAGTCATGGGGGACAGATTGTATTGACTTGTCCCCCGGTCTGTGATATACTGCTTTTAGACTGATAAAGGAGGTGAACGGATGCCAAAAATATCCGACAACAACCTTGTTGAAAAAAGCAAATCCCTTGTGTGGGCAAAGTTTAGGGACTACACGGCAGGCGAACTTCGGTTGCTAGAGGTTTACTTGTCAAGAATAAATCCGAGAGACCCAAGCAGCAGCCGTGTGGAGTTCTCGTTGGCAGAGTACAGAGACTTGCTCGGACTGAAAAGCCTTGATGCACGAAGGATTGAGCCGCAGATCAAGCACTTTCTAGGCAATACAGTGTCGATTCCCATTGACAAAGAGAAGGGCACGTTTGAGAGCTTTGTCCTTTTCACAAGGGCAAAACTGGACTATGTGCCGGAAACAAGGTCTTATGTTGTGGCAATCACTTGCAACCCTGACCTTCGACCAATCTTTTTTGATATTGCCGAAAGCGGCTATGTTCGGTATCGTCTACGCTACACATCACGGATGAAATCACAGTACAGCATCCTGCTTTATTCGATTCTTCGGGATTGGATGAACATGGATGGTAAGCCGCATGAAATCAGCCTGAAAAAGCTGAGAGAACAGCTCGGTGCAATGGAAGCAAGCTATGATGTTTACAAGAACCTTCGCAAAAGAGTGCTTGACGTTGCAGTAGACGAGATCAATGCTGTGTCTGACATCGTGGTGACCTATGAACCGGTTCTTGTGGCACGAAAGGCTGTGGCAGTCAAGTTTAAGCCCAAAATTAAAGCGTCTGAGACGTTGGTTGAAGCTCAGGCAAGCGAAGTATCGGCTGAACCTCAAAAAGCCGCCAGAAAGCCCCGCAAAAGCGGATACGAGGATTTTGACTGGTCTGTGTGTGACGAACTGGAAAAGCAGGACTGCGTTGACGTGGCAAAAGTGGTTGAGAAGTGGATGAAGAAAGAGCATCCGGAAATCAAGCTGCCGAGACGCAGAGAAGCGGTTTACGACACGGTAAAGGCGGCTTATAAGGACATCTTGTCCTTGAGCAGAACGCCGTTCCCGGACAGACCTGTTGGCTATCTGATTAGGAGCGTGGACAAGGCAGGTATCGTAGACAGGTATATGCCGGCGTTCTATTCCATTGAAGCCTTGCAAGAGCAGTCAGACGCAGCGCATTAAGCAGAAAGGAGCGGTATGAAGAAGCAGAAAATTGTGTGGTATTCCGTTAAAGATGATGGGATGCCAACACCAGAAATCATTGAAAGAACGAAAGGTCGGTTCTTGTGTTCTGTAAAAACGACCTATCTGAAAGATGAATCTATAACGGCAACAAACACAGTTGCAGCGTTTATTGAAAAAGGCGAGTTTGTAAACACATCGTTTCAGAGGTTGAACATTTCTTCGGACGCTTGTTTTATTGCAAGAGTGGTAGCGTGGACAGAAATGCCGATATACGAATAAAGAAAGGATGATAAAATGGCAAAAATCATAGCTGTCGCCAATCAGAAGGGCGGCACAGGAAAGACCACCACAAGCACCTGTCTGGCTGGTGCGTTGCAGTTGCTTGGCAAGAAAGTCTTGCTGGTGGACTGCGATGCGCAGTGCAACGCAACGGACACTTATGGCGCGCAGACAGAGGACGTGTGCACTCTGTTCGATGTAATGACCCGGCAGGGCACGGTAGAGGAAGGAATCCAGCATTGCGAAGCCGGTGACATTCTGCCGTCAGACAATGCGTTGAAGGACATTGACGAGCAGCTTGTCCGGGACATTGGCAAGAACTTCCGGCTGCGTGAAGCACTGGAATCCGTGTCTGCACAGTACGATTACATTGTTTTGGACACTCCCCCGCAGCTTGGCCTTGCGCTTGTGAACGCTCTGATCGCCGCTAACAGCATCATCGTGCCTATCACAGCAGACCGTTACGCACTGGCTGGTTTGAGCCAGCTTTCGCAGACTATCAGCGATGTTCGCAGATACTTCAACCCGACCTTGAAGATTGAAGGTTTGCTTCTGAACCAGTACAAGAGCCGGGAAAACCTGTCCAAAGAGGTCGTGGAGCAGCTTCCTGTGATTGCACAAAGCATGGGGACAAGGCTGCTGGATGTGAAGATTAGACCGTCTATGGGTGTCCGTAAGGCGCAGGCAGAGCGGCATAGCCTGTTTAGCGGTGACACGGAAAAAAGTACCAGCGCAGAGGATTTTAAGGCGTTGGCGCAGATGATTGTGGGAGGAAAAGAAAATGAGTAAAATTATAAAATCATGTCCGTTGTGTGGGAAAGGCATTGTGGTAAGTGTTTTGTTCCAGTATTCTTTAGATTACAAAATAAGGAAAAACGGTAAGATTTCAACAAAATTTAAGAAAACAGATGGTGGAGGAATCGACTGTTCTGTCGCATCTTGCGAAGATTATGAAAATTGTGATGCAAGATGGGATGCAAATGAGTTTTTTATAGATGAAGAAGGTCGGTTTATTGATGAAAAGTATTGTAAGGACGGTACAGAAGAATGAAACCAACTAGCAAAAAATCTACAGGTCTGCTTGGTGGGTTTGATTTTCAACCTATTTTTTCGGAGCAGACATTAAGCCGAAGTAAGCCAAAGGAAGAAGAAGTGAGCCAAACAAAGCCGAATAAAGCCGAACATGAACAGATTAAGCCCGGTGATGCCACAGACAGCCATGCACAGCCTAATGAAGCGACATTAAGCAATATTAAGCCGAAGCAAGCCAAAGACAGCAAAACGCAGCCAAACAATGCCATAGTCAGCGAAAGCAAGCCGAAGAAGCTGAAACAGGCGAGGGAAGTCCAACGTCTTATCGAACAAGGCGATGTGTCCGGCGCACTGGTAGAAGCTGGTCTAGCAAAGAAAAAAATCCCGATGCCAGTATCGCATCAGGGCGTTGCAAGTGGCGACGGCAAGCGTTCCAAGCGCATTACCATCCTTATGAGCGAGGAAGAACGCAAGTACATCAACCGTGAAGCAAGACGGCACGGTATGACGATTGGACAGTTCGTGTACGCTCTGGCGGCTGCGGCGGCAGATGGAAAGATTGAGTTGGAGGATTTCTTAGATGAATGATAGCGAACGATGCCTTATTCGATTTGTTTGCGATGGCGATATGCGAAACGCACAAAAAGCCGTTAAAATCATTTTGGATTCTATATCATCCAAAAAAGATGAGCAGTTCAAAGAAAATATGTTTCGCAAGTTGGAAAGCAAAAGAGAATTTATTGAATTGCCATATAACTTACAGCATCTTTTGATTGCAGAGGATACAGAAGAATTTCCAGAAGCAAGATTCCTTCTTAGAAACGAAGAAAAAAGTATAACGCAGAAAATCGTTGCTATTTATCAAGCATCTGAAAAACTGAACGAAATGGGCATTCCTTATTTGCCAGCATTGATGCTTTATGGGCAAAGCGGATGCGGAAAAACCATGCTGGCTAGGTATATCGCGCATAAAGCAAAACTTCCGTTTTTGAGGATTCAATTTTCAAGTCTAGTTGATTCGCACTTAGGGCAAACGCAATCTAACCTTGCAAGAATTTTTGATTATGCGAGAACTGCTCCTTGCGTTCTTTGTTTTGATGAAATAGATGCGGTCGGAATGGCTCGTGGGCAAAAAGATGACGTTGGGGAAATGAACCGTGTGGTTATTGCGATTATGCAGGAAATGGATAGATTGCCGAACAATGTCATTATTATCGGAACGACAAACCGATTTGATATGCTTGACCCTGCACTTACAAGAAGATTTCCGTTGCAATACGAATTAAAGCCGTTGTGCCGTGCGGATGCAGAAATACTTTCTAAAAAGTTCTTTGAATACGCAAAAGCGCAATATGAAAACATACCTTATGAATATAATGTCCCTGCATCTACGGTTATCAAAGAATGTACAGAACGAATTGTAAATCAAGTTCTGAATCAAGAGGATTTTTTGGAGGATTGACGTGACGAAACAAGAGCAAGTTGCAAGAATCGCAAAATACTACACAACCTTCCATCTTTTTGGAGATTGGTATCTTATTCGGTGTTATCCTAGACGCTGCCATAGCTGGAAACGGTTTATTCCGTTTTATACGCTAACACACATTAAAGAAGAATAATCTATGTGAAAGGAGAAAAATGCGCACATACAAGCCACACAGGCACAGAAGCAAAGAGGAACAAGACAAAATAAACGCAGAGGTAGCAAAACGTAAAGAAAAACTGGCTGAAAAGTACAATACTGACACGCAGTATTACAAGGGCATTCCTGTTGAGCTGATTGTAAGAGAGGATTACGGTTGCTACAAAGCAAAGCGTTTCAAAATCAACGGAAGTAATCAAAACGTGTGGATTCCAAACTGCTATCTTGAAGATGACGGAACAATCAAAGCGAATATGAACATTGATTTTGTATTCCGTAAGTCTGTAAACCAGTTAAATAAAGCTGGAATCACGCAAGCGATTATTGGCATCAAACGTAAAATGACGGAAGCAGATGTGCCAAACCTCAAAAGCACAATGCAAAAAATCGGAGATACAGAAACTTGCTAAAGCACAAACCCCTGTGCGGTCATTGCGACTACACAGGGGTTCTTATTTACTTATCAGCAATGCAATCCCAGTAGAGATATGCCTTGCCATCTGCGGCATCTGCGTCCTCAAGGAAAGCCTTTGCCATGTCAGCGTAGAAGCCCGGAGTGTCAACGGACTGACGCTTTGCGACCTGACAATAATCCGAGTACATCATGTTCATAACAGCCCAGAAATCGTTCGGGTCACAGGTGATATTGCGCTGTTTGGCAACATCCTGCGTCTGTTCCAACGTCCAGTGACAGCCTTTCGTGCCGTCAGCGTTGACCATGCTGTCGCACCATTCCTCCGCTTCATCGTGGGTAAGGTGCTGGCGCGGCATTCTGATCGAGCGGCCATCTGCACCGCCACGTTCGTACTGACCAGACCGCTTGTCCCAGTCGCCGTTCTGCGAGAAGCCGATTTGCGGCATTCTGCGCCCATACTCTACGTCAGGGTAGCGGGGGATAGGGTAGGGGTCAATGTAGCGGTTCTCCTCCTGCGGATAGTATGGATAGCGGTCGTTGCCACCTTCCAGCTTGCGCAGACGGCGTTCCAGCTCACGTTCCCTGCGGTCACGTTCTTCCTCAAGGCGGTCACGTTCCGGTTCACGGTCTTTGTCGTGGTCGCGGAGCATCATCATGCGGCGAAAATTAGTCTTGCCCATAATCTATACCTCCTCAGGAAATGGACGCAGGCGCACCGGCGTGAGAGCGGCAGAAGCAGCCCAGATATTTGAACGTGCCGGTGCCGGTCGCAGACGTTGCAACGCGGGTAGCGTAGCGGGTGCGGGTGTGGATGCTCTCGGCAGTCGCCTGAGCGCAGTTGCAGTCGGTCAGAGGGTATGCGGTCGTGCCTGCACCTATGGTAATAACCACAGGGGCGTTGATGGTGGTCGTGTCCGGCAAGCTCTGAGCAACGACAATGCAATACTTTTCGCCGTTCTGGTATGCGCCAGCAGGGATGTTGATGGTCAGCGTATCATTGGCGAATGTGACCGCCTGACTGATGACCAAGTGTGGGCAGAGTTTGCAGCTTGTTTTGCAAGCCATAGTGTTTTCCTCCTAAAAAATCAGGGGCAGAGGTGTCTTACCCCTGCCCCGATGGTTCACCCGGTGTTATCGGGGAGTGTGTAGGTTAGCAGCAGCCGCAGCAGTTCACGCCCACGTTGGGGTTTGCCACCTGATAAGCGGGAATCGGACGAGGATTGACCCGGTTCAGGATGGTATCGGTCTGCTGGGACATCACGGTGGTCAGAAGCGCATTCTGACGATCCTGAGAAGCGGCGAACTTCAGGCTCTGGTTCTCAGCGGTCAGAGTGGCGATCTTATCCTGCGTGAAGTAGTCCATCATGCTGCGGAAGTTGGCGTTGCAGTTGTCCACGATGGCACGAGCGTTGTCTGCGATAGCCTGACGGGTAGCGCAGTCCTGCTGTGCAATGGTGTACTTCAGGTCGCCGATGAGCTGCTTGTTCTCGCAGCAGCAAGATGCAAGCTGCGTCTGGATAGCGGTCTGACCCGCCTGCCGTGCGTTGCCCTCCTGCATGATGGCAAGGCTGATGGCGTTGTCGCCGTTGGAAACGCTGCGTTCCAGGCCGTTCACGAGCTGTGCGTTCTGGTAGCCGAGCTGACAGATAGCGTTGTTCACGCTTGCAAAGCCGTTTGCGATATTAGCGTTGACGCCGTTCATCTGCGCTAGCTGGTCATAGCCCAGAGAGCAGATGCCGCTCTGGATGCCAGCCAGAGAACGGGAAGTGTCCTGCTGGTAGAAGCCCTCCGACAAAGCCGCACGAGTATCTGCGCCGCCCTGACCGGTTGCACCGGTGCCCACCAGATAGGGGATGTAGCTGTTCATGCCGTTGTCACCACCGTTCCGACCGTAGCCGTTTGTGCCCCAGCCGAAGATGATGGCGAGGATGATAACCGCCCACAGACCTTCGTTGCCGAAAAATCCGCCGTTGTTATTGCCGCCGTCCTGCCCAGCCAGATAGCCAGTTGCAAAATCGTCCATAACAAAACTCCTTTCAGTTTTGCGTTATGCTATCCCACCGCCGTATGCGATGGGCGAAGCCAAACAAATGCGGTTTTTGTCAAGTCCGCAAAACTGAGAAGCGTTTCGCTTAGAGGGATGCTTATTTTGGGATTATCAAATCAGCTTGGAGGATTGCTTTTTTCGTTTTCCGGGTCATCCCACTTTTTGCTGGCAGCACCGAAAATAAAGCCAAGCATCAAAGGAACCCATAGTTTGTCATTGCCACACAGATTGTTGATGTCAAAATCTTTTTCGGAATGGCTGTTTTCGATATCGTCCATTGTAAAACCTCTTCACCTCGGAAGCGTCAAATTCAGGACGCTTGCGAGCTGGTTCAGGTCAATGCCGCGCTCTTTAGCGAGGTTCTGCGCCATCGTTCGGAGCTGTGCTTCGTTTTTGCCCTGAATCAGGTTCAGCCCTTGCATGATGGGTGCGCTCTGCCCGCCCAGCTGTTGGATAAGCCCCATCGGGTTCTGCCCGGCACGAGCAAGGTTTGCAAGCTGCATGATAGGGCTGTGAGTAATCATATCAAACGGAGAGGACATCGCTTATTCTCCTTTCTTCGCTGCGGCAGTGGGCTTTGAAAAGCTCTTCTGCCACTTTTCCAGTTCATCCAGCCGATGCACAAGGGCGTTGTACTGCTCAATAGGCACATACTGCTGTGTCGGTGTAGCGGTCTGCTGTGCCTGTTGTGCCTGCATCTGCCGCCACGCTTCCGGGCTATAAAACTCCTGCACATAGGATTCGCAGGTGTCCGGGTTGAGCCGCTTGCAGTAGATCACGCCGCTGCGCAAATCCGGGCAGTAGGTCGGTCTGCCGTATAGGTCAGACGGTATTGCCAAAAACTCCTCTCTGCTAGACACAGGTCTGCCAAGCAGCCAACCGCCGTCTTGTGCCGACTGCTGAACAGGCTGCTGCCCATTCATCGGCTGCGGACGCTGCGGTTGCGCCTGTTGCATCTGCGTGTTGGGCAGGGAAGTGGAAAGGCCTACCGTGCCCATGCCACCATAAGGATTGACAGGCTGCTGCGGAACGTAGGGTGCTCCGGGTGTTGGATAATAACTCATAATACATCCCTCCTGTTGCTCCCAGTGTACTGCATCAGCAAAAATCGAAGGACAACGAACGTACAACGAAGGACAAATATAAACTGATACAACTGCTACAAAATAGACAAAAAAATAAGGGAAAGTATGGTGATTATACCTGTATCACTTGTAGCAGTTTTGTGGTATAATCAGTACAACGAAACAGGAACGTGAATTTAGGAGGAAGTATAATGGAAAACAAGACCATCCAGAATCTCGGCAAATTATACCGCCTGCTCGAAGAAGCCTGCGCCGATCGGGTGAATCAAGCAGACCTTGACAACGCTAAGAGGTTTCCTGTGCGCGGCGTGATGATGAAGATAACGCTGGCGCACAAGCTCCACAAGATGACCCCGGAGCTGGACAACGCCTGCTCCTACGTCCTGAAGGACGTTGACATCGAGGACATTGACAGCAGCTTTGCGCTCAAGGCATTGTCGATGCAACAGCAGGGCGTGTTCCAAATCGGGTATATGTCACCCGATTACAAGACGCTTGGCGTGGACGCGGGCAAAATCAAGGCCGCGCGGGAAAGCGCCGGTTTGACCATTCGTGCACTGTCGGAAAAGACCGGGTTGTCTACTGCGACCATCCAGCACGCAGAAGCCGGAAAGCCTACCCGAATGACCACGCTCAAGAAAATTGCTGCGGCTTGTAACGTGTCAGCAGAAGAGTTGCAAGGGTAAAAGAAAAGCGCCCACACGGAAAAATCCGCATGAGCGCTTAAAAATTAGATGATTTTATGCTATAATAAGAAAAAGGGGGAATGAATATGGTTATCTTCCGCAGACAGCAAGGCGGCCTTGTTGATTCTATGAGAACTGTTAGAAAATTTGAGACAATGCAGGAATTAAAAAATTATCTTGCAAAAGAACTTAAAGATTGTATTTACGATTTGCATCCTGAAGATGTAGAAATTGATGAAGAAGTCGTTGATGACACACGAATTGGATGGCATGACTGCAAGACTGTATGTATTCGCGGAATGGCGATTGGTTTCTGCGCAACAGAATTTGACGAATAACAAGAACCCCCGATGCTCCAAACGGAACACCGGGGGTTTTCAAATATCCGCCCTGATGCGCTTCTTCGAGAGGCCGGGTGGATTTGTTGAAGTTATTATACCACAATTCGTGCAAAAAGAAAAGCGGCAGACCCGAAAGCCTGCCGCTTCAATGCGTTTCGTAAAAAATCGCACCCAATTAAGATTATGCTATCACGCATCCAGCATTTTATCAATAATTTTCAGCCTATTGCCGATTGATGTCCGACAATACGGCACACGCGCTGCAATATCAACTTGGCATAGCTGGTCAACGTACCGCAACCGGGCGATTTTCCGGTCATACCTCCCAAGCGGCGCACGTTTTATCACAGCTTTTATCTGTTCGGCATTAAGCCCTTGCAACGCTGGCGGAAAGACTATGCGAGCCGCCGCCATAGGAAACCCCGAGCCAAAAAGGCTGCGGCAGCTGTCCGGCGTTGCGCACCATCACGGGGACGTTACCGAGATGGTTAATTTCGCCGCATCTCTTGATTTCGCAAAATCGTTTCTGCTCGTATGTAGTGCTTGCCATGATATCCTCCTTACTGCTTTTCCAACGCCGACCGGGCGCGGTCAAAGAAAAACTGGATGACCTTGCTCATGGTCTCTTCCGTGATTGCCCACGAGACCATTTTGCCCCACCGGCTGTTGTTCAGATAGTGACGCAGCATCTTGACGCACCACGCCTTGCGCTCTGCGCCGCGCTTCGTGCCCTGAATCTCCCGCTCTGCTTGGTCGATAAGGTCAAGCACAGTGCCCTTGACAGCTGCGCCATAGCCCAGCCGGATGCAGCCTAGTGCGTAAAACACAAAGCCGCCCAGCATCAGCAGCAGCGCCGCCCATGCGGGGAGAACAGACAAAAGCTTAGTTACCAGTGTTTCCATGCTTGGTTACTCCTTCCATTAAATAGTTGTCGATTTTCGCCTTGCTGGCTTGCATAGCTGCTACGTTGTTTCCGGTCAGCTGCGATTCCAGCAGGGCGCGTACAGCTTCAAGCGTCAGGCGGTTTACTTCGTCGATTTCTCCAAATCGCCCAAGGTCGCGGGTCAGGGCAGTACCATGCTTCAGCTGTCCCTGTTCCAGCGCACCGATGCGCCTTTCCATCTCGTCCAGACGCTTGTCCTGTGCTGCGTCCGGCGCTTGTGCCTTTTTGATGTACTTGTGGATGATGTCCAGCACCTTGTCCAGCGTGATCGCTGCCGCGCACACGCTGCCAAGGATGCCCAGCACCCAGATAAGAGCTTGTTTTTCGCTCATGCGCCCTCCCGGAGACGGGTCAGACCCTTCTTGCGGATGATACGGGGGTAGTTGAGGGTGGTCACGTTGAGGTCTACGTTGCCGGAGATACCCGGCACAGAGCCTTTGCTGGTGTGCTGGTGGGCGTGGTAGATGTAATCCACCTTGGGCGTCTTGCCCGTGTAGTCGGCCAGCCAGACGTCCCACCGAGAGGACAGCCGAGCCATGTCCAGCTCATAGCTGTAACCCGTGTAGGTGTACAGCTGGGCGTAAAAGCCCATTTTCTCCACCTGCTCCAGCGCGTAGGCGGTGAGGTTGGTGAGGTCGAGGGTGCTCATAAGCTTGAGCTTGTTTTCCTCCACGTCCACCGCGAGGGGCATTGTAAGCTCCTTGCCGTAGACCGCCTGCCGCACAAGGGCAAGCTCTGCATCGGCCATCGCCTCGCTGGTGGCGTAGGTGTAGTAGTAGACCCCAACGTCCAGCCCGGCAGCCCGGGCGTTGCGGTAGTTGGTTTCAAATGTCGGGTCGACGTACAGCCCGTCCTTGCGTTTGCTCAGCTTGCTGTTGGTGGATACCGTCTTGAGCATGGCCCCCTTGTAGCCCGCAGCCTTAATTTTGCGCCAGCCGTCGAGGGTGATTTTGCCCTGATACCGGCTCACGTCAATGTATCGGTAGGGTGGTGCGCTATCCCAGCCGGGAGGAGCGGCGCTTTGGGTGTCCACGGTGGACACCTGGTCAGAAGTAGAGGCATCTTCCGCTCGGGAGAGGGCGGAGAAGAGGGAAGCGAGGAAGTTGAGAATGGTGTGCAGCATTTTGAGACTCCTTTTTTGTTTTTAAGGTTAGATAAAGCCCTCTTTAGTTATCCAAAATCATTTCACGGTCTTCTCCAACGCCAGCTCTTATACATTTGATTTTGCGATTATCGTAATCAACAAAAACTAAATCAAACGAGCAATCATCCGTGTAACTCTGGTGGTTGCCACAATCCAGTGTTCCTATAATCCGAATCCCACTATCCATAAGAGTATAGTCTTCGTGGCTATGACCAGCCAACATAAATTCCACCCGTCCTGTAGCATCAGCAAAGTTATAGTTTTTCCCATTCACATTAATTTCGCTTCGCTGGTTATATGCAGATGAAATTTGCAGAAGTAGCCTTGTCAAAGGGGGCATGTCAGTCGGTACAGTGTCGCCTGAAACCGTATTGCGAGCATAGATGTGAGCAGCGATTGCAACATGGTCGTATCGCTCGTTCATAAGTTTTTCAGAAAACCACGTTGCCTGTTCATATCCATACCCGTTGTTGTCTTCAAGTGTTTGACTTCCATTCCCCGTATCAAAGCAATAAAAGTGCGTATTCACTCCATCAAAATCATAGTAGGCGCGGCCAATATCTCTGTACCACAAATTACGAATTGCCAAACGGCTCAACTGAGTTGTATAAGTAGGACTATCAGCATCCTTTTTCCCTTGATAATTTGTGTCATGATTACCAACCAACATATAACATTTGTCAAACATTGATTTGCAAATGCCGTTAATATATCCCATTTTGTAGCACGCCATATCTGGAGTGTCGCTATTTCCAAGCCAATCTCCACCGCATAAGACAAAACTCGTTGGGGTGCTGTTGTAATACTTTTGAATTTGGGAAATATACTCTTCCATTATGGCTATGCTACCAATGTCAGTATGTCCAGTAAACAAATGCGGGTCGGTAAACCAAAGAAAAGACTCGCAGGTATCCACCGCTATAACCCCATTTTTTTCATCACCATTAAACAACATCCCATATCGTTTACAGACAGTTGCAAAATCTTTAGCCCCTGTATGAAAGGAAGCGTTAAAAGAGTCTTTCTGTAGAGAGTTGTTTGTAAAATACTCGTTTTTATTTTCTAAGTATAGCTGGGTTGCAATCTGTTCGGCAAGTTTCCCTCCATATTTATTATAGTACACCCAGTACAAAATAATTAGTCCATAAGGTTTTGCAGTTGAAAGGCTATCCACAATAAATTTGTTTGTACTTGTATCGAACCCAAAACGCTTTGCGCTATCATTCCCAAGATTTAGCGTAAAGGTCTTGCTGTCAGCATCCCATGTGGCGTACTCTGGAATTTGTGCAGCAATGTCAGAAAAAGAAAAGGGAACCATTGCCCTAGAAGAACGATTAGCAATATAAAAACCATCAGCGTTTGAAAGCACAAATCCACCGTGTCCACAAGAAACAATCTTTGTGGAATCATAAAGGACAGCAGAGGCATCGTTATCACTTAACAGCTTTTCGATTGTTCCATGTAATGCAATTTCGTTATAAAGTATACCACCAGCTTTGTTATAGTATGTCCAATATAAAATAACGTCCTCGTCATTTATCAATCCAAGAGATTTATCAACTCGAAACTTTCTCGTAACAGTGTCGTATACAAAACGCTTTGAGCTATTATTCCCAAGATTTAGCGTAAAGGTCTTGCTGTCAGCATCCCATGTGGCGTACTCTGGAATTTGTGCAGCAATGTCGGAAAAAGAAAAGGTCTCTCTATTGCCATTTTTCCAGTTCCCCATATAGAAAACATCTGAATTTGTTATCGTTAATTTACCTGATAACTCCGTAATCTTAGCAGTTGATTGCAAAATAACATCTAATGGGGATCCAGTGTACGCATGATGGAAAATCCCATACTCGTAGATAAGTCCACCACATCCACTATTATAGTACACCCAATAAAGCGTAACTATATTGGGATTTCTTTTTTGGTTAAAATTGCTAACAATAAATTTGTTTGTACTTGTATCGAACCCAAAACGCTTTGCGCTATCATTCCCAAGATTTAGCGTAAAGGTCTTGCTGTCAGCATCCCATGTGGCGTACTCTGGAATTTGTGCAGCAATGTCAGAAAAAGAAAAGGGAACCATTGAAGATGTAGTTGAATCCGAAATGTAAAAACCGGAGCCCCCAACAACCGTAAATCCATAATTTTTGATAGTCGGAAATTTTCCATCTATGAAAACGACTTGGAGGTTTGCATCTGGATTAATCTGCCCCAAATCTTCCTTCAGCTGACCAACCGCTTCTCCCACCTTTGCAGCATCCGCAGCCTTGCCGGAGAGGGAGAGGGTGGGGTCGATGATTTTATCGACAACGGCTTTGTTTTCATTGACAGCAGATTCAACGTCCACAATGCCGTCCTCGATGTGGTTCAGCTGCGAAGCGGTAAGCACTTCACCGTTTGCAAAGTTCTGTTTTTGATAGCTCATTGATAAGTTACCTCCTCTTCATTTTTGTTGGTTTGCGTAAAAGCTGTTTCTGTTTCGGTATCAGTAGGTTCATCGACTTTTGGTACGGGGCTGTATATCAGCTTGGCTCCATCCCACAAATAGTCTGTATAAAACCCCTCTGTCATTCCTGACAGGTCATCAAACAAAATCTCATCAGGCGGCAGCGGGTTTGGAATAACGCTTTCATGACACCACCCGCCGCCATACAATCGACCATCCAATCCGACTTTGCATTTGAATTTGAAATGTTCCATGATATCTACCTCACATAAAACCGTATAGTTCCAACGGGCGGCAAACCTCATCATTTTGCGTGACTCCGTCATCGCCTGGGTTTTGCAGGTTAATCTTTGCTGGCGTGACTAAAACGGTGTAGCCTGAGGTTCTTTCGTTTCCGCTGCCAAACGTTATTCCAGTGTCGCTCACTTTGGCGGTTCTCCAGTGAACGGTATTCCACGGATAAGCATAAGAGTACGTTTGCCCATTAACAGGAAGAACGACCGTAAGCCTACCAGCACCGCCGCCACTTGCAAACCATGTTCCACCTTTATGCGTGTCATAGACAAGCATCACAGCCGAGTAGGACGAAAGATCGATTTTTGTAGTTTGCGCAGTGAATGCTCCTTTTGGGTTGCCATGAGAATCTTTTTCATAAGGCCATTCAAAAATCTTACTGTTGCGAATGCCATGAAAAGATATGCCACCGCTATAAATAGAAACGCTTCCATAGGCATTCGTTATGTCTATGCCATTGTCGTTTATAACAACTTTATTATTTCCGCGAATAACTTGTACGTTTTGACCGGTGATTTGAACTTTGCCTTCCCAGCCGCTACGAGTGACGACCAACCCATTTTCAGGAGTAAACGTTATCATGCTATAAAGTTCTTCTTTTGTTGCACGCAAGACAATAGCATCAGCGTTTTGAGAAATCTTTGTTTCCGCTGCACCGATACGAGTAGAAACGCCAGCCATGTCAGTTTGGTACGTTTCCTTCGTGACGCGGGATTCAATGGCAGCCTGTGTCTTTTCAAAATCGGAAGAATATTGCGTCTTGAACTGCGTTAAGTCATTCTTGGTCTGGTTCGTCTGCGTGGCGGTCTGATTTATCTTTTCGAGATTTGCCCTGTCCGTTGCCGCCTGTTGGCTTGTAACACCGCTTGTAGACTGCGTGTAAGAAGAGCTTGTAACCGTTTCGCCTGAGCCAGAAATCGCCGTGTTGCAGTTCAAAGCGAGCGTAACGTTGGTGACAATGGTATCGTGTACAACGCCGTCTTTGTCCTTGTAACGTATCATGTCCAGTGGGAACAAATACGGAGCAGATTTGATGGTAGCGCTGTATGGGCGGTAGGAAAACCCACCGCGTGCAGCTTGCAGTTCCTTCAAGACACCCTCGTAGGCGTTGGTCAGGAAACCGCAGTCACTTAGGTCAAGCGTGTAATCTGCTGTGCCGGACAGGTATGTGTTGCCCTTGCCATCGTCACAGGTAAAGCCGGTAATGGTGATGTCGTTCTCCAACATATCACTGGAATAACGCTCGCTCGCGGTGATGGTCACGCCAGTCTGCTCATACCATTTCAGCACAAGCCTTCCGCTGCCATCCATGAACGCGCAAGTGCCGGTAAGCTGTGCGCACCATTGCAAGAGCTGCCGGTAGGTCAGCTTCTGGTTTGCGTCCGGCAGACCGCCGATGCTGAAATAGTGGTTTGGCAGCACCGAAACGTCCGTTGCAAGCGTGACATTGCAGATGGAGCAGATTTTTTGAATAAGCGCGTCAACATGGATAGGGAAGGAGAGTGCAGAAACGTTCACCTCACGGTCAAACAAGACCATGTAATCCAACGCGGAGATGCTTATCGTGCTCAGCTTGCGGGGCGGGGTGTCCACGATGAACAGACCGCAGGGAACATAAGCAACGTCTTGCTCAGAGGATGCAGAGCCAAGAATCATGCGTCCGAGAATGCCCTTGCCGAGCGTTGCGCCCTCAAGCACGCTGGACAGTTTGATGCCGATTTTGACGTTAAGAACAGCGCCCTCAAAGGAAACATCATTGAACTTGCCATCGTAGTTCCGCAGCTTTAAAGACAGTTCGGACGCAACCGCAGAGCCGACCTCGATTTTACTGTTGGTCACGCAGTACCGGTCAATCTTCAACCCGCCCTGAATGATGTCTGCTTCGGTGATGGTGAACGTCTTGCTGCCAGCGGTAACTTCAATAAGAGCAGTCTGTTGATTGCCCTCGTTGAAGGATTTTATGATGTCTTGCGATACGTTGACCATCAGTGTGCAGCCCTTTCGATGATGTTAAAGGATATCCCTTCCCAGCGGTTCATCCGGGAATTGTACATCGGCACGGCGCGGTCGCCAACGTAGAACTCGCTGGTTTTCCACTCGCCAGCCATCGCGTCAAGGTAGGTGACGTTGATGTACTCCGGGTTGAACGCTTTCAGGATGACAGCGGCTTCTTTTATCGTGGTGTACTTCCATTCCAGTTCCAGCTTAACGCACTGGCCAAGACGTTTCTTATCCATCTTGTTATCTTCTGTGCGCCCGGCATCGGACGCTGAAATGTCCTGTAACCGCCACTGATAAGAAGAGGGGCATTTAAGATACTGCCCATCCACGCTCCGAATCGGATTGTACTGGTCAAGTTCCATAAATGCCCCTCCTTTAAGTTCCTACCGGGATAATTGTTTTGCCGTTGCGCTGGTTCGTTCTGTTGACCGCCTGATAGAAGCTGGACACGTTAATCTCCGCGCTTCCTTCCTTCTCAAGCAGAGCCTGCAACAGCTCGTTCTGACGGCGCAGCAGCTGGTTCTGTCGCTCCATTGCAGCTTCAACACCTTCGCGGATGCCCTCAACGATTTGATCGTTGTTGGCAACTGCCGTGTGACCGCCCAGAGAGCCGACCATCTCTGCACCGGCTTCCCGGGCAATGAACAGCTGACCGGCATCCGGGAAACCGCCGCTTGCAAAGCCGAAAATCTTCTTGCCAAGATTTACGAGTGCCCCAATAGGAGACAAATCCCAAAGCGTGTGCTTGATGGATTCCAGAACTTTTGTGCCAGCGGATTTATCGGAATCGCCCCAAGTGCTTATCATGTCCTTCCACCACTGGATGCCGCCAGAAACGCCAAGTCCAATTCCAGCACCTATGCCGCCATAAGCGCCAAGGTGCGACAGAGCGCCACCGGAAGCCGCTGTGCTACCGAGTGTTCCCAACGAACCGCTACCAGCAGAGCTGCCGGAACTCCCAATGTTCAGCTTTCCTTTGAACCAACTTATAACTTCAGCACCCTTCGATTTGATGAAGTCAAATCCATCAGAAACAATTTTTCCAATGCCTTTGTCTTTGTCAAACAAATCGCTGAAGAAAGATTTCAGACCACCATACGCCTGTTTCAAAAGCGGAACTTGGTCGATGACCTCGCCGACTTTGTTTTTTAGGTTGTTAAAGGTGGTGATAACGTTCTTTACGCTGTCAATGGTGTCAAATACATTCTTGATGGCAGTGGAGACCTTATCAAAGACGAGATACACGCCCTCAAACGCCTTTTGAATGGCAAGACCGGCAGCGCCGAAGAAACCGTTGTACTGGTACTCGTTCTCTATCTCCGCAACGCTCTTCTTCACAAAAGACCGGATATCAGAGACCGCGCTCACAAAACCATCATGTGTATTCAGGATGGACTTCGATGCAGCGGTAAGCGCATCAATAGAGGATTTGAACCCATCCGATATGTTCTTGCCAGCCTTAGACACCGCGTTGATGCCCTCTGTAAAATCGCTCAGGTCGGTTTTTACCTTCTTGAACCAGCTGTTGAAGCTGTCGTTTGTAGTACGCAGTGTTTGCTTGAGCTTGTTTGCGGTGTCAAGCATAGATGTGTTGCCATCAGTGTTTACCGAAATGCTGAAACCGCCGCTTTCGAGACCGTAGTTTTTCTGTGCAAGCTGCTGACCGAGCGAAATAACAGCATCGGAAAGCCCCTGCATTGCCTGTTCAGCCATAGCCTTTGCGGCTGTGATGCCGTTGGCAAGACCTTCTACGATGTAGCCGCCGTAGCCCTTAAAGACTTTGGAAGGGGAGTGGATGCCGGTGTCTGTCGTGAACTTGTCAAGAATGGCCTTTGCAAGTCCGCTGACAGACTTTTTAGCACTTTCGATGCCCTTGTTGATGCCGTCAATCAAGCCCTGAACGATGTTCTTGCCGTAGTTAAGGAACTTTTGCGGCAGTTCTTTCAGAGTGTCAACAAGGCTGTTCCAAGCCTTATCCCAGTTTGTTTTAAAGCCCTTCCACTTCTTGTCCCACCATTCGCCCACACCGACAAACCATTGTTTAAGGTCTGCGCTGGCTTTGTCGAGAGCTACCGTGATTTTATCCCAGTTTTGGTAAATCGCGATTCCGGCATCGGTCAAACCACCAACGATCAAACCGATAATTGCACCAATTCCAGCGGTAATCGGACCTCCAAGAGAGCCAATAATCGCACCAACGGCAGCACCAGCCATTGTAGAACCCGCAGGAATCAGCAAGCCGTTCAGAATGTTTAAGCCGTTTGTCAAAGCGTCATAAACGCCGGTCACAAACATTGCAACACCAGCTATTACGCCAGCGACAACCGCGCCAACTAATGCGCCACCCATTTTGCCGCCTGCGGCTGTAATGGCTTTTGCAACGGTGCTATCCGCAAAGGAAGTCGTGATAAACTCTGCGATTTTTGAGCCAAGCAACGTCGCGCCGCCAACAAACGTAATAGCGCCTACAAGAATTTCCGTAAAATTGATAGCGTTAAGCTTGTCCTGAATGGCTTTCTTGATACCATCGAACATCAGGAAAAATCCAATGCCTATCAGAATGCCACCGGCGACCATGCCTTTCAGAATGCCAATTTTTCTGATTGCATCAGCAAGGTCTATAATAAAGGTAGTCAGTTTCCACAAAGCAAGCGCAGCAGTAACAGCGCCAATAACAGGTAGCATTCCTTTGATTTTCTGCTTAAGGCTGTCAATTTGTTTCGCAAACTTTTCATTGTACTGCTTGAACATATCGTAGCCAGACAGGTCTACATCGCCCAAGAGGTTACCAGCTGCACCAGAACCGGAACCAGAGCCACCGGAAGAATCAGCGTTCTTCTGGATGACGTTCAGTTCATCAAAGCCCATGATGTAGTTCTTGAACGCCTTTGCTGCCTTGCCGGTCGCCTTAGTGGTATTGTCCAATGCGTCCGTAACACCGCTTACGTCATCACTTGCGCTGCTGAAATCAGGGAACTCCACCTTCACACCCATCAAGGATGCAATGCCGGTGACCAGTTCCTTGACCAGTTCAACGGCAGCAATCAGCGGGGGAAGAATGGATTTCAGAGCAGGGTAGAGCAGAGAGCCAACAGAACGAGCCAGACTGTTCAGCTGTGCTTGCAAGATACGAATCATGTTTGCAGGGCTGGACAGAGTGCGGGCGAAATCTCCCTGTGCATCTGTGGTCTGCTTCATAATGGCGATGTACCGCAGAACAGCCTTGTCAGCCTGAGACAGGGAAGAGACGCTCTGCGAATAGCCAAGATTGAGCAGTTCCTGCTGCAACCGTGCCTGTGACAGGTCAACACCCAGACGGCGAATAGGCTCAAGTTCTCCGGAGATAGCAGCCTGAATCTTTGTGAAGGATTCTGCAACAGGGATATTCTTCAAGGAAGCGAGGTCATAGCCAAGCTGCGTCAGGTTCTTCGACAACACATACGCCTTGTCGCTTGCCATGCCAAACGAGGTAGTAAGACCTTGAATCGTTGCCATGTTGTTCATGGCTTCGGTGGGGTCGATGCCAAGCAGGGTCTCCATCTTGTTGATGAATGTACTTGCTTCACCAGTCAGCCCCTTCATGGACACGCCAAACAGGTTTGCTGCTTCGTAGTAGCTGTTAAACTTCTCCGCTGCGTTGCCAAGATAGGTAGCAATGGCTTTCAACGAAACCAGCTTTGCCATGTTCCGCATGAAGCTGTTCATCTGGCTGGAAAGGCTCATGTAGCTTTTCTTCTGCCGTTCGTTGGCAGCGGTCACACGGTTTGCTTGCGTCACCACCTTGCTCAACTGCGGGGGTAGCTTTGCAAATGCGTTGCCCACCTTGTCAAGCTGAAATGCAAGGGGAGTGAGAGCGGTAGATATCTTCTGGCAAGAATCTGCAAAAGAATCAAGGTCTGCCGCTTTCAGCTTGTCGGTCAGGTCAGGCACAGTGCCAATTGCCTTGAACGCGCTGCCAAGCGATTTCAGGCCGGAAATATCCAGAATGGACAAGGACGCAAGAGCATTCGTCAACTGCGTGATGCTGCCGGACATGGAGTAGAAGTCCACGCCATTCAGAGCAGAAACCGCATTAGGAATCTTCTTGATGGCGTTCACAACGGAATTAACACCCTTCACGCCAGCGGTGGTGTTGACAGAAGAGATGCCGTTCAGGAAGTTCGTGACCTTATCCAGACCGGAAATACCAGCAGACGCCTGTTTCAGCGCTGCAATGGAACTGGACAACTTATCAAGGCTCGTACATACCTTGCCAACACTGCCCTTTGTCCGCAGATTGGAAATAGCGGTAGTTAGCTTGTCAATGTTAAGCTCTGCACCCTGCGATTCCGCAGAAATCTCTACGGATAAGCTTGTAATATCAACATCAGCCATTGCTACCACCGTCCTTCTGATTCATCATAGAGAACATCGCCCTCTTGATGCGTTCTTGCGCTTCCAGTGCGCGTTGGTATTCGTATTCGTCCTGCTCTTTCTGGGTGAGAGGAATCGGTCTATCCATGTATTTGATGGGGCTAGACCCTTTCTTGCGGAACATATTGCCAACCGTAGAGGAAAGCGCAGATGCTGTGTAGAAGCCGTTTCTCCACGCTTCAACGTTGGCTCTGCGGGCGCGTAGTTCTTCCGCGTCCCGGTAGACCTTTGCCAGCCAGACGTCATCGCGCCAGAACTGGTCATAGGTCATGCCAATGGAGATGTAATAGGCTTCTACATCGTGGAACAGCTTAGACACAGAGAATGGCTCTGTGTGGCTGTCCGATTCTTGAGACTGTGAGGTTACACAATCTCCCACGTTGCGTTTTTTGCGGTCTTGTCCTCTTCATCGGTGGCAACCAGAGCTTTGATGGAATCCGCGTACATCTCCATCAGAGCAGCCATCAGACCTTCCTTGTCCTCGATGTGCGCAAGCATATCATCGACCAGCTTGCGCTTGATGTTCTTGTTGCGGGCAATGAACGCGCCATGGAACAGGGCAGAGGTGTTTTTGATGGGGTTGATGCCGTTGGAGAACTCGTAAATCTGGAAGCCGTTGCGCTCAGTGGCTTCGGCACTCTCGCGGGTGAAAGTCAGCTCATAAGTGTTCTTGCCATCGGGGGAATGAAAGTTGATAACCTTTGCAGCCATAATAAATGCTCTCCTTTATAAATAGGGGCAGAACCAAATCCGATGTTCAGTTCTGCCCGTTTTGATTGATTTGTTTTTTTGCGGTTTACATGCCGGTGAGGGTCAGCTTTTCGCTGAAACTCGGGGTGGAGTGGAAAATGCAATTAATGGTCATTTCCACAACCTCGTCCACGCCAAAGCCGGACAGACCAACCTGATGCATACCCTGCCAAGTAAAGCCGGAGCCGTCCTGCATCTTCAGAGCGTAGTACTTGTCTGTGTTGGATTCCGAAGTTTCATCGTAACCGGCATCTTTGACCTTCTTGTAGTCATCCTTGTTGTAGTTGGCGGTAAAGGCTTTGGTGTCAGCCTGAATGATGCCAAAAATCTGCTTCTGCATACCATCAGACAGGGTGGTTGCATCCAGAAGGTTCGGGTCGGAGA
>ERZ1034920.714-NODE-714-length-24526-cov-6.500429_pt1 | contig 24526 bp, 11 predicted proteins | sample MGYA00520688_ERZ1034920 | MGnify/ENA primary metagenome ERZ1034920 (study PRJEB33766, sample SAMN09781785) | gut metagenome | biome: gut microbiome | host: Homo sapiens | place: Madagascar | study: EMG produced TPA metagenomics assembly of the PRJNA485056 data set...
CGAGTTCGGCGTAAGGTACGCTTTCGGTTCGTTGTCGAAAATTTCGGGCGACGACGAAAGCGGCAGATACAGTTTTCCGTCGCGTTCTTTAAGTATACCCTTTATCGCCGATCCGACTTCTTTGAAAAACGGATAAGCGCGGGTTTTTAAGAATTTTTCGTCCGCGGTATATTCGTAATAATCGTCGAAACTCTGCGCCGCCCATATAGTCATGGTGGGCGAAAGCGAATATTGCGCCCAGCCGCCCATGGGTTTGCCGTCCAGAGTCGAACACGACGGAATAAGAATCCCTTTAACGCCGAAAAATTCTTTCGCGAATTTCTTAAACGCGGGGCGAAGTTTCCAGAGGTATTCTACGAAAGAAACGCCCTCGTCTATTCTGTTCGCGGCTAAATACGACTGATAAGAAAGTTCGGTATTGGTGTCGTGATGATAGTCGCCTTTCCACGGCGGCAGACTGTCGTTATCCGCCGTCCACACGCCTTGAAGCGGCATGGGGTAACAACCCTTTCGAGAGCAGCATCTGAAAAGATACCAACTCTTTTTATAGGTGTCGTCCAAAAGTTTATCGCCCGTTTTTACCGACGATTTTTTGTTATACCTTTGCCACGAGCGTTTATGCGCGACGAATAATTTATCGAAGCCGATTTCCGCGGCGGCGTCAAGCGCGTTTTTCGCGAAAGAAACGTAGTCTTTATCGTCGTCGGTCGTCGCGAGCGTATAGTAAATTTCGTCGCCGACATTTTTAGTAACGATACCGAAAGAATAATCGGTGTGAGTATTCTGTTCGTACCACTTGAAATCGCCGCTCGTTTTAAGTTCGGCTTTCGGGTAACCGAGCGTAACGCCCACGTCTTTGTCGCCTATCCCCGACCCGGTTTCGGAAGCGGAAGAAAGATAGGTAGGAACGTGTAATTTCAAGTCCGCTTCGCGGCGGAGTTTAATAACCCCGACGAGCGAGATATAATCGGTAAAGATTTCGGCGACGAGTTCGTCTTCGTCGTAAATTTTTACGATTGCAGACGATATATCGAGAACGTATCTCGCGTTTTTAAGTTGCGGCGTAAATGTCAGTTCTATTCTGCCCGCCGTAATCTTCGACGGGTACGGTTTGCCCATAAAAATATCTTCGAACAGCCTTTCGCGTTCTTTCCAGTCTTCCGGTATCCCGCTCGTCGAAAGACGAACGAGATTCGCGTAGTTAAATCCTTTTTCAAGGGTAACTTCGTTCGGTCGAAGATCCCACAAATCCGTTCTGTCGACGGTGATTTTTATCGGGTTCGAGCCGTAAACTATACTGCCGATTTTGCCGTTGCCTATCGGCGCGCCTTCGTCCCAACGTTCGGTTTTCAATTCGATTTTATCCATTTTATTTCGGTAGGTTTAAGGTTAATAATCGTCTTATTGCCTTGTATATCGTAAAATTCGGTCGTCTGCGGTCTATCGGAATTGTTTACTATCGCGTATTTCTTCGCTCTCGGATAATAGTTACATTCCGTAGCCGTATTCGTCGAATAGCAGACGTTTAAGTCTTTATTCGCAACGTAGCACATAGCCTTATACAATAGCCTTGAATTTTCAAAACTATAAGGCAAACCCGTTATATAAAAACTTCTGCCCTTGCCGTATTCGTTTACCGCCATTTTTACTTCGCCGACGTTCACGTTTCTCTTAAAACGTTCGCTGAAAGTTATATCGAGCACTTTCGCCCCGTCCAGAGCGTAGATATTCTTTTTATCTTCGCCGTAGTCTATATTATCAAGTCCGTCGGTAAGTTCGTGTTTTACTTTTTGTATATTGTATTTATCTATCGAAAGAGTATAGCCTATCTCTTCGTCTACGCCCATTACGTCGGCAAGTTGGAAATATCTTCCGTTGCCTTCGCACGCCGTAGGTTCTCCTACCCCTATAAATCCTCCGCCGTTATACACGAATTTGCGTACAGCCGTCTGCAACTTTTCGTCGAGCCACGCCTTTCCGCCTGAATACGACGTATACGCGTCTCCGGCGTTTATTATCACGTCTATATCCTGCGGTACTCCGTTTTTAACTTCGTCGAAAGACAAGAATTCTATATCCACGGGAAGTCCGCTTATTGCCTCCAATATACCCTGATAGGAATATATCTGCTGATACCACAGTTCGTGGGCGCACATATGGCTCATCCAACTTCTCTTTTTGCCCCAGGCGTTAAGAAGTCCGACCTTTAATCTGCAATACGGCTTTTTATTGTCCACCGCGTCGTATATCGTTCTGAATTCGTCGGCAATCTCCGCTACTCTGTCCACGAATTTCGGAAACTTTGCCGCCAAAGACAAGTACCCGCCGAAACCCATACGGTCTATGGGTTTACGCATAATAGCCCTTCTTGCCGTTCGCCAGTTACGGTTGAGTTCGTCTACCGCATTGTCTTCGTTTCCGTCGAAGAACGTATCGGGGAAGAAATACGGTAAAAATCTGCCTTCGTGGTATTTTACGTAAGGAATTTCGGATAACATTCTTACCGTTACGCCGCCGCCGACCGAGCCGACTACCGCGTCGAGATTCATATCCTTGAAATGCTCGCCGTAAGGCTCGCTGCCTATCCAGTCGTCGCCTAAAAACATCATCGCTTCTTTGCCGTAACTATGAACTATATCAACGAGTTCCCTTACGGTTTTGCTTACGAATCTCTCTACGAAGTCCATATACTTTCTGAACTTTTCGGTGGGCGTTCTGAAACAATTGTTATAGTATCCGCTGTCTACGAAGTCTTCGGCTACGAGTTTTATTCCGCTTTCCTTTTCAAAGTCCGCTATTAAAACGGGGTTTGCGGTCTGACCGTAACCGAACCACTCCACTTGTCTTTCTTTGCCGAGATTATTGAAGATGAGCGTGAACTGATACAAGAACGTAGTAAATCTTACAACGCTCGTTTCGGGGTTTTCTTCGCACCACTTCTTCATATGCTCCACGATATACTTCTTCGTATTCGGGAAAGCAGGGTCGTAAGTGAGTTGTTTTTCGCAGGTCCACTCGTTAGTAAGATAGTTATATATCTGCACGGGGTGCCAGGTTACCCTTGCCAGAAACGTTACGGTGTATTCGTGGAAAGGCTTACAATTTTCTATTTCTACCACGCCTTTCTGCTTACATTCCTTCCAACTCTTTATCTCTTCGCCCGTAGTACGGTCGTATACCTGCCACAGATCGAGATAAGAATAGTCGGGGTCGAATTCGTCGGCTAAAAAGCCTTTCATTATCTCTATTTCGAGTTTTTCTTCCGTCGCCGGGTTGCGGTTTGAAAGCAAGAATATTCTCTGCGCTTCTTCGGGGTGTTTTCTCGCCCACTCGTTATCCCCGCGCACTATAAAGTACGTGTTATACACCTTGCCGAACTGTCCTGCGTTTGCGGGTAATTTAGTGCCGTCGCAATCTCTTACCGCGTCCGCGCCCCATTTCTCCGCAATTATCTTCGTTCCTTCTACGAAACTTTCGTCCGTAGGAATCGTAAATCTTCCTTTGCTCATTTCTGCTCCTTTTCTATTCTTCCTTTGCCGAACGGCAATTCGGAAGGATATAAATTATTAAATTCGATCTCTTTTACAAACGGCGATATATCCCCGACGATTTCGTCGTTGACGTATACGTTTTCGTAACGTAAGCCGCTTAAAACGCAATTTACGTACGGGTCGAAGAGTTCGAGTTTTTTCTCTTTTATATATTGTGATTTCGGTCCTGCCGTCAGAAGGTAAGAATTTGGGTATTTCACTCTATTGAGCCTCGTTTTTACGTTTTTAAGGGTAAACCCGTTTACGTTGCTTCCGACTTCGAACGTCGCGAAATTGCCCGTTATCGGGTCGCCGTTAAGGTAGTTCGGCTGTTTGTCGACGGGTTCGCGGGTGTCGGCGGAAATATTCTCGAAGACTATATTTTCGATTCTTCCGACCCCGACGTTTTTTTCGGGTTTCTCCGTATAGGCGGGGGTTTGAAGATAGAGTTTGAAAGTCGCTACGCCGCTTACGTTTTTAACGGTAAGATTTTTAACGAAACAGTCTTCCGTTTCGCCGTTTATATACGGGTAAACGCCGGGTTGAATACGTATGGACTTATGCGCGTGTTCGCCGCCGCTTGCGTATACGCCGTCGACCGTAACGTTTTCTATCCGCCCGAAATTTATCGCGGAATTATCCCAGTCGTACGCGTTGAGAGCGATAAGATCGTCTTCGGTATGCCCGTAAAGATTTTTAATCTCGCCGTTTACCGTTCCGCCGTTTACGTGCAACCCGTCGGCGAAACAATTCTCGAATTTTAAGTTTTCTATCGAAAAGCCGTCTACCCTGCCGATCTGGCAGGCAAACCCCGCGGTGTTACGGAACGTAATATTTTTAAGAGTAAGCCCTTTTACGCCGCTGAACAAAAAGCAGGTTGAAACGCCTTTAAGCGTATTATCTTCGTCGAAACAACCCGACAAGCCGTAACCGAGCCTTTCTGTGTTTTCTTCCGCCCACACACCGCCTTCGATATAAATATTTTCGTCCGTCGGCGCAGAAGCGGCGCTTTTATACGATCCGTCCGCTACGCTTTCGTTTCTTAAAAGCAGAGTTTTAACACCCTTTATAAGTACGATTTCGGCGTTTTTATCCGCGACGATTTCGGTATTCGATTTCACTATAAGCGAATTATCGATATAATAAACGCCTGCGGAAATATAAATTTCGGAATAGTTTTGAAAGGCGTAATTAAACGCCTGCGTGCAGATTTTTCCGTCTTTATACGGCTTTAAGTCTTTACATAGAAGCGTTGACAAATCTATTTTTTTCGCGGTTATTCCCATATCGTAATTTCCCCCGAAACGTAATGCCAGTAATTGCCGGGGCGAGTAGGCTTTTCTTCGCTGTAAAAATACAACGTCGCGATTTCGGTCGTTATAGATTTCGCCGAAAAAGTAGAGTCGCCCGTACCCGTATAGGGTTCGCTCGAAACGTTTACCTTTTGCCAGTCGAACTCGCTGCCCGCGTAGTAAATTTTACGCAAATTCGCCCATATGCCGACGTTTTCGATTCGTTTAAGGCTACGCGGTAAAACGATAGACGACATAAGACTTGCAAAGGCGTAAGACTCTATTACCGTAACGCCTTCCGGCAGGGCTAAAAAGTCGTATTTATGCCCTTGCGCCATACGCGAAGTAATCGTTTTTATAAGCGGCGGAATTCTGAATTCCGTAAGCGAAGTACAGTCTTCGAAAGCCGACGAGCCTATCGCGGTTACGGTGTCGGGCAACATCGCGGAAGTTAAATTGTTGCAACTTTTGAACGCGCCGTTCGCAACCGAAAGGAGCGTTGACGGAAATCTGACCGTTACGATAGTCTGATTGCCCCTGAACGCTTCGGCTTGAATCGAACTCACGGGCATGCCCTTGTAATAATCGGGCATATGCAAGTCGGGCGTTTCGCCGTTATAGCCCGCCGCGAGATAATAATCGCCCTTTAACGACTTTGAAAAACTCAACCCCCGCGTATACGTAACGGTATCTGCCGTCGTATTTTTGCTTACGGGTAAGTCAAAATCAAAATTCCATTCAGTAACGCAGTTTTCTCTTTCCGCGCTCGGCGCGGGAACGCTCTCTTCGTCTATTTTTTTGCCGCGTTCGACGATAATTTGTGCTTTCGTTTCGCCGCTCTGAATAAAATCAACGGTAACGGTTTCTTTTTCGGGTTTACCCGACCCGCAGCCCGCAAATACGGCGAAACAACCCGCTAACGCAACGCATAACGCAAGCAATATTATTCTTTTAATTTTACGCTTCATAATCGATTTTTAACGCAAATACGCTTTCCGCCGCGATATTTCGTTTAGGAAAGCGTACCTGCCTTTAATTTTTAGTGTTTATTATGCCCACAAAGCAACGTTGCCTTGCTCGTCATAATGCCAGCAGCCCGATTTTGCGGTTTCGCTGTAATAGTAAACGGTTTTCGTAAGTAAAGCGTTTTGATCGTTGCTTAAAACTATATGACTTTCTTCCTCGCTTCCTTCGACGTAGATATCCGTGCAGGCTGTAATATTGTCATTGCCCCAAATCTTAAACATTTGCGGATCACAGTTGAAATTCTTACCGACGATTACTACTTTAAGTTTGCCGCAGTTCATGAAGTTATTCGATGAATAACATTCACCCGTATAAATTTTTTGGTTACTAAGATTGAGCAATGCAAGATTTGCAACGCCTTTCATCGAAACGAATTCAAGATTTGAACAACCGCTGAAAACTTCGCCGTCGAGAGTTGCTATGTTTTCGTGGAAGATTACTTTTTTAATATAGGGATTTCCGCTAAACGCTCCGTTTTTAACGAAAGTTACGTTTGCATTGCCGTTCTCTCCGTCATTCCATTCTCCGAACACGTTGACGGTTTCGGCAGTTCCCGTATACTTAGAGACGTAGTAAGTTCCGTTATAAAACTTATATTCAACGCCCATTGCGTCTTTTTCGCCGCAGGCGCAAATTCCGTTTACGAAATGATGCGCGGTTTCCCCGTGTTCAATCGTTATGCCGTCGCTGCCGAAGTTCCATTGCAAGCACTTGCTCGCGTCGCCTTTGTAATAAATATTACCGGTGAGCAAATTGTTGCCATCGCTTCTCGCACAGTTTACGCTACTCTCCGCTTTGCTTCCGTCTACGAAGATGTCTGCCGTACCGTTTTCCCTACCATGGAATTGTCTGGCATCGGTAGTCGTGTAGTACAAATTGAAGTTTTTATTTACTATAACGTATTTCAATTTTGCGCAGAACGTGAAGTTGTTGGTAGTATCGTAGTTCTGGACATAATATCTTGATTGCCCGCCAACGAATGGCATATTTACGATGCCTGTCATCGAAACGTACTCGAGATTCGCACAATTCATAAACGCTGCGCCGTCCAAAAGCGTTACGCTTTCGGGTAATATAACTTTGGTTATATAGGGGTTTTCCATAAACGCGCAATTCCTTACGTACGTTACGCCGTTTTCGCCGTGTATACCGTCGTTATATTTATCCAAAATCGTTAATTCGGAAACGTTTAACGTTCTATTTGATCCGACGTAGTAGCAACCTTCTTCTCTGTCGTATTCGTAAACGACGCCTTGCGTGAGTTCGTCGCTATATTTGCCGCAAACTTTACATTTGACGTTTTCAAAATCGTGTTCGGACGCGCCGTGAATCACGTTGCCGTTTTCATCGAAATTCCACTGCATGCATTTAGTCGCGTCGCCCTTGTAGAATACGTTACCCGTCCACAAATTGTTGTTACCTTCAAGATTCGGCGCGCCTGCCGATGCGTTTACGTAGAATTCAAGAACCGCGCCGTCGATTCTGGATATATCACCGTTACCGTTGGTAAATTGTTGAGTATTGGTGTAAAAATCGGAAGCGATTATTACGGTGGTCAATTTATAACATTGCAAGAAGTTATTATTGCAGTCTTTCTTTCCGTCGGGTCTGCCGTCTACCGCATAAATAAGCGATTTTACACCGGGCATATAGACGTAAACAAGATTCGAACATCCTGCAAAAGAACTTCCGCCTAAATCCGTTACGCTTTCCGGCAAAATAACTTTAACGATATTCGTTTTATCTGCAAACGCTCTATGAGCGACGTAAGTTACCGCTTTTTCGCCGTGTTCGCCGTCGTTATACGCGGGAAGAATTACCAATTCGGTAACGCTGTCCGCGCAACCCGTAACGTAATATTCGCCTTTATCTGCGCCGTAAGCGTAAGTTACGCCCGCAGTGTTATACGCGTCGCCTTTTACACATTTTCCGTTTTCGTTATATTCGTGGTTTTTGATAAACGTCTTGATTTCGCTCGTCGCTCCGATATAGTTTTCGCCTGCGGCAACTACCGCTTTAACGTAATACAATTTTTCGGGCGCGAAAACGGTTTCGCTCGTTATTTCTTTATACTCGCCGTCTTCGGCTTCGGCGTAGAAATATTTCGCTTCGCCGTGTTTTGCCGTAGCGTTTATATCGGGCGTTTCGTCGCAGTTTAACTCGGCGGTTACGGTGAACTCCGTAATTTCGTTATAAAGTACGACCGTAACGGAACAAGTAGCGTTCGTGAGTTCGTAGTTGGTATCTTCGGTAGTTGCGGTAAACGTGAACGTACCCGCTTTATCAAGCGTTTCGCCGCTTACGGTAAGGGCTACTTCTTCACCCTTTACGTTAGTCATCACGGCGGTAGGAGCGATCAAAGCGGTATCGTTATAAACGTAACTATCGGCTTTCGTCCATACGACTTCGACGGATTTTTTACCGATATTGAAATCGAAACTCAAATCGGCGGTCGTATCGTCTGCCCAACTTACGTTCGCTTTGTCTTTAAGCGCGACCGCAACTTTATAATTGCCCGCGTTAGTCTGCTTGTCGTTACTTACCGTATAACGGTCGTTCGCCGCCACGTTATAAGTTTGCTCGTTTCCGCTATAAGTGAATACCGTAGTATCGGCAACGGGTTTGGCTATTTTCAACTTCGAAATAGTAACGTTTACGGACAAAATTTCGTTTTCGAAACCGTTATGGTTACTATCGCCGACGATTCTGTAATAAACCTTGTAAGAACCTGCGTTTGAAGCGGTGGGGATATTTGCGCTCCACGCGCCGTCTTTGCCGAGTTTATATTCGATAGTTCCGTCGTCGGTGGTTGCCGCGTTGACGAGTTCTTGCGCCGCACCGTTATAAGTGAGTTCTTTTTCGGCGGCAGCGGTTTTAACCGTCGAATCTGCTTTCGCTATCGTGAATTTAAGAGTTTGGGTCGCGCCCGCGTAGTTTTTCGTTTCCGCAACGGTAGCCTTTACCCAATAATCGCCCGCATCGATGGGCACGGTTTCGCTATAAGTTCCGTTTTCGCTCGTCGCATACGTGAACGTAGCCGTACCGAATTTCGCCGTAGCGGTCGGTTCGTTAGCCGTTTCGCCGTAAGTCCAGCCCGCAATGGATATACCCGTGATTTCGTTGGTCGCCTGAGCGATAGTTACCTGAATTTCGGTTTCGGCGGTATCGCTATGCGATCCGTCGCCGACTACTTTGTAATATACTTTATAATCGCCTGCGTCGGTCGCCGTGGGGATAGTTTCGCTCCAAGTACCGTTTTCGCCGAGTTTATAGTTGAGCGTTCCGCCGTTTGCCGCGCCTGCCGTAACGAGTTCCTGCGCGTTTCTGTTATAAACGAGTTCCGTTTTCGCCGCGGGAGCCGTCGTAACCGCGGACGCCGCTTTCTTTATTTCGAATTGCGCGGTTTTAATCGCTCCGTCGTAGTTCGACGTGCCTTCTACGGTCGCTTTTACCCAATACTTTCCTACCGCGGAAGGTACGGTCGCCGTATACTCGCCGTTTTCGCTCGTCGCGTACGTGAACTCGGGCGTACCGAATTTCGCCGTCGCGGTCGGTTCGTTAGCCTGCTCGTCGTAAGTCCAGTCGGCAAGGGTCAAAACCGTTATTTCGTTAGTCGCTTTCGTTATGGTAAATTTAAGCGTAACTTTGGTTTTGTCGTCCGCGTCGGGATTAGCCCATTCGTACTTCTTCGTATCCGTAAGCGTAAGAACTACGTCGTACTCGCCGACGTTGATTCCGCCCTCGTTTACGGTTACTTCGTAAGCCTCGTTTTCGGCTACCGTCGCCGTCTGATTACTGCCCGTATACTCTTTTGAAGATATTACGGGAGAATCGAGTTTCGTCTTCTTCGGCTCTTCGGTTTTCTTACACGCGGTTATTACGCCGAGCGAAAGAGAAACGCACAACACAGCCATAAGAACTTTGATTGTTTTTCTCATCATCTCTGCTCCTTAATATTATTTATTTTCACGCCCAGAGCGTTGCCGCTCCGTCGACGTAATGCCAACAACCCGATTTTTCGGTTTCGCTGTAATAATAGACGTTACCGGACGGAAGATTGTTCCAGTCTGCCATGCCGTAATTCAACGTCGGCGCGCCGCTTTCGCCGAAAACGTAGAAGTCGAGTATCTGCTCGTTTCTCGTATCGCTTGCGCCGCAACCGAACTGCCCTACGTTCGTCGTAAACGCGTTGCTTACGACTACGATTTTAAGTTTGAAACATTCTCTGAAATTGTTGTTTCTTCCAGATCCGCCGTAAGGACTTGTGTAATCGAGATTCGTTACGCCTTTCATAGAAACGTATTCGAGATTGGAACAACCCCAGAATACGCTGCCTTCGAGGCTTACGATATTGTCGTCGAGAATAACTTTTCTGATTTCGGTTTTATATCGGAACGCTCCTCCGGCGATATATTTTACGTCGGCTTCGCCGTTTTTACCGTCGTTCCACCTACCGAATACGCGGACGGTTTCGCCGTTTCCGCTGTACCCGCTTACGTAATAAACGCCGTAAGTCGCGCTGTATTGATAGATAACGCCCGCCGCGTTCTTTTCGCCGCAGACCGCGCAAACGCCGTCGACGAAGTCGTGATCCCTTGCGGAAGTTTCTATAACGCCGTCGTCGTCTATCCATCTTCTGCAAACGTCGAGATTGCCTTTATAGAAGATTATACCGCTTAACATGTTATTGCTTCCGTTGGGCGAAGCGTTTATCGCGCTTTCTTCGTAAGAACCCATAGAATAGATATCGAGACGAGCAGATTTGCTCGTATCTCTCGCAAGGAATTGTTGAGCGTTCGGTTCGGTGTAAAGATTGAAGTTTTTATTTACGATAATCGTAGTCAGACTGTAACAGTCGAGGAAGTTATTGTTACTTACGACGCCCTCGCCGTAGAAAATCTCATTGCTTAGACTTTTGAAGATCATATCGGTTATACCGATCATCGAAACGTATTCGAGATTTTCACAGAGTTGGAACACTCCGCCGTCGAGCCTCGTTACGCTTTCGGGCAAAGTAACTCTTTTTATAGTCGGGTTACCGGCGAACGCGCCGTTTTTAACGAACGTTACGGGGTGAGTTCCGTGTATGCCGTCGGTATATTCGTCTAAAATAACCACGTCGGTTAAATTGAGCGTGTTGTTATCAGAAACGTAATAGGTCTTAACCTGATTACCGTCTAAATCTTCGCCTTCGTAGTAGCCGTAGTTCACGCCGAAATCGTTCATCGCGCCGCACTTTTTACATTTGTTTTTATTATTGTAAACGTGCTTGCCGCCCGTAACTACGGTTATTCCGTCCGCGGCGAAATGCCATTTATAGCAACCCTCGTCCGTTTCGTCGTAGTAGAATATTTCACCCGTAAGCAAGGTGTTATTGCCGAAGCCGATATCGTATCCTATGGGATAACTGTCGTTGCAGAGTTTGTTTATCTTGTTGCCGTAAACGTAAATATCCGTCTTATCGGCGGCGTTATCGGGAGTGTTTACCCAGCGCATGAACGTCGCGCCGTAGTTATCGAAGTCTTCGTGAACGATAACCTGCGTCAGGTTATAACAATCCCTGAAATTCCAGTGCGAATAGGAAGCGTCGGCTACGTCGCGCAAGACGGTAACGCCTTTCATAGAAACGAATTCGAGGTTGGTACAGTTATCGAAAACCGTTCCGCGGAGCGGACTGCTTACCATAACGCCGTTTTTATTCGTCTTGTTGTATCGGTTATCTTTATCGACGAATTCGGTCATGCTTTCGGGCAGGAAAACTCTCTTTATCGTTTTATTTGCCGCAAACGCGCCGTAACCCATATATTTAACGGGTCTCTCGCCGTGTTCGCCGTCGTCGTATTTGGCCAGAATATAGAGGTCTTCGCTGTCGAAACCCGCGTCCGCGCCGACTACGAAATAGCAATCGTTCTTTTCGTCGTAACGGTACGCGACTTTTTTAGTCTGCTGCATGCCGCAAACGCTGCACGCGCCGTCTACCATATTATGGTCGTCAAGATAATTTTCGTCGGTGTATTCTTTATCGCAAACCGAGCATCTGAATTTTACTTTGCCCGCCTTTACGCAGGTGTATTCTTCGATTACGGTCGATTGATATTCGTGCGAAAATTCGACCGAAGCGGGAAGCCCGTCGATATAGTCGTAATCGGTTTCGCCCGCCAGAGCCTTAACCGCGAAAATCGCTTCGTCTTTATATTTAAGGTTATTCGTTACGCTTTCGGCGTTAAACGAAGTTTCGGTCGTCATCGTCCACTCGCCGCCGTTTACGCTGTATGCGTACCCGCTTGCGTGGTCTACCGCGTTCCATTTTACCGTTACGCAGTTTTCGACCGAGATTGACGGAACGGCGAGAGTCTCCGCCGAAAGATTTACCGCCTTTATATTACATTCGGCTTTCATCGAGCCGTAAGCAGCGGTTATCACGTAATTGCCCGTAGCGACGAGCGATACGGTCGCTTCGTTTACGCCGCTCGCGGTTACGTTTACCCCGCTTGCCGAGCCTTTATCGAAAGTAACTTCGTTATCCGTAACCTTTCCGCCCGAAATAACTTCGGCTTTCAACGTTACGTCGCTGCCCGCGGACGCGGTGATTTCGGTCGAGTTAAGCCTTATATAGTTTTCGGCTTTTATTACGTTTACCTTACATGTAAGGCTTTGCTTCCCCGCCGAAACGTCGATAAACGCCGTGCCGTCTTTAAGCGCGGTAAGTAGGCCTTCGTCCGATACGGTCGCTACGCTTTCGTCCGAAGAGGAATATTCGAAACTCTTTGCGCCCGTCGGCTTGAAATTGTAGGTTTCGCCTACGTATACCGTGATTTCTCTGTCTACCAAAGAAATTTCGGCAGTCGTTTTTTTGGTCGTATTATTCGCCGTACTCGCGCACGCCGCCAAAGACAGGCAGCAGACGAGCGACAACAAAAATATCCAGAACTTTTTCATATTTGCCCCCGTTACGCAATGCTATCCGTTACTTTTACGGTTACGACGGCGTATACGCCCGCGTATTCCGCTTTGACCGTGTATTCGCCCGTCGCCGAGAAAGTAACGCGAGCCGTATTTTTGTCGATGATCGTCGCCGCCGTCGGCGTTACCGTAAATTTAACCGTAAGGTTTGATTTTTCGCCGCCCCTGTAAACGGTCGCGACGAAGTCGAGCGACGCGCCTTTAATCGCGGTTAAAGTCGTATCGCGGTCGATTTCGACCCTGTATTCGTATTTAACGACGGTAACTTTGCACATTTTTTCCGCCCCTTCGACGCCGTCGGCTTTGGCAGTGATATACGCCACGCCCGCGTTTACCGCGGTTACCGTTCCGTCTGCCGCGACGGTGGCGATATTATCGTCGGAACTAGAAAAAACGATTTTCTTATCGCCGTAGCGACATTCGAGTTTTTCGCTTTGCCCCGATTCGAGCGTCATTTCGGTCTTGCTTATCGCAAAACTGTACGTCGTTTTCGGGTCGGCGTTTTTCGCTTCGTCTTTTTTGCAGGCGGTTAAACAACATACGCCGATCGTCGCGATTATCGCGAGTATAAAACCGATAATTTTCTTCGTTTTAACCATTGTTCGTCTTCTCCGCAGTCAGATATGCATTATATTTTTCTCTTCCGTACATTACGAGTTTTTCGAGTTCGTCGTATTCTTCCTGATTCAGGTACGCCGAATACTTCATATATTCGTTGTCTTTAAGCAGGAAGTACTCTCTGAACACGCGCTCTTTATATATGTCTTTTATAGTCGAGTTGCCCGTGTCGATCTTGTAATCGGCTTTTTCGAGATAACTTTCAAGGTCTTTCAAAAGCGAACGCGTCCAACTTTCGTTGTTCATTATTCTGCTGTAATAGATATTCTGATCTTCGGTGTCGTCGATGACGTAAATTCTTTCGAAGTTTTCCATAACGGCTTCGAAGTACTGTTTTACGCTTTCCGCGCCGTCGCCGTAATAGTGGGCGATAAACTCGTCTATCAAATCCTGCGTGTCGTAAGCCGAGTTCCACGCGAGTTTCGAACGCACGTAGGCGCGCATCGAAGACATAGGCGATATGTCGTTTTGGGCGCACGCTTGCTCGAAGTAGTATTTAAGCCCGCACTTTTCGTAAAATCTTATCGAATCGCCGATATGCGACCAGTTGTTGAAGTGATATTTATACGCCTGGAAGTTAGTACCGTAAGAATACATCATAAGGTAATCGGCGATAGCCGCCCAACCCTTCATTTCTTCGGCGATCTGCGCGTTTTTGTCGCACGTTTCGACTTCGTCGCTTATGGCGTGAGTGTAGCACGCTTCGATAGGCGTATACATAACGCCGACTCTTACTTTTCCGTCTTTCTTGGGAATAACGCTTTCGTCTACCGCTACGATTTTACCGTTTACTTCTTTTACGGGCGGCTGACGATAGGAATAATACGCGAACGCCACGAGATAAATCGTTTTATCCATTCCGTTGTCGTTCATGTATTTTTCGACGTTTTTGGCAACGGCGTTCATAAATCTCATCTGAACGCCCGCCGCCCCGCCGTACAGGGCTTCGTTCGCTTTACACTCTTCGCAGTCGCACGCGCCTATACCGTCGGTAACGCCGAGCATAAGGTAAGGTCCGTTTGCGGTGTTCACGTATTTATTTATAAGCGTTGCCGAAGCGAGATCTATCGCTTCCTGCTTGGAATAGCATACCTGATTGTTGTTCCACAGTCTGACGCTCTTGACCTTTTTCTGCCACTCCGCGCCGACGTGGTAATTTCCGCACGAGTAAGCGGCGTTCCAACCCTTTTCGTAGGCGGTGTAACCCGCCACGTCGGAAAGCGGCTTGCCGTCGTCGCCGAGTACTAATTTCGGGTTGCCTTCTTCGTCGGTTTCGTAAACGTAGTTTCCGTTTTCGATTACGGGGATTTCTACGCCCTTGTCGTTTATTTGCGTCTTTCTTACGTAGTTCGGAACGTAATTGCCCTTTCTGTCGATTACGTATCCGTAAAGAGATAAAACTTCTCTGTCGATTTTATCCTGCGAACTTATCGTGGAAGCGAAAAGCGTTCCGAGGGCTTTTTCAAAGCCTTTCGTAAAGTTTTCGTAACCCTTCGTATCCGCGCTATCGCCCGCGATAAGGTCGCCGTTATCGTCTTTCGTATAGCCGTAAGTTTCGGCGATAATATCTTTCGCTTCTTCTGATTTGGCGGCGCGTTCTTCTTCCGTCGCGGCTTTTTCGCGATCGGCGTCGAGAGTCTGCGAAACGATGTAAGGCGTGGTATGACACCAGAGTCCGTTATAGAGATTGCCATACATATCGTAGCCGCCGTTTCTGGAAGCGTAAACGTACATTCTCATCGCTTCTTTTACTTTGTCTTCGCCCGAAAGTTCGCCGTCTTCAGCCGTGGTCAGACCGATTGACGGAACGTGTTTATAAGTTATGTTTTTAAGTTTTACCGATCTGAAATAGTCTACTTCGACGCAGTCGTAAGCGTACGCGTTATAACCTACCTGATAGTGTAAAAATCTGTAAACGGCGAACAGAGTTCCGTTTTCGGTCGCGCCCGCAACGTATACGCAGTTGCCTTTCGTGTTTACCGTAACGCCGTTTTCGCCGAGTTCTTCGTAATCGATTTTTATATCTTTTTCGGCGGACAAAAGTTTGTTTTCGCCTACCGAGATATATTTGCCGTTATCGCCGTGCGAAACTTCGCCGTCGGTCGCGATCGGGAGTTTCACGGCGGTGGATTTTTCCACGAAATATTGAAGTTCTTCGGCGGCGTACTTTTCGACTTTCGTCGCGTCCGCGCTTACGACTATTTTATAGTCGCTCTTTCCGTCTTTTACGAGATATTCGTCGCCGTCTTCGAAAGATATCGGTTCGTCGCCTATTTTCGTAGGTTTGACGGAAGCCGTTTCTTTATCGCTTTCGTTTCCGCCGCAACCCGTCGAGAATGCCGAGCCGAAAATCATAAGCGCGCACAGAGCAAAAATAAACAATTTTTTCATCTTTTATTTCCCCCTTATTTGCAGATTACCGTAAATTCGACGACGGTATAGTTTTGGTTTTTATCGTAAGCGGAATATCTTATTTTATATTCTCCCGCTTCGGTAAACTTATAGGTATCGCCCAAAAGTTTTTTCTGATTGTTGCCCTTTACGACGTAAACGTAACTCGTTATTTCTTCCGCCGAAGTGTCGTTATCGGTAATCTTCGCCTTCGGAAGAGTTATTTCCTGCCCGACTTTGACGGTAGCCTTGATACCCGAAACTTTAATCACGGGCGATTCGAGGTCGCCTACGTAAATGGTCGAAATCTGCGGCTTCTGATTGCCGTAAGAATCTACGGCTACGTATTCAGCCATATATTCGCCGCTCTTGGTTATATCGAAGGTATATCCGCCCTTGCCCTCGTAAATCGTTCCGTCGTCGCCGTACAAGGTAAGCGTAACGGTTACGTCGTTATCGAGAATGTCGAAGGCTTTGAGTTCCGGAAGGTATATCGAATGTCCGATATACGAAACGTACACTGCGCGGTAATCGTTATTCGTCAGAAATTCCGGCGCGGCGTAATCGCTTGAATCGGTGGTTATCGCGTTGGAAGCGATTTTTCTTAAAACGAATTCCGTGTCCTTTTTAACTCCGCGTACTTCGAAAGATATATAAGCCTTTCCGCTTCTGAAGCCCGCGAAAGTTCTGCCGTCGGAATAAGAGGTTATTTTTTCCGATTCTTCGCCGCTTTCGCCGTAAAACACCGATCCGGTCGCGTCGTCGTAAGAGATATAAAGGCTGTCGTAAGACGAAAGTCTTCTGATTCTTACCATTACTTTATCCGACGCGTTTTTAGCGTCCGTCATCACGAAATAAATCTGAGAATACGAAGACGTACCCGCGGTAGTAGATATCTCGAAGTTGAGATAATCGACGGGTATCTCGCGCGAAAAAGCGAAAGACGCTTCTTCGGTTTTGCCTATTTTTACGGCGTATTCTCTGTCAGCGGTCGTTACGGGTTTGCAGTTTACGAAATCGAAATAATTATCGAAAAGGCGCGCGCCGTCGGCTACGGTTTTATCTTTTACCGTCAGAGTAAACGCGTATTCGGTCTTTTTGCCGGCGTCTATCGGGCTTACGCACTCGTATTTTATCGTATGTTCGCCCGCGACGAGATTTTTAACCTGCATATCCGTTCCGACTTCGGTTTCGTCGAAGTAAACTTTTACGGGAAGATAATATTTTTCGCCGCCGTGATACAAAATGCCGTCGGGGAGCGGAAGTTTTATCGTTTCGCCGCTCACCGCGGAAGCGGGAATCGACGGCGTTTGCATTACGGGATTTTCGCCGTCGGTTACGGTTATCGTTCTTTTCTCCGATTTTTCGTCCGCGACGAAATCGCAAGCCGTATATACGAGTGTATAAACGCCGCTTCTGTCGGGGATGAAGTAAACTCCCCTGTTCGTTTCGGTAAACGCGATTTCGGTTTCTCCGAGCGTAAGTTCTGTTTTATAAGTCAGATCTCCCACGCCGCCCGAAAACGTACCTAAATCGGCGATTACGACTTCGCCCGTTTCCGCCGCCGAGGGAACACCCTCGCCGTCGGAGTTATAAACCATGGTGTCGGTATATTCCTCTACGGTCAGTGTTATCTTTTTCGTCGCGTGTACTATTCCGCTTACCGCGACGTATTCGATCGTGTATTCGCCCGCTTCGTCTGTCGCAAATCTTCCGCCGCGCTGCGAAAGTATTTCGCCGTTCGGGTCTTTTACGGTAACGCGCGTTTCGGTTACCGTCGCGCCTTCGTTATCGGTCGCGACGAACGCGAACACGGGGTACGACTTGCCCGCTTTACCCTTCGGCAAATCGTTGGCGTCGTAGTCGCCGTAATCGATTTCGATCGTTATCGACGAAATACGACTTTCGGCAGCCGTTGCGTTCAGCATAGACCCTACCGCGCAGAATACGAGCGCGACGGATAAAATCGCCAGCGCGAAGGCTTTTATTATCGATATTTTTTTATTCGTCATTTTATTTTAATTCCTCCTATACCACGAAATTAACCTTTCAAGCCGCCCATCGTTACGTTGCCCATGATCTTGTTTTTGAAAACCACGAACAATACGAGAATAGGCAGGCAGGTAAGCAGACACGCCGCGAGTTGAATGGGCTGGCTCGCCCTGTTGTCCGTCTGGAATACGAACAAGCCGTAAGACATCGTGGGTGATTGCGGAAGAAAGATCATCGGAGTGTAATAATCGTTCCAGAATTCTATGAATAAGAGAATGAACACCGCGAAAACCGTACTCTTGATAAGGGGCAGCATTATCTCTATAAAGATTTTAAGATGCCCTGCGCCGTCTATCTGCGCCGCCTCGGCGTACGTCCAGGAAACGCTTCTGAACGTCGCGTAGAACACGAGGAAGTAAAGCCCCGCGTATTTGCACTTCATAAGACAGATTCCGAGCAGATTGTTTCTGAAATTGAAGGTGTCCGCCATCTGCACTTCGGAAGCGAGCGAGCCGATTATCGGCAAAAGCATGACTATTACCGCCACGCCGTAAAGAAGAGGTTTCAACCTGAAATCGTACTTCGCTATCGCGTAAGCCACCATTATCTGCGTAGCCATGCTAAGCAGCGACATAAATACGGCGTACAGAAGCGAATTTACGAACATACCCATAAAGCCGACTTCTTCGCCGCCCATGCTCATGCTCGAAACTTTGAATTCTTTAAGTACCTTCGAATAGTTGTCGAACTTCCAGCCGAATTCTTTATGCGGAAATCCGAAAGGGTTCAACCATTCGAAATCGGTTGCGTCTTTAAGCGAGTTTATAAGCCCGAAAAGCAATACGTAAACCATCGACAGGCAATAAACCGCCACTATGACGTAGAGTATTATCTGAAAAGCGTCCATTCTGCGAGAAATTCTGTTGTTTTTCTTAACTCTCATAGTCTTAATCCTCGCTCGGTCCGAATTTTTCAAGTAAATACTTGGTCAAAAAGGTTATCGGAGCAACTATCGCCGTGAATATGATACCCGAAGCCGAAACTATCGGATATTCCGCTCGGAGCGCGCTCATAGGCGTATTCAGACCGCCCGCTACTTTCTTAAAGAAATACAGCCCCAGCGTCATATACACCTGCATTCCGCTGCCCTCGCCGCCGTAGAACGAATAGAAATGTCCGTAATTGGTGAAGAAAGCCGCTATCGCTACGATTATATAAGTAACGATCGTCGGGAATATCGACGGAAGCACCACGTGCAGAAACTCTTTCAGCGACGACATGTTTTCGAGTTGCCCGTATTCGAGTACGTCTTTCGAAATACTGCACATCGCCGACAGGTATATGATAAGCCCGCCCGCGAAGTTCATCCACGTTCCGAATATCAGAACGGAATAGAAACTCGACGAACTGTATTGATCGAGCAGCAGCAAGTCGGGCTTTTTAAGAAGTACCGGCAAACCCTTTTGCATAAGCACCTTGGCGCACAATACGAACACGAGGCTCGATATTATGTTGGGCATAAACAAAATTACTTTGTATACGTTTGCGAGCGGCACTTTTTTGAACACGACGTACGCCACCATTATCTGAAGCGGCATGCCTATAAACAATCCGACGGCAAACTGTATCGCCGAATTTTTTATAAGAATCGACATCTCGCCCGTAACGAAAAACTCGTTGAACGCCCTGGCGAAAGTTTCAAACGAAAACGAATACGTCTGCGTATCGGGGTTCCATACCTGAAATGCGAGTTTCAGCGTGTTGGCGGCAACCCCTACGTAAAAGATAAGGAATTGCAGCACCGGAAAGAGCAGAAATAAAAACAAAAACACGCCCTGTCCGAGTTTTTTATTGTAGGCTCTCGGTTTTTTGTTCTTTCCGATCCACCCGAATAATTTTACTTTAACGTCGTACAAAAACCACTTCACGCCGTTAAAAATCGAAGGTTTATCTCTCATAGTCCGTTATTTATCGCAGACGCGCAACGCGTCGAATCGGTTTGGTTACCGCGGCGGGTTATATTCTTCGCCGCGGTAATCGTCTGAATTTTCAGTTGGTCGCCCCTGCCTGTTTCAAAACGTTCGTTATGGTCGTTTTCATATCGGCTACGGCGTTGTCGACCGTCTTGTCCTTATTCTTGAAGAAATAGGTAAACGGATCCATATACGTCGAATTGCCTACTTTGGCGCGGAACGCAAAGCCGTTTTCGCCTTCGTAGAATCCGATTTCGGCGTTATACAGGCGACGTTTGGTTGCAATCTGAAGGTTAGGCGCAAGTTTCGCCCCTTCGGCGATGAACTTCAATATGCTTTGCGTATACGGCGTGCAGGTTTCCGCCTCTTCGTCCGACACGGTGTAATTATAAGGTCTTATACAACCCGTGTTGGCGGTGTATTGTACGAGTTGAGATCTCTGCTGCATAAATTTAATGAAGAGTTTGGCGACTTCCGTCTGAACGGCGGGGTTTTTGTTCTTGTTTTTCGCGCTGATACAGATATAACTGTCGGCAAATTGCGCAGGAAGAACGCGTTCGGTATTGGTCTGATCTTTTATGCCGTCAACCCCGATAAATTTCGGAATGGGCATATATCTGAAGTTACGCTTGCCGTAACCGTTCACGCTCTGATTAGGTTCGCCGTTGAATACGTCGCGCGCCTCCTGTTCCCAGTAACTGTTTTCGACGAACATCGCTATTCTCTTGCCGAAGCGTTTGCTCTGGATATACTCGCGCTGCGCGCCCGTGTGATTGTTACCGCCGCCCGGTCTCGCTTTCGACGAATAATTCCCGTTGTTTTTGGTTATATCGTAAAACGCTTTGATTGCGGCTTTTCTGCCTTCCTGATCGAGAAGGTCGATAAAGTTTTCTTCGTCTATCGATTCTTCGAGACCCGTATCGTAACCGTTGAACGAATAGTTGAGCATATAGTTATCGTAGCCCTCGTAGTTCGCCCAGATAGTGTTTACGAGACGAGAAATCTGATAAGTAGTCGGAGATTCAGCCCAGGTAAACGGATAATAGTTGGCGGTCATGATTCTTTTCATGAGTTCACGAAAATCTTTCCAGGTTTCGGGGAGTCCGTCGTCGGAAGTATTCGCTACTCCGTCGGGTCCGACTCCGCAATTGCCCGCTTTTACGTCGGCTGCGTTCGCGCCGATAGTGCCGTCGGCTTTGAAATAAAGTTTGGCGGTATCGAACAAATCTGCGTCGTAAATTATGCCGGGAACGGACAGCATATACGGCACGGCGTAATAGCGTTCGTTCTTTTTGAATACGTCCGAATACCCTGCGATCATCGTGTCTTCGATAGACTGCGTGGCAGTATCTTTTGATTCCGCGATATTTCCGTTATCGTCGAGATAAACGTCGGTCATAACGTCGGTAACGTCTGCTAAAAGATTCTGCTTGGTGAATTCTTCGTAATCGCCGTGGTCGAGAATATACATTATCGGCTCGTAATTCTTCATGGATTGAACGAGGTTGGCGGGGTTGAATTCGGTGCTCTTTTTCAACGCGCGGACTACTACGCCCTGTTTACCCGTTTCGAAACTCGTTTCGGCGTAATACTCCTCGAAGTCCTTTTTAAGCGCGTCGAAATACGCCGTGCCGAGACCCGCGTCGAAAACGCCTACGTCGAGATAAGTCTTGGTGGGGTCTTCTTTTTCGGTCGCGGCTTTCTTTCCGCCGCAGGCGGTAACGCCGAAAGCGGCGATTGCGGCGAGCGACGCCGCTACGATCGTTCTGAATTTTTTCATCATTTTTATTTTGCTCCTGTTTATTTTTCTCAATTAAGGGGATTGCTTTCCTTTGGATAGCCCCAAAGGAAAGCAGACGCGTCTGCTTCGGCGAAATTTACTCCGCAAATATATACGGTAGTACGCGCGTGAGAGAACGCGCTGCGACCCCTAATTTTTTTACGCTTTAATTTTACCACGCGACGGGCGGTTCTTTCAATCACACATTTATCGTAATTCGCTATTTTTTTATTATGCGCTTATTTTGCGTTTTCTGTCGTTACCGACCTTAATTACGTGGTTATTATAAAGAATATTGTCGTTTTTCGGCGTTTCGTAATTATTTTTTGAGTTAAACGTTGACAAAACCGCCCGCAACTGCTACAATACGGTTATGAACGATACCGTAGTCAAAAAAATCATACCTAAATTGCAGCCCGACGAAATTATCACTTTTTTGTGGGACGACAACACCGTGTTGCACCGCCACAGCGATTGGGAATTTACTTCCACCATGGACGGAACTGGCATAAACGTCGTAAACGGCGAAGAATATCCGCTTATGCCGGGTATTTTCGTACTGCTCGGACCTAAACACGTGCATCGTTATTATTCCGACGCGCCCATAAAACGCCACGACATCTGCGTTCCGGACGAGAAAATGCGACAACTCGCCGACATTTTACAGCCCGACCTGTACAAAAAACTTTCCGCTTCCGAAAAGCCGATAATAATCAAGTTGAGCGTGGAAAGTTTCAACGAAATTCACGAAAGGCTCAGCAAAATAGATTCGCTCGGTCAGGATAATCGCAACGTCCGCGCCATACTCGTTTCTATCGTAATGTACCTTCTCGGCGTTTATCTCGAACACAAATCCGAAAAGAATATGCCGAAAAGCGTGATTTCGTTCTTGCAAAAAATTTCCGACCCCGACGTTTTCTCTATGCGCATAAACGACATTATCGGGTTCAGTTCTTATTCACACTCTCAATTTATCAAAATCTTCAAAACCTACGTAGGTAAAACGATTATAGAGTACGTAACCGATTTAAGAATCGCGCACGCGGCGAAACTGCTTTCTTCGACCGACCTTAAAGTTATAACGATCGCTTCTAAAGTCGGCTACGACAATCAATCCTTTTTCGCGCAGAAGTTCAAAGACAGATACAACGTTTCGCCCGTCGAATACCGCAGGGCGACCCGTAAAGAAACCTGACGCTTTTATTTTTTAAGCGTTATAATCTCGGTTTTACCCCGTCTTTCTGCGCTTAAAATTTCCCTGTCCGAAAAATCGTAAGTATATTCCGCTCCGTCGTCGGCGGTGATTTCCACCGCGACTGCGGAGTTTTTATTTTCTATCTTTATATAGACGTTTCCGTTTTTGCCCGCGTAGCAACCTTTCGCATATTTTAACTTTTCAAAAAAAGTCGGCTTTATGCAGACGGGCTTGTCCGCGCTTAACTTTATGCCGAGAACGTAAGAATACAGCCACTCGACGCACGAACCTAAACTATAATGGTTAAAGGAATTCATTTCGGGGTTTTCGAAGCCGTTTTCTTTGGTGTATCCGTTCCAGCGTTCCCACACGGTCGTCGCCCCGTTTTCGAGCATATATCCCCAGGAGGGGTACTCGGTCTGCGTTATTATTTCGTACGCGAGTTCGCTTTCGCCCATATCGCACAGCGCGGGTAGCAAAAATCTGCAACCTATAAAACCCGTCGTGAGTTTATTTCCGTTTGCGGCAATGACGGCTTTAAGTCTTTCTCTCGCTTCTTTATCTGTTATATACCCCGCGGAGTACGCGAAAGCGTAAGCCGTCTGCGTATCGCTTTTTACCCTTTCGCCGTCGAAATACGCCTTTCTAAACGCCTCGCGAGCCTTTTCGTATATACCGTTATAGAGCGTTTCTCCCGCATTATCGCCGATTATCGCGTGCATTTTCGCAACGATTTTAACCGAATACCCGAAGAAGCATTGATTTATTACGTCTACGTCGGTTTTGCCGTCCACCGAAAGCCAGTCGCCGAAATTGTTGGTGATTTTCGTAAGATAGTTTTCGCTTTTGCTAAGGTAATATTCTATCCATTTATCGGCGTAAGGCAGATTGTCGGTTATTATCCGCTCGTCTTTATAGTGCAGATAATGGAAATACGGAATTACGGTTATAGCGTCGCCCCATCCGGGTACGCCCGCCGTATTGTCGGCAACGGGTACGAAAAAGGGCGCGAACGACGGTATTCTGCCGTCGGGCAGAACGTCCGTCCTGATCAATTTGAGGTAGTTGGCGAAAAATTTTTCGCAATCGGCGTTGAACATTGCCGAATTACAGAACACTTCGGCGTCGCCCGTCCAGCCGAGCCTTTCGTCGCGCTGCGGGCAGTCGGTCGGAATACTTATAAAATTGCTTTTCTGCCCGTTCGACGCCATTTTATATACGCCGTTTATTATATCGTCGGAGCACTCGAAACGCCCGCCGTAATTTATATTCTGACTTAACTCTTTGCCGATTATATCGGTTGCGGTAAACTCGCTATCCGACGATATCTCGGCGTATCTGAATCCGTGAAAGGTAAATTCGGGATCGAAAACGTCGTAACCGCCCGACAAAATCAACTCGTCGGTACATTTCGCCCTGCGTAAGTTTTCGGTGTAAAGCGTTCCGTCCGCGTTAAGCGTTTCGGCAAAACGAACGATAACTTTTCCGCCGCGCGCGCCCTTCGCCGTAAAAGAAATAACCCCCGCGAAATTCTTTTTGAAGTCTAACCTTATACGGTTTTCGTCGCGATAGATTATTTCGGGAATTATCTTTTCGATTACGCGAACGGGTTCGTAAAGATAAGGCTCGCGTTTAAGGTTGAAATCGCAGACTTCGGCTTTTTGCCCGTTTGCAAATTCTTCGTGCGTAAAATCTATCGCTTCGCCGTCGAAAAAATCGGCGCAAACGATATTCGACGAATACGTATCCCACGTTTCGTCCGTTTC
>ERZ1034920.716-NODE-716-length-24438-cov-13.480212_pt1 | contig 24438 bp, 17 predicted proteins | sample MGYA00520688_ERZ1034920 | MGnify/ENA primary metagenome ERZ1034920 (study PRJEB33766, sample SAMN09781785) | gut metagenome | biome: gut microbiome | host: Homo sapiens | place: Madagascar | study: EMG produced TPA metagenomics assembly of the PRJNA485056 data...
TTATCAGAGGATTTAATTTTGAAAATTGTTTTTACGAGCAGGAATGTTATATAAACATAAAGTGCGGTGTAGATGATTGCCGTAAATTTAAGGCTTATAAGCTCGTAGGAGAACAGATAGTAGCAATAGCCTCTCAGGCTTATAAGCGTTGACACAATCGGAATCCACAAATGCTTTGCACTTACTGCCGCATAGACAATTAAAATAATGTCAAGCAGATATCCGTAGCGTTCGTGCATTGACGAAAGGAACATGATACAGGTGAACACAGTCCACGCTGTTGTCAGAAGAAAAGTTTCAAGGTTTTTCAAATCAACCTTTTTATAGATGATAATGCACATCATAATTCCGAGTACGGCAATTGTCAGAAAAACCGAAAACTGCTTGAACAGATAATAATATGTCATATCGTTTCCGTCACATATGAGTGCATAAAAGTTCGGACAGTTCATCTGAATAAGCTTTCCGTAGTCGGTCTGTTCCGCATATATTGTGATGATATCGATAAACGGTCTACCCATAATAATTGCAGGCAGGCACATTATCACATCAAGTGCAGGAATTATAAAGAAATGCAGAATCGAAATTTTCTTTGTCGAAATCCAGTAATAAAGCAGAACGGGAATGATGAATACGGTTTGCAACTTGAATGCAAACGCAATGCCGATGAACACAAACGATGCAATCGGCTTGTCTTTGTGCAAAAACAGGATTGCGAGGATTATAAACGAGGTGTAAATTGAATCGCACTGCGCCCAAAACGATGAGTTAAAAATCACCGTTGCCGAAAGAAGTACGGCTGAGTAGGTGAGTATCGCTTTGAGCCGTCGGTTATTCTTTGCAAACGAATAAACAAGCATTGCGGTTGAAATTGCAAGTACAAAATCAAAGATTATTGATACGATTTTGTACGCATACAGAGCATTCAGCGGCAAAAGAGTCATAAGATAGATTATGACTTGATACGGAATGTTGTAGTTGCCCACCTGAGTTGCAAGCCCCGTAAAATCATTCAGCTTGATTATGCTCCACCACGGATTTAAAAAGCTGTTGAAATCATCGCTTTGAAAATCCATTCCGCAGGCTCTGAGGAAAATTGCAATAATCGTTACCGCAACGAGTAAAAATAAAAGAATGTGTTTTTTTATAAAGTCAATGACTTTGCTTTCTGCTTTTGTCATAGAGAAAATTCCTGTTCGGGTTTAAATAAAACCGATTTTCTTCATAACCTTGCCCATTGTGCGGCTGCTGATTTTAAGGGCAATTTCATCGGCTTTTCTGTAACAGCTTTCAAGATATGCCTTGTCTGCAACAAGCTTTTCGTAGCGTTCACGAATCGGACGAAGTTCTTCAACAACTGCCTCGCCTACCGCTGTCTTGAAGTCGCCGTAGCCCTTGCCGTCAAAATCCTTTTCAATCTGCTCGTATGAAAGACCTGTAACTGCGCTGTAAATTGCCATAAGGTTATTTACACCGTCTTTGCCCTCCGCATAGCGAACCTTTGCCTCGCTGTCCGTAACGGCTCTCTTGAACTTCTTCATTATCACCTCGGGTGCATCAAGAAGATGTACACAGCCGTTGACATTTTCATCTGACTTACTCATCTTTCTTGTCGGGTCCTGAAGACTCATAACCCTTGCACCGTTCTTTGGGATGAAACCGTCCGGAATCTTGAACACATTGCCGTAAATACCGTTAAAACGCTCTGCAATGTTTCTTGTAATTTCAATGTGCTGTTTCTGGTCTGCACCGACAGGCACTTTGTCAGCCTGATAGAGAAGAATGTCGGCAGCCATTAGTACGGGATATGTGAAAAGACCTGCGTTGATGTTGTCGGCGTGCTTTGCAGACTTGTCCTTGAACTGCGTCATTCTTGAAAGCTCGCCGAACTGTGTGTAACAGCTGAGCGCCCACGCAAGCTCTGCGTGAGTGTGAACATGACTCTGAATGAAGAAAAGACTTTTTTCAACATCAATACCGCAAGCCATAATTGAAGCATAAGCATCAATTATATTCTTACGCATAACAGCAGGAGTCTGTCTTACCGTGATTGTGTGCAAATCTGCAAGAGCGTAAATGCAGTCGTATTCATTCTGCATTGTAACCCAGTTGCGAACCGCACCGAGATAGTTTCCGAGTGTAATTGTTCCGCTGGGCTGTATTGCGCTGAATACAACCTCTTTTTTTGTCTGATTTTCCATTATTCCCCTCCGTGATTAAAGACTGTTTGCATACTCGCCGAGGATTTTGATTCCTCTTTCAAGCTGTTCGTCAGTCGGTGTTGAAAAGTTTATTCTGAAACTGTGACAGGTTTCGTTTTCGTCAGTTAAAAATGCGTTGCCCGGAACTACGCAAACCTTTTTGAGAACGAGTTCCTTGCAGAATTTCGGCATATCAATATCCTCGGGCAAGTCACACCAAATGAAAAGACCGCCGTCAATTTTATGATATGTGATTTTCGGTGCGCAGTATTTGTCAAGAAGCTCCATGCAGAAGTTCGCTTTCTTTGTGTAGATTTCACGAAGCTTTGCAAGATGAGCGTTGAAGTCATACTTTGTGATGAATTCATCGCATACATATTGTGCCCAGATGTTTGTATGTACATCGTTGCCCTGCTTGCACACAACAAGCTTTTGAAAAATCGGCTTTGGTGCAATTGTGTAAGCAACACGCATACCCGGTGAAATTACCTTTGAGAATGAACCGGCATAGATTACAATTCCGTCCGTATCAAAGCTTTTTATGTTCGGAACATATTCACCGCTGTAACGCAAATCGCCGTACGGGTTGTCCTCAATGATGAGAACACCGTATTTTTTGGCAAGCTCATAAACTTTCTTACGCTTTTCAAGGCTCATTGTAACACCCGAAGGATTTTGAAAATTCGGAATTGTGTAAATAAGCTTTGCGTTCGGATTGGCTTTCAAAGCCTCTTCAAGCTTTTCTGTGCTCATACCGTCAGGCTCAACGGGAACACCTGCAAGCTTTGCGTTGTAGCTTCTGAATGTGTTGAGCGAGCCGATGAATGACGGTGCCTCGCAGATTACAACATCGCCCTCGTTTACAAGAGCCTTTGAGCATAAATCCATAATCTGCTGTGCGCCTGTTGTGATGAGAATGTCGTCATTGTCGGAGCCTGTGTTATGCTCCTTTTTCATATATTCCGTAAGGTGCTTTCTCAGCGGAGTGTAACCCTCCGAAACACTGTACTGTAAAACCGAAATCGGATCTTCTGCAAAAACCTTTGCCGAGATTTCCGCAATCTCCTTTACGGGAAATGCATCGGGCGACGGGTTTCCTGCCGAAAGCGACACAACGCTCGGATCGGCGGCATATTTAAAAATTTCTCTGATAGCACTCGGCTTCAGGCTTGAAACCCTGTCGGAAAACCTGTATTCCATAAAAATATCTCCTTTTAAGATGATAAGGATTTTTTAAAAGTCCATACCCTGTAATTCTATCACGAATTCCATATATGTTCAAGAAATTTGACTGTTTTTACTGCGATTTTATTCAAAAAATGTGTAATTTATTATTTTGCGTTTGTAAATGTTAATTCACGGAAATTGTATTTTTTGTGCTTTTTGTATTGTTTTTGATGAGTTTCTGTTGTATAATCTAAATGATAATGTCCTTACGGTCAGAGCAAGGCTTGCTTTGATTCAAACAGGAGTACACTGCGAGTAATTAATACACTTATATAATTCATTGAATTCAAATTGAATTTAAAATTCTTCGGTTTGGGAGAGTAACACTATGAGCAGAAGAAACGATTACGATTATTTTGATCTTGATAATTTCGATGACAGCATTGATTCCCGTGAATATCGTCGCAGACAGCAACAGCGCCGTTCTGCAAGCTATGCCGCAAGACCGTCATCACAGCGTCCCGTCAGAAGACCTGTAAAAAGAAGAAACAAAAGAAGAACCAGAAACAGAATTATTATCGTTGTGAGCGCATTGGTAATTCTGTTTGTTATTATTTTTATTATAACTTCAATTTTTAAGGGTTGTTCAAAGGAAGATGCCCTTGCAAGCGTTCCCACGGGAACAGTTGGCACAACGGCATCTCCCGACGAAACCGCAAAACCTTCGACCGCTAACAAAGCAGACGAGCTTTCTCCTACATACTTTATGACACCGAGCATAAAGGACGACAATACAAACGGAACTCTTTCGTACGGCATTTATGTGTGGAACAAAATAGGCTACGAATTGTTCAGCAGTGATGATGCAAGAGCGCAGAACTATGCTCAGACAATCAACGGCTTTGCAGACAAGTTCGGCAGTTCCGTAAAGGTTTATGATATGATTGTTCCTAACCATACCGAAATGGGACTTCCGCAAAGACTCAAAGACAGCGACGCTCCGTCAACCTCACAGGCTGACAACATCAAGGCAGCTTATGCGGCTCTTTCCGACAAGGTAACTCCGATTAACTGCTATAACCGTCTTGCGGAACATAATACAGATTACATCTACTTTAAGAGCGACCACCATTGGACAGGCCTCGGCGCTTACTATGCTTACACAGCATTTGCCGATACAAAAGATTTGCCAGTTCTTTCGCTTGATGATTGCAAGGAACAGAAAATTGACGGCTTTACAGGCTCGTTTACCAACTCGGCAGACGGTCTTGACAGCGATACGGTAAGTTATTGGAAGTTCCCTTATAATGTAACAATGGATATCACACAGGCAGACGGTTCTTCCGCAAGCTATGACAGTCCCTACTATGAAGCCGCAGAGGGCGGTTCAAACACCTACGGTGTGTTTATTATGGGTGATAATGCCCTCACGGTTCTGAAATCAGCTTCGAAAAATGCGGCGGCAGGCAAGAAGATTGCCGTTGTAAAGGAAAGCTACGGCAACGCTTTTGTTCCGTATCTCACCAATAACTACGAAGAAGTTCATGTTATCGATTTCAGATATTTCAAACAGAATCTTGTTGATTACTGCAAAACCAACGGAATTGACGAGGTGCTTTTTATAAACGGTGTAATGAGTGCCAACACTCAGGTTCAGCTTGACAGTATGAGCGGACTTTTTAACTGATATCATATCGGGTAAATTCTTGTAAGGAGGTGTATGCCGATGATAGCAGACAGCGTGAAGGTGAGCGTGTTCGGAAAAATAAGCGATAAGCTGTATTCGGCACAAATTACCTCCGTTTCAGGACGCTGTAAAAGTGCGTATGTGATTTCGCACAAACCCGTAACAGAATATTTTGAGGGCGTTGTGGTTGCTGTTGCCGAATTTGACGGCCTTGACGGTGAGCGTCCGATAATCTCACTATACGGTGAGGTGTTTTATGAGCCCGAACTGCGACAGGTGCTTTCAAAACTGAAAAATATTAAGCTGAAAAGCATTGTGTGCCTTTACGAAAAGTCGTGCGGTGCGGTTATCTTCTACAAAAGCAGACAGAACACGAAAATTCTGCTTGTAAAGAACAGCAACGGCAGATATTGGAGCTTTCCGAAGGGACATATTGAAGACGGTGAAAACGAACATCAGACAGCAATCCGTGAAATTAAAGAGGAAACAGGTCTTGATGTCGTGATTGAAAAGGGCTTTCGTGAAATCAGCGAATACTGTCCTTTCGGTAAAATTCGCAAACGGGTTGTCTTTTTCCTTGCACAGGCATTTACGGATAATGTCAAAATTCAGGAGGAGGAAATTGACAGTTATATTTGGGTTGATTTGCAACAGGCACGAAAAATGTGCTCCTATGATAATGATTTGAGGATTATTGAGAAAGCTGAAACGGCGATTCATCTTCTCAGAAACTAAAAGCCGACAATTTAACACGAAATTTACAGGTACACGGCGGTGTGCCTGTTTTTTTGATTTTATAAAACATTTTCTGTAAATTAAAAATGTTGAAAAAAAGCAAAAAATACCACTTGACATGTGGATTATACAGAATGTAATCTAATTTCCCCGTTACAATCCTGTATCCAAAAATGTGGAAAACCTATTTTTTTAATGTTAAAAGTTACAACTTTGTAAATTTCGTGTAGTATCGGGATTTTTTAACATCACTTTCAACACTTTCAACATAGTTTTCCACATTGATGTTTAAAATGTTGAGTTATACAGAATGTATAAGTGCAAATTTAGAAAAATAAATCGCAAATTCGTGATTCAAAAAAACATTTTTTTCTGCGATTCAAATTGTGACAAGGTAATATATGACAATCTATACTCATAAAATACATCGGCGAGGTGTGTTTTATGAAAAAGGAAACCGTGAAAATGAGGCTTTGGGGGCTTGTCATTGTTCCGCTGATGATAATTGTGTTCAAAAATCTTTATTCGCTGACAAACGGTGCGTTGCTCGGCATATTTTTCGGTGCTGTAAACGGCAGTATGTGGGAGCAGACCAAGGTTGTTATGCTTTCCTACCTTGTGTGGAGTCTTGTTGAGGCAATCGGAAAACGCTCGGGATTCCATCGCTTTGCCGTGTCAAGAATAATTTCGCTGTGGTTTGTCGGAATATTCTGTCTTGCGACATATCTGCTAATCTATGCACTCGGTGTTGAAAGTGCAGGTCTGCCAAGGTTTATTTGTGCAATTGCCGTGTGTTTTTCTGCGTTTGCACTCAGCGCAAGGCTTGAATACGGCGAAAGAAAAATTGAACAGCTTTTTTTGCCCTGCGTGTTTATGATGTTGCTTTTGATTGCCGTGTACTGCAGTTTTACAGTGTTCCCTCCGCACATGATACTTTTTGAGGACATACAAACGGGAATGTACGGCATAATTCCCGAATACATCGACTCCGGGGCGATTGCTCTTGATACATTGTACAGAGTTTGAGTTTTTAAAAACAAATGGCTTAAAAGTATTTAATAATTTGAATTGTTATGTTATAATAGATAGCAAAATGAAGCGGTGTGTCCCATGCAGACACAAAAAATAAAAAGGAAACCGAATAAGGCTGATTATGATGAAAAACGAAAGATTTGAAAATACAGAACAAAAGCCTGATGTGATTGCAGGGCGAAATCCTGTAAGCGAGGCTGTTCGCAGTAACCGCCCGATTGACAAAATTCTTGTTGCAAAGGGTGAAAAGAGCGGTGCGATTGTGGGAATCCTCGCAAAAGCCCGTGACAAGAAAATCCCCGTTAAGGAGGTTGACCGCACAAAGCTTGATTATGTGAGCGGCGGCGCAACTCATCAGGGTATTGTCGCATTTGCGGCGGCAAAGGATTATTCAACGGTTGACGATATCCTCGAATATGCCGAAAGCAGGGGCGAAGCTCCGTTTGTTGTTGTGCTTGATGAGGTTGAAGATCCGCATAATCTCGGTGCAATAATCAGAACCGCAGAATGTGCAGGAGTTCACGGAATTATTATTCCGAAACGCAGAAGTGCCGGTTTAAGCTACACGGTTGCCAAAGCGTCTGCAGGCGCAATTGAATATATGCGTGTTGCAAGGGTGACCAATATTGCGGTTACACTTGATGAACTCAAAGAAAAAGGCGTGTGGGTTTACGGCGCAGATATGGACGGCACGGATTATGACGAGTGTGATTTTTCGGGTGCGTGTGCAATTGTTATCGGCAACGAAGGTAAGGGCATTTCAAGACTTGTCCGTGAAAAGTGCGATGTAATAGCGTCATTGCCCATGAAAGGTCAGATAAATTCCCTTAATGCGTCGGTTGCCGCAGGAATTTTGATGTACAAAGCGATGAAAAACCGCTGATGTCAAATTGAAAATTGAAAATGTAAAATGGAAAATTTATGAAAGTATGTAGGGGTAGCCTTGCGACCGCCGCCGGTGGCGGAAAAAGGGAGCAAAGCGCTGTCTGAAATAACGAGCAAAAGGCAGTGCATTTATGCACAACGCATTGCGACTATATTTCAGACGGGAGGATATCATCCGCCCGTTTTGAAGAAATTTAATGTTTAAATAAAATCATTTGATGTTATCGAAGTTGTGTGTTTAAATGTCAAAGATTGTAAAAACAGAGAGTACCGCTCGGGTGGCATAGTTTCCGATAAATCTAACTATCTGCCCGAGAGTAAATAAAAAGGAGTGAATGCTTTGGCTGATATGGACAAGGACAGGCTTAAAGAGCTTGAAATCGAGAGCATACTCGAAGAAACCCACTATCTTGCCGATCAGGAGCGAATGGAGCAGACGGCACAGAAATACCGTGCAAAGCCGAAGATTGAAGAGATTTTCAGCAATGCCGATAAAAAGCCGAGGTTAAAAAATACAAATCCGCTTGATGAATCCGAACCTGATACTTCAAACTCAATAGTAGGGGATAAGACTGCCGCCACAATGCAGGCAGAGCTTATAATGGACGGAAATGACGATGACCTTGTAACTCCCGAACAGCTTAAAGCAGAGGCTGAAAAAAAGGCTGCTGAAAAAGCCGAAAAAGCCAAGCGTGAGTATGAGGAGGCAAAGAAAAAAGCCGCCGAGGAAGAAAATAAGATAGTCACCCTCACACCTGAGTATGATGAAAACACAGAATTTTCGGGCGAAGTGCTCGGAGAGGTTGACCAGTTTCGTGATGAGGCTGAAATTAAAAGCTACCATACCATAGATATCGACATTCCCGAGGATAAGCCAAAGGAAAAGACCGAAACCAAAGAAAAGAAAGAGGCTTCGCAGACTCCCGTTCATCAGTTTCCGAATACCGAAAAACCGCCTCGCAAGGTGGTTGCAAAAGTTCCCGTATATCGTCCCGATGAACCGAGAAATATTCTCAATGTCAAGGCAGGCAGATTTTCCGAGGTTGTAGCGAATGAGTATGAGGAGTATGTGCGTTCAAAGAATCCTTCGGTAATCGCTCATGTGCTTCGTCCCGAGCCGACAATCGTTGATGAGGAGATCGCCCCGACCGAGGAAAAGCATAAGGACAACCGCCCTATAGGCGAAAAGGTTATTTCTGCTCTTGTCGGAATCTTTTCAAAGGATGAATCCGACGATAACGATACCGTAAAAGAGGAAAATTCAAAGCCTGTTGAGGATTATACAGGCGAGGAGGACGAAAAAAGTATTCTCTATGAGCTGAATCATAATATAAGAAAGCTCTTTATGAGAAGTCTGTTGTCGGGAATAATTGCCGCAGTTGTGGTTGTTCTCACAATCGTTACAAGAATTTTTCCGAATGCAATATGTTCGGCAGTTCCTTTTGCACCGGCAGCATACGCAATTTTGCTGTTTATTCTTATGGCGGCGTCGCTTGTGCTGAACCGTGTGGCAATGCTCAGCGGACTTTCGCCGCTTGTGCATATCAAAGGTAATTCCGATACAGCCGTTGCCGTTGCAGGTGCGGCAGGAATGGTTCAGATAATTGTGTCATTCTTCTGCCTTGGCGATTTGAACGGATTTCATGTGAACTACTACACGGTAATTCCTATGCTTGCGTTCTTTGCAAATAATGTGGGAAAGCTTTATATGGTTCTTCGTGTAAAGGACAATTTTAAGTTTGTTTCGTCAAAGGGACAGAAATATGCGTCAAAAATTTACAACAACGAGTCTGTTGCAATGCAGATGATGAGCGGTACTGCCGCCGACCGTCCGATAATTGCCTATCAGCATAAGACCGAATTTCCGTCAAACTTTCTCAAAATATCTTATGCACCCGATCCGAGCGAGGATTTGGCGTCAAAGCTTGCCCCGATAACAACAATTGCATCAATAATCATTGCGGTAATGTACGGTGTTGTTAAGCTGTCATTTGCAGACGCTTTGAATGCATTTGCACTTATCACTGCGGTGTCTGTGCCTGTGGCAACACTTCTTTCTGTTAATGCCCCCGTGAGAAAGCTCTGCAAAACTCTGCTCTCCTACGGCTCAATGCTTTCGGGTTATCCGTCGGTAAAGCAGTTCTGCGACAGTACGGCTATAATGATAGATGCAAATGAATTGTTCCCTGCCGAGTCAATCTCGCTTGAGGGCATCAAAACCTTTGAGGATTACAGCATTGACGAATCTCTTCTCTGCGGAATTGCAATTCTTAAAGAGGCTCAGAATCCGATTGCAAATGCTTTTGATTCGGTAGTTGCAGAAACCGAGGAAACACTTCCCGAGGTTGAAAGCGTTCTTTATGAGGATGAAATCGGACTTGTGGGATGGATTAAGAGCGAAAGAATCCTTGTGGGTTCACGCACGCTTATGGAAAAGTACAGCGTGGAAGTTCCGAATATGGAATATGAGGAGAAGTATACTTCTCAGGGCAGACAGGTCACATATCTGTCAAGAGCAGGCAGACTTGTTGCAATGTTTGTTACAAGATACACTCCCGACGCTCAGCTCAAGGCTGAAATGCAGAGAGCTGAAACCAACGGCATAAGCTTCCTCATCAGAACAACCGATTATAATGTTACAAATGACCTTATTGCAAAACTCTACGATTTGTTCTACCGCAGTATCAAGGTGCTTCCGACAGGACTCGGAAATGTTCTCAAGGAGGCTGAGGATACGGTTGAGGAAACCTCCCGTTCATATCTCATTACAAACGGCAAAGCCGCATCGCTTGCCCGTGCAGTTACGGGTTGCGTAAAAATCAAGCACAATATTTCGCTTTCAATCATAATTCAGCTGATTGCCGTGATTTTCGGATTGCTCGTTGCGTCAACACTTTCGCTTTATGCCGGCGTACAGGTTATGGGTTCGCTTGAAGTGTTGATTTATGCGTTGTTCTGGGGCGCCGCCGCTGTTTTTGCTCCGGCTGTCCAAAAACCGTAGGAAAGGATGTAAAATATGAAAATAGCTCCGTCACTTTTGTCTTGTGACTTTTCAAAAATGGGCGAAGAAATTGAAAGAATGGATCTGGCGGGTGCCGATTGGATGCATCTTGATGTTATGGACGGTCACTTTGTTCCGAACATAACCTTTGGCGCTCCCGTAATCAAGGCGGTAAGAAAGTTCTCAAACCGCCCGTTTGATGTTCACCTTATGATAAGCGATCCGCTTAAATATATTGACGATTTTGCCGATGCAGGTGCGGATATCATCACCTTCCATGTTGAATGCGACTCTGACATTGATGATACAATTGCGAAAATCAAGTCAAGAGGAATCAAACCCGGACTTGTTCTAAAGCCAAACACTCCTGCCTGGACAGTATTTCCGTATCTTGAAAAGCTTGACCTTGTACTTGTTATGACGGTTGAACCGGGCTTTGGCGGACAGAGCTTCATGCCCGAGATGATGCCGAAGGTTAAGGAAATCAAGAGGGAATGCCAACGCAGAGGTCTGAACAATATCCTTATTGAGGCTGACGGCGGAATCGGCAGAGATACCATTGAGCAGGCATCAGAGGCAGGCGTTGATGTGTGCGTTGCGGGAACAGCTGTTTTCAGAGCCGCAGATCCCGCAAAAGCAATTGAGCTTTTTAAATCATTCTGATAAATTCTGATAATAAGCAAGTCCGAATCCGATATTTCTCGAATTCGGGCTTTTGTTTTTTATATGAAATGAACAGGCGTAAAACACTGAAAATTCTTATATTGTAATTGTCAATATATGTAAAAACGGTCGATAAAAAGGCAATATACACAATAATAAGCACGAAAATTTGTACAAAGCAACAATTTCACCGTTATTTTGCACAGATTTTTAGCTAAAACATTTTCGTTGAAAGAATAACAGATTCATTGCCCGAACAACTTAAATGTGCTATAATTTAGTTGTCCTCGGGAATTTTGTACTGTTAAAGTTTCCGAAGCTTAGAAGTATTGCCACAAAACTGTGGCGAACGGTAATTTTATTTTATTAAAGGAGCAGCAAGTATGAAAAAAATTCAGAAAAAGCTTTCTGTGGTTCTTGCGGTAATGATGGTGCTGTGCATGTTCACAGCTCTGCCTTTCTCAGCAAGTGCTGCCGAAACAAGCGAAGAAACAAGTGCAGGCAACAAGATCAATGTTACATCAAATGTGGCAGATCCTGTTTCGTATGATTACAATGCACAGACAAAGCAGGTTGTTGTCACTTACCTTCTCAAGGCAGATCACATGATCGTTAATGCACAGAGCAGTCTTACATACGACAGCAAGGTTCTCAAGCTTGCATCAACAAATACAAGGGAAAAGGTTTTCCCTGTATTCCAGAGAAGCATCGTTTGGAATCCAAGCCTTACAAATAAGGTTCTCTTCACCTGCTCAAGCCTTGATCTTTTCAACTTCAAGTCAGAGAATGTTTATTGCACATTTACATTTGATGTTGTAGGCAGCGGTGACACAACAGTAAATCTCAATGTTGATTATCTTACAGGTACAGAGGCTGATACATATGATGAGCTCTTCGAAAGCGAAAAGAAGGACATCGGTTATATTGACAATAGTGCTAACAAAGTAGCAGGTGCTGCATTTACTGCAAAGGCAGTTCTCGTTCAGGACGAAGAGCCAACAACAGCTCCTCAGCCTACAACAGCAACACAGCCAACAACAGCAACACAGCCTACAACTGTAACACAGCCCACAACAGCAACACAGCCAACAACAGCAACACAGCCGGCAACACAGCCAACAACAGCAACACAGCCGGCAACACAGCCGACAACAGTTGCTCCTTCGGATGTTCCTACAGACGGCTATTATGTATACGGCGACAACATCAAGCTTAAGCTTACATCAATCGGTACAGATAAAGTAAGCGGAAAAATCGCTCTTCAGAAGGGTACATACACATTCAAGCTTGACAACTACGGCACACTTCTCGGTTACTCTAAGACATTTACAGACACAACAAAGGGTCTTACATTCAACAAGAATTACAAAAGCAGCACAACACTCGTTGCAACAGGCGGTACATACACATTCCAGGTTAATACAAAGACAAACACACTCGTTGTTAAGTATGACAATAACCTCCCGAATGATTACCTCATCGGTGACCTCAACACAATTCTTTCACCTGTAAAGGGCAGGACTATCGCAGTTGGTTCAACATATCTTGCAGCAGGTACATACAAGTTCAAGCTTTCTTCAGGTGATGTGGTTTACGGTTACAACAAGGTAATCAACAACACAACAAACGGAAATTCACTTTCACTCAACAGCAAGTATTCAAGCTACCTCACACTCAACGCAACAGGCGGTACATACACATTCACACTCAACACAAAAACAAAGAAACTCGTTGTAGGTTATGTTCCTGCAAAGGATGAAAAAGCTGATGATGTTCATGTATCGGGCGACATCAACCTCGTACTTGATGACAAGGGCGGCGAAAGCAATGTTGCAAAGGGTACAGTAAAGCTTAGTGAGGGTACATACTCATTCAAGATTTATAACTACGGTACAGCATACACAATCGGTTCAAAGATTGTTGACAGCGGTGCAAAGACACTCAAGAGCTCTTACTCAGCTAATGTAACACTTATCGCATCAGGCGGTACATATACATTCAGCTTCGACAAGACAACAGGAGAACTTAAAGTATCTAATAAATAATCATTGATTATAATTTAGCGGTGTTCGTCACTTGTTCGTAAGCGAATAAAAAGACATAACTGAAATTATTAAAAAATGCATCAGATCCCGAAAAGGTCTGATGCATTTTTGTTTTGTATAAAACCTGTACGGCGACTTGCCGTCGGCAAATTATATACAATATAAATTCGTATCCCATGCCGGAATATATGGGTGGTGGCGGAGAAAAATTTTGTAGTCGGGATTCACGCTGTGAATGTATAGTGTAAGGCGGAAAATATCCTCAAATCTGTGGTATGCCGAAAAATTCAGCTTTGGTTTGCAGTTTTCCATTGTTTTCTGCATACCGATAAGGGTTTCCATATCCGCCCCCTCAACATCGGCTTTAATGTAGCCTGCCGCCATTCCGCAGAGAATCGTATCGACTGTCGCAACCTTTGTTGCAACGCCCTTGTCGGCAATTGCGCTGTTGCGACCGGCCTTGTTGTTGAATATAAGCTCCGTGTTTTTACTGTATGAGCCGAGTTGCCAAAGCGACACATTCGCCATGCCCTTGCAATGAAGTTTCAGCTTTTCAAAATTCTTTGCGTTAGGTTCAAATGCGATTATACGCTTGTAACTGCCGTTTGTGTAGTGCAGAAATTCGTCAATCGTGTCGCCGTTGTATGCGCCGAGGTCAACATAGCTTTCGTTTTCACCGAGATTCAGAATATTGCCGAAAGCCTCGTCCTTGTCGGTTGTGACAGGGGGGAGGAGGTCAATTCTGCCTGTGTAGTAGAATTTCAGAATGTTTTCGTAAACCTTTTTTGAAAGGTCATCGGCAAGCAGACTGTATGCACTTTCAATTTGCTCTTTATTTTCGGTAATAAAATCATTGTCAAAAAGTTTGTTTCCAAAAACGGGAACGGAGGGGACAAGCGTTTCGTGCTTTTCGGAAATTTTCGTTATGTGTTCCATAACATCGGGGAGCTGGCTTGCAAAGCAGAGGGCAATTATAATGTCGCCGAATTCGGTTTCAACATCGGAAAGCTTCTTCACCGTGAAATCGTGGAATTTTTGCCCACGCACAAAATCATCACTTGCAATAACGGCAGACGCTTTGATTCCGTATCGGTCAAATGCGGCAAGAACCTTGTCCGCACCGTCACCCATTCCGTAAAGCACAACAGGCTTTCCGCAATTTTTCAGTCGTTCCCATACGGATATTTCATTTTTTAAAAGTTCGGTTATATTAAACATAAGGATACTCCAATTAGTGTATATGGCATTGTAATTGTTTTCGCAATGAACGCCCCTACGGGTTTGCAAAGCAAAAAAAGTATAAAAAAACGCCCACCCTACTGGGTGGACACTTTATATGTTGGCATCTCCCTATTTTTCCGGGCCGTCACCAGCCAAGTATTTTCGGCACCACTGAGCTTAACTTCTGTGTTCGGTATGGGAACAGGTGGACCCTCAGCGTCATCAACACCAACTTATTAACTTTTGTTTCTCTCCTGAGAACAGTATTGATTATACTACGGGCTGCACCAAATGTCAACACTTTTTTTAAAAAATTTTAAAAATTCTTTTAAAACCCAGAAAAGCCCGTATTTATCCCGATTTATCGCCGTTTTAACCGTCATTGAACCCAATATATACTTGATGCTGTGAAAAATTATACATATTTTGGCTTGTTAAAGCGTAAAAAATAGGATGCCGTTGTTTGCCGTAAATTATTGACTAAACGGATAAAAATGTGTACAATTAAATAGATTAGAACAGATTGGGATGTTTAGAATGAATAATGTAAATAAGTGTAAAATGCTTTTGTCATCACTCTCTGTATTCAGAGGTATAATGAACAGAAGCGTTCCGAAAGCCTTTTATGAACTTTTGCTTTCGCTCGACAAAAAGCCTGAGGAATTTCTCGGTGCATACGGCAAGCTTTGCTCAATGCTTTGCGAAAGAGGCTGTGCGGATAAGTTCGCATTTGCAATCAGCGAAACGGCTCTTTTTGACGATAACTGTTTTGCCCGTGCCGCAACAGCCGGCAGACAGGGCGAGTTACCCGAAAATGTTGTTTCTGCCGTTAAGACAGACTGCGACGCTATTTTAACAGCCGCAAAGCTTACTTCCGATGAAGTGCTTGAGGCATATACCTATGCCGATGAAATCAAGGAGCTTATTCCGATTCTTCCAAAGTGGCAGACAGGCAAGTGTGCTCCGTGCTTTGACGGCTTTGACGGTTCACTTGACAAGCTTTCTGCTTATTATAAGGAAAACGGCTGCGGTATGTTTGCCCGTTACAAGGCGTTCATCTGGCGTGACGGTGACATTCAGCCTGTTGAGCATCCGGACAAAATTGATATGGATACATTTACGGGATATGAGCGTCAGAGAAGTCAGGTTGTAAACAACACACTTTCATTTATTCAGGGCAAGAGCTGTAACAACTGCCTGCTTTACGGCGATAAGGGTACAGGTAAAAGCTCAACAGTCAAGGCAATTGCAAACGAGTTCCGCAAAGACGGACTCCGCATTGTTGAAATGCCTAAGGACAGGCTCATTGACTTTCCGCTTCTTGTTGACAAGATTGCCGCTCTTCCGCTTAAATTCATTATATTTATTGATGATCTTTCGTTCCAGCATCAGGATCAGAGCTATACAACCCTTAAAGCCGTGCTTGAGGGCGGACTTGCGGCTCGTCCCGATAATGCGTTGATTTATGCAACATCAAATCGCAGACACCTTGTTAAGGAAAGCATTTCCGACAGAACGCATACTGTTGATGATATCAATGTTCGTGACAATATGCAGGAAAGTCTTTCGCTTTCGGACCGTTTCGGTCTTGCAGTCTGCTACACAATTCCTTCAAAGAATGATTTTCTTGAAATTGTATATTCTCTTGCAGAGCAGAGAGGCGTCAAGATGACTCACGAAGAGCTTGCACTCGGCGCTGAGCAGTTTGCACTTTCAAGAGGCGGTCGTTCGCCAAGATGTGCAAGACAGTATGTTGAATCGCTGTTTTGCTGATTAATCGGAGGTCAGTTATGAAAACAAAAATAATTTCTATTGCTCTTGCAGTTGTGACAATGCTTTCGGCAGTTGCGCTTTTCAGCGGTTGTTCTGACGGAGAATATCCTGTTGAGGTGGCAAACATCACGATAGAAAGTCAGCCAAAGAACATAGTTGTTCTTGATGCGCCGACAGCCGATATCCTCATCGCAACAGGCTATGACAGATATATTGTGGGCAGAAGTGATGAGGTTGACCAGCAGTCAATCGCAGTTGCCCCGAGCGTCGGTTCATATGAAAATCCCGATACCGACAAAATTATCAATTCCGGTACAAACCTTGTGTTTGCAGGTCAGTCAATAAATGAGGACGCAAAGAAGAAGCTTCAGGACAAGGGTATTCAGGTTGTCACAATGTCACACGGTGACACTCCCAAGCAGGTTGAAACGAACTATGTGACAATCGGCAAAATTTGCGGCGGCACAAAAACGGGCGCAAAGAAGGGTGAAGATACCTACAATGAATTGCTGGATAAGATGAACAACTACAAACAGCAGGTTAATAACAGAAATTCCGGCATTCTTGATACGGTTTGTTATCTCTATACAGAAGACGACAGACTCAAGATGATGACAAGCGGAACATACGGTGATATGCTCCTCGGTTATACGGGGGCGGTTAATGCCGCAGTAAACATCAGCGACAACAATGTTGATGTTGCAACTCTCAAGATTGCAAATCCGAACTTTATCTTCTATGCAGACAAAGCTACTCTTGATAAAATTAAGGGCGATACAACACTCGCAAGTCTTGGCGCAGTTAAGACAGGCAAAATTCTTGAGGTTTCGCTTGAAGAAATGTCAAGACCCGGCAATACTGCTCTGGAAGCACTTGAAAAAATGGTTTACTTTATGTATCCCGACCTCAAGCCAAAGTCTGCAACAGACACAACAAAGGCTCAGGATTCAAAAGCGTCAAAGACTGACGCAACAACCGCAACTCAGGCAACAACAACTGCAAGCGATTCAAAGTCGGTTGCCGATAAGTATAATCTTACCATTACATCAGACCTTTCACTCAAGCAGGAAGATGAAAATGACACGGTAAAGGCTATGCAGCTCCGCCTTTATAACATCGGTTACATTGCCGACAAGGACAATGTGACAGGCTACTATGGCGAAGTAACAGCCGAGGCTGTTAAGAAATTCCAGAAAAACAACGGTCTTAAAGAAACAGGTACAGCCGATAACGCAACTCTTGTATTGCTTTTTGACAGTTCAGCGAAAAAAGCCAAATAATTCAAATTGAAATTTGAAAATTAATGTTGGCAGTGTACCACCGCCCGTAATTTGAGAAGATAGTTAGATAAACGAAATGCATCAGATGCCCGAATAAGGCTCTGATGCATTTTTATTTTATGTGGAAGTGTATGTGTGCCCCTACTGACTTGCGACATTTACAAAATTTGTTTTTGTTGAAAAGCGTTTTGCTTCATGATACAATAACCAAGTCGGCTTCTTCCGTCAGGAAGGAGGTGAACCTGTTGTATTACATAACTTCTCTTTTTATTTCTATCGTGGCAGGTGTAATTAGCTACTACATCTGTAAGTGGATTGATAGGAAGTAGCCCGACAAAATCCCAAAAGAAACCCCCGAAGGCGGCCACCTTCGGGGGTTTCACTTGCATGAACCTGTGTTCATAACTTCTCTTTAGCTATCTTGATTATAGCACATAAGCTATTTGTTTGCAAGTGATTTTTATAATTGTCCGTTTTGTTTTATGATTTATTTTTAGCATAATATCTGTGCCATTACAAAATTGCGAAAACAATTACAATACTACGCTCGGGTATACTATGTTTTTTTGACATTACAAACTATCTACATGAATTGGGAACGGCGGTGGTCGCAAGGCTACCCCTACAGTCGGGCATTAAATTTGTTAAAAAACAAACTATCTTCCCGACCGCAATTTTCCATTTTCCATTTTTCATTTAAAACAGTTCCGGGTGCATTCGGCTGTAGTGAAAAATGTACTGCTGGGCGATGCCTGCGTACTGACCGAAATCGTCGCCGTTCATATTCGGGAACAGCTTTTCCATTGCCCGTTTCATCCACACATCAATCGGAAAAGCCTCAATTCTGTGCATACCGAAAAGAAGTGTGCAGTCGGCAACCTTTTTGCCGACACCCGTAATTTTCATAAGCTCCGCTTTTGCGTCTTCATAGCCAAGCGTGAAACAGCTGTCAAGATTCACCTCGCCGTTTGCAACCTTTTGTGCCGCATCAATAATGTAACGGTTGCGAAACCCTGCCCTCAGCGGTGCAAGGTCATCGGGCGAAAGCTTTGCAAGTGTTTCGGCTGTCGGGAATGCAAATTCTCCGTCATCAAGCCGTGTGCCGAAGTTCTCGCACAAACGCTCAACAATACCCTTGATTCGCTTTATATTGTTGTTCTGCGAAATGATGAATGTGCAGAGTGCCTCAAAAGGCTCTTGCCTTAAAATCCTTATGCCCGGGGCGTACCTTGCCGCCTCGTTCAGAACGGGATGTATTGTGCTGATTTCTTCACGGATTTTTCCGTAATCAAGCGAAAAGTCAAAGTAGCTGTACCAGATGTTTTTGAAATCGTCAGCCGTTGCATTTTCAATGTACATATCCGTTTTGTCAAGGCTGACGGTTACGCTTTTGCCGTAGGCAACACCATGAAAAGAACCGTCGTCCTGCGGTTTCCAACGAAAGCTCTGACCGCAGTCGAGAGTCTGCGCAAGGTCAAGGTCATGCACATCGGTTATTTTGATTTTGTTGTCGAGTTCAATACATTCCATGATTTTCACCGCCGAAATTTTCTTAATAAAGTATATCACATTCGGGAAAATTATGATATACTTTATTTAAAATTGAAAATGGAAAATGAATGTCGGGAAGATAGTTTGTTTGTAAAACAGATTTCAGTCCCGACTGTATTTCAGACAGGAACTCATTGAACGCAAGCCTTGATGAAATATTTTGTTTAAACACATATGTTTTGATATGATGAAAACGGTGTGTTATAACCACTACATTAACTCAAAAGGAGGATTATTGTGAAAGAAACTATCTGCACAATTCCGATTAACGATATATTTATGCCGAAATGCGGTTGTCCGTTTTGCCGAATGGAGAGTATGCTTGAGGAGCAGTATGTAAAATTCATTACGGGCGATGCGATGATGGAGCCTAATATCAGGATTGAAACCAACAAAAAAGGCTTTTGTCACCGCCATTTTTCGCAGATGTTTGAAAAAGGACAAAAACTGCCGAATGCGCTTATTCTTGAAAGTCATCTTCAGGAAATTATTGATAACGATATGCCGAAAAAGCTGAAGGGCAAGCCTGATAAGAAACAGCTTGAAGTCATTAAAAAGCGACTTGATTCGTGTTATGTATGCGACAGAATTGAGTGGGATATGCACCATTTTTGCGACACGATTTTTGTTGAGTGGGCAAAGGGAGAGGAGTTTTATAAGCTGTACAATGAACAGCCGTTTATCTGCTTTAAACACTACGATTTTATTATGAATGTTGCAACCCAAAAGAGCAAGCTGCCGTCAAAGCTTTTACCGCAGTTCTATGCCGAAACAGCAGGTCTTACAAAAAAATATCTGCTGTCGCTTAAAGAAGATATCACATATTTCTGCTCAATGTTTGATTACCGCAACCACGGCAAAGATTGGGGAAGCTCCAAGGATTCAATTGAGAGAAGTATTGAATTTTTGACAGGTGAAAAGCCGTAAACGATTCGCCGACTTTTTATGTTCGTAAGGACAGTTTGTAATGTCAAAAAACATATTATGCCCGAGCGAGAGTTATTAAATGTAAAATTGAAAATTAAAAATGGAAAATTAATGTCGGGAAGACAGTTTGCAAAATAAAATGCAATGTCTTCCCGACTGTTTTGTTAATATGAAATTTACTGTTAATTTATGGCGAATACGGTTCGCCGCTACTGACAAATTTTTGATATAAACAAAGATTGCATCAGAACCTTACTCGGGTATCTGATGCAATTTCTTTATCCGACTGTCTTCTCGAATAAACTGCGGTGGCACACCGCTGACCGCAATTTTCAATTTTCCATTTTCAACTTTCAATTAAAAAAGTCCCGTTAGGACAGATATGTTCTCGCCTTTGCAAAACTCTCATCGACTGTCATTAGCACTGCCATACTGCCATGACGGCGTTGAAGTATTCGTCAGAGAGAACCTTTCTCAACTGTTCTATGCCGGATTCGTCGTTCATATATGCATTGCGGATGTTTCCGCCGACCTGCATTTCTTCACCGTTAAAGGTCAAAAACTGCTGTCTGAGTACCGACACGCTGTCCTTTGTAAGCATATCAAGTGTGATTTTTTCTTTTAATTCCATTTTTTCATACCTCCGTTATTTTTATATTTTGTAAATCAAAGAAAAGTTTACCTGCTCATCAGCGACGAAATTATAAGCCTGTTTATTGAGCGGAGTAAACTGCAACCAAGCCGATTTATTTACACTTCCTCTGAACATTCCGCCGTTTTTGCTTATGCCTATATCATGAACAATCACATCCGATTTGTTTGAGAAAGGCATATTGAGCAAAGCTATTGTAGATGTTCCGCCTAAAGTTGTTGCGTTCATAATGACGGTGACATTTACAATAACGATATCGCCAATTTTTTCATAAAGGCAGGTTGCAGATTTTATTTTATCAATCTGAGTAGAGTACGGAGTAAGAGTAGCTGTACCAAGTTCGATATTTGATGAATCGTATTTTTTGTCAAGCGAAGTTTGGGTTGTCTTTTCAAACGCAAAAACCTCGTCTGCAACCTCTGGGACGCCCTCTGCAACTTTATTCGGTAAGTAGATTGATTCTTTTTCGGCAATCATAATTTCGGACACTTTGAAGAATCCTACCCCGTAATAATCAAACCGAATCAAAATATAGGTTGTATCCTCTGCCGTTGTAAATGAACCAAAGCCCGATTTTAATAAAAAGCGAGTAGTGCTTGTATTAACTCCATTTAAAAACACATACACTCCGCAGTTTGTAGAGGACGGTAACCACGAAAATAAATATTTCGTGTTCGGCTTAACTGCTATTCTCATAGATTTAGGTGCATTCGGAGTCCATCCAGATGTGAATGCAACAATTTCAGTGGTTGTGAAGGAAATTGATTTTTCGTTATAATCCACTTTATCAAGTGTACCGTTTGCAACTGGATTAGTAAGACTCTGTAACCCTTTCGCCCAGACATCGAAATCGAAAATATTCAAGCTGTTAATAAGGTTAGCTTTGTTTGCCAGTAAAGCATCAACATCTACCTTATCAGCTTTTTCGCCGAGCGAATTATCGGTTTCAGTCTTTGAGTACACAGAATTGACATCTGCTTTTGTTTGTAAAGCATTATAAACTGTGCCACTCGTGAGATAGCACGGACTGTTCTGCTTTGGCTCGCTGTCGAACGGCATCGAATCGAGCTTTTTATTGAGCTTTTTTTGTACATCTTCTTTTGTATATGCGTCCGTGATTCCGTACCCTGCGAGTGTTGTCTCCTTATCGGCTTTGTTTCCGAGAAGCTCGTCCGTTTCTTCTGATGAGTAGATTTCGTTCGCACTGTAATAATAATCGTCAAGATATTTAACGCTCGGATAATTAGTGCTGCTGTCTGTAATGTCCCTTTTGGAGCTTACCTTGTTTGAGTTGTCCTCTTTTTTTGTAATGTCGGACTGTTCAATTAACTTTTTGGTTTTGTCAATTTCAGTCTGACAAAGCTTTGTTTCGTCAAGAAGCTTTTGCGTTTCTTCACGAAGCTTCAGCGTTTCTGAGTTCGGATTAAGGTACTCTTTGTCCTCAATCGGAATACTCTCGTCTGCATAAAGCGTGACGATCTGAGTTTGGAAAACATAGCCGTTTTCGCCTCTGCCTTCAAGCTGAAGTTCAAAATAGCCGTGCATGAAAATGTCGTTTTTTCTGACCTTCCACACAAGTTTTGTGCCTGTTTCATCAATTGCGGTGCTGTCGGGAATTACCGAATTTACACTGCCGTCGGCAAAACGCAGATGAATGGTGTAGTCAACCGTAATGTCGCACATTCCCCGAATTAAAAATTCCTGTGTTTCGGCAAGATTTTCACCCGTGATGCCTACGCAGTTTGCACCGTCAAAATTTTTTGGTTTTCGTTTGTCATAGATAATCATTGTTACACCTCCACTTAAAGAGGCAAAAACACGAAAAAATGCATTGTTTTATGCAATTTTCAGAAAAATTTTTGAAATTTTTTTAATTTCCCGTCACGAGGGGAAAACGGTTGCAATTGCAATGTTTTGTGATATAATCTAATTTGAATAATTTGAACGAATTGACTTAAACAGAAGAGAAGAAAAACGGTTTGTTCCGTGACGATTAAGAGGACGGAATTGTGTGCCGATGTACAAATTACGGCTTTTTTCGTTGCAAACCGTTTGAACGAAGGGGGACGGCAACACGCCGTGATATAAAATGAGAAAATATGTAGAAGTTTTTACTCGTGATCATTTGCCAAAGCTGAGGGACCAGCTGTTGTTTTCAGGATTGACGGATCACGAGATTTTTATGTTCATACAATATGCAAAGCCGTACTATCTGTCGCTGAACCGTGGCGGAACGGCAAGGGTTGAAAACAAGTTCAGCCATATGACGGGACTTGTGTTTTCGGGAACTGCATATCTTTATTCTGTGGACTACAACGGCAACAAAAGTCTGCTCAAAACAATTCGCAGCGGCGAGTCAAGCGGAACGCTTTACGCAATGTTTGACTACTATAATACGCTTGTTGAAATTATGGCAGGAGAGGACTGCGAAATTCTTTTTATTCCGCCGGAGCCGATGTTTATAACCGAGGATTCGCTTGCTTCGATTCAGCAGAAAATCCTCGTCAATATGCTTGCGTCACAAAGACAGGTGTTTTTGCAGATTTCGGAACACCTTGCCTGTCTTTCAAAGCGAAGTATCAAGGGCAAATTTATGCACCTTCTTCAAATCTATTGCAGGCGTGAGCGTAGCTGTGAGGTTGATCTGCCGTTCTCCCGTGACGAGCTTGCAAACTATCTTGCGGTTGACAGAGCGTCACTTTCAAGAGCACTCGGTGAACTGAAAAAAGCAGGAATTATTGAGTTTAAAAAGAGCCATTTCAAACTGATTGAAACAGCTGAATATCATTTTGATTAAATAACGGTCGGAAAACGGTGTTCTGTTTCCTTTCACCGCCGACTAAAATATAACGGAGGATAATATTATGAGTTTTGTGGAATTACTGCTGTTCGGCATCGGCTTGTCTATGGATGCATTTGCGGTTTCAATTTGCAAGGGGCTCTCCGTGCGTAAGTTAAGACCTAAACACGCAATTACTGTCGGATTGTGGTTTGGCGGATTTCAGGCGCTTATGCCGCTTATCGGTTATCTTCTCGGAAAGCAGTTTGAGTGGCTCATCACAAGCATTGACCATTGGATTGCATTCATCCTGCTTGCACTTATCGGTGCAAATATGATAAGAGAGGCTTTCGGTGAGGAAGAACAGCTTGACGATTCGTTTTCGGTCAAGACAATGCTGCCCCTTGCCGTTGCAACAAGTATTGACGCACTTGCGGTAGGCGTTTCGTTTGCGTGTATTGATGTTGATATCGTGCCTGCAATCGCAATTATAGGCACAACAACATTCATACTTTCGGCTGTCGGCATCAAAATAGGCAATGTGTTCGGCGCAAAGTATAAGTCAAAGGCAGAATTTTTAGGCGGTGCGGTATTGATTTTGCTTGGACTCAAGATTTTGCTTGAAGATTTAGGGCTTTTGCCGTTCTGACGGATTATAAATTGAAAATTGAAAATGCAAAATTGAAAATTAAGGTCGGGAAGACAGTTTGTGAATGTCAAAAAACATATTATGCCCGAGCGTAGTATTGCAATTGTTCGCACAAATCTGTAGGGGCGGATATCATGTCAAGTGCAACATGGTAACCACCTGTGCAAGGACATGGTATACAAATTCACAA
>ERZ1034920.718-NODE-718-length-24411-cov-11.758335_pt1 | contig 24411 bp, 21 predicted proteins | sample MGYA00520688_ERZ1034920 | MGnify/ENA primary metagenome ERZ1034920 (study PRJEB33766, sample SAMN09781785) | gut metagenome | biome: gut microbiome | host: Homo sapiens | place: Madagascar | study: EMG produced TPA metagenomics assembly of the PRJNA485056 data...
ATATATTATTTTCTTGAAATCAGAACTAAGAAAGGTGGTATATTATGAATAAAGAAGAGAAAAAGAGGCTTGAGAAGTTGATGAAACGAGCAAAGAAAAAGAAAGGTTTATATGATGATAGACCTCACCTCGGTGCAAAGAAAATGTATATGCTGACCGAAGCAAACTTTGAGTTTCATTTGATCGAGCTGATTTTGATGTTGAATGACATCAATGTAACAGATGTTATTATCGCCAGTGATTACGGTACGATTATTGACGACTTTGGATTCAATAAGAAGTTCAAAAAAGCAAGTGCTCTAAATTGGAGTAAGAAGTATGACACAGATGTCTTCTCATATGAATTTAGAGCAAAGTTTCTGACACTGATGTTGTTCTGGATTCTGGATCACTGTGAAGACATCGTGGATGTCGTGTATTCTCATTTTGAGAATAAGAAGGAGGGCAAGATAAAACGAAAAGTGCTCAAAACTGTATCAACGAGGATTGATTCATTTGTGGTAAATTTCTTATGCCAGAGTGGAGACTATTCTGATACAATGTTGGATATGCTTGATTTGATGATGCTGAAAAGTGATTCAAATAACGTGGCAAAAGTGATGAAGCATTACAAAACTCAGGTGGAGTTTTTGAATCATGCATTTGATGATCCAGATTATGAATTACCCTTGATCTGGCATAACATTATTCGTCTGGCATATATGATGACGACAAATAATGCGAATTTCAAAAATTTGCCGGATTATGATAAGGATCTGGATTTGTATGATGCTGAGCAAATGAAAGAATCTATTGGTAGATTGGGGGTCGCCATTCTTATTCAGCAAAAGAAAAAGAAGCCAGATTTTTATAAGATGTTTGAGAAAGCGACACCACGTCTTGTAGCAACTGAACTTGATACTGATGATTGTATTGAGCTTCGTGTTGGGGTGAAAGCACTAATTTATCTGGCATTTATTTTATCAAACCAGTCAGTAACAACACTGATATGGGATGTGCTGTAGAAAAAAAGAATTAGAAGGAGATCATTATGATCTCCTTCTTTTTTATATTTCTCCTTAAACGAAAGGTTACTGCTCTTCTGTATCAGACGATTCCTCAGCGGAATTTTCCGGTGTCTCAGCCTCTTCTGCTGAATCTGGTTCTCCTTCAACTGAGTCTTTGCTACTTGCTTCTTCAAGCTCTTTTGTAGCCTTTGCGATCTTAGCTTCCAGATACTCGATTGGCTTCGTATTGAATTCCTCATTGTCTTCATCTGTAAATTCTGAAACCTGCATATACTTCCTTTTCAACTGACTTCTGGTATATGACTCAGAATTCAGATGAATCTCGTAGATCAAGTCATCAATATCACTCTTCTCAGAACCATTCTTCTTGTAGTCATCCAAAACTTCATCGTATAACTTTCTCAAAGCATCCATATCCAATGCTTTTACCTCATCAGTGATCTCATAACCCATATCCTTCAGGTTTACATAACACATTTCTCTTACCTGATTTGTATGCTCTTCTTTTTTTGCAATTCGAGTTGGATGGGTTGGTGAAAGGATGTTATCCTTTTCAAACTTTTCTCGATACGGCTCAAAATTGTCCAAGAAATTGCAGATTACTTTCAGGAAGCCTGCTCTTACCTCAGCTGATGCGAATCTCTGATATACCAGATTTGTCATGTTGGTAATGATAGAAGATACAAACAACTTGTCATTCTTATTGTATGGATCAGCATTTCCAACAAAACGAAGAACTTCAAATAAGAAGAGGTTGTTGTACACATGATACTTTTCATCAAGGAATTTTTCTTCAATGTTGAAAAGATATGAGTACACATCCGGTTTGTATCCGAACCGCTTTGCCTTTGATTCAAATTTCTCCATCACATATCTGCTTCTCTGGTTTGAGAAAAATGTATCGACGAGATTCATGATCTCTTTCTGATTCGCATTGATTCGTTTTGAAATAAATGAAAGATTCAGGGATGCCTCGATTGCTGCACACATTTCAAGCACGCCCTTTTTCTCTTTTGGATCATCAGACTCTTCTGCTTTTTTCCGAAGTTCCTCAATCTTCCCCATCTTTTTCTTACGATACTCATCGGATGAGATATAATCAATATAATCATCCAATGCCTTGTTTGCGTCATTTTTCAGACTTTTCACTTCATCATAGGATCGTTTAATTTCGGCAATATCATCCAGCGCCGAGTTCAGAACTCTCTTCATGTAAGTATACTTACTGTCTTCCCAGTTCTTATCAAACTTCTCCATTCTGGCAGCCAGCTCTTCCTTAGTCTCTTCGACAGGAATCATATCCTTATCAAAGTGCTTTGGCTCATCTTTGATCTGATGAAAGTTTTTACAAACTTCAAAGATATCCTGATCGTCCTTGAGAACCTCTGTTAAGATCTTCTCAAGAGTTTCATCTGGTTGCTTGTTAATATCATCTTTTGTAACAGATTCGGCAAGTTTATTGATTGCACGCAAACTGAAGCCGTATCCGTCCAGAGTATTTTCTACAAGAGATTTGTACATATCGGCAGATTCTTCCATTTGCTTGACATATTCCAGCATCTCTTTGTATGTGGATTTTTTTTCCTCCATTTTTCTTTCCTCCTATTCAATTAATTAAGGAAATGTCCCTATCATGATTATAAATAAAAAAAAAGGGGAGCCGAAGCTCCCCTAAAATTAAAAGCCATTAATCTCATTAAAGAAATCAAGTGGGATAGATCCTTCATTTGGTTCATACCCATCAATCTGATGTTCTGGTGTATTCAGATAGTCAGATTCCGTGACGACCCCCCGTCTAGCAAGTTCTTGAGACCTTTTCTGGGAATCAATGATTGCTTGTCTGAGAATAGCTTCGTAGTTTTGAGTATTTTCAGCACGCTCCTTTTGTTTTTTCAAGTCTTCTTTGGCTTCCATTCCGATATCTAATCCATCGACATTAACTTGCTTAATATCAATTTCATCGCCATGGTGAAGTCCTTCATTTAAAGGATCTTCATCTAATCCTGGTTCAATACCAAATAATGGCAAGTTATTACCATGATAATAAACGTAGAGACCAATAAGATATGACATAATTGAGTCATCGTGAACTAATTTGTAGACTATATCATCACATAAGTGCCTATCTTTTCCTTTCGTACTCTACTCGCTTCACTGTTGTTATTTAGCTTTCGATAGTCGTTGAACACATTTTCTAGTTTACAGAAAACTTCGCTTCTGATTGTCCTTTCGGCTTTCCAGAAGTTAGATAGGTTTAAGCAGGACCTCTCGATGACTTAATTTGTTTTAATGCATAGGAGACTTTCTTCCTATTGCTTTCAGAATATGGTATTGATAATATTTCTAAACATTCTTTTGGTGATTTAGTATTTTTTGATAATTCATATAATTTATCCATCTGATCTTTCGAAAAATTCCTCATATATCTTGGTCGATTAGGAAATGTATATTTCTTCGTAGTTTCGATCCAAGTTTCTCCTCGTTTAAGTTTAATAATAAAATCATACCCGTAATTTGGGTAAAGCTTACTTATTTTTTTCGGAGACATTCCTGATTGCAGTAATTGACAGACCAAGTTAACATCTTTTATGTTATGTGTACTTAAATTACATTTTTCCGGTGAAACTGTTGGTGGATGTCTTAAATTAGTTTTATATGCATGATAATTATTTTCCGAATAAGTAACCCATTCCAAATTAGATAACTTTAGATTAGCTTTATTTCCATCGATATGATTTATCACTGGTTTATTTTCAATATTTGAAATATATGCCAATCCTAGCAATCTATGTAATGTACACGTTTTATACTTACCTCGTTTTCCAAGTTGGATATTTACTGCTTTATAACCACATGAATGTATAGTAAATGCCTTGAGAGTATGATCAGTATTTATATTTACTACGTTACCATTTTCCTTTATAATATAACCAGTATCTTGGTTGTTAATTTCAATAATTTTACCTTTATCACCATTTTCTAAATATACCATTTTTCTGAATTTGATGCCAGGCCGCATATCTTTTTCTATTTTAACAATATTCATTTAAGCTACCTCCAATAAACTTGTTAATGATATGTTCTCCGGCAATATTTTTTCCTTTGATCCTGCACCTGCCTCGATCTTGCCATTTGATTTTTTCACAAGACGAGAGAGATCTCTAATAACATTGTGTGCAACAAACGCTTCTTTCTTTTCATTGACATGACGAGATAAGATCGCAAACATTTGCTCACGACTTGTGCCACCTGTCCATACACCATAGAAACTCTTTTCTTGTGCCTTCTTCTTCAGCAGTGATTCAGTTGTCTCATTTTCTCGCATCTTTTCGGTAACGAGATCTTTATTACGATCAAAATACAAGTTAGATACAATTTGACTATGAAGCAAATGATCAATGATTCCGTCACCGACATTATTTCGCTCAATACATAATACTGCTTTTGGAATATGTTTCATGACTAATTCCTTAATCACATTTTCGTATGCAGTCTCACCGATATATGAGCATTCAAATTCTGCAGCAACATGCAAATTGTATGGATTGATAACTGAAATAGCATTGTTATCGCTTACAGTACCTGTAGAACAGTCAACGCCGACAATATATGGAGTATGCTTATCAAGCTCCTCATAAATTTCCAGTCGATAATAATCCTGCAAGAATACTTCTTTGATTGGTTTATGTTCCATTTCAATGATTGCATCCAGATCTTCTCGTGGATATGGAGAAGTACTAGAACCACGAAGACGCTGTAAGAGAATCTCACGACGTACTACAAGTGGATCATTGATTTGAGCAGAGATATCCGCGAACCATTTCTCAGTTTTTCCGATCTGATGATAACTATACTCAATGTAGACAATTCGGTTACTATCATTTGCAGTGATATATTTTTCACGCTCTTCTGGAGTCCAGTTATACATTTGCTCGGTCCATTTTACAGTGGATTCGAGAAGTAACTGGGCGTCCATACCACATTTGGTATCAAGGTCACCAGGAGTACAAGTAAAGACTCTACCATAAATAGATCCAGCCGCCTTTGATCTTTCTGCCGCAGTATTATACGTTGATACCGAGTTATCTACGATTGTCTTAATGTAATTCGTGAACTCAGGCTCGTCAAAATGCAACAGTGGTGCTGTAAGACCACGAGCTAACGAGAGTGCTGAGTCATATGACGTTGCTTTTGGTTTTACAATAATAGAGTTATTTGTTACAGGATGTACCATCTTGGTTGCATTTTTCTTCATCTTAACAATCTTACCATCTTCATCAGCCATCGCTGATTCGAAACGAAGATACTCTGGCAGGACGTCAATCTGAGCACCTAGACGACGTAGATTCTCTTTCGCATTATCTCCATCCTTATTCACAAAGATAAACTGAGAGTTAGTAGTTCCAAAACTATAACACCATGCTATCAGAGCAAGAGCTGACTGAGTCTTACCTTGCTGACGAGTTAAGCATAACCAAGAATCTATTCCGTTTAAAAGACACCATGCTTGTGCAATATTTCCACGGTTTGCTTTATAAGGCACACCGTTTGGGGCACCGGGTTCAGGGATTCGACATACTTCACGTAAATAATACCAGAGGTTATTTTTACACTCAAATACAACTCGTTGTATTTCATTTTTGTTTAATGTTGTATGATGAGCATCCTTATCCTGAGCATGTGGATCTATTTTACACAATGAAATGTCTTTAATTTCCAGCAGGAAATACCAATTTTTTACACCTGCTTTTTTTAGGTCCATCGCAGTTTTTAACCAAGATTTATTTGGCGTTTTTAAATCGTATAATTTATCGCCAACACGAGCGATACGGTCCAAACAAATTCCCCCTTTCCTAATAGAGTTATTAATTTGTATTTTACTAAGAAACTGATAATGAAATTCGTTGATATATTATTTTCGCAATAATAACTAGAGTACTAAGGACGAATCCTAAAAATACTCCGGATATTCAAATAGCTTTGTTGACTTACCTATACCCTAGTACGGTTGGGGGAGGACAGAGCATTCCGCCCGAAGGGGCGGGTCGCCCCTTTTTTGTAATCATAAGTAAAATTATTTGTAAAATCGTTTTTTTTTTGATATATTATTTTTGTGTAAAAATATAATATGTTTAACCCAGGACTGATAGAGCCTGGGGGAATGGAGGTTACTATGACAAAACCAATTGTGACCAAGATCTTTGAGGATGGTTATAAGCCCACATTGATTTATGGACCATCTGTCACTATCGGATGTGGATGGACTCATTGTGCTCAGATGTATTTCTGTCACAAGCTTCCTCGCTTAAGATTTTCCGAGGTGCAGAAGTTGTATTGGCAGAATGATATTGATGGTGTAAATAATCTGATTTCAGAATATATGGAAGCAGATGATTGTAAGCCTAGCCTTGTCCATTTTGCAGAAAATGCAAAATGGCTGCGTGCAGATGGATTGAAGATCCCTTTTGATGGATATGAGGTAATTGATCTCTTATCTATCGGCGAAGGAGATGTCTTCTTCGCTCTTGATGATGAGGGCGACTTAGTTCGTGCAGAGGTTGCTTAGAACTAGAAAGAGAGAGGTGTGAATATTCACACCTCTCTCTTTTTTTTACATTTTAAACAGATCCTCTACTGGGCTGTCCATTTCTGGTTTGTGTTCACGTTCACGGTTCAATGACGTTGTTACCATGGAATCAAAATCCTCAAATGTTAATGCTGAGAATGTTGAAGCATACTGACATACAGTACGAACACTCACCATCTTATAGTCGTAATCACCATATCCAGAACCAGCTTTTCCAATTACTTTTGCAAATGAATTTGCTAAGTTTTTCGGATCACGATACATTACTCGAAGAACAACTTCCTCGATAATACTTGGCACACCGAAACTTACATCGCTCATATTCTGATTTCTATTCCAGAAATTCAATGCATATGAGTATGGTATTGTGCTAGGTAATTTACCATAGATAATTCCTCGTAAGAAGGACTGAGCGTTTAAGCTATCCTTGATGAGGAAGTTTTTGCAAATCTTATTTCCTTTATAGAACTTCAGAACTCGACAAGTAACTTCTTCGTCTCCATGGAGTTTCAGTTTCACATAATCAATCTCATACTTATTGATCATGATTTTTACTGGGCAGTTTAACGTGTCGATATAAGCACGTTTTCCACCTGTGAATACTCCAACATTGATAATTCCAAGCACATTGTAATGATCGCCCAAATCTTCAGCAAAGCCATAAGCTGCTTCAAAGAAATACTCTGGGATATAGAATTCGATGTAATCATCGTTTAATGTAATATTTTTTCCATCTGTTCCGAAAATTCCTTTTTTACGATTTTCGATTAACATCGTTTCAGGAGTAATCGTTTCGGTTTTGATTGTAGAATCATGGAATTTCTTCATGTTTAAGTTTGTAAGTGTAGTTGCGATCTTATTGGTATCAAGACCGATGTATGGATTGGTATATCCACCAGCACACTTTCTACACAAACGAGTTCCTGTGCAATACATTGGAGAATACATCTGAACATCCTTGTCAATGTAGCGATCAATATTCTCTGGAGTGAGCAAAATCGTTCCATTTGAAGTTTTGATATTACGTGACATATATCTTGATTTATTCTTTTTTGTAAGATGCACTTCCATAGTTTTCTGTGTTCCACAGTCGGAACCATCCTTATCAATGATCTCAGTCTGCATTGCGGCAGAGAGCTGTTTTGATAAATAACCGGAATCTGCTGTACCACAAGCCTTTGGATATGCACCCATGATCAATGCATCAGCATGAGCAGTAAACTTATCTTTTTCCATACCATCTAAGAATGAGTTTAAAACGATCTCATACTCTCCGGTAATTGGATTCATAACAGCTCCACGCATCAACAAAATGTTTTTTAAGTTATTTCCAGTGCTAAGTTTTGAGTTAGATTTGAAAAAGTCCATTCCTGGGTCATCATCAAGGATCTTTTCTGTGAGCTTAATTAACTCATTTTCGATCATCTCAGTGACTTTCGGATCTCGTTCTTCAAGTTCTTTTTTATATTTCTGAACCAATTCTTTTTTCTTTGCAACAACTTCTTTTGGAACTGTAATTGTGCGTTGTGTAAATGACGAGCACAATAAAGCATATCCCTGGTATCCTAACCAATCACGATGATCAATGTACTTTCTCATATCATCTGTGTTGTTTTTATGAGTTTGAATTGTAGTGGATATTTCTGCCTCAAGAGATCTCTGCTTGCTTTTATTCAGCTCTTCATTACAATAACCAACTGTTTCAACGAAATTACATGCCTCAATAATGATCTTATTGAAAGCAAGTCTACCAACCGTTGTCTTAATTGGTTGAGAATTTTTAAAAGGAGAATTTGCTGGAATCGTAATAATATCGTTTGACTTATATTTAGATGCCTTTATTTTGTCTCCTTCTCGTCTATCTGCAAATAGTTGCGTTAAGAATGTAAATGTGTAATCTTCAGGTTTTCGATTAACTAATAATGAAATTTCATCAGGATTTGTTACAGTTCTACTTTTACTATCAGGATTTTTTGTGATCATATAGATACACTGTAAACCTTCCTGCCCAATCGTTCTAATATTTGAACCGGATGGAGTAATAAAGAATGATACTTCTTTAATTTTTCTAGCAATTTCATCATTTGCTTCCTGAGTCCAAAGAATTTTGATGGTAACCTGATCACCATCATAGTCACCTTTAATTCCATCGAGGTATGAAGATGAAAAAATAACTGTCTCTTTGAATCTTGTTGCAATTTCTTTTTCTGTCAGATTCGGTTCAATGATTGGATAATGCTCGTATACTGTTTCACCAATCTTAACGACATGAGTTTTGATTGTTGAAATGACTCGACATTTTGCCAAGAAGATGCCATATGAATCTGATACTGGGTATCTTGTAATCATACAATGCTTGTCTTTTGTTACATCATATGCTGCCAGGTATAATAAATCTGTTACAGTCATTGGACGATCCGCAATTGTATTTTGCTCTGCTGTATTATTGTCATCATACACAATACCGGTGAAATGAATTTTTCCCCATTTTCCATTATCCAAAGGAACCTTAATTTCCGAGAATCTATACTCTGGATCACGGATATATCGGTTCATCATCTTCTTGATATAGTCATCCGTAAAATATGCCTCTGGATTTTTTACTTTAACAGGTTCGTTTCCTTTATACATTAAAGCAGAATCCTGATTCATGATAAACTCGTTATCGAACCAGTTCTTAATCCAAGCAGACATGAATGGAAATGCTAATGAGCAAACCTGAGAAATTGGAATTCCAGCGTGCTCAAAATCGGTTTCCATATGATCTGGACTATCTGCGTGATAAATTGGAGCAGAGATAACGGATCTTGTACAAAAGTCAGTATTCTTACCCATCAAATATCTTCGAAGTAAACCATTCTTCTTTTGAAGTTTTACTTTGAAGTAATCATAGATCTGAACGATAATTTGTTGCATATTGTAATAGGTCGCATGTAAAGTGAAGTTAAAATCCTGGTCATTTAACACAGATGCTAGTCGGATTAACTTTGAGTACATATTATTGAGCTCAGAGGTTTCACCACCTCCACCACCGCTTCCCATAGTAATATCACGATAAAATGCTGGGATTACAATTTGGTACTCCATAAAAATCTCGTTTTTCTTTGATCTTGTCAATAAGTCGATACGTTCATTACGGATTCCCTGAGTTCTTTCCCAGTTAATCTTATTCCAGTCTTTATAAATACTCTCAATGCCAGTTCTACCATTTTCATCATCCTTGTAAAGGTACCCATTCTCATCAATATTGTAAAAGTAATCTCCGTTGATTACCTTGTCAATATTACCCCAAAGACGTTTAAATACCTTATAAATATGAGGATTGAAAAAATGCCCATTTAGTTTGATGTATGCATATGTCCATTTTCTGGATCTTACATCAACACCAAAAATATCATTGGAGATGAGTCCTCTTGGGTCGGGAACATCTCCACGTTGGAACAAAATAGGACTGGTGATTTCTTGTAAACTATTTAATTCGATAAATTCTTTTACATCAAAAATATCAACTTTCACGTTTAATCACCTCGCGTTCATAGTTAGGTATTTGTTTTTTACAGGTAAAATGAGAGGTTTTGTATTATTTGTAAAATCGTTTTTTTGTGATGGTGATGAATGATATATTATTTTTGTGTAAAAAATAATTTTAATGGCATAAGAAATGCCAGAAAGGAGAGTATTGATTATGAGAGTCTTTAGTGTGAGAACTTGTGCAGATAGGGAAACTCTGTTTAGACTTTGTTGTAACAAAACAGTGAAATTTCCGGAAAACTTTCATTTTCTGGAAATGTATTACAGAGACCCTAGTGACGAGGTATTATTTCCATTAATTATGGACTATGTACAGTTTTTAGGGCAAGACTGTACAATTTATGATTTGCGACGATTAATATGTATGCATATGATTGTTGCAGTGAATGTAAACGATAGACGTCGACGAGGATTACATTCAAATGAGAATTTATTGGTAGAATTTGAAACAAATTTTATCAATAGTGCTAGAGCATATAAGAGATGCTTCGTATCAAAATATCTTGATATGAGTGTAAGTGAAGTTGATGTGAAGTTCCCATTTTTCGATGAAATGGCAAAATCCATTTTCGTTGCTGGAATCATTCCAGAACATAGTATAATTGAGGATAATTAAAAAAGAAAGAGAGGTAATATTATGAGCGCATTATTTGAATCAGTAAGCGACTTTATGTCAGGATTATCCACTGTTATTGAAATGGATAAGTTAAATCCGACATTAGAAACAACAAAGGCAGTGCGTCATTACGCATATCAGTTTGCCGAGCATGAATGTAATGAATATTTGAAGAGTGAGTATCCGGGATTATATCTTCGAGGTAAACACCTCATCGAATCTTCAGATAAAGCTACCATATTCTATCTTCAGGGAAAAGAAAAAATGCAAGAAAATTTTGCCAAGATAGAGGTAAAATATTTTAAGCATGATGAAGACGATGAACCAATTAATCTGATTGGACAGATCAATGGTTCGGATTGGGTCGATTTGTATACTGCAACAGAAGTGATAATTGATCCAAACGAGCAGTTGCTGATTCCTCTTGGGGTTGGAATGGCTCTTCCACCAAACTGTGAAGCAATAATTGCTCCGAGAAGTTCCACATTTAAACGCTGGGGAATCATGCAGACAAACGGAATTGGAGTAATTGATAATTCATACTGCGGAAATGATGACGAGTGGTGTATGCCAGTTATTAACATGCGTGATGAAACTGTCACTATTCCAAGAGGCACTCGAATTTGTCAGTTCCGCATTTTGCAGAATCAACCAAACATACGCTTCACTGGAGTAGATGAATTACATTCTCAAAACAGAGGTGGATTCGGCTCTACTGGAAAATAGGAGGGAAAAGTGACTGTAGAAGACACATTAAGAGCATTGCCTCTTGAAACGAGAGATTCGATATTCGCGAAATCTCTTGAAGAAACAACACTATCTGAAAATATCTCTAAGGATGCTGTATTAAAATCCTATTTAGATAGAGATTATGACAAAGTTGACGAGCTTCTGGACGCGGCTGTTGTATCAAGAGCTTGGGTGTTATCAAAAGAAGCAAAAAGACTTTGTCAAGAAATTGTAAAAATCAATAAAGAGGAGGATGAGAAGAATGGATTACTTAAGTAAATTAAAAGATGCAAAGCAAACTCATGATACAGAGTTTGCTTTGCTCGAAAACATCTATAAGAGAGGTGATATTGACTTAACAGCATGTATGTCATTGATGAAATATTCCGATGACAAATATGCAGCAGAAGCAAACCTTTTAAGAGGTTTGCACTACTCTAATGTAAAAGTTGATCAGAAGGGGGTATAAAAATGAATAAGTATATCATGAATAAAAAGAAGGATTTCGAGTTGTTTGCAGTAGTAACTGAGGCAGGCATCAATTTGGCACAATTAAAGCCAAAGTATACTGTATCGGAGCAGTATATGGAAAGGTGTACAGAAATGTCCTTAAGTGCAAAAGCATATGTATTGGCAGCATTTGATTACGCAAAAACATATGGTGTGGTTGATGCAAATGAGGATATTTATCGCTTTATTGAAGAGCAGGGAGAAAATCTTGTTTTAGGCGATATTGCAGATGATTGCCGGTATGTGGATGCAGATGTTGATCATGTACCAGTAGTTAACCAGATACCTTCATATGAATTATATGAAGAGTGGTTAACCAATCTCTGTGATTATAAATAATAAGTTCATGATGCAGTTTAGGAAGGGCATTTGCCCTTCCTTTTTTATCTTGTAATTATGGATTTTTATTTTTTGTAGTGATACATTATCTTTGTGATAAAAATAAAACACGATTAACCTAGGTCAGATAGAGCCTGGGAGAATGGGGGGTTACTATGTCAACAGGAAAAATTGATCTGTCCAATAGACAGATCAAAATCAAGACTAATGATGATCGAGAGATCATCATTGAAAAAAATTGGTGGAGAATAATCAATGCCACCGATGGTAGCATTGAATTAAAAAAAGTAGGATACGGTAAGTTTGAGGCATACTTTGCCGTATTCACAAAACTCCTGAGATCGATCAACTCAGGAGTGGAATTTAAGAGCGATTGTGATCGCACCCGGATATCATACCACCCGGGAGTAAAGTTATTAGTCATCAGGAGTATGTCCGTCGATGAAGACATATATCTTGATGAATAATAGCCTGTAAAAAAGAAAGTGAAGCATCCGTGGAGGGGAACACTGCACTTTCTTTTTTTGTTAGGTTTATTTTTTTCTTCTCCTTTTGACAAATCTCTAACACATTTGAAAGGGGAAAATGTTATGTCAGAAAAATCTGAAATTATGAAACAACTTAAAGATATTAAACTTACAAAGTTAAGAATAAAAATGGATCTATCTACTCTTAATATGATTATTAAATTCATCTACAAAGCCTCTGTATTAAGAACCAGAAAAAGTTTAAAGAATATCAAGACCCTCATGGAGAATCTTGATATGAGTATTTATGAAGAATCCTCAAATTCGCAAGAGCTTTTGAATCGAATCTGGATCATAGAAACCTCTCTCAGAGGCAACTTGGATGAAGGACTTACTAGCAACGACATGATGAAAAAATACTGTTACGATTCCCCTGATTGTACGGATTACATTAAAGAAATTATGCAAAGTGTGATTGATGAAAGTCCTTCTATTACTTATGATGAAAGTAAGTATTTGGTAAAGCAAATTGATGACCGATTGAATTTCGGGTACACGATTACATTAAAGGATATCATCACGCAGTTATTCGAATTATTGGATGAAAGTGATTCAAGATCATATAAAGGAATCCAGGAAGATTTGTATCAGATTGCAACTTCAATTATTGCAATTAAACGAAATTCCACAAGTATTGGATCAGAAGAAACTTTCTCGTTATCAAACGATGTATTTCAGACAGTGATATCAGACGCTCTGGATCGGTTAAAAGATAGAAATCGAATTTTTGTTACAGGAATCCGAAGATGGAACACGATTCTTTCTCCAGGTTATATGAGTAAAAGACTTTATACTTACTTGGCTTTTCCAGGTGGTGGTAAAAGTCAGATTCTTTTAAAGAGTGCCCTGGATATCCGAAAGTATAATACTTTCGTAAGACCAAAAAATCCAGATAAACGACCTGCCGTATTATTTATCACAATGGAGAATAGTATTGAAGAGACCGTGGAAAGAATTTTCAATATGACATCTTCAAGTGATGATATTAGAAATTTCACAACAAGGCAGGTTATCAAGAAATTAAAAAGTGAAGGCGGATTAGCATTAACGGATAAAAATAATGTCGATATTATTATCCGTTATTTTGACAATCGAAGTATTGATACAAATGATTTATATGGCATTATTCAGGATTTGGAAGATGAAGGAATTGAAGTAGTGACGCTGATTCTTGATTATTTGAAAAGAATCCGTCCTGCTGAAAAAGCAATGACAGAAAAAGAAGAGTTGAAGAATATTACCAATGAGTTGAAATCATTGGCGAATTATTTTGATATTCCAGTTATTACAGCACAACAGTTAAATCGTGTGGCAGCAAGTGTTGTTGATGCTGCTATTCAGGCAAGAAAAGAGGATGTTACTCGATTAGTTGGACGTGACGGTGTTGCTGGTGCATGGGAGATTATCGAGAATAGTGACGTGGTAATTATCATTAACCAAGAAACGAAAATCGATACCGGAGAGAATTATATGACGTTTAAATTATTGAAACGTCGTTATCGTTCCTCTGAAACAAGTGAGAAATTACGAAAGCTGGAATATTTTAATCATCCATATGATCCTGATAATGGAATACGTTTGATTGATGATTTGGAAGCTCCGAAATCCATTTCATTGACAAGTTTAGCAACACAATTTGCAGGGGCAGAAGATGCTAGTAAGCGAGGAAAGAAACATGCAGTAGATAGAGAAATCAAAGATGATAAAAAGACAAAAGAAAAGAGTGGGTATAATGTAGAATTTGAACCATTCGATTTTGGAAACCATAATTATTAGAAATGAGAGGTAATTGATATGATAACAGTGATATTCAGAAAAACTCAATTGGGTCCACTGCCCGAGTTAGCACAGTATGAAACTTGGCAACGGATATTTGAGGATCGAAATGATTTATTGAGATATATGAATGATCCAAGTTTTAAGAGTATGAATCAGAGAAATTCATATGTGACCGGAAAGGTTTCACTAGAAAACGGAGAAGTATTTGATTTGTATGATTATGCTAGATCAGGTCGTGAACGAAGAACTACTAGAATTGATATTAATGCAGCGAAGGAATGTCTTGATGTTTTATCACATGGGAGAGCGCCTTTAAGTGGCGAAGAGTTATTAGCTAAACATATATTACTATCATTCATATATCGTGTAGAAGAAAATATTAACTAAGTTAGTTATTTTTTTGATATATTATTCTTGTGTAATAATAAATGTAATGACACAAGAAATGCCAGAAAGGAAGGAATAATTATGAGAATTTTTAGAACTGGAACTCGAAGTGAGAGAAATGAACTTTTTGTGTATTGCTATGAATCAGCGGGAATAGATCCGACTCGATCAGTGTTGAACATGTACTTTGATGATCCGAGAAGTGACCAGGTATTCTCGTACATCATGCAGTTAGTGAAATTGTATTTGTCAATTAATAACTGCGGTATTGCTAACGATTATGTATTGAGATTGTTGGTCATGTTAATGACCATCAAGGTAAATCAATGGGAGAATACTCCTGTATGGAATACATCACCATATTGCTTCATAGCATTTAAGAAACTTCTTTTCAATGAAAAGTTATTTGGTAAAGGGGTTTCAGATTTATGGTATCTTGATAATTTGATCGACTCATTTGTTCTTAAGCAGTGGATTCCTGAAGAGGAGCTTGATGGTGATTATGTAATGCATTCACCGCATGTATTAAATGGTGAAAATCAGTTGGGAGCTAACGCACACCTTGCGAAAAAGTTGCCCCTGACGATATCAGATCTTAAAGAGCATGAGAATATGATTAAGTCATACAAATATAAAGCAATTCTTTATATTAATCCAATGACTTGTCAAGATATGAAAGAGTACTTATCTTTCCCAGAAGTTGTTTTGGGGTATAGTGATGATGCTCATGAATTGGAAAAAGCTGTTATTAATGATGCTTTTACCAGAGGATATACTTACAAATTACAAAGCGATGATGATTGCGAGGATTGTAATCAGGGAGCAATTCTTTTCAATATTGTCGAGAATTAATCTTACTAATCTAAAATGAGGTGGATATAATAATGGTGAAAGAATTAAAAGAAGTTCTGGAAGATATTCCATCAGATGAATTGGATTTGTTTTTCCGTGGAATTGTTATGAACAAAGCGTTTATCCCTAAAATCAATAATGATGTTGTGTAGGCATATAACAATGAAGATTGGACTTCAGTGAGAAGTATGCTGAGTAAAAGTTTAAGAAACCCACAAACATCTTTTACCAAAAATGCTGTTTACATTTGCTTGAATATTGTGGAAATTAGAGAAAAGATGGGTCAAGGTTCTAAACAACCGCATCAGATTCACAATAAGTATCGACTATATTAGGTAATTCATAACTCAAAAGAGAGGGAATCAAACTTGATTCCCTCTCTTTTTTAATATAAAGTAGTACACATAATTCCACCATGAATTTCGGCATCAATAGTGGAATTTCCAAGATATATATCCTTTTGAGAAAAAGTTACGTTTAATCCAAATTTTTGTGGTTTGCCTACAAAGAACCATGGAGCACATGCAATAATAGGTCTATTTATTGTAATATACTGATTTGATTTTTGTAATATATAGTAAGTTAAATTATCAGCATTTGTAACATGTCCATCCTTTTGAGTATATGTCGTCTTTATTTTTAATTCAATTCTACCCATAGTAGGTCGGCTCTCACTATAATCATAACCTGTAACTGGATTGTTTACATATACTTCCAATAGTGGCAATATTAATATTTTATCGTTATCAGTAATTTCACTGGTCGGAATAGTCCAGTCATGTGAATACACTAATTGATCTACAGTATCATTCCTTGGTGTGAAAGTCTTTTTTGTTGATACCTCGTTATATCGTAGAATTGGTGCACCTGTAACCCCAGTCCAAGGAACTGCATTTGCAAGGTCAGCTGTTCCTGCTTTTGTTGCGTTATCGGCAGCTGTAGCACGAGCAGCATCAACTGCGGTTGTTGCTTTTCCTACCCATATAGGCATAATACTTCCATTGGTACATTTTGCGTCTGCGACAAAATAACCCTCAGTACCACTAGAATTGTTACAATTAATGTACCATGAATCTTTATGTGATTGTGTCCAAACTTTGTTGGCACTTTCTGCAGTTGTTGCACTATTAGCACTATTCGCAGTATTAGCACTATTCGCAGTATCAGCCGATGTTGCACTACCAGCTGAATTAGCGTAATTCGCAGTGCCCGCAGTACCAGCACTTGTAGCATAGTTTGCGTTTTCTGCAGTACCAGCACCTGTTGCGTAATCTGCCTTACTAGCAGTTTTTGCATGCTTCACTGAAAAATTCTCAGGAGAGTAAATATGGACATTATTCTTGTCTGGACCACCAAATACATATTTTGGAGTGTTTAACTCGCCTTGCCACGTCAAAGTGATTGGATCTCCTCCAAGGGTTCCACCAGAATTAATAACACATGCTTCTCTGGAAGAATTTATAACTAATGTCTTTCCCAAATTATTCATAAATTCAACGTATTTGCTTGTATTATCAATTATTTGCTTTGATGTAATAACCCCTGATTTACTGAGTGTTCCATCATAAGAATATATTCTTAATTTATTAGTCGCGTTTGATAAATTAGCTTCACCCACCTTTATATTTCCTGACTTAAATGGTTTAACATTATATAGATTTGCAGATAAAGACCCGTATAAATATTCAGGAGTTGAGTTATCATCTTTTGTATACGCTTTAAGTGTCGTACTTGCATTCGAATTTGCATCATATACAGTAAGTTTATTTGCTGTACCTACAACTGCATCAGAAAGCTTAAGCCATTCTAAAGCAGTTGCTTTTGCATTTGTTTTAAGCATTGCGTCAGGTAGAGGACTGATAAATGTACCATTACTTAAATTATATTTATACGTAGCTGCAAACCCAGCAAGCTTACTCATCTGTGCAGTATAATTATCATAGAATGATTTCACAACTTTAGCAGTGAATACTTGATCTTTCTCTGATGAAATTGTTGCGTTAATTGTTGTTAGTGGGTTATAAAACGCAACCTCTTTCAATTGCTGTAAGTATCTATCAATTTTTTCCATAGACACGTTCATTTTTTCACTAGGGCTCAATGCTACTCTAGTATCATTCTTTACCGTAGGCTGTCTAGTGAATGTATTCGTAATTGCTCGAGTATCTGTGCTAATAAGATATTCGTCAATATCACTCTTATCTTCGTATATTTCTTGTAAATCTACGATATATTTAGCCATGTCTTATCATTCCTTTCTTTTAAGATTCAAACTGTATTAAGATAATGTTTTCAGTTGATAAAATAGCTGAAGAATAAATTTTTTTTTTGATATATTATACTTGTGTAATAATAAAAAACATGCTTAACCTAGGACAGATAGAGCCTGGGAGAATGGAGGTTACTATGGAAACAATAAAAAGAAAATCTAAGGGAGCGACGGCGTATGGCTGTCTGGAAAGGATGTGTGCTTTTCCGATCAGTCGGATTTTGAATGAAGCACACAAGATTGAAAAGCTCCCATTGGAGAAACAAAAATGGGGAGCATACTCATCATTATGGACTGTTCTTGGTGAGGAAAAGGCCAAGAACTTTATGAAGGATTACGTTGGAAACATGCGTAATCTGAAAGACTGGTTGCCAGATCTAACCAGTAAGGAGTACTGGCGGCATTATGAGTATATATGCGTTTTACAGGCATATATGACTGCCGCATTAGTGACGGTAGGTGATATTGAAAAATAATATCACCTACCAATAAAAAGAAACATGAAACGCCTGGCGGGTCAGTCCACTGTTTCTTTTTTATAATGATTCCTCAAGTAACTGAATATAATTTTCCAACACTATTACTTCGGTTCCATTTGAAAAGTCTGTTGCTTCTACTAACATGCGAACGTGATCAAATGTTTCCATACTGATATTACCATCAGATTCATATACAACATCGATGATTCCAAGTTCACACTCTTCAGTTGTAACAGCAGGAGATCTTTTCCCACCACTTTTTGCGTGATCAGCTTCTTTTGTTGCTTTTGAAGTCATTGTATCTAATAGAGAAATTTCTCTCTGAACTTGAGCCTGAGTTATTTTTTTACTGTGCACTCTTTCTTTTAATTGAGTGTACTTGGATTTAATTTTCTCTACCTGATTCATTACAGGTCTCATTTTTTGTTTGAGCAAACGATCTTCAGGAGATCGTGAGTTTTTCAAACCAATAATTGTAAGGGCTTTTAATGCAGTATCAATTGGACCAACTGCAATTGCACCAGTAATTAAAAATTCGCCGATTTTTGCTCTAGCTTTCCAACGCTGAAAGTCTCTTTTATATTTCGCATATTCACTTGGAGAAGCATTTTGACCAGGTTTCTTCACCACCTTATCTGCAACAAATGAAGCTCTTTTATTCATTCCATTTACATATGCGTTACCTGCTTTATTTAATGCAGATTTTACGTCTTCTTCATAATATTCCATATTATTGACCGTCCTTTCTTATATGATTAAAATCTTGTTTCATCAAGCAATTTCTCTATTTTTACGCGTGAAACAAGAGTATAATGACAAAACGAAAGGGGAATATGCTATGATATATCCTAAAGATATTCCTTATATGAAGACGTTAAGAAAAACGATTTCACTTCCAATCGGAACTCCAACTGGAAAAGGAAATCTCATTTTTCTTTTTTCGAACTCAGTTAAGGATTCTATTTCGATGATTAATGAACCGACGACCTTTTCTAATAAAGGTCGCTATTATTTTTACTTTTTAAATGCTGTTTATCGTGGTAAGATCGGATTAAAGCCATATAAATATAAAAATTTACAGGAAAGGCTTACTATTTATAAGCAGGTAGAAGATGAGACTAATTTAAGAGCATATCGAATGGGCATTGTAATTAAACCGGGTGAAAAGCGAAATACCTATTTTGATCTTTTTCAGTATTTAAACTTGTTTCGAGTCAGCACTGAAAAGTTAAATGCAAAACGTCGAATCGAGTTGTTCTGGAGCTATATGAAGCCAATTTTAACGGAGAATTATGGGGAGTTGAAAAACAAGTATGTCTTGATTAATGCTCAGCAGTTCGGTGTATTTAATAAAGGAGCTTTGTTAGATAAAATTCAAAATCCTCTATTTCTGATATACTACACTCTTTGGAAAAGGAGGGAGCTGATATCAGATCTTGATATTGATTTCCTTTTCTATTGTAATGGAAAAGTGATGAAGTTCAATCCATCAAAGACCGATGAAAAATCAAGACCTATTTTCTTGGCAGAGTTGAAAAAACTATATTCAAATTATGATCTTTCCTCATTGGAGAAAGATGATGCCTCTGAGTTAGTGGAAGATGATTCCAAACCAATTTCAAAAGAGGAAGAAAAAATACAAAAGATTGTAGATAACCTTTCTCAAGGGTCTGAAAATCAGTATAATTTTACAGGTCCATCTCCATTGAAGATTGCTGGTATCGCTAAAGTAACTTCCAATGAAGAGACTGTGAAGAAATATGTTAATAAGGTTGCAGATGAGAAAAAGAATATTGAGAAAGAAATGAAAGATTCTGACATTGAAGCAAGTGAAGAAGAGATCACAAAAAAAGCAGAAGAAAAAGTTGATAAAGATCAGGAAATGATTTCGGATATCTATAATGATATGATGAAAGATAGGGAGCCTGTTCGAAGTGATCGAAATACTGCAAGAGATAACTTATTAAAAGAAAAGCAGGATGAAATTGTAGTCAAGGGCACTACGATTGGAAAACTGGAAGAAGTTGCTACAGAAGATGTTAAGATCGAGGAAACTGATATTGGTAACCAGCTGAAGACAACGAACCCAAATATGAAGAAAATCAAGTTCAATAACTTCAATAAGACTTACATTGATAACGTGATGAGTAAGGATATAGTGAATTGCTTTAGAGATTTGAATGATAAATCCATTCGACTTTTCTTGCGAGATATCAAAATAGAGGATACTTCGGATGAGTTAAACTACAAAGAGACTTGGACGATCTATCTGGAAGATGAGAACCGTCAAAGACATACAATCAAGGTTGATATTCCGAAGTGGTTGGAATATAAGTTTCTGTATATTGGTGGTAACAAGAAGATTATCAAGAATCAAAATGTCTTCTTACCAATCGTAAAGATTTCTCCAGATACAGTGCTCATTGTATCAAATACAAATAAGACGACAATTACTCGTAGAGACACCAAGTCATTACGTGGAATTTCCATCCTTGATAAATTACTTGTTAAGAGTCCGGAATTTGCATCATTTTTTACTATCGGAAATTCTTTCTTTGACAATCATAAATACTTAACTACTCTTGAGTATGATGATTTGTCCAAAAGATTTTCAAAGTTCCAGATGAAGAATATCAAGATGTATTTCAATCAAAAAGAGGCTCTTGAAATTGCATCCAAAAAGCAGATCAAGATTAAAAAGACAGAAATCTTTGTGGGATTCATAGGAACAAAACCAATTATTCTTGATATGGATACTCAGAGAACATCTGACAACCTTGGTATCGTTGATATCATTTTCGACAATTTGGATGATAAATTCAAGGAAATACTCAAGACAATCAATACTCCTAAGAGACTTATGTACACAAATATGACTACAATGAAGCAGGATATGCCAATGATGGTCATCCTTTGTCTCTGGGAAGGATTAAGCAAAGTTTTACGAAAAGCAAAGATTAAATTCCGATTAGCCAATACTAAGAGGGATATGAATGTTAACGAGGAGTGTATCAAGTTCAAGAACTGTTATTTGATCTATGATAACAGTGTACCAAATGAGCTTTTGATGAATGGACTTCGTGCACTTCAGACAAATAAATTTGATATCAGTGCATTCGACACTAAAGAAGCTTATCTGGATTTCATTCAGAAAAAGTTTGGTTCTCTGACTGCATTGAACATGATCATGAACTCATATGAGTTTACAATCGGAAGCGTTGAACGAGAAATTCTGCGGGATATGCATTGCCCAACTGACCTCGTAAGTCTCTGCATTTATGCCAATAATTTGCTTTGTGACAATGACTTTACGTCCGAACTTGATCAATCCATTAACCGAGTTCGTTGTGCTGAGATTATTCCGGGAATATTATACGATAAGATCTCTAAGGCATACACAACTTTCAAGAACTCAAATGGAAAGAAAAAGCTTTCTATTCCGCAAGATGTGGTAATCAAAGAGCTTCTTTCATTGAAGACAGTTTCTGACTATGACTCACTGAATCCTTTCTTGGAACTGGAAGAGACTCATGGAATTTCTTCTAAGGGATTTCGTGGCATCAACTTGAAAGAAGCTTGGGGTGTTCCTAAGAGATGCTATGACAAATCTATGACAGGAATCATTGCACCAACATCTTCTCCAGATGCTAACTGCGGTGTGAACAGGTCTCTTTCTATGGAGCCAAATATCAGGAGCGTTCGAGGATACTGTGATATCAAGGATGATAAACTTGATGAAGTTAAGGATGTGAATCTTTTCTCTCCAGCGGAGTTATTGATTCCTATGGGAGTTATGCATGATGACTCAACTCGCACAGGTCACTCTGTAAAGCAGTCACGACATGTAGTACCAATTAAGACAGCTGCACCCGTGCTCATTTCCAATGGATCTGATGAAATGTGCAAGTACTACCTCTCTTCTGATTTCATTGTAAACGCGAAGCAGGATGGAGTTGTTGTTGAAAAAGATGAGAAAACGAAATTGATGATTGTTGAGTACAAGGACGGTACTCATGAAGCAATCAATCTTGATAAAAACATTGTAAAAAACGGCGGTGGTGGATTCGAGCTTAGTAATCGTTTGGTAACCGATTTGGAGGTCGGTTCCAGGTTCAAAGCTAATGACACACTTGCACATCATGAAAAATTCTTTTCAAATAGCCAAGTACAAGGCACTCGTTTGAATATCGGACCTCTGACAAAGATTGCTATTTGTGGTACTTATAATACTTACGAGGATTGTACGTTTGTGACTCAGAAGCTTTCAAGAGAGTGTACAACTGAGATGTGTTTTAAGACCCCAGTTGTCATTGGTAAAAATGCTACAATTAGTCAGATGGTGAAAGAAGGAGATATCGTCGGTGCTGGCGATTCATTAATTCAGTTTGACGAATCTTTTGACGAAGCAAATATTAACCAGCTTTTGGATTCGCTTGGAGATGATGAAAACTTGAAAGATACCGTTATATCCAGCAGTAAAAATATGATCAAATCAAAATACTCTGGAACGATTGAAAGCATCAAGATGTACTCTTCTGTAGAGTTAGAAGAGTTATCACCATCCCTTCAGCAAATTTTCGGTAAATATTATCAGAAGATCAATGCAAAGAAAAAGCTTTTGGAGAAGTATGATAAGAGTGGATCAGTTGTAAAATGTGGTTATCTTTTGAATGAACCAACAGGAAAAGTTGAACCAAATCGTTATGGAGTAATTCGTGGTGAAAAAGTCGTGGATTCCGTATTATTTGAATTCGAGATTAAGCATGAAGAGCCCCTTGAGGTTGGTAGTAAGATTGCAAACTTTACGGCGTTAAAGAATGTTGTCGGTGAGGTTATTGACGAAGGAATGGAACCATATTCAGAATTCCGTAAGGATGAAGAAATTGGTACATTTATTCCACCAATCTCAATTCTTGCACGTATGACCCCAAGCATTTTCTTAAATGCATTTGGTAACAAGTGTATCATTGAGTTAAAGCGTGCTCTGGAAGATATCTGGAAAGGTGGGTTATCATTTGCATCTAAGAGAAAAGCAATGGAAGCCCTTATCTATGGATTTTTCTCAACAATCGACAAGAGTGGGTCTAATACCAAGACATATCAAGATCTCTTTAAACCAATGAGTGACGCAAAATTTACCTCATTCTTCAAGAGGCATTTTTCAGATGATATGGAATATCTAGTCCTTAACATCGTTGATTATGAAAGAAATGTAACGATGAAAGACATTGAAGCGGCTGCTAGATTCTTAAAGATTCCTCTCTACGAGCATGTATATATTCCACATGTTACAGGAGATAAGGAACATCCGATTGTCACAAAAGAAAAAGTACCAGTTGGATATATTAACATCAAACGTACTCAGCAGACTGTTGCGAAGAAAAATGGCTTATCTATCAACATTGATAAGAGATCTGCAATTACTGGTCAGGTTGTCCGTTCTGATAAGAACGGTAGAGAATCAGACTTGGAAAACATCATGCTCACTTCACTTGGAATGAATGCATGTTTGAAAGAGCTAAATGGACCAAGAGCCGATGATATGGTAATGAAGCAACAAATGATGCAGGATATCAATACAAAAGGATATACGAAGTTATCTGATCTTGATGATCGTATCGAGAATAAGACAACTTTGAATACTGTTGACACATACTTCTTAGGAATGTCTTTAAAGACAGATCTGGTTACAAGAGGTCTGAAAACGGTCAGTGCTTTAAAAAATGATGAGTAGGAAACTCCAAATATCTGATGATATATTATTTTATTGTATGTAGTTATTTTTTTAGACTATTTACA
>ERZ1034920.723-NODE-723-length-24262-cov-24.085554_pt1 | contig 24262 bp, 11 predicted proteins | sample MGYA00520688_ERZ1034920 | MGnify/ENA primary metagenome ERZ1034920 (study PRJEB33766, sample SAMN09781785) | gut metagenome | biome: gut microbiome | host: Homo sapiens | place: Madagascar | study: EMG produced TPA metagenomics assembly of the PRJNA485056 data...
TATATAGGTGCATTTATAACATTTACTTCAATTTCTCTGCGGCAAACTTGCCCATTGCCTCATATCCCTTCGGATTGAGATGCAGCCAGTCGTCAGAATACTCAGCCTTCAGACGCTGAGGGTCTTTCGGATCGCGGGTTAATTCATCGAAATCGATGACCTCGTCAAAGGCACCGCTCTTTCTGATCCATTCGTTCACGGTCTGTCGCATCGCCTCATGCCAGAAAGAATACCAGCCGTTGCCCTTGGTTGGGGTGATGGTTCCGCCATACACCTTGATTCCCTTAGCCTTGGCTTTCGCAATCAGCACCTTATAGCAGGCTATCAGGGTATCTGTCACATGCTCGTAATTTCCGCCGCAGCAACCAATGTCGTTGGTCCCCTCAAAGATGATGAGTTTATCCACACCTGTCTGTCCCAGGATGTCACGGTCAAAACGCTTCATGGCTGGTTCGCTCAATCCGCCTTGCACCACGCAGTTGCCACCGATACCGAGATTCAACACACCGTATGGCTTCTCTGCATTCAAGGCATCCGAGAGGAAATCGGTCCAACGGTTCTGCTGATTGGTTGTACTTCCACGGCCATCGGTGATAGAGTTTCCGAGGATAGCCACCACAGGGGTAGCCTTATCGGTCTTCACATCAATGGCTGAAAGATTATACCAGTGATCCACCTCCTCGCCATCATCAAAACTCTTATCCATCGGTTTAGGAGTACGATGCAAACCGTTTACTATATAAGATGTGGTACGTGAACCACGATGGGATGTTGCATTCACTGGAGTCTGCTTGCCATAGTCGATGGTAATCGTGAGGCGCTGTCCACTCTTCAAGGCATATTTCAAATCATCTGAGAAGATAGCCTTGCCAGGAGCAATGGTTACATTCTTCTTGCCATTAAACTTGAGATACTTCACGGTCTTACCATTCACAAACCAGTTGCTGTCCTTATCGGTATCTGCAATATACACCGATTTGATTTCTACCGGCTCCTTACTCTGCTCGTTGCTGAGCTTCACTCTGAGTTCCTCTCCGCCAAAAGATACATGAACTATCTGTCGACAAGAACGGTTGCTCAAGCTTTCCTTAGGCATATCTCCTTTACCAGTCCATTCCACTGCAGTAGCCCAAGATCCTTTCCATACCTTCTGAGCAAAAGCTACAGAACCTGACGTGGCCAATACGAGCGCCAGCGATAAGATTTTGATTGTTTGTCTATTCATTGTTATTATGATGCTTTTAATGTTTCTATTATTGTTGACGATGCAAATTTACTAATAAGTAATGAAATAACAGGCATTTAATAGTTACCATTACTTTTCTATTTGTTTCATACCTGCAAAAAGAGCGCAAAAAGATAAAGAAACAAAAAGAAATGAAACATTTTGTTGCATTAGAATTTGTTTCTTTCATTGTTTTTTGTTACTTTTGCAGCCGTAACAACCTATTTTAAACAAGCAACAAACTGAAACTTATGAAATATACGAAACATTGCCTCACGGCATTTATGGCTATCATCATTTCGCTCATGGTATGGGCAGACAATGGTGAACTTTTCACATCGGGCAAACTGTCAAGTTCGCTCATCAACTGCATGGTGCAGGATAAATACGGATATATCTGGGTGGGAACCGAATACGGACTCAGCAAGTTTGACGGCTACCGCTTTACCAACTATCTGCACAACGAAGAAGACACAACCTCCATTACCGACAACATTATCTCCGACCTGCTGGTAGATAAGAAAGGTAATCTGTGGATAGGTTGTGCCAAGGGACTGATGCGCTATAATTATGAGACGAACGATTTCGCCCGTCTCCAGTTTCCTGATGGCAGAAAGCCACGTATCTATTCTATGGTAGAAAGTCACAATGGCGATATCCTGCTGGGTACTGCAGGATATGGTCTCTATTCTGTTAAAGACAGAAATACCCGGAAAGGAACAGACAACCTTTTCACAATCAGACAGGAAAGGCAATACGCTGAGCGCGATTCTGATGTATTCTTTACCCATATCTACGAAGATAAGCATCATTATCTCTGGCAGAGTAGCCACCTTTCTGTCTTCACCCGTTTCATCAAGAAACAAGGCAAGGTGCAGCGCAAAGACTTCAAATCGCCATGCGGAGCACCTGTGGCTTTCATCCAGCATCGTCCGCAGGCTATGCTCATCGTCTGCATGTATGGCATCGTCTATTATGATTACCGGACAGGCCGCATCGCTGATGCCGGCTACGACTTTGGCGGTTATCAGAATAATGTAACCATCAACAATGCTACCTTCGACCACGAAGGCAACCTCTATATCAGCACCTCTGAACATGGTGTTCTCATGATCAGAAAGGGAAGCAACAGGGTAGAACAGTTGGAGAACAGCAACAGCAGTTTCAATCTGGCTACCGCCTTCGTCAACGATATCATCGAAGATAAGGACAACAATCTCTGGATAGGCTGTTACAAGAAAGGTCTGTATCTGATTAACCAGCGCCAGCAGGCCTTCAACAGCTGGAGCTTTTCGGCACAGAACTATATCATCGGCAGCAGCGTTTCATCTATTGCACAAGGCGAGAATGGTGAAACATGGTGTACGGTACAGAACAGTGGCGTATTCTGTTTTGATGCTTCAGGCAAGATTATCGCCCACCCTCAGTCACCTGCCGGTACTTGCATCATCTATAAAGACCGACGTGGCGATTACTGGATCAGTAATGGCAGCGCACTCTACAGCTACAACCCTCATACAGGTACATACCAGCAGAAACTCACCTTTACCAGCGCCGGCATCTACTGTATGACCGACGATGCACAGGGCAACCTTTACATTTCTGTATACAGCAAAGGCTTATATATATATAATGTGGAAAGCGGCAAGGTTACCGTTCTGAATATGCAGCAAAGAGGCAACAGAGGATTCCTCTGCAACGACTGGGTACGAAGCATGGCGCTCGACCATACTGGTCATTTATGGATAGGAACCTCTAATGGAGTTTCCTGCCTCAATACCAGAACGCTCAGTTTCAAGGATTTCGGATGGCACAACATTCTGAAAGACAGACAGGCGAATGGTATCTGCGAAGGAAAGAACGGCGATATTATCATCGGTACGGAAGAAGGACTCTATCTGTTTGACAGAAAGAGCAACAAGACGAAGAACTTCCCTCATGCAGAAGCGTTGAAAGGCAAGCAGGTCTGCAGCATCATCAAAGACCAGAAGGGTGACTTGTGGGTAAGTACAACCATGGGCATCTGGCAGTACGAACAGAAGAACAGACAGTTTATCGGGCACATCAACGGCAACGGACTTACTACCCGTGAGTACGTGCTGGGCTCTTCCATGCATACCGCCAGCGACCTTATCGCCTTCGGAACCAGTGACGGTATCACAACCTTCTATCCTGACGTTGTCAGGGCCAAGAAGATGGAACTGGGAGATGTACATCTCACCAACTTCATCATAGACGGGAAGCCAATCAACTGTATGGCTAAAGACTTCAGCATTCCTTACTCCCAGAATTCATTCACTCTGGAGTTCTCGCTGCTCAACTACAGGAACACCGACAATATCAGTTTCCAATACCGCATCAACGACGGTAAATGGAACAGCACCAATGAGGGAGCCAATGCCGTAGCATTCAACAAGTTGAAACCGGGCGACTATACGCTGGAAGTAAGAGCTACCAGCAATGGCAGATATTCCAAGAATCCTACCATCATCAACATCAAGGTATGCGACCCTTGGTATGCATCACCCGAGGCATATCTCCTCTATATCCTGATCATAGCAAGCGTCATCCTGTATGTTATCTATACATACGAGCGCCGCCGCAAGGCAGACCTGGAAGAGACCAAGATGCAGTTTCTCATCAATGCCACCCACGATATCCGCTCGCCGCTGACATTAATCATGGGGCCGCTCAACAAGCTGAAAACAAGATTAACAGATGCCGAAAGCAAACAGGATATCGATACCATCGACCGCAATGCCCAGCGCCTCCTGCTTCTGGTAAACCAGATACTTGATGAGCGAAAGATAGACAAGAACCAGATGCATCTCCATTGCCAGGAGACTCCGCTCAAGGATTTCCTACATGGCATCGTATCGCTCTACCGCTTCAATGCACAGGAGCGCAACATCACCCTTTCGCTCAAAGAAGACGAAAGCCTCAGCAGCGACAAAGGCAAGCTGAAGGTTTGGATAGACCGCATCAACTTCGACAAGGTTATCTCCAACCTGCTCTCCAATGCCATGAAGTATACCTTTGATGGCGGCGAGATTACTGTTATCATAGGTAAAGACGAAAAGAATGCCACCATCAGGGTAGAAGATACAGGTATCGGACTGAAAGAAGAGAAGACCGACCGCCTCTTCGAACGTTTCTATCAGGGAAACAACAGCAGCGGTCTCCATATCGAAGGAACCGGTATCGGACTCAACCTCTGTAAGGCATTTGTAGAAATGCACGGAGGCAAAATCAAGGCCTACAACCGTACCGACGGCATCAAGGGTTCCTGCTTCGAAGTAAGCATTCCGCTGGGCAACATCCATCTGCAGCCAGGCGAGATACTGGAAGAAGAAGACAAGAAGGAGCAGGAGATTACCAAAAAGAAAGTACAGGCCAACCGCAACTTCAATATCCTGATAGTTGACGATGACAGCGAGATTGCCCAATACATCAAGACCGAACTGAGCGACTGGTACCGCTTTGAGCATGCCTGCAACGGCAAGGAGGGTTTGAAGATGCTGCTCACCGGCAAGTACGACCTCGTGATAAGCGATGTGATGATGCCGGAGATGGATGGAATCACGATGCTCAAGAACATCAAGAGTAACAGCAACATCAGCGATATTCCTGTCATCCTGCTCACCTCGAAGATCGAGGTGGAACACCGGTTGGAGGGACTTCGCAGAGGAGCCGATGCTTTCCTGGCAAAGCCTTTCGACATGGAAGAGCTGCATATCCTTATCGACAACCTGGTGGATAATGTGCGACGCATCCGCGGCAAATACAGCGGAGCACAGGGTCAGAAGGCGAAGATTGAGCAGATTCAGGTAAAGGGCAATAACGATGCCCTGATGGAACGCGTGATGAAATATATCAACGCCCACCTTGCCGATCCCGACCTCAATGTAGAGAAACTTACCGAGGAGGTAGGTATCAGCCGTGCACAGCTCCACCGTAAGCTGAAGGAGATTGCTGGTGTTTCTGCCGGAGAATTTATCCGTAACCTCCGTCTGGAACAGGCGGCACGACTCATCGAAGAGGGACAGATCAATATCACGCAGGTAGCCTACTCTGTAGGTTTCAACAACCAGACTCACTTCTCTACCGTGTTCAAAAAACACTATGGCATGTCGCCTAGCGAGTATGCTGAAACAAAGAGAAATGAGAAATAAACAACAAATAGAAGAGAATAAGGTATTTTTTCGTATCTTTGCAGCAGAAACAATAATAATACAAACTAACGATCTGCAAAGATATGAAGAAATACCTTATTTTTTTATTTACGGTACTTACATCACTCCATGTTTCTGCACAGAGTGATGGCTCACAGTTATGGCTCGGAAAGCAGTATGCTAACTCATGCCAAGTCATCTCACAGTTGCCTGATGATGCAACAGCCAAGATTGCCAAGCAGGAGTTGGAAAACAACTGGCGTGGCAAGAATGTTGAGCTGAAGATAGACAAGAGTCTCAACCTGGGCGAAGGCTATAATATCTACGCCCGTCCTGCACAGCAAGGCGACAACATTCAGTACGAAGCAACTATCACCGCCAGCAATCCTATCGGTTTGCTCTATGGTGCCTACGAGCTGATTCGTCTTCAGAACACCGATGCCTACAACACAGGTAGCGGCAATCAACAGAACTTCAGTAAAGCTATCGATGAAACCGAGAAGCCACAAGTGGGTCTCCGCATCCTCAACCATTGGGATAATCTCGATGGCAGCATCGAACGTGGCTATGCCGGCAAGAGCATCTTCAAATGGGAAGAAATCAAACTCGGCAAAAACGGCAAGGGTGGCAGCATCAGCAAGAGTCTTCACGACCGTCTCATCACCTATGCCCGTGCCAACGCATCGCTCGGTATCAACGGAAGCGTACTGAACAATGTAAATGCATCACCAAAGATGATGACTGCAGAATATATTAATAAGGTGAAAGTCATCGCCAACATCCTGCGTCCATACGGCATCCGAGTGTATCTCAGCATCAACTTTGCTTCTCCTATGGCATTGGGCTATACCAAGACTGCAGACCCATTGGATAAAAAGGTACAACAGTGGTGGAAGAAGAAAGCAAAGGAGATTTATGCTGCCATTCCAGACTTTGGCGGATTCCTGGTAAAAGCTAATTCTGAAGGACAACCTGGTCCTGGCGATTACCACCGCACTCATGCCGAGGGAGCCAACATGCTTGCCGATGCCGTCAAACCATACGGTGGCATCATCATGTGGAGAAGCTTTGTATATGGTGCTAATCATAAGGGAGAAGACCGTGTGAAGCAAGCTGTCAGCGAATTCAAAGGGATGGATGGAAAGTTCCGTGACAATGTAATCCTCCAGTCAAAGAACGGTCCGCTCGACTTCCAGCCTCGTGAACCATACGCTCCTATCTTCGACAACATCAAACAGACACCTCAGATAGCAGAACTTCAGATTACCCAGGAATATCTCGGACAGTCTAAACACCTCACCTATCTCGCCCCGATGTGGAAGGAATTCTTCGGATTCGTCAATCCAAGCAAACTGGTTGGAATCTCAGGTGTAGCCAATATCGGTGATGATGCCAACTGGTGCGGTCATCCGTTCTCTCAGGCTAACTGGTATGCTTTCGGCAGATTGGCATGGAATCCTTCACTTACAGCTGAAGAGATTGCTCACGAATGGCTCGTACAGACCTACGAAAACCAGGACGAGAAATTTACTAAGCCGGTAGAGATGATGATGATGACTTCGCGCGAAGCTTGCGTCAACTATATGATGCCTTTGGGTTTGCACCACATCTTCAAGTTCGACCACCACTACGGTCCTGAGCCTGATGGTTTCATCGCAAGTTATCCTCTGGAATGGTGCCCGGTATACTACCATAAGGCTGATGCTCAGGGTGTAGGTTTCGACCGTTCATCCAAGGGCACAGATGCTGTCGGTCAGTACCCAGAACCATATCGCAGTCTGTATGATAACATCGAGACCTGTCCTGAAGAATATCTTCTCTGGTTCCACCATGTGCCTTGGACTTACAAGATGAAATCAGGCAGCACCCTCTGGCAGGAACTCTGCATGAAGTACAACATGGGTGTGGCGATGGTAGAAGTATACCGCGACTTCTGGCATACCTCAGCCAAGCAGTATATGAAGGGACATGAGCAGGAATGGCAACATACAGACTCTCTGCTCAATGTACAGTTGGAGAATGCAAAGGAATGGCGCAATACCTGTCTCAAGTATTTTCAAACCTTTTCCAAAATGAAGATTTATGAATAAGATTGTATTATCTTTTCTAACATTATTATGCTGCATCAACATACAAGCTGGAGTGAAACTGCAGAAGCAAGGCTCTGCAACCCAGCTTGTTGTCAATGACAAGCCGATGCTTCTCCTGGCTGGTGAGTTGAGCAACTCAGCCGCAACGAGTCCTGCCGACATCAGAAAAGCATTGAAAAAGATGAAGAATAGCGGAGTCAACTCCGTCTTCGTTCCTGCATATTGGGAATTTGTAGAACCTAATGAGGGCAAATATGATTTTGCACTTGTAGACAGCGTCATCACAACTGCCCGTAAGCATGACTTGAAGATTGTCTTCCTATGGTTCGGTGCCTGGAAGAACTCCATGAGCTGCTATGCTCCACTATGGGTAAAGGAAAACACCAAACGTTTCCCTCGTTCACTCACAGAGAACAGCAAGCCATTAGAGATATGCACAGCTTTCAGCGATAACCTGCTTCAAGCAGACAAGCGAGCATTCTGCGAACTGATGAAGCACATCAAAGCAGTAGACAGCCAGGAGAATACTGTTATCATGATGCAGGTAGAAAACGAAATCGGCATGCTCGAATCTGCCCGCGACCACTCTCCTCTTGCCGAAAAAGCTTACAGACAACCCGTTCCTGCTCCATTGCTCAAGGCACTCAAGCTCAAGAAGAAAGGTACATGGGCAGAAGTTTTCGGAACAGACCGTTATGCTGACGAGAAATTCCAGGCATATTACTATGCTAAATATGTAGAGCAACTAGCCTCAGCAGGCAAAGCCATCTACAATATTCCGATGTATGTAAATGCAGCAATGAACAGCCGTGGCAGAAAACCTGGCGAATATCCTTCTGCCGGTCCACTTGCCCATCTGATTGATATCTGGAAATGCGGTGCACCAAGTATCGACATCTTTGCACCAGATATCTATGATACCGGTTACAAGGGATGGGTAGAGAAATACAAGCGTGCCGACAATCCTTTCTTCACTCCAGAAGTGAAGTGCGATGCCAACAGTGGCGTAAAGGCTTACTATACCTTTGGTGAAACAGATGCTATCAGTTTCAGTCCGTTTGCTCTCGATGAAGCTAACTACAAGGTGAAGAACAGTCTCAGACGTTCATACAAGGTTATCAACCAGCTCTCTCCTCTCCTGCTCCAGCATCAGGGAAAGGGCAAAAACTGGGGATTACTCTTCGACCAGAAAGACAAAGAACGCATCATCGAAGATGGCGACATCACCATGACTTGCCGCCACTTCTTCACGCTACCATGGGATCCACGTGCTACAGATGGAAGCAAATGGCCTGAAGGCGGCGGATTGATTCTGAAACTCGCCAAGAACGAATACATCATAGCTGGTAATGGTATCGTTGTAGTTTTCCAGAGTAAGACAGAAAAAGCGCAAGCTGAAGAAAAGAAACTCGGTGAGGACGGATTTGCTGACAACGGTGGAACCGAAACAAAGAAACAAACCGCTACTTTCAAAGGCAAGCGTATCGGTATCGGATATGTTGACCAGGTTCTAGTAAACGAAAACGGCAAATTACAGTTTATCCGCCGTGACAACGGCGACCAGGACCACCAGGGACGCCATGCCCGCATCTCATGTGGCGATAATAAAATTCTCCACATCAAGCTGTACGAATACTAAAAGGCATATAAAAAGAGGTAAAAAAAGGGGATTTGCAGCCGCAAATCCCCTTTTTTCACATAGACATTGCAGTTTTATTGTGCATGAAACATTTAAAAACACGCAAGATACAAATTTTAACTGCACTTTACAAAAAACGACATATCTTTGCAGCCGTAAACAATTAACAAAATAGTAAGTAGTAAACATTTCCTATAAGCTGTTAAACTATGAAGTTATATTTAAAACAAACAACAATCTTGATGGGTATGTGTTCCGCACTTGGAATGTATGCTCCAGAGGTACAAGCTAGCAATGGAGAAGCAAATTCTCTGATAGCAACTTCAGTACAACAAACAAAAAAGGTTACAGGTAATATCAGCGACTCTATGGGTCCGCTGATTGGTGCAACAATCAAAGAGAAAGGAACAGGTAACGGTGTAGTAACCGACCTGGATGGTAATTTCTCTATTAATGTAAAGCCTGGTGCTACGCTCGTGATTTCTTATGTTGGTTACAACACCAAGGAAATTGTAGTAGGCAATCAGACAAACATTAAGGTTTCAATGGAGGAAGAAGGTCATAGCCTCAACGATGTTGTCGTTATCGGTTATGGTACCCAGCGCAAGGAAGCCATCACAGGCTCTGTAGCCAATGTGGGTGGTGACAAGTTGAACCAAATTGCTTCATCAAATGCCGCACAAGCCCTCCAAGGTCGTGTTGCGGGTGTATTGATGACCCAAACCTCCTCACAACCTGGTGCAGAGATGCAAATTCGCATCCGTGGCCAGCGCTCATTGACAGCCAGTAATGACCCATTGATTGTCCTTGATGGAATTCCATTTATGGGCAATCTCTCCGACATCAATCCGGCAGACATCAAGTCTATGGACATTCTCAAGGATGCTTCCGCAACGGCCATTTATGGTTCCCGTGGTGCCAATGGTGTCATCATCATCACCACCAACAAGGGTGCCGAAAGAACTCCAGCCAAAGTAAGTTACAATGGTTACTTTGGTTTCAAGAAAACATTCCATAAGTTCCCTATGATGAATGGTAAGGAATTCGCAGCTTTACGCAAGGCTGCTGGTAAATACGAAAACACCTTGGACGAAAGCGATGACACAGATACCGACTGGCAAGATATGTTCTTCAAAACAGGTATCACCACAAGTCACGATGTCAGCGTAGCAGGCGGAACTAAGGGCGGAAGCTATAGCTTCGGCGCAGGTTACTACCATGACGAGGCTGTCGTTCCTACACAGGGATTCAATCGTATCTCTGTAAGAGGTAACTTTGACCAAAATGTCGGTAAGTTCTTCCATTTCGGCTTGTCAACCAACAATAGTTATCGTGAAATCAAAGGTGGCAACGTTGGCATCTACAATGTTTTGACCATGAGTCCTCTCGCAAATCCATACGATGAGGAAGGCAACTTAAAGAGAGTCATCAAGATGCCTCTGGACAACACATGGGTATTGACCAAGGACGTAGCAGAAAGTCTCGAAGACTCTTGGCTCAATGAGAGCAAGGGTATCGGTTCTTACAACACCTTGTTCGCGGAGGTAAAATGCCCTTGGATACAAGGTTTGTCATACCGTATCAACGTAGGTCTGAACTACCGTTCCAACAAACAAGGTGCTTTCACAGGTACAGGCATTGGTAGTGACAACGCAGATTCTCCAAACAGTGCATCGGTACAAGAATCAGTTTACAAGAACTGGGCTGTAGAGAATTTGATTACTTACGATCACACTTTTGCAGAAAAGCATCATGTCAATGTTGTTGGTATGTATTCTGCCGAGCAGACGACATATGAACAGACACAAATGTCTGGTCAAGCTATACCTGCAGAATACTTCCAGTATTATAATATAGGTGCAGCCACAAAGAATCTATCCGTCAACCCAAGCTACCAAAATTACTGGCAGAGCGGCTTGATGTCTTGGATGGGACGTCTTATGTATTCATACGACAATAAATACATGGCTTCTGTAACATTCCGTGCTGACGCATCCTCTCGTCTGGCAAAAGGACACCAGTGGCACACCTACCCTGCAGTTTCTGTAGGTTGGAATATCGCACGTGAGAATTTCATGCAAAACTTGACATGGCTTGACAACTTGAAGCTCCGCATTGGTTATGGTGAAACCTCAAACCAGAGTATCAATCCTTACTCTACCCTCGGTGCACTCAGTACACGTCCATACAACTTTGGTCCAACTACTTATGACCGTGGATTCTATGTAAGCACATTACCTAACACAGAATTGGGTTGGGAATACTCATCTACCTGGAACTTCGGTGTTGATTTCAGTCTCTTCCAAGGTCGTCTGAGTGGTACTTTGGAGTACTATATTCAGGACACCAAGGATTTGTTGCTAGGTGTATCTCTCCCATCTACCTCTGGCGTGAACAGCTATACAGCAAATGTCGGAAAGACACGTAACAAAGGTATTGAGTTCTCTTTAAACGGTACCATTCTTGATGGCAAAAACGGCTGGACTTGGGACGCTGGTATCAACTTGTATGCCAACAAAAACAAGTTGGTAGCATTGGCATCAGGTGCAGATCGTGATCTGGGCAACCGCTGGTTCGTAGGTCATCCTATTGATGTCATTTACGACTACAAGAAGATTGGTTTGTGGCAAAAAGACGACAAATATCTCGACATTCTTGAGCCAGGTGGAAATGTGGGTATGATCAAGGTTGAATACACCGGTGATTACAATGAAGACGGAACACCTACTCGTCAAATCAACAGCGATGATATGCAAATCATGGATATGGATCCAGACTTAATGGGTGGTTTCAACACAACAGTGGGTTATAAGAACTTCGACTTGACTGTCATCGGTTCATTCCAGATTGGTGGCAAGTTGGTAAGTGCACTCCATTCTTCCAACGGTTATCTTAACCTATTGTCTGGTCGCCGCAACAACATCAAGGTGGATTATTGGACAGAAGACAACACGAATGCCAAATATCCAAAACCTGGTGGCATCATGTCTGGCGACAATCCAAAATATGGTTCTACATTGGGTTACTTCGACGCAGGCTATCTCAAGATTCGCACCATCACATTGGGTTATAACTTCGACAAGTTGAATGCCATCAAGAATCTTGGTATAAGCAAACTCCGTGTATATTGCTCAGTACAAAACCCATTTGTATTCTTCTCTCCATTCAAGAATGAATGTGGTCTTGACCCAGAGACCAACACATTGAGTAACAATGGTGGTACAATGGCAGTAACCATGGAGGGTTACACCAACGCTCATAAGATACCTGTAGTAGGTTACAACACCCCATCTACACGTAACTTTATCTTCGGTATTAATGCAACATTCTAAAGATATACTATTATGAATAAGATATTAAGCAAAAATATAAAAGGCCTTGGCATTGCGTCTATCGCACTTTTAATGCTGGGTTCATGCTCAGACATACTAGACGAGCAACCACGCAGCCAATACGACCCTACCTTCTTCAAGACAGAAAATGGTATCAAGGGAGGTCTTACAGCACTTTACTCACATCTCCGTGACACATACGGTCAAGCATACTACTACAACAACTGCGAGACAGGTACGGATGAATATACCTGGGCACAGTCAGCCGATGGCAACTTTAAGGACGCAGACCTTTCTGGCGTAGGAACTCTGACCTCTCTGTCATCACGTTCTGACGTCTTGTGGGGCAACGCTTTCACATACATCAATACAGCCAGTGGCGTTATTGAAAACGGCGAACAAGCAGGTATTACCGAATCTCTTCTTAGCGAAGCTCGTTTTTTCAGAGCATTCGACTACTTCCGTCTTGTACAGACATTTGGCGGTGTACCTTTGGACTTAGGTGCTGGCGAATTGAAATTCAACACCTCTCCAACTCGCACCTCTGCACGTAATACTGTACCAGAAGTTTACACTAAGGCCATCTTCCCTGACTTGAAGAAAGCAGTAGAGAACTTACCTGAAAAAGGACGTGTAACAGGTGGCGTCACCAAAACATTGGCACGCCTTATCTTATCACAAGCATATCTCACCTACGCTTGGTGGTTGGAGAATCCTAATAACATTCCAACTTACCCAGAGTGCGAACGTAAAGATCTTGACGGGCACGATGCTACTTGGTATTTCCAGCAGGCATACGATATCGCCATTGAAGGCATCAAGAACCCAGCTGGTTTTGGCTTGATGGACACCTATTATGACGTAAACCTCGCAGAAAACGATCGCAACAAGGAGATGTTGCTTTACGCTGACCATACAGAGAAAAGCGAGGAATACAACGGAGGTTCCCTCTCTTATGGCGGTGGTGGCGCACCAGACAACTTCGCCTCTTGGATGGTATGCTGGAACTACCCTAACATGGTAATCGATAAGGCTGATGGTTCTAAGTTCAATCCAGTATTGCGTGCTGCTGTTCAAGCCTTAGGACGTCCTTGGACTCGTATGGCACCTACGCAGAATGTTTTCAAAGAGACTTTTGCTGACAAGACCAACGACTCTCGTTATGATGGCACATTCACCTACACATTCCGTGCGAACTGGGACTTAGGCGGCAATAACACAGAAAAAGGTATTGGTGCCAATGGTATGGACATCAAGGTGGGTGACGCTGTCCTCACTTTCGTTGATAACGATAACAACATCTCTTACAATGGAAATGGCGCAGGTGTAGGCGCAGGTACAACCGCTGGTCGTGCAGACTATGTCGTAGGCCCTTCTGCCATTAGCCGTTTCAAGTATCCTATTCTCTGGAAGATTGGTCCTTATCGTACAGATAACAACGGAACAACAGGTCAGCCAAATGCAGGTAGTACACGTCCATTCCCAATCTGCAAATTCTCAGAACTGTACTTTGCCGCAGCAGAGGCAGCAGTAAAGGGAGCTACCACACAACCAGGTTATTCTGCCCGTGAGCTCATCAACGTCATCCGTGCTCGTGCAGGAAAGTGGCGTTGGGACAACAACGGCAACAAGGAGAAGGTTGAAGACCACAGTGCAGAAATGACAGCTGCTACCCCACAGACCATCACCATCAACTACATCTTGGATGAATTAAGCCGTGAGTATTTTGGCGAAGGCCATCGTTGGTTCGACCTCGTACGCACCCAGACATGGGCAGAGCGTGCTGGCACGTATGAAATCGCAGGCGCAGGTGCAGCCGACCATAAGCCTCAGACTTTCACGCGCGACATTCCAAAAGATTTCTATCTCCGCCCTATTCCACAAGGTCAGATTGATGCAATGATGATGAGCGACGCAGAAAAAGAAGCTTATCAAAATCCAGGATACAGAAACTAAACTTGACAATATATTGCATGTTTAGCACCCCATAACTCAAGAGGGTGTGCCAGTTTAACTGGCACACCCTCTTTGTATGCAACATTTTATACCCATAGATAACTTATCATATACTTTTATATAGAAATGAAACATGAACAAACACCAATGACACATTCGTTAACCCTTACTCTAAAAATATTTGCTTATCTTTGCAACCGAAACCAATTATAAAAGAATAAACAATAATATAAACCAAACAAAACCAATTAATCATGAAACATGCAGGTAATGCTTTAAAGTACCTGTCATTATTGTTTATGTTCGTTGCATTCCCATACCAGAATGCAGTGGCTCAAAACGGTAATGTAAAAGGTACAGTGGTCGCAGACGATGGTCCTATCATTGGCGCGACAGTTCGTGTGAAGGGGCAGCCAAATATGGCAACCGTTACCGACCTGGACGGTAACTTCACCCTGAAAGCCCCAAAAGGTGCAACTTTACAGATTTCTTATCTTGGCTATAAAGATAAGGAGGTGAAAGTTGGCAATGGTCCTATTGATGTAACTCTGGTAACCGACGCCCAGGCTCTCAGCGAGGTGGTGGTAGTAGGTTATGGTACCATGCGCAAGGCCGATTTGACCGGTGCGGTTACCCAGGTAGACAACAAAGCTTTTGAGAAATCAGTCACAACGAGTATCGACCAGGTTCTCCAGGGTCGTGCTGCCGGTGTGCAGATTCAGGCCAACACTGGTACTCCTGGTGGTAGTAGTACCATCCGCATCCGCGGTACAAACTCTCTGAATGCCACCTCCCAACCTATCTTTGTTATCGATGGTGTCATCATCGACTCAGATGGTTCTGACAATGGAAATTCCAACCCATTGGCAGGCATCAACCCTAGCGATATCCTGACTATGGATATTCTGAAGGATGCTTCGGCTACCGCTATCTACGGTTCGCGCGCATCTAATGGTGTCATCATGATTACCACCAAGCGTGGTCAGAATGGTGAGGCTCAGATAACCTACGATGGTTATGTGGGTTGGCAGGCTATGCCTAAGAAACTTGACGTGATGAACTTGAAGCAGTATGCTGAGCACTACAATGCTATCTCTGATGCCAAGATCAAGCCAGCTTCCAGCACCTGGCTGCGCCCTGAACTTCTCGGCGATGGTACCGACTGGCAGGACGAACTGTTCAGCACAGCCTTCATGACCAACCACAGTCTTTCTCTTTCTGGTGGTAACGGTCGCACTACTTATGCTATTTCTGCCGGCTACCTCAACCAGGACGGTATCGGTCTGAAGACAGGCTTCAAGCGCCAGACCTTGCGTGGTAACATTGATACAGAACTCAAGAAATGGCTCAAGGGCGGTATTTCTTTCTCACTCTCTGATTCTAAACAGGAAATGGAGAAAAACTGGGACATCATAATGACCGCATTGAAGTCTCAGCCTTCTGTTGCCGTGCGCAATCCAAATGGTGGTTATGACGGACCAGACGACCAGTGGATGCCAGACAACGCAGTAGCTTTGGCAGAAATCAAGACCAACTATGCCAAGCGACTCAACTTCCGTATCAATACTTATCTGGAAGCTACTCTTCTGAAGGGCCTTACCCTGAAGACTGAGCTTTCTACAGATTATAATCTCAACAAGACAAAGACATACCAGCCAGACTATAAGTTTGGCGTGCGCGAGAGTTCACAGCGCGATGGTGCCTGGTACAAGAACGATACCAAGTACTGGTCTTGGCGCAACATCCTGACCTACAACGGTACAATAGGCGAGAAGCATAATATTAATGTAATGGCTGGTCAGGAAATGAGCCAGAGCTATTGGGAGAACTTTGCTGCCAGCAACTCCGGTTATCTTTCAAACTCCGTAACCGACCTCATTGCCGGTGCGACAACAGGTGCCAACATCAACCTGACCCAAGGTAACCAAGACGGCTACAAGCTCTACTCTTACTTCGGCCGTGCACTCTACAATTATGCTGACCGCTATCTCCTGACAGCAACACTCCGTTGCGATGGCTCCAACAAGTTTGCCGAGGGTCACCGCTGGGGTTGGTTCCCATCAGCAGCCTTCGCATGGCGCGCCAGCCAGGAGAACTTCCTGAAGGACAACAAGGTCATCAACAACCTCAAGTTGCGCTTGGGCTGGGGTGCTACCGGTAACCAGAACGTACAGCAGTGGGCCTATGCAGCCATGCTCAAGAACTATACCACTTCATGGGGTGTGGGCGTCATGAATGCCAACAATGCCAACCCGGAACTGAAGTGGGAGACCACCTACTCTACCAACGTAGGTTTCGACTTATCTCTCTTTAACAGCCGCATCGACATCGTGTTCGACTGGTACTACAAGAAGACCAACGACCTGCTGATGATGCTCGACCTGCCAGCCTTCATCGGTTCTGGTACAGGTTCCAAGTATGGTACTGCCTCCAACCCTTGGGGTAACGTAGGTAGTCTGGAGAACAAGGGTATCGAGTTCACCATCAACACCGCCAATATCGAGAACAAGAACTTCTCATGGCACTCTAACTTTGTATTCTCTCTGAACCGTAATAAGGTGGTATCACTTGATTCTGAGACAGGTAGTCTTCCTCAAACCGTACAGATCGGTTCTGAAACTGCTACCGTAACCAATACCAGGGTAGGTCAGCCTATCGGCCAGTTCTGGGGTTACAAGGTTATCGGCCGTTTCGACAAGCCAGAAGATTTCTGGTATAAGGATGCCAACGGCAACGTGAAGCAGGTTGCTCTGCCAGAAGGTGCCAAGATTGCTACAAGTCCTACAAGTGGTGGTGTATTCATCGGCGACTACATCTATGAGGATATCAATGGCGATGGTGTCATCGACAACAACGACCAGACCTTCATCGGCAACCCAGAGCCTAAGTTCACCTTCGGTTTCGGCAATACCTTCTCTTATAAGGGCTTCGACCTGAGCTTCCAGTTCAGCGGCTCTTACGGCAACAAGATTATGAACTATGGCAAGCGTTTCCTCAACATCACCGGTTCTACAAGCAACCAGTTGACTGAGGTGATGGACTATGCACGTCTGGCTAAGTATGATGAAAACGGTCCGGACGACTACCGCAACTACTACGTTGTTAACACCGGTTCCATCATGCCTCGTCTGTCAACAGAAAGTGGTGTAAACAAGAACAACCGTGTAAGCGATGCTTATGTAGAAGATGGTTCTTACATCCGTCTCCAGAACATAGCACTCAGCTACACATTGCCTCGCAAGTGGCTCAGCCACACATTCCTGAACAACGTCAAGCTCTACTGCAACGTTCAGAATGTATTCACTATCACCAAGTATGATGGCTTCGACCCAGAAGTTGGTTCGATGCGCGGTAATGCACTCCTCAACGGTGTAGACTACAGCCGCTATCCATCACCACGCATCTATACTTTCGGTGTAAATGTGCAGTTCTAAATCATCAACTTCTTAAAGTAACAAGAACATGAAAACAAACATATTAAAATATACATTGGCGCTGGCGGGAATGCTCTCATTCACGGGCTGTGCCAACGACTTCCTGGAGCAGAAGAATACCTACCAGATTTCGCAGGATAACTTCTTCGACAACGATGAAGCCGTATCACAGGCAGTCATGCCGCTATATAGCTATGTTTGGTACGACTTCAATGATAAGTTCTATTATGGAATGGGCGATGGTCGTGCCAACAACATCACAGCTCAATACTCAGAGTATATCTATCCATATACCAACTTCACCGAGACTGGTCTTTCTTCCGGTCTTACCGAAGCTTGGGGAGCGCTTTATTCTGTTGTAGCTCAGGCAAATAATACCATCAACAATATCGCCAACAACTCTACAGCTAATGTCAGTGAGACGGCAAAGATACAAGGTATTGCAGAAGCTCGCTTCATGCGTGGTCTGGCTTACTGGTATATCAGTTCACTCTGGGGTTGTGCCGTTATCTACAACAATACACAGGATCTGGTCAACAACTATGTTGTAAGTCCTAGCCCTGTAGCCGATGGAATCGAGTTTGCTATCCGTGATATGGAGTATGCCGCAGTTCATCTGCCATCAGCATCTCCTGCCACAGGTCGTGTCAACAAGTATGCAGCCTATTCCATGCTCAGCCGTTTCTATCTGTCAATGGCTGGTTTGACTACCAGCGGACGCTATGACGGTAGCAACGTAGCAACAGATGCCAATCGTGGTACACGTAATGAGTATTATCTCGATGCAGCCAAGAAGGCAGCAGCAGTTGTTATTGAAAAGGGACCATACAAACTGGCAGATACCTATGCCGAATTGTTTGCAGCCTCTACCTTTAATAATAATAGCGAGAGCATCTTCCAGTTACAGTTCCAGGCTGGTGCAGAAGACGGTCTGGCACAGTCTATGACCCGTTTCCTTGCCTGGAGTACTCAAGTTAACCAGGGAAACTCTTGGGGCGGTTCTACCTATTGTTCTTACGATCTCTGGGAAGAGTTCAAGGAGTATGAAGACCCGACCCTCGGCACAAAGGTGGATGATGCCATCCGTCGCCACAACTGTATTGCCTCTTATGGCGAATCTTATCCTGAATTATCTGCCAATCCTGAGAAACCATACGTATATGGTGAGACCGAGAACGCAGGTTCACAGGGTGCCAACATCAAGAAGTATGTCATCGGTACCAATGCTGTAAACGGATTTGCGATGAACAACAACTCGGGTATCAATACTTACATGATGCGTCTGGCTGAGGTTTACCTCAACTATGCCGAAGCTGTATTGGGTAATAACGCAACGACTACCGATGCTACGGCACTCAAGTATTTCAACGAGCTACGCACCCGTGCAGGTGTTCCTACCAAGAACAGCCTTTCCTTCGAAGACATCCGTCACGAATTCCGTCTGGAAACAGCATTCGAAGGCTTGTACTGGTACTTCATCGTACGCCGCGGCTACTATCAGCAGCAGGAAATGGTGAACTATATCAACAACCAGTACCGCAATGCCAGCTACTTCAAGTCATCTACTCACGAATATGTTCTGAGCGAGGATTATACTGCACCTGGTCCTAGCGTAGCTACGGCAACAGCCAAGAATCTGACTTTGCCTATCGCTGATACCGACCAGACCAAGAATCCTCTCCTCAAGCCAGACGGTAACGGCAACATAGCTACCGTAGCTTACCAGTTTGGCAACCGCGAGGTAGAAGACACCGATTTGTTTAAATAACAGGCACAACCTGTATCATTCATCTTTAATAAATAAAGAATTATGAAAACAATTAAATATCTCTGGACATTGTGCCTCGCATTGGCTGCATTCACCCTTACAGCATGCAGCGATGACGACAACGGCGGAAGCTCGGCTGCAATGCAGATTAACCAGATATACCTGGAGAATGTGGACGATGAGGTAAACCAGGATCGTCCGGTGGAGTTTGCCCGTCTGGGACAGTTGCTCCGAATTGAAGGTTCCGGCTTCAGCGGCTTGAAGAAAATCTATGTCAACGGTTACGAAACTTACTTCAACAACGCCCTGATGACCGATCATAACGTATGGGTTACGCTGAATGCCGCTACTCCGATAGACAAGGCAGATGCTGACGTTCGCAATACCATCGTATTCTATAAGAACGACAACAACAAGCTGGTTTACGAATTTACCATTCGTGCAGCTGCACCTGCTGTTACAAGTGTAGACAACACCTTGCCTAAGGCTGGCGAAACGGTAACCGTTTATGGAGCCAACCTGCAGGAAACTACCAAGATTACACTTCCTGACGGTACAGAAATTACTGATGGCATCCGCAATGATGCCGACGGCAAATGGTACAGCTTTACCGTTCCAAGTTCTGCCGACCTCACCAAGTCGGGTTCCATCACCAGCGAAGGGGCCAATGGTACAGCCAAGTCACCAACCTATTTCAACGACTTCGGCAACTTCATTACCGATTTCGATGGAAATGGCGAACTGGGTTCATGGAGCGCAACTTACGGTACAGACGATCTCGTAGACGATCCTCTCAACACCGGTCGTGGCAAGGTAGCATTGCTCGCTCCACAGTCTCTGCTCAATGCAGGCGGTCTGGATGCAGGCGGTAATGGTAAATACTGGGCAACAGCAGGCAACGATAATGCAAACGACGACTGGAGCCGCATGTACACCACCATCCCTGCCGAGACAAGTGCTTCCGACCTGGCTATCCAGTTCGACATCTACTGCCCGGAGCCATGGGATCTCACAGGTCAGCTCGAAATCTCTCTGCAGAACAACCTGAACGGCTATGGTTGGGGATCAGCTCCTACAAAGTACAGCGCAGAGTACACCAACACAGCTACCGTATGGGTTCCTTGGCTGAACACAGAGGATGGTTCTCATACAGCCTGGAGCACAGGCGAACGCTGGCAGACCATCACCATTCCGATGACTGCTTTTGGCAATTACGACCCGGAGAAGGCTCCAGACGTAACCTTCCAGAAGATTGTAGAAGACAGAAACAGAGGTTCATACAGGAACTTCGTCCTGTTCCTCGCCAACAGCGACCTGGAATTCTCTGACGACATCAAGTACAAGGCAAGTACCTTCAACCTGAAGATTTATGTAGACAACTTCCGCGTTGTCAGCACCAAGTCTATCACGGTAAAGGACTTCAATGATGACGAAACAGCAACAGAATAATAACCCTTAAATGAAAATCATGATGAAAATCAATAAGATAATGATACCAGTAGTAGCATCAGCGATGCTACTCACTGGTTGCGACGACCAGATCATGCAGTGGGGTAAGCCAGCCAATCATGCTAACGTTACCAAGGCAGAGATTCCGCTCGCCGTAAAGGAAGTCATCGCCAACTACGATAATATCAAGGACTATGCCCAGCAGTACACACCGAACATGAAGATAGGTATCGGTATGGGTGCTGACTTATATGCGAACAACGAGAATGGCGAAGGCGATCTGGCAAATGCCAACTATCAGGTATTTACACCGGGCAATGCGATGAAGAACGATGCCATTATGGGCAACAGCGGTTCTCTGAACTTCGCTACCGTAGACAAGCTCCTTGCAGCATTAGATGGCAACATGCAGCTCTACGGGCATAACTTCTTCTGGCACACCCAGCAGAACCAGACTTATCTGAAATCGCTCATCGCCCCTACCCTGGTGGTAGAAAGTGATGGAGATATTGCCAACGTTCTCTCAGGCGATGCATCCGACTTCAATGGTGGAAGCACTGGCGGTTGGGGCTCATGGGGCAGTAACAAGGAAAGTGCAGAAGTTGTATCTGGGGCCGGACAGGATGGGTCAGCAGCACTCGTCCTTGAAAACAAGGGCGACGGCAACGCATGGGAAGCCCAGTGTGCCTATACATTCAATGATTATCTGGAGATGAACAAGACATACGTCATCAAGTTCAAGGCGAAGTCTACTTCTCCTGCCGGTGAATTGCAATTCCAGTATCAGAATGGAACCACATACAGTTCTCAGGGCGGATATAATACTTTCAACGTAGGTACCGACTGGCAAACCTTCCAGTATGAGTTCACCATTGACAAATATGACGATGTGAACCGCATCATCCTCAACTTCGGTAAGGTTGGCGCTACCTATACCATCGACGATATCCAGTTTGGTTTAAAGCAGGAAGCCCCGATGAACAATGTACTTGCAGGTGATGCATCAGACTTCGAAGGTGGAACCACAGGCAATTGGGGCTCTTGGGGTAGCAACAAGGAAAGTGCCGAAGTAGAAGAAGGCGTAGGCTATAACAACAGCAAGGCTCTTGCCTTGAAGAACAAGGGCGACGGCAATGCCTGGGAAGCCCAGTGTGCCTATACCTTCGACGATGCGCTGCAGGAAGGCAAGAAGTATATCATCCAGTTCTATGCCAAGTCTACTTCTTCTGCCGGCGAGTTGCAGTTCCAGTATCAGAATGGAACCACATACAGTTCTCAGGGCGGTTACAATACCTTTAGCGTTGGTACCGATTGGGTGAAATGCGAATTCACCTTTACCCCGGCTTACGATGATGCCAACCGCATCATCCTCAACTTCGGCAAGGTAGGCGCTACCTATTATATAGATAACATCAAGTTCGGTCTTGCCAAGGATCAGAGTACCGCAACAAGAGGCATCCAGTATGTTCTGGCTAGAAACGGAAAGACAAGAAAGGCCACCCGTGCCGGCAGCAAGATGTACTACGTACTGAAGACTCCTGCCGAGAAGCAGGCTGCCCTCGAAGGTGCAATGGATGCATGGGTTAGCGGCGTAGCTAATCACTTGAAGGAAAAGAACGTGGTGCCTTTCGGCTACGATGTCATCAACGAACCTATCGCCGACGGCAGCTATGGTCGCCGTGGATATGATGGTGTATTCGGAATGGAAGGCGACAGCGAACCTACCGAGTCAGAAGCAGATGGTCTGAGCCTCAACTGGGAATCAGGTCACTGGTACTGGGGCTATTACGTAAAGGATTACCCTGTCAAGGCATTCCAGCTGGCACGCAAGTATCTGCCTGCAGATACCAAGCTCTTCGTCAACGACTACAACCTGGAGACCTCTCCTAAGAAGCTCGAAGCGCTCATCAAGTTCGCAAAGGAAATAGATGAGAAGAACGGCTCTCCTATTGTAGATGGTATCGGTACCCAGATGCACGTCACCCTGAATTGCAGCGACGATGCTGAGAAGAACGCAGCCAGCATTGCGGAGCTGAAGGCAAAGGTAGATGCCATGTTCCAGACAATGGCTGCCACAGGCAAGCTGGTTCGTGTAACCGAGCTCGACCTTTCTCTCGGCACCGGCACTCCATCCAGCAACCAGTACAAGGCACAGAGCGATGCCTACCGCATGATAGTGGAGAGCTACAAGACAAATGTGCCAGAGGCTCAGCAGAGCGGTATCACCATCTGGAGTCTGTCAGACAACGAGGCTGAACACGAATACTGGCTCAAGGGTCAGGTGCCTAACCTCTTCGACAAGGACTACAAGCGCAAGTGGGCTTACAAGGGGTTCTGCGATGGTATCGCCGGCGAAGACCTCGGTCTGAAGTATGGTGGCGAAGAATACAAAGCTTTCTATGAGAAGAACAATGTTTCTTCTACCGTAGACAAGTAATTAAAGAGTAAATTCATGAAAATCTGTCGTAATCTCACTTTTTTATCGAGATTACGACAGATTTCTCGTTTAAAAGTTGTCGTAATCTTGCTTTTTTTCTGAGATTACGACAGAATTCTCGATTTAGCCCCTAAAAGTCCTTAGGAAAATGTGATGATTTAACAGAAAAGTCCTTAGGAAAATGTGATTTTACTTGCGTAATTAACTGTTTATTAGTATCTTTCCCAAAACATAATTTTTAGCGTATGGAAAGACTACTTATATCCCAATTGTTAAAATGGAAAGACAGTCACGGAAGGAAGCCACTCATACTGGAAGGTGCAAGACAAGTTGGTTCGCACCAGTCTCTTGCCATACGAGAGAAACAACAGTTCAAAAACCATCAACATCCCCCTCTATATGCTCTTTGTTCTAGACAAAGAATTAAAGGCAGAACTTTCAAATGTGGTTTAAGTACGGGCTGAAGGCCCAGAAGCTCCTAGCCCAGGGCATCGCCCTGGGTATAGTAGCAGTCAGCAAGGCGCCCTGTAAGGGCAAAAGCCTTATATATTGCCCGGTATTTTAAAGCTTTTGCCCTTACAGGGCGCCAGGTTTGCATCCATGATAACCCAGGGCGATGCCCTGGGCTAGGAGCTTCTGCCCTGTCAGGGCGTGTGGGGCGAAACTTCAGTATTTCAGCGAAAGCGGCAGTTTTTGACAAAACTGCCGCTTTCTCTTGTTTTTCATAAGCAAAAGTGTATAAAAACCGCATATTTATAAT
>ERZ1034920.734-NODE-734-length-24054-cov-72.478520_pt1 | contig 24054 bp, 17 predicted proteins | sample MGYA00520688_ERZ1034920 | MGnify/ENA primary metagenome ERZ1034920 (study PRJEB33766, sample SAMN09781785) | gut metagenome | biome: gut microbiome | host: Homo sapiens | place: Madagascar | study: EMG produced TPA metagenomics assembly of the PRJNA485056 data...
AATATTTTTTTCTAAAAATAATTTGGTTGATTCGATGTATTTCTTTATATTTGCAATCGATATGGCGAAAACTACGTTAGGATTTTTCCTCTGTAGTTAACTAACGGACTTTTTTTTAAAAATTTATAATTATGAACAAAATGATGAAATGGCTTTTTGTAGCCGTTGCGTTTACAGGTATGTGCGCGTGCTCAGGTGAGGATGCTTTGCAGCAGTCTTCACAGGTTGAAACTTCCAGTGTTAGTTTCAGTTTCTTTGATTCGACCGTAGAGAAATTTGGAGAGGCCAATCTTTCGAATGGTGCGATGGAAGCAAATGGGGGATCTATTACCCGGGTAGGTGATAGTTTCCTTACGGGCGATGTCCAGACCCGAGCTGATGATAACACGACTACTACGTGGAAAAAGAGATTTACCCGTCTCGACATTGCCATTATTCCTGTCAATTCCAGTCAGGATATTCAGTATATCCATCAGGCTGATGCCACTCAGGATGGTTTCGGTTCTGCTACTTTGCGTTTGCCTATTGGCAAGTACAAGATGGTGGCTATTGCCAGCAAGGTGGAAGGAGAGGTGAATATCGTTTCGGCAGAGAAAGTTACTTTTCCGGAAGATAAGAAACTGGACGATATGGCTTATGTCTGCAAGGATATCGAGGTGAAGAGTGGCAGCAACACCTTCAATTGTCAGTTGGAGCGAGCTATTTCCCTTCTGAAATTCCAGTCTTCCGATAATCTGCCTGTTGGTTTTTCCAAGATTGAAGCTTCTTTGGTGGGAAATGTTAGCCGGGTATTCAATCCTACTACGGGTTATGGTGTCGTAGATGCTGGTGGCAATACGCACAATAGAAGTTGGAGTCTTGCAAATGCAAAATCTGGAAAAGTGGGACTTTCTATCTATGTTTTTCTCGCATCTGAGAAGGAAACCATTCAGGCTGATTTGAAAATATATAATACTGATAATAAGGTTGCTAAGGCGCTTCATTTTGATCAGGTGACACTCCAGCAGAATCACGTTACTACTTATACGGGTCCTCTGTTTACTTCTGGTAGTGCTTTCGAGTTTACCTTTAAAAATACTGATCTCATGAAGTCTGGTTATGACAAGACATTTGATGATGATGGTCTGACGAAATAGGAACATTGTGGTCCTGTTTAATTGTTTTTTTGTCCCACAGATTTCACAGATATACACAGATTTTTCTTGGGACGTTTTTTAAGTCACGCAGATTTCGCAGATGACGCAGATTTTTTCATCGGATGACACGGAATTTATTCGGATATTTCTTGCTGCGGCGATTACTCACGGATTTTCGCAGAGGCGACCTGTTCGGTCGTTGCAGATACCCCCTGAGGTTGTAAAAAGTCCCACAGATTTCACAGATATACACAGATTTTTCTTGGGACGTTTTTTTGTCACGCAGATTTCGCAGATGACGCAGATTTTTTTTATCATCGGACGACACGGAATTTCGCGGAGGCGACCTGTTCGGTCGTTGCAGATATCCCCCTGGGATTGGACAAAGCGATTCACCAGAGATTCCATAAAAAATCTGTGTATATCTGTGAAATCTGTGGGACAAAACCTTCCCACGAAGAAAAATCTGCGTCATCTGCGAAATCTGCGTGACCAAAAACAATAGCAGCACATATCGGGCGTGAGCCATTGGCCAGCGGCCAAATATCCGCGCAAATCCGTGAGTAATCCGATAAGCAAGCCAGCCTCTGATTCATCCGTGAAATCCGATGAAAATTTTGTCCCACAGATTTCACAGATATACACAGATTTTTCTTGGGACGTTTTTTAGTCACGCAGATTTCGCAGATGACGCAGATTCTTATTTGCCTATAGTCTTGCCCTTATTTTTGTTCTTCTTCTTTTTCTTTTTGATTCCGAACAGGTCCTTCAGTCCGTTGAAGTCTTTCTTCATGATAAGACCGAAGCCCTGGGTGTTCAGACTGTTCTTGGTGAAGTAACGGTCGTTGGTCTGGTTGTACATTCTCACGGCGAGATTACCATTCGGAAAGATGAGGTAACGCAGGTCGAAGTCACCGATAAAGCTCTGGGTGGCATTGGCATTGTCCCTGTAGCCGAACTGTCCGTTGAAGAGCAGACGGTTGTTGAACAGGCGGCCGCTCAGAATACCCTCATATTCCGCATTGCTGAAACCCTCGTCTCCCGTAGAGATGTTGGCACCGAAATTCCATTCGTTGCTTTTCACCAGATTGGAGAGAACAGTGTTGATCTGCTGTGAGATGGTACCGCTCAGAAGACTCTGCATGGCAAGCGAAGTCTGACTCTGTTGCGCAGCATCCTCAGTAGCCTGATTGTTCTTCGTCTGTGCGTAGAATCTTCCGATACCGAGCAGATAGAGCACCTGCTGGTTCATCTCCTCCTGCGAATTGATGAGCGAATAGATCATCTGTTTCGCATCACTGTTTACCGTAGGCAGGTCCATCGAGAAATCTACGCTCGGTGCATTTGGCGTGCCCTTGATATTCATGAGACAATCTACTCGGATATTGTTGCTGGAGAAGGAGCGACCGATGTTCAAGTCGCTCAGCGGTACTCCGTTCACCACGTATTTAGCCTGAAGGTTGAGTGCAGCCTTATATGGATTACCACCGAAGTTGATGGTTCCTCCCGGCAAGAACTCGAAATCCTTCTTGATGATGTTCTGGATGGTCAACTTATAAATACCGTGATCCACCAAATAGTTGCCAAACATATCAAACGAACCCTTGTTGAAATAGTTGGCTCTGATTACGCCGTTTCCGTTGAGCGTGATGTAGTCACCGCTCTGTGGATCCATGAGTAATTTGAGCGTCAGGTTCTGGTTGGTGTTCACCAGGAAGTTGATGCGCATATCCGATTCCATATCGTCGTCGTCATCATCCTTTTTGGTGTTCTTTGTGAATGAGAAAGGCTTTTCCCACTCAGGTGTAGCATCATTCCAGTGGATGAAACTCTTGTCGCTGATGGCATCCGGACTTGCCACGTTATAAACGAAGATAGAACCGTGCTCTGGTACGGCATCGATGTCGATGACGGTCTCACCGCTCTTGCCGTGTATGCCCACGTCTCCCGTAGCATATACCGTGCCGTAGAAGGTGTTATCGCCAAATTCCCGGATGTCATATCCCAAGAAGTTCTTTGCCTTCAGGTCGAGGTCGTAGCTCAACTTGGTGAGGTGCTTATGATGGATGCCACCGTTTACCACGGCAATGTTGTTGTTGCAGTCGTAGATGGTATCGTTTATCAGCAGGATGTCGTCAGGGATGGCATGAGCACGGAGTCTGTCAAAGTGATATTCGGTGCCCAACTGCTTCATGTGCATCTTACCGCTTATTTCCATGTCGCCCACGAGGTTGATTTTCTTCAGGTCGCCCACTACGTTCACCTTTCCGTGACCCTGTGCCTCAAGATGATCCATGAAACTGCCACAGAAGTTCTCCATGAATTTCATATTGGTTCCGGCGGCCTCAATACCGAGGTCGATATAGTTGCGCTTAGGAGATACATAGCCGTTGATGTAGGTCTGTCGTCCAGGTCCTTCATCAGCAGTAGCCCTGATGTCTATCTGTTCGTCTTCCTTGTTGAAGTTTACGAAGGCATGGAGAATGCCCATCGGTCCGTTCTCGAAAGTGAAGTCCTGGATGTCCAACTTGGCGTAGGCATCCGGATCCTGGAAGATAGACTTCACGACAGCTTTTCCTGTGGCTTTTCCTGTGAATTCCACCGAGTGGAAGTTGACGAGGTTGAGGATGTATGCCACATCTACGTCCTTCAGGTCAGCCACGATGGAATCCTCCTTGTTAGGAGTAGCCATACCATTGATGATGACGTGCTGTTTGTCGTGTTTCACTACGAAATTATCCACGGTGAGGTGGTTTTTGTGGTATTCCACGGTAGATGCCTTCACATCCCATTGCGTATCTCCCAACATCAGGTTAGATGGTTTCACGCTGGTCTGTATGGTCAACTGTCCCTGTTCATTCTTTGAGAATCGGGTATCAGCATTCAGCAAACCGCTTACTGGCAGCTTGGATGAATGGTTATTATAATTGAGTAATGTAGAGAGCACATTGTCTGCTGCCGCTGCTTTCAGTTTGATTTCCGGAGCCTTCTCGTAAGGCATACCCTGTGTGATGCGTGCTTCCAGGCTGAGCGCATTGTCCAGGGTGGTGAGTTCCACGTTTCCGTTGTGGAACGGTTTGCCGTTATAACTGAAGAGTGGGGCACTGAGGTAGAGGTTCAACTCATTGCTCTGTTCCGATATGTTTCCGTTGATGTGGATAGGCGAACTGATAGCTAATGGAATGCCTAATATCTTGTTGAGCACCTCGGTAGAATAGATGTTGCCCTGCAGGGTGAAGTCGTTGTCTCCCTTCGCCTTCGTCTTCTTGATGCCAGGCAGTGTAGGCAATTTTTCTGCTATCATGTTCTGTATGCTCGATACTAACGTAGAGAGATTGTATTGTCCTCTGGCATGCAGGCTCATGAAAGGAGCTTCCAGATCGAGATAACTGTCGCTGCTCTGGTTGTTGGCGCTCAGGTCGATATCGTCGAGACTGTAGTCCTTGTCTGCCATCTTCACTCCGAGAATGGAAGGTTGCAGATGGTCGATATGCGTATTGATGGCATACTTGTTGCCTTTAATGGCATAGTTTCCCTCAATGTCCACGCGGATGTTCGGGTCGTCGATGGAGGCGAGTCCCTTTACGATTCCGTGGTTGTACTGTCCGTCCAGACTGATATTGCGGAAACTGTATTTATTGTAGTCGAAACGGCTGATTTCACCTTTTGCCACCAGATGGTCCTTGTTGCCTTTCACCTCGATGGTAGTAGCCACCTGTCCGAAGGTTTTGTTGGCTAAGATGCGGTCGAGGGCAATACCCTTGGTCGCTATTTTAGCCTGGATATTTTTGCCGTTCTTGGAGAGTTGGATGTCAGCATTTCCAGCGCCCGTTTCCAATCTTCCCTTCGAACTGAGTCTGTCGCCACGACCGCTGAGATGGCCCACATAGTGGATGCCTCCGAGACGGGTCACTTCTTGAGGAACATTAATTTTCTTGCCTAAATTATGAGAGATGAAACTGATGCCCCCTTCGGTCAGGTTGAGATTGGCAATATCCACATCCCATGCCGGACGGCTGTTCCAGTCGCTGATTCTTCCTTTAGCCTGCAGATTGATACTGCCGCTTCCCGTCTTGAAGTTAATCTTCTGACATCTCAGTGAGGTAGAGGTGCCTGTAAACTGTGTGTCGAAGAATACGGCATCCTCGAAATGGCGGAAGATAGGGAGCAGGCAGGCGATGTCTGACAGGGTGATTTTCGACTGTTCGATACTGCCCGAATATTGCAGACTTGGCATCACCAACTTCCCGTTATCAAATCGGTAAGTGGCATGTATGTCGCCTAAGGTGATATCAGAATGTGGCAACTGCAGTTCAAACTCCTTCAGCGAAGCTTCACGCTTGTCGGCCACCAACTTAAAACTGAGAGAATTTAGTTGAAGTCCTGATTTATCGCGGAACGCTAATTTCTTGATATGCAGATTGATAGCGTCATCAGTGATGTGATTGGCAATGATGTGGGTCGAGAGGTCGCTGATGCTGATATGAGCAGGTGAGAAGACCCCGGGTTGAGAAGCGATATACCGCTTGTCATACTTCACCGCACCGTGTCGGATGATCAGACTTCCTATGTGCAGGTCGAGTGGCGTATGCTTGGTGGTATCCTTGGAAGCCAATGAGTCGAGCACAAACTGGAAGTTGTGCTTGCTCTGTGCCGTCTGCTGATACAGGTTGGCTTTCAGACCGAACAGCTGTGCCGATGCGATGGAAATCTTATGGTTGAGCAGAGGCAGCAAACTGACCTTTGCCGAAATTCTGGACGCATAGATCATGCTGTCGCCTTTCTGGTCGTACATCATCACATCATCAATGATGATACGGTTGAAGAAACCTAAATTCACGCTTCCCACCGTCACTTTCGTATCGAATTTATCGGCGAGTACACTTGAAACCTGAGAACCCAAGAAGTGCTGTACTGGAGAGAGGTGTACCAATACAGTGAGCAGAACATAGACACCTACCAGTGTCCAGATGATGCCGTTGAATATATGTTTTAACTTTTTCAGAGCTTTACTATTTATGTGATTAGCGGCAGAATCGAAGTGAATTTTGCAAAGTGTATTTGCCAAAATCTTTCGAGCCACTGAATATTTATTAATTTTTTTGGCAAAAATACTGCTTTTTTATTACAATACCGAATAATTCGCCCTTTTTTCTTTCCATTCTTACTTTTTTTTGCTAATTTTGCAGCAATGTTTGCAGTTTTTAATGTATAAAGTCTCTGTTTAGCCGACATTTTGACTTGTGAGTCAGCGGGAATGAGACGAAGGGAAAAAGTCCCACAGATTACGCAGAATTACGCAGATTTATCTTCACTGGCGAAGATGCAGTATGAAAGATAATTCGTGAGAACTGTAGGAGATGAAAGAAATAGTTTTCAACGAAAGTAATAAGAACGAAAATCAGTTTATATAAATATTTAATATGTAGTTATGGCAAATGTAATTAAGTTACGTAAAGGCTTGGACATTAACCTGAAGGGGAAGGCTTCCAAGGATGTTGCGCTGCAAGTGTCAGAGACTGACGAGTATGCACTCGTTCCTGAGGCTTTTGTAGGTGTTACTCCTAAGGTAGTAGTGCGCGAGGGTGACCATGTCAGTGCCGGTGATGCCTTGTTTGTCAATAAGGCATGCCCAGAGGTGAAGTTTGCCTCACCTGTGAGTGGTGTTGTGACCGCCATAGAGAGGGGTGACCGCCGCAAGGTACTCTGCATCAAGGTAAAGGCCGATGCTGAGCAGACCTCAACGGATTTCGGTAAGAAGATTGTGGATGAGATGGATGGCGATGCTGTCAAGCAGGCTCTGCTTGAGGCGGGACTTTTCGGATACATCAACCAGTTGCCTTACGCTGTGTCAACAACTCCAGACACAACGCCTAAGGCAATTTTCGTTTCCACACTTCGTGATATGCCGTTGGCTGCCGACTTTGAGGTGGAACTTCTCGGCAACGAGCAGGCATTCAAGACAGGTCTTACCGCATTGAGCAAGATCGCCAAGACTTACCTCGGTGTAGGTGTCAACCAGCCAAATGTAGCATTGATGGCAAGCAAGGAGGTAGAATTGAACATCTTCGACGGTCCGTGTCCTGCTGGTAATGTGGGTGTACAGGTCAACCATATCGACCCAGTCAACAAGGGTGAGGTGGTATGGACAGTAGATCCTGCAGCCGTTATCTTCTTCGGTCGCCTCTTCCTTACAGGTAAGGTAGATCTCAGCAAGAGGGTAGCAGTAGCCGGTAGCGAAATCAAGACTCCAGGTTATGCTGAAGTATTGGTAGGTACCCCTTTGAGTGCTTTTGTAGCCGACCAGTTAAAAACTACTGAGCACGTGCGAGTTATCAATGGCAATCCTCTGACAGGTACTCAAGCATCACTTGCCTCTTATGTAGGTGGACACACCTCAGAGATCACCGCTATTCCAGAGGGTGACGACAAGGATGAGATGCTGGGCTGGATACTTCCACGCACCGATCAGTTCTCTACATCCCGCAGCTATTTCTCATGGCTTTTCGGCAAGAAGAAGGAATATGCGCTGGATGCACGTGTGAAGGGTGGTGAGCGCCACATGATCATGAGCGGCGAGTACGACTCAGTATTGCCAATGGACATCTATGGTGAGTATCTCATCAAGGCCATCATCACAGGCGATATCGACAAGCAGGAGCAACTCGGTATCTACGAGGTGAGCCCAGAAGACTTTGCTGTAGCTGAGTTTGTAGATAGTTCCAAGCTCGAACTCCAGAAGATTGTACGTGACGGTTTGAATACCTTGCGTAAGGAGAATGCTTAATTTAATGAATAATAAAAAATGAGTGCATTAAGAAATTATCTCAATAAGATAAAGCCTAACTTCCAGGAGGGAGGTAAGCTTCATGCCTTCGAGAGTGTCTTCGATGGTTTCGAGAGTTTCCTGTACGTGCCTAACACGACAGCGAAGAGCGGAGCTAATATTCACGACTCTATCGACTCGAAGCGCATCATGAGCTTTGTGGTAATCGCCCTGATTCCTGCATTGCTCTTCGGTATGTATAATGTGGGATACCAGAATTTCAAGGCTGCAGGTACACTGGATGCTGCCAGCTTCATCGAGGTCTTCGGCTTCGGATTCCTGGCTGTCCTCCCTAAGTTGCTGGTTAGCTACATCGTGGGTCTCGGCATCGAGTTTGCCTGGGCTCAGTGGAAGCACGAGGAAATCCAGGAGGGTTATCTCGTCAGCGGTATCATCATCCCATTGATTATTCCTATCACTACACCGCTCTGGATGCTTGCCTTGGCTTGCGCCTTCGCAGTTATCTTCTGCAAGGAAATCTTCGGTGGTACAGGTATGAACATCTTCAATGTGGCTGTAGGTGCCCGTATGTTCCTCTTCTTCTCATATCCATTGGCTATGAGTGGTGATAAGGTTTGGATTGCCAAGGATGCCATCTTCGGTCTCGGCAACACCTTGCCAGACGGATTCACAGCGGCTACTCCGCTCGGACAGTTGGCTCAGAACATTACGCCTACCGCTAATCTCTGCGACGCCATCACAGGTTTCATCCCGGGCTGTATCGGTGAGACATCTGTCATCGCCATTGCCATCGGCGCCATTATCCTTCTCTGGACAGGTATCGCATCTTGGAAGACCATGGGTTCAGTATTTGCAGGCGGCATCGTGATGGCGCTTATCTTCCAGGCGCTCGGTATGACACCTATTGCTTGGTATGAGCACATCGTTCTCGGTGGTTTCTGCTTCGGTGCCGTATTCATGGCTACCGACCCTGTAACCTCTGCCCGTACAGAAAAGGGTAAGTACTTCTACGGATTCTTCATCGGTGCCATCGCCGTTATCGTACGTGTGATGAACCCAGGTTATCCAGAGGGTATGATGCTCGCTATCTTCTTCGGCAATATGTTTGCTCCACTCATCGACTACTGTGTAGTACAGGGCAACATCTCTCGCCGTGCTAAACGTGCAATTAAATAATGTAGGAGGAATGTAGATATGAAGACAAATTCAAATAGCTATACTATTATCTATTCGGTTATCATCGTGGTAATCGTAGCATTCCTGCTCGCATTCGTGTCTTCTTCATTGAAGGCAACACAGGATGCTAACGTGGCACTGGATACTCAGAAGCAGATTCTGAACTCACTCAACCTCCGCGACCTCGACAACGCTACTGCGGCTGCTAAATATAAAGAGGTGGTAAAGGCTGAGAAGGAGAAGGACGGCATGAAGTATTACGAGTGCGAGATTGATGGTCAGAAGAAGACTGTATATTCTGTAAAGGGTATGGGTCTTTGGGGTGGTATCTCAGGCTTCATTGCCGTAGATGCCGACAACAATACCATCTATGGCGTATATTTCAACCACGAAGGCGAGACAGCCGGACTCGGTGCTGAAATCAAGGACAACCTGAAGTGGCAGCAGAAGTTCCAGGGCAAGAAGATTCACAAGGATGGAGTAGAGGGCATCGCTCTCGGCGTTGAGAAAGACGCTCCTGCCGGCGACCCTAACAATGTGGATGCCGTTACCGGTGCTACATTGACATCCGATGGTGTGGATGCCATGCTCAAGGAAGGTCTTGCTAAATTCATTAAATAATTAAGCGATATTATGGCATTATTTAGTAAACAAAATAAGGAGGCATTCATCAAGCCATTGAACGGTGACAACCCTGTCCTCGTCCAGGTGCTTGGTATCTGTAGTGCCTTGGCTGTTACTTCACAGTTGAAGCCAGCCATTGTGATGGGACTTGCCGTTACGATCATCACGGCATTCTCTAATGTGATTATTTCCATCATCCGCAACACCATCCCTCAGCGCATCCGTATCATCGTTCAGCTGGTAGTGGTTGCTGCCTTGGTTACCATCGTGAGCCAGGTGTTGAAGGCTTTCGCCTACGACGTGAGTGTGCAGCTCTCTGTGTATGTGGGTCTGATCATCACCAACTGTATCCTGATGGGTCGTTTGGAGGCATTTGCCATGATGAACAAGCCTTGGCCTTCATTCCTCGATGGTGTAGGTAATGGTTTGGGTTACGCCCTCATCCTCGTGATTGTGGGTGCTGTTCGTGAGTTCCTGGGCCGCGGCTCTTTGCTCGGTTTCCAGCTGATTCCTGAGGGAGCTTACGACTTCGGATATGTTAACAACGGTATGATGACCATGCCAGCCATGGCATTGATTCTCGTTGGATGTGTAATCTGGGTACATCGTGCCTATATTTATAAGGAGGAGAAGTAAGATGGAGCACGCAATAAGTTTGTTTTTCCGTTCGATTTTCGTCGATAACATGATCTTCGCCTACTTCTTGGGTATGTGTTCATACTTGGCAGTATCTAAGAACGTGAAGACCTCTTTGGGATTGGGTCTTGCAGTAACCTTCGTGTTGCTCATCACCGTACCAGTAGATTATCTCCTGCAGACCAAGGTGCTCAGCGCTGACGGAATCTTAGGTGTGGATCTCACTTATCTGAGTTTCATCCTCTTCATCGCAGTCATCGCCGGTATCGTGCAGTTGGTCGAGATGGTTGTAGAGAAGTTCTCTCCATCGCTCTATGCAGCTTTGGGTATCTTCCTGCCATTGATTGCCGTCAACTGTGCCATCATGGGTGCATCACTCTTCATGCAGCAGCGCATCCTGATGGATCCTACCAATACTCAGGCTATCACCTCAGTATGGGATAGCATCGTATATGCAGTAGGTTCCGGTCTCGGTTGGACACTCGCCATCGTCTTGATGGGTGCCATCCGCGAGAAGATGCAGTATTGCGACGTGCCAAAGCCATTGCAGGGACTCGGCATCACATTTATCACAGTAGGCCTCATGGCAATGGCTATGCTTTGCTTCTCAGGCTTGAAAATCTAAAAAAGGAGGACTATAGATATGGGTAATACATCATTTATATTGGCTAGTATCGGAGTTTTCCTCGTAGTGATTCTCCTATTAGTTATCATCCTGCTCGTGGCTAAGAAGTATCTCAGCCCAAGCGGAAATGTAAATATCGAAATCAATGGCGACAAGACCATCAACGTGCCTCAGGGCAGCAGTTTGATGACTACGCTGAATGAGAACGGCATCTTCCTGCCTTCTGCCTGCGGCGGTAAGGCAAGTTGCGGCCAGTGTAAGGTTCAGGTGCTCGAAGGCGGCGGCGAGATTCTCGATTCTGAGAAGCCTCACTTCACCCGCAAGCAGATCAAGGACCACTGGCGCTTAGGATGCCAGTGCAAGGTGAAGGGCGACCTGAAGATCAAGGTGCCTGAGAGTGTGATGGGCGTGAAAGAGTGGGAGTGCGAGGTGATCTCCAACAAGAACGTTTCCAGCTTCATCAAGGAGTTCAAGGTGGCTCTGCCTCCAGGCGAGCACATGGACTTCGTTCCGGGTTCTTACGCTCAGATCAAGATTCCTGCATACGACTGCATCGATTACGACAAGGACTTCGACAAGGATCTCATTGGCGAGGAGTACATCGGAGCATGGAAGAAGTTCAACATCTTCTCTCTCAAGGCTCACAACCCAGAGCCTACCGTTCGTGCTTACTCTATGGCGAACTATCCTGACGAGGGTGACATCATCACTCTGACCGTACGTATCGCCACAACACCATTCCTGCCACGTCCACAGGTAGGATTCCAGAACGTACCAACAGGTATCGCTTCTTCTTACATCTTCTCATTGAAGCCAGGCGACAAGGTAATGATGAGTGGTCCTTACGGTGACTTCCATCCTAACTTCACTTCTGGCAAGGAGATGATCTGGATTGGTGGTGGTGCCGGTATGGCTCCATTGCGTGCGCAGATTATGCACATGACCAAGACATTGCACACCACCGACCGTGAGCTTCACTTCTTCTACGGAGCGCGTGCATTGGGTGAGGCCTTCTTCCTGGAGGACTTCTGGGAGCTTGAGAAGGAATTCCCTAACTTCCACTTCCATCTTTCATTGGACCGCAAGGACCCAGTGGCAGATGCTCAGGGCGTGAAGTACTACGAGGGATTTGCTGTTAACTGCATCCGTGATACCTACTTGAAGGATCACGAGGCACCAGAGGATTGCGAGTACTATCTCTGCGGACCTCCAATGTTGATCAAGACCGTAACCGATTATCTGGATTCTCTGGGAGTAGATCCTGAGAGCATCATGTACGATAACTTCGGATAAAGATAATACAATAAAAGCCGTTGAGCTCATGAGTAGCCTCATGATGCCCAACGGCTTTTTTTGTATTGTTAACAGACTTCTTGACTATAAATCTTGGCAGTTTGTCGTTTTTTTCCTAATTTTGCATCACGTTATCCGTCACAATGGATCAACAGTGACAGAATCGCATCAAAATAATAGAAATCAAAAGGAAAGAAGAAATATGAAATACCTCTTATTTTCGGATATACATGGCTGTTTGCCAGCATTAGAACGGGCACTCGACTTCTATGAGGCTCAGAAGTGTGATATGATGTGCATCATGGGTGACATCATCAACTATGGTCCCCGCAACCGCATTCCGGAGGGCATCGACCCTAAGGGCATCGTGGAGCGCCTCAACGGTCTGGCAGACCAAATTATCGCCGTACGTGGCAACTGTGATGCAGAGGTCGATCAGATGCTGCTCGATTTCCCTATCATGGAAACTTACGCCCTGCTCGTGGATGATGGCAAGCGATACCTGCTGACCCACGGACATATATATAATAAGGAGAACATGCCTAAGGGGCCTTATGATGCCATCATCTACGGCCATTCTCATCTCTGGGAACTGTCGCATTCCGACCGTGCCATCTGTAATACGGGCAGCATCACCTTCCCTAAGGGCGGCAATCCTCCTACCATCGCCACCTTAGAGGACGGCAAGTTCACCATGTACAATTTGGATACATTGGAAGTCATGGCTACCATGGAGGTGTAATCAAAAAAGGAAAATCCTAATAATATGATCGAGGAATATCAAATCAGAATTCTGCCAGAACAGGCAGCGAGCGAGGAAGGCATCAAGCGCTATCTCGCCAAGGAAAAGGGGTTGGATGTGAGAACACTCAACCAGGTGAGGGTGCTCAAGAGAAGCATCGATGCCCGTCAGCGCACCATCTTTGTCAATCTCAAGGTGCGTGCCTATATCAATGAGTTTCCGCAGGACGACCAGTATGTCCATACGGAATATCCCGACGTGAGCAGTAAGTCTTGTGTCATCGTGGTGGGAGAGGGACCTGGCGGTCTCTTTGCTTCCCTCAAACTCATCGAATTGGGTTACAGACCGGTGGTTTTGGAGCGTGGCAAGGATGTGCGTGAGCGCAAGAAAGACCTCAGTAATATCACCAAGACCCAGAAGGTGGATGGCGAGAGCAACTACTGTTTTGGGGAGGGTGGTGCAGGTGCCTATAGCGACGGCAAACTCTATACCCGCAGCAAGAAACGTGGTAGTGTGGATAAGATACTGAATGTGTTCTGTCAGCATGGAGCCAATACGAATATCTTAGCTGATGCCCATCCGCATATCGGTACCGATAAGTTGCCGCGTGTCATCGAGAATATGCGCAATACCATTCTCCAGTGTGGCGGTGAGGTGCATTTCCAGACCAAGATGACCCGCTTCGTCTTGGAGGGCGATAAGGTGATAGGTGTGGAGGCTGTCAACCTGCAGACGGGTGCGGAGGAAAACTATCGTGGACCTGTGATCTTGGCTACCGGTCATAGTGCCCGTGACGTGTATCGTTATCTCGCTTCTTCCAAGATAGAGATTGAGGCGAAGGGCATTGCGGTGGGTGTCCGTCTGGAGCATCCTTCTCAGATCATCGATCAGATACAGTATCACAACAAGAACGGTCGTGGCAAGTATCTGCCTGCAGCCGAATACAGTTTTGTAACTCAGGTGGATGGCAGGGGCGTATATAGTTTCTGTATGTGTCCGGGCGGTTTTGTGATTCCTGCAGCTACGGGTCCGGAACAGCTTGTGGTCAACGGTATGAGTCCGAGCAACCGCGGTACGGCATGGAGCAATTCGGGCATGGTGGTGGAGACGCATCCTGAAGATGTAGCGCCATTTGTGAAGGATCATCAGGCAGTGTTGGAGGAAATCGAACTTCGCAGACAGGAGGATTCTTCACTCTTCACTCCTCACTCTTCCCTCCAGATGATGTATTTCCAGGAGATATTGGAGAAACAGTGTTGGCAGCAGGGCAACATGAAGCAGACGGCGCCATCTCAGCGCATGGCAGACTTCGTGAACAACCGTTTGAGTTACGACCTGCCTAAGAGCAGTTATGCGCCGGGTCTGGTATCCAGTCCGCTTCATTTCTGGATGCCGTCATTTGTGAGCAAGCGTCTGCAGGAAGGATTCAAGACATTCGGCAAGAATGCGCATGGTTTCCTGACCAATGAGGCGATACTGATAGCGACGGAGACTCGCACCTCTTCCCCGGTTCGCATCGTTCGCGACCGAGAAACCTTGCAGCATGTCCGCATCCAGGGTCTCTTCCCTTGTGGTGAGGGAGCCGGCTATGCTGGTGGCATCGTTTCCGCAGGCGTGGATGGCGAGCGCTGTGCCGAAATGTGTGCGCAGTATATGGAGCAGCTGTGATTTAAAATAATCAAATATAAAAAACACCTGAGCATCATTTCGCTGCTCAGGTGTTTTTGTCGGAATATTTAGGCTTACATCACGTCTTCTATTTTCCAATCTGTAATATTATGTGTAGCGACATCAAAGTTGATGCCTACCTTTACGATTGGCAAGCCACATAGAGCAAAACGTTTAGGATATTCCTTGAGGTCAATCTGTTTCATCGCTGCAGCTGCATCCTTATTGAGTTTCAACTCAAAGAGATAGAGATGCGTAGCTGTTCTCAGTACCATATCCACTCTTCCTGACGGAGTGCGAACTTCTACGTCCACGTAATTATCAAGAATAGAGAATATCACATACATCATCTGCTGATAATGTCCCTCTGAATCTGCCTGATTGCAATATGGAACCGTGGCAAGAAAAGCTTGAAGCATCTGCAAAGCCCCATTCATATCATTACGGCGAATAAGAGCCGACATCTTTGCGATGGTGGTTGCTCCCTTAGGCGTAGTCATACCTATATAATTAGGTAAGAGACTACGATATAATCCAACACGGATTTCTTTGTTTGGGATATCAAGCGTAAAAAGCTCAGTTTCAGGGTCGTATCCTTTGATGGTTATATAACCACTTTGATACAGTAAAGGCATGATGGACACCATCATTTCGGTCGGTGCGTCAAAGTCTGATTTGTCAGCCTCACAACGTCCTATATCAGAAGGCATTACCTGAAATTTCTTAAGCATTTCTATCAGATAGGTAGGTGTGCCAGAAGTAAACCAATAATAATCCAGACAGCCTGCAGCCATAGCATTCAATAGACTATAGGGATTGAAGATGTCGGGGGACTGGGCAGCAAAGTGATAACCATCATAAAATTCTTGCAATGCAACAAGAGTCTGAATTCGGGTTAGATTCATCTTAACTGCCAAAGCATCAACATCTGCTGACATTTGAGTCTCCAATTCCTCCTTGGTAATACCGCAGATTCCTGCGTAATCATTACGCATACTTATATTGGTAATATTATTGAGTTCACTGAAGATGCTCAACTGCGAGAATTTAGTGATACCTGTCAGGAAAACAAAGCGAAGCATAGGTTCGCAGTCTTTCAAAGGACTATAGAAATTACGCATGACATTGCGCAAATCTTTCAAATGAGAATCTTCATGCACAACATCAAGTAGGGGAGCATCATACTCGTCAATGAGTACAACCACCTGCTTGCCAGTTTGCTGATAAGCTTTAATAATTAAATCTGCCAAACGGGTATTAGGATCCTGACGTGGAGTATCAATACCAAAAAGTTTCTCCAGTTTATTCAATTCGAAATCCAAATATCTTTCCAGCTGGTCTTTCTCCATGTGTTTACCGCCAGCCATGCTGAAATGCAGGACAGGATATTCCGTCCAGTCCTTTTCCAACTTTTCAATAGCGAGTCCTTTGAAGAGTTCCTTCTTTCCCAGAAAATAACTCTTAAAGGTAGAAACCAATAGTGACTTTCCGAAACGGCGTGGACGGCTTAAGAAGAAATGTTTTCCACCGCTATGAGTCATGCGATAGACATATTCCGTCTTATCAACGTACAGCAGATTTCGGGTGATGATTTCCTCGAAAGTCTGGATTCCTACTGGATATAATTTCAATTCTGCCATGGTTTGTTCTTTTAAGTTTCTGGTGATAATACCTTATCAGCCTATTTGCTTTTGCAAAGCTAATCATTTTATTCGGAATAACAAAGGGAATTGGCTAAAATCTGCTGTTTGTGCAATCGATTGCATTAAAATAAGTGTAGAAATATTGGGTGAAAGTGAACAGGTTTTAGATATTTTTTCTATCTTTGCCCGATAAAAGTTAGTATAATAAAAGTTTCTGACTAAGTAGTGGATATTGCTAAAAGCATGTCCATCTTAAAAAAAAATAGACAAAGTTAAAAATGACGTATAAGTTCCTAAAAGAAGTGATGATTCCTAACTGAATAGTTTTATGGTCATCTACCTGCTCATAGAAGCTTAGAACAACATATAAATAATAACTTAACTAAATAAAAGATGAAAAGATATTTTACGTTTTTAATGGCGGTTTGGGCTTTATTGTCCATATCGCAAACGGTAAAGGCAGCAGATGTCACTGTCTATTTCCAATGTCCGAGTACCGGATTTGAGGTCAAGGATAATGATAATCATGTTTATACCTCTAAGGTGACCAAGAAACTCTGTTTGAATTTGAAAAATAATCTCCATGTAAAAAAATGGTTTAAAGCTATATAATTATAATTATGAAGAAAAGATTTACACTAATGATGATGGTGTTATGCTTCTTAATGAGCATACCACTGAAAATGATGGCTGAAACTGTCACTATTCACTACATCGATGATGAGAAATGGGGTGAAATTTGGGCTTATGTTTATCAGAAAGGTGGTGAAGAAATAGGTCCCAAGTGGCATGGACCTAAGTGTGAAAATATTAAGACGAATGCTGACGGAACAAGAGAGGCTACGTGGACTCTCAATTTGGGAGACAATTTAGCTTCTAATGCCTGCGTTGTATTCAATGATGGAATAGAAAATGGTAATCAGCATCCTTCTTCTGGTGGTTGGGAAGTTATTGATGGTGCCTCCTATAACAAAGGTGGTAAAATAACTTCTTCTGGAGGCGGCAGCGGCAGTGGCGGCAGCGGTACTGGTGGCTCAACTGGCCCAACCGAGAAGTGGGATACTGAAAAAATTAATCGTCTCACTGAAAAACCTCGTGTTTATTCTCAGGGTTTCTATCTCGCTGGTAATTTCTTTACCTTTGATGAAAAAGATAAGATAAATTATGATGATGCTGTGTTCAAGTTCCAGCAGCAGAAGGATCAGGATATTTCAATTGTTGAAGATGCAAGAACTGTATATGATATATATAAGGTAGAGATTCCTGCTTCTCTTACTGCTCATGCACAGGTAATGTATGTCGATGAGTTTGGAAAAACAAAAAGTATCTTTGGCCCAGGAAAATGTTCTATCAGTAGAACATGCCCAGAAACGGATAAGTCTAAAGGGTGGTTAGAAGCCAAGCCTTATGCTTGTGATCCTACTACTAATAAAGAGATTGACAATTGTTGGAATTTTGTGAGTCGTAATGAAACCGAAAATGAATATTCTGATGGTATGTATAATCTGTATATTGCTGTCGATTCTAAGGCTCATACTGTTGTGAAGTGGAAAATTGAGCATGATAGTGACAGGCGTGTAGCTTACTTTATCAGTGATGCTCCTGATGCCTCTGCTATGCCTATTTACGATGCTTACGATTCTGGTGTTAAATATTTTAGTAATAGGTTCTATGGTTCAGTTAATTTTGCTGAAAATCGTTCTTACTATGTAATATCAAATATTGTCCGTGGTCGCGAGGATGCTATTGTTAATCGTACAAAGGAAAATTATGGTACCGTTGTCCCTACTTCAGTTGAATCTGACCCCAAATCCAAATATAACCCAACTACTAATAAGCTCTTTTTGATGGGTAATGGTGGACTTGATTTTGCGGATAAAAATCCTAATAATTCTGCCTGTCCAAATGAGAAACCAATTAAGTTTGGTGCTGATTGGTCAGGAAACCAGATTGTAGAATATAATCCTAATAAGGGCTATTGGGATAGAGCAAATACAGATGAGCATCTTGGATTTGCTGGTGAAGTGCAATTCCAGAGTGGTAAGCGCGTTAAATTTACCTCTGTATCTATGGTAGGTGATGCTATTCCTGGTACTTTCAAAGTTGATAAAACAACAGGCAAAGAAGTTTGGGATTTCACCTCTAAGGCAGCAGATATGACGTACGATGATGTTGAGCAGTGCTATGCGACTACTATAGTAACAACAGTTGGTGATGGCAAAAAGCATTTCAGATTTGTAGGTAACCATGATCCTAAAATCAACTGGTTTGAGGATACTGATGGAACAGAACTTGACAAGATGGCTAAGACTCCTTATAAATCTACTGATCCAAATGTACATGGTCATACCGCAGATGCCAATGATCCTAATCAGGTTAATTATACACAGGAGGGTGCTTACTCAGGAGATAATTATCATATCCTCTGGAACCGTCCTGCTGGTCGTTGGACAGTACGTCTTTACTTCTATACCCGTAACGTTGATGGTCTACCAGTTACTGACTACTATTACACCATTACTGAAAATAGGGATATGGAGTTACACGATGTAGGGGATGTGGTTTATGGTTCTGAAGACAACAAGCAAATTATAACTAATTTGGATGGCTATAAGTTTATGAGAACATGGAGTGCACAAAAGGCATGGAAGATTTCTGATAAGGTTGATATCTTTGTGGTTAGTAAAATCGCAGATGATGAATCTGGTGTTGTTAAGATGACTCTAACGAAGATTAATGGAGATGAAACTGGTGTGTACAATGTGATTCCTGCTTATACTGGTGTGATTCTTGCAACAAAGAGTGATGCTTCTGAGATACCTGGAGCTAAATTCAAATCTCGTGAAGATTTTACATCCTACAATAATTTGGTAATTCCTATGGAGCAGTATGATACTGATGTAAAATATAATGGAATAAACAAGTTGGAGCCAATTCTTGTTTCACGTGTGATTCCTTCATTTGAAAATGATAAATACAATTATCTCTTTGGATACTATAATACCCAGATTGCTACAGGTGATAAAATTAAGCATGAAGCAAATGAATATCTTCTTGGATTCTGGATTTCTAAAGGTAGCAAGCCATACTCAAGTAACAGTAGTTATTTGCCAATAGATAAGGTAACTGCGGCAAAGATGAAATATCTTGGTACAAGTTCTAAAGATTATGTAACTGGTGGTGGTAGTAGTGCCAAGAAGGTTCCTGGAGTCATATTTGACTTTACTAATGTTGGCGGTACAACAGGTATCAACGAGGTGGTAAATCAGAGCGCTAAGTTGAACGACGGCAAATACTACACCCTGAGTGGTCAGCAGGTAGAGAAGCCTACAGCAGGTGGTATCTATATCCACAACGGCAGAAAGTTCGTGGTTAAGTAAATATAAACATTGTAGAACAAGTAAGCAAAGAATAAAATGAAAAAGAAATATATACAACCAAATGTTTCAGTAAGTTTTGTAGTTGTGGAGTCACTACTGTTGGTACCATCGCAAATTGAAGGAATTGAAGAGGGACCAGGCTTTCCTGGTGGAGGTCTCTCCAAGGAGCACGACTTCTCTTCTTGGGATTACGATTTCGATGAGGAGGATGAATCAGAATCTAATTCCAGCAGCAAGTCGCTCTGGGATTAAGTGAAAATTCAGATGAAATGAGTTTGAAACAAAAATATACAGAGTTTATATAACAAACTTTTATTAATCATCTTTTACTAAAGTTAGGCGAGGATTGCAGGGATGCAATCCTCGTTTTTCGTTTAGCAGGTTGTTACAGAGAGGGGATGGGGCAGATTTCTCGAAAAATATTTGGAGAATTCGAATTTAAATCGTAACTTTGCAGCACTAGAATCCGCCACGCTTCCCGTAGAACAGCGTACCAGGGCGGAACTTTTTGTTTTAAATGTGTTTTTGCAGTAACAAATCCCACCACGACTCTCAACGATGTGTACCAAGATGGGACTTCGCTTTTTATAACCTTGCATCACATTTCAGTTAAACGTTTTAAAAGGAGATGGATATGAAACGGATAGAAGAACAGCTGAAAGAATATGAGGATAGTTTGAAGGCTTATCGTGATGTCAAAAACTCTATAGATACGGCTTTGGAAAAGGGTCGTGAGGAAGGAATGGCTAAAGGAATGGAAAAAGAAAAGCAATCCACAGCTCGCCGCCTTCTTTCAATGGGTCTTTCTGAAGAGCAAGTATCAACAGCCACTGAGCTTCCGCTGGAGGAAATTCAGAAATTGAGGGAACAAGCCTGAACTGGCTGAACTTTCAGGAACTTAAATGATAAATCCTGTATTACATCATATCTTATCAATTATGGGAGAAACGAATAATAGAATATTACCTGTAGGCATACAGTCTTTTGAGAAAATTCGAAAGGAAGGTCTGCTCTATGTTGACAAGACAGAGATTATCTGGAATCTTGTTAATAGCAATAAAACATATAATTACCTGAGCCGTCCAAGACGTTTCGGTAAATCATTGTTGGTGGATACTTTGCAGGCTTATTTCGAGGGTAGGAAGGAACTGTTCGAAGGACTGAAAATCATGGATTTAGAAAAGGAATGGGTAAAACGTCCTGTTGTCAGACTTGATATGAGCCGGGCTGGATCCACTGCTCATGAACTCAACGCTTATCTCAATCTGGCTTTCAAGGAATATGAACGGAAATATGGAATAGAAGCTTCTGCTTCCGACTCTTTATCCAATCGTTTTGATATTATTATCCAGTCTGCCTATGAACAGACGGGACAGCAGGTTGCTATCCTGATAGATGAATATGATTCGCCTTTGCAGCATTCTTGGAAGACTTCTCATCATGAAGATTGTACCTCTATCTATCGTAGTGTTTTTGCTATTCTCAAAGCTGATGACGTATATGAGAAATTTGTCTTCATCACGGGTATTACTAAGTTTACTCAAATCTCATTGTTCTCAGTCTTGAATAATTTGAGTAATATCAGTTTTGATCCTCCTTATGCTGCGATCTGTGGTATCACGAAAGAGGAAGTGGTGAGCAATTTCATGCCTGAAATTGAGGCTATGGGAGTACATAATGGTTGGACGCCGGAAGAAACGATTTTGCAGTTGAAGGCTTATTATGACGGTTATCACTTCTGTAAGAACAGTCCTGTTGATATTTTCAATCCGTTCAGTCTGCTTAATGCTTTGGCTGACAAAGAACTGAAAAACTACTGGGCTGCTTCTGGGGCAACGTCTTTATTGCCGAAGTTTGTCAGTGATATGGAAATTCAGTTGGAGCATTTCGATCATTGCTACATTGACCGCGATACTTTGGAGACTTCTGATGTTTCTGATGGAGGAGCAGAACTCTTCCTTTATCAATCCGGTTATCTGACCATCAAGGATTATGACGAAGGTGTTTATACTTTAGGTATTCCTAACTTTGAAGTAAGGAAAGCACTCTACAAAATAGTAGTACCAGCTTTGACCTTGAAGACAAAAGCTCAGGCTATTACCACACAGAATATTCTTTTAAAGATGATGCAAGATGGTAATCTTGATGAAGCCAAGAAAGCCCTGAAGGCTTTGATAGCTGATGTGCCGTATAGCAATAAAAAGTTGGCAAGCATGGATATGGAAGAACGTTATCGTCTTATCATTAGTACCATTTTTAATGCTATAGGTTTCAAGGTCGAAGTAGAAAAGCAAATCTCTACAGGAAGAATAGATATGGTGGTTTTTACCCGTCGTATTATTTATGTTCTTGAACTTAAGCTTTCTAATAATGGTGGGGTTACTGCTGCTGAACATCAGATAAAAGACAGACAGTATGTTGAACCATTTAAAGCTGATGGGCGAAAGGTTATAGCTTTGGCTGTTGAATTAGATGATATGGGCAAGGGACTCATAGATTGGAAGGAAGTTAATTAGCACGAATGCTATGTTACAATAGACTTTCGGTTAAAATATTACACCTCTCTTAAACCATTACTTCATGGTCTAAGAGAGGTTTTTAATTATGCAAACTTTTATTAATCATCTTTTACTAAAGTTAGGCGAGGATTGCAGGGATGCAATCCTCGTTTTTCGTTTAGCAGGTTGTTAGTGAGGGGGTGATGGGGCAGATTTCTATAATTCATAAACGTCATAACTCATTGAATATGGGAGAAACTGTTTTTGAGTAATTTGCTGATAACTTGAAGGATTCTTGCTGTTTTTTTTGGTATTTTCGATAAAATAGCTTATTTTTGCATCACATTTCAGTTAAACGTTTTAAAAGGAGATGGATATGAAACGGATAGAAGAACGATATATTAGCTTGCTTACCGATTTCGGTTTTAAGCGTATCTTTGGAACAAAGCCTAACAAGGATTTGCTCATCAATTTCTTGAATTCACTGTTTGATGGTTTTCAGGTCATTAAGGATGTGAAGTACTTGAATAGTGAGCACGTTGGTGATGTCTTTGCCGAGCGCAAGGCCATCTTTGATGTTTATTGCGAAAATGAGCATGGTGAAAAGTTCATCGTTGAAATGCAGAATGCTTATCAGAAGTACTTCAAGGATCGTTCTTTGTTCTATTCTACTTTTCCTATCCGTGAGCAGGCTCCAAAAGGGGCAGAATGGAACTTCAAACTTGAACATGTATATACAGTTGCTCTGCTGAACTTCGACTTGGAAGAAGAGGCATTTGACAAGAATGATATCAACCATGATGTAGGCTTGCTTGATAAGAAGACTTTTAAGGTTTTTAATGACAAACTTTCTTTCAAGTATGTTGAGATAGCAAAGTTCAATAAGACAGAGGAGGAGCTTGACACGCTTTATGATAAGTGGTTGTATGTATTGAAAAACCTTTCCCGATTGGATAAGCGTCCTGCTGCCTTGAAAGAGAAAGTGTTTACTAAACTCTTTGAGGAGGCCGAGATTGCGAAGTTCACCCCAACAGAGTTGAAAGAATATGAGGATAGTTTGAAGGCTTATCGTGATGTCAAAAACTCTATAGATACGGCTTTGGAAAAGGGTCGTGAAGAAGGTATGGCGGAAGGAATGGCTAAAGGGCTTGCTGAAGGAATGGAAAAAGAAAAGCAATCCACAGCTCGCCGCCTTCTTTCAATGGGTCTTTCTGAAGAGCAAGTATCAACAGCTACCGAGCTTCCACTGGAGATAATCCAGAAATTGAGGGAACAAGCCTGAACTGGCTGAACTTTCAGAAAATCATATAAAAGGTATTCCTAACTTTGAAGTAAGGAAAGCACTTAAAGAATTACTTTAAGCATTTTTTCGGTTTAAATACTACACCTCTCTTAAACCATTACTTTATGGTCTAAGAGAGGTTTTTAATTATGCAAACTTTTGAGAGGAAATCTTTGAGAGATTCTGTGCAATCGATTGTGCAATCATATTTCGCGTTCTGGTGCAATCGATTGCATATAAAAAGTGGGGGGTAATTGCTTGTTTATTTGCTGCTTACACCTATTATTATTATATTTGCACACAAATGATAAATAACTAAATATCTTAACTTAACATCACAATTTATGAGAAGGTTTACTAAGAAGCTTTGGGCAGCTTTACTGCTCCTTCTCGTCTCTATGCAGTCGGTAGCGACCGATGTCTTTACATCGAATCGTACGGACTTCCGAGACGAAAGTATCTACTTCATGATGACTACGCGTTTTTATGATGGTGATACTGGTAACAACGTGCTCTGCTGGGATAACCAGTCAGAGCAGATCAAAACAAAAGACCCTTGCTGGC